>Ga0335078_10000459_pt1 | contig 63151 bp, 48 predicted proteins | sample Lox_Sample_32_FD_206711 | JGI IMG/M metagenome (GOLD analysis project Ga0335078, IMG submission 206711) | Soil microbial communities from Loxahatchee National Wildlife Refuge, Florida, United States - Lox_Sample_3.2 | ecosystem: Environmental > Terrestrial > Soil > Wetlands | place: USA... | reverse complement strand
CCTCGACGAATGCGGCCGCCACGGCGGAAAGCCCCTGTCCGGCGAGGCACTCGCCCGGTTCCTGCCCTGGAACGCCAGCCCCGAGGACCTCCGCACCTGGGCCCAGCCACCGCCGAACGGCAAAACCCCGGACCAGTAACACCGCCACCGGCGTGGCCGCCAGCGATCGCCACGCCGGGTTTCGGCGTGCCCTTTCACAGGACTTCCGAGTACTTACGGCCATGCGTCCGGTCGTTACATATGCATGCTTGGCCCGCTGAAACCGATATTGTGATGGACTCTGTACCACCAGTTCCACACGTCCTCATGCACCGGGCCGGCTACATAGGCGAGGAGATGACCGTCGTCCTGGGTCCATAGGAAGTTTTCCCGGCCATTATTGTAATTGCAGAACACTCGGCCTGCGGCCTGGGCATCCGTGACCATTCCCGCGCTCATCTGCGCGATCGAGTAGTTTTTGGGGTGCTCGAACTGGTGATTCCAGCCAACCTCACCATAGGTCTCTTCGGGTTCGCAGTCCTGGAAATTCTCCTGGAAATTGTCGGAGTTGAGCGAGAGGGCCTGAGTGGTGTAGGCAGCGTACAAAGCCTCGAGTGAGGGATAAGTCCGGAAGATCGCTCCGCTGATACCGGGTGCCGGAGCCGTACAGATCACCACCGTCGCGCTCTGCTGCTTGCAGCTTGAGGGCGGCAGCAAGCCTTTGGCGGCGCCGCTCTCGTTCGCTAGGATGATCGCGCTCATGAGCTCGCTGGTCGGCGCCTTGGGCTGGGCAGACATCGATGGCTTGGCTGCAGTCGGCGCATGGGAGGCGGACCCGCCGCGCACGAGTGCCCAGATGCCCACCCCCGCGGCGATCAGGATCAGCGCCGTCAGGGCGGCAATCCAGCTCGGGCGCAGGAACCTGCGCGGCCCGGGCCGTGCCGCGGCTGGCTGACGGCCGTCAGGCTCGTCGGCCTCGCCCGGCGGCGCTCCACCGGCCTTGCGGCCGTGGGAGGTCATGCCGTCGGTCTGGTCTGCCCGCACGGCCTGCGGCTCGGCGGCACCTGTGTCGGCAGGAGGCTCAGGCGGCGGCTCGTGCCTAAAGCTCCCGGGAATCCCCCCAGCGTGCGGCCCGGCCGTCCGGCTGCCGGTGGACCCGAACGTCAGCGGCTCGGTTGCGAGGCCGCCAAGGGCAACGCGCAAGGCTTCGATGAACTCGTGGCAGCTTCCGTAACGGTCGCCGGACTGCTTGGCCAGCACCCGGGAGAACACGTCATTCACCGCCGTCGGCAACTCAGGACGCAGGTCCGTAGGCAACGTGGGGCTCTTCTCGACATGGGCCCAGATGATCGCGGCGTCCAGGTCCTTCTCGAACGGAACTCGGCCGCTCAGGCACTCATACATCACGCAGCCCAGGGAGTACTGGTCGGCCGGGCCCAGCACTGGCATGCCCAGGATCTGCTCGGGAGCGACGTAGTCGACCGTGCCACGGAACTGTCCCGTCGAGGTCAGCCCGCTGCGGGACATCGCATGCTTGGTGATCCCGAAATCAGCCAGGTAGACGTGATCGGGCTCATCGTCGATGCCCCGCTCGATCAGCAGGTTCCCCGGCTTCACATCCCGGTGCACCAGCCCCCTGCGGTGCGCGGCGTCCAGTGCCCGCGCGGCCTGGCCGACCAGGGACAAGGCGGTGGCCGGAAGAATCCGGCCGCGCTTCTTGATCATCTGCCGCAGGTCAGTCCCCGAGACATAGCGCATCGCGATATACAACAGGGCCCCGCTGGATCCCACGTCATAGATAGGGATTACATTCGGGTGATTCAGCGAGGCGGCGATACGCGATTCCTCGAGGAACCTGGCCCGGAAAGCATCGTCTGTCGCAAGCTCGGGAGCCAGCACCTTCAGCGCGATAACGCTACCCAGACGTGGATTCTCAGCCTGATAGACGACACTCATCCCGCCGCGGCCAAGAACGGCACGCAACCGGAAACCCGCGAACTCGTCACCGACCATAGGTAGTTCGGGCATCACACGTTCCTCCCTAGGATCACTGCCCCGGCTGGGCAACCGGGCGACGACCCGTAAGTCTTTCAATAGAAAGGTTATGGCCATGTGAACGGAACGGGAACCTCGGACTGAACTGGCAACCCCGGGTACAAGACCAGAAGCAGCCAGTTACGGCGACCCTTAAGTCTTTCAATAGAAAGGTTATGGCCACGTGAACGGAACGGAAGATTGGGACTGAACTGGCAACCCCGGGTACAAGACCAGAAGCAGCTAGTGACGGCAACCCACGTCGGAAGTTGCTGAACGAGCCCGTTTACGATCAAGAAAGGGCGACTTTACCTGGGATTTGTCGAGCAAAAGGCGAGATTGGAGCTTGAATCAGGGCCGGACGGGTGTCGGCAGCTCAGTGAACGGATGGGGAGGTGGCTGGGCATCAAGGATGGGAATGAGCGAGAAATGACCGCGGCGGGCAGCGCTCTTCGGTAATCACCACCCTGTCACCCCGGTTCCCGCCGAGTTCCTTCATCGGCACTTACGTGACCGACGGAGCCCATGGTGCCCTAGTGACCACTCCCGTGGATGCTAACGCCGGTCGGCAATCTGCTGCCCGTCGAGGAGCCCGCGGCTAAGGGTGACGAAGCGACGAAGCGTCTGGTGAAGTCGGCCCGGTGCGGCCAGGCGCGGTGGGCGATGAGGAGTTCGGCATCTTCGAGGCAGTAGGCAACTGTTGCGGTGTGCTGGCTAGCTGCGGTGCGTTGGCAATGATCACTTCCTGGCTGCAGCTCATTGATGTCGCGGTGAGTCGTGTCGAACCGTTCCGCCACGTGCACCTCCATGGCTCGCCTCTAGGAACAGTCCGTCAGGACACGTGGACAGGTGGATCTGCCCTTTGGGTGCTGTGACAACTTTCTCTACGTCTTCAAGGGCGCGCCTCCGGCACGCCATGCGCCAGGCCGAGGCCCGGCGCGAAGGCAGGACCGCGAAGTCATCGAGTGAGGATGCGTGACTGAGACGGCGGCACCACCACCGGGACCAAGGCGGGGAAGTGGTGGGCGACTGTCCGACTCCTGGGGCGGCCGGCTGCAAAGACGGGGCGTGGCCCGTCCTGCGTGCGGGCACCCTCTTGCTGTGGAAGATCACAGTCAAGGGCGCCCCTCCGGTCGCGTCACTACGTGATGGCGCAAGCGCCACCCTTGAGCAGTGATCTTCCACGGCAAGGCCATCGGCACCTATCAGAAGGACGGGGCAGACCCAGGGCAGACCCAGGCGCGCCTTGCCGGCTCAGGACATTACGGCTGCACGTTGGCGCATCTGTGACCGCTATTCATGTGATAAGGAAAATCGATCTGGTCGAACCCGATTGTGACACAGTAAGTGCCCCACCGACTTTGATGCGCCGGCGGAGGCGGCTCCCAGACGTAGTTAGCTGTATTGGACCGCTGCGACGCCGAACTCGGGAGAATGCTGGAGAAAGAGCCCCCAGGTCCCACGAGCTCGAGATGGAAAGCGCCGCCGTTAAGGGTGGTGGCGGGCTCAGGGACGGGATTCGGTTATGTGCCCAGTACTTCACCTCGAATATACTCGTGCTGGTTGAGAATATCTGGCCACACGGCCATGGCACGTATTGCGTCGCGCACTCCGCGGGAGTGCTTGCGCTTGCGCTCTTTAATCCCGTCTTGGCGGGCGCCGGGCAGTAGACGCGTGCCAGCGAGCGGTGCGGTTCTGTTAACCTGATGCAGCAAAAAGACGCCAGCCCGCGCACGATCTCCAGCTACCGGGACGCTTGGCGGCTGCTGTTGCCTGTGCCGACCCTCCAGCAGCCCCGCACCTGCCAGGCAACGCGAACATCGGGATGACGCTCAGGTCGCCATAAGACCGTTCGACCTGGGGGTGCTGGAGGTCTGCCGCGGCGGCGCGCCCCAGGGCCTGGCGTCCCCCTGATGATCGGCCGCACCTGCACCCCGACGCCGCCGCCCGCGCGCTCTGTCCAGTCCCCGTAGCGCCCTGCACCGCATCGTTGACCTGGTAGCGGCGGGGTGGGCCGAGAGGAATCGTGCAGCGAGTTGGATCGGCCCGGCGTCGGCTGGCGCCCCGGATTCCCGGTCGACCCCAGCCCTGACCGCGAGCGGTCCAGCCGGCAGCCGACCCGCCTCGCGGCGGCGGGCTGGATGGCTACCAAGGCACCGCCTGGCTCGGAGATCCGCTACATGCCCTGGTGGTCCCGGCAGTGCGCGGAATTGGTGGCCGTCGATGACGTTCCAGAACGGGACGTCGCGCTGTGGCCGGAAGTCGTCCAGCCGGGCCCACGACATCTGGCATATGCGAGTCAGCACATCGGCCGGGCGGGGTTGCCGCCCCAGCGTGCGTGGGGTGGCACCTTTTCTCCCTTCATGAGGAAGGAGTCGGGCTGAAGCTGTGCGCCCTGGCCCATGGTCACGCCGTAGTGGACGAGGGCTCCGGTGCCGAGGGTGCAGCCGTCCTCCAGGACGGTGTAGTCGGCCTTGAAGGTGCCATCCTCCATCGAATGACATTGGATAACGGAGCCTGCGTTGAGAGTGCAGTCGTCGCCGATCGTCACAAGCGTCCGCTCGGCGAGGGAGCAGCCGTCGTCGAAGACCCGTCTGCCGATCCGGACGCCGACCAGACGCCAGATTGGGTTCTTGAACGGGGTGCCGTTGAGCATGCCGATGAGGGGCGCCATCAGTTTCCAGTAGCGCTCGTGCCACCAGAAGTACGGGTCGTAGATGGAGCAGTACTGTGGTCGCAGTGATCCGAATCGCATCAGGGCCCGCTCGACCGTAATGAAGTACGAGAGGCTGAACAGCAGCACCGCGACGGCCAGCCCTGCGAACACCAGGATTCTATTGCCCCCGTAGAGCTCCCACGCCGCCATGGCGAGCAGGGTGATGACGAAGGTGTGTACCCAGCGCACGGCCAGGAACAGTCCCATGGTGGCGAGGTTGTGCCGGTTCTTCGCCCGGAGTCGGCGGTGGAACTCCTCCCCGGTCTTGAGGTGGTCGAAGCGATGGTCGTTGGTGACCGAGCGGGGGATCTCGAACGATGGCGAACCGAGGAGCCCGACGTTGTCTCTGACGGGCCCGTCCAGGGGCACCATGGCTTTGGTGGCGATCAGGCAGTTTTCGCCGATCCGCCCTCCGGCTGGGTAGGCGACCGCGTTTCCGAGAAAGTTGCGCGGCCCGATCGATAACGGCCTCACACGGAACGATGTGCTCGAGTAGTCGGCGTCGATGAGCGTTGCGCCGTCCGAAATCATCGTGCTACGTCCGATGTCAATCAGGAACGGGGTCTCGTGCTCCAGGTCCGCGCCGAAGTTCGAGCCGGTCTGTTCGAAGTCGGGCAGTCGATAGCCGAGGGCGCGCAAGTAGGGCACGACGTAGGAGCTGTCGCCGGTGAGCTCAAGGTAGAACTTGATGTTGGTGAGCCGCCGGATCGCGCGGTGCAGTGAGTGGTGCAGCCCGTAAAGCGGATAGATGTGGCCGGGCGTGATGAATCGCTGCAGAATACGCGGAATCGTCAACACGACGGCGGCCCCCGTCAGGATCGCGCCGCCGAAGAGCACGATGGAGACGATCAGTCCTTCCTGGTAGAAGCTCACCATCGTGATCCCCCCTGCGCCGAGCGAAGCCAGTGGGGCGACCACTGGCAACCTGGTGAGCACCGCGACACCGGCGCCCGCCGCCAGCGGCATGGTCACGAAAATCAGGCTGAGCAACTGAAGGGTGCCATAAACTGCCCTGCGCAGAGGGCGGGAGGGGATCGGATTGACGGGGCAGTAGTCCACGTCCGTGCGCTGCGCGGGGGATCCGTGCCAGCGCTGACCGTCAGGAACGGCCTGGGATTCGTACAGGGACGAGGTGTGCCCGAGTTGAGACCCGTCGCCCACGCAGGTGCCGATGTCCAGGACGGTATGTTCACCGACCAGCGCCTCCCTGCCGATGCTGACTGGGCCGGTCTGAACGACGCCGGCTAAGGCCCGGTAGCCGGTGAACGACGATTCTCTCCGGATCACTGTGTCATCGCCGATGGTAAGCATGTCGGTGCAGACTGGCACGGTCGCGGACAGGATGACGACGCGGCGGCCGATCTTGGCCCCCAGCGCCCTGAGGTACAGCGGGTAGATGGGCGAACCAGTGAACAGCGCCAGTGGATTTGCCCGAACCAGGGTCTTGACTAGCCAGAAGCGCAGGTAGGGCAGGCTCCACACCTTGATCTCCTGAGGCTTCCAGCGGCCCACCAGGGTCCACTTGGTCAGGATGGGCAGGGTGCAGAGCAGGAAGAAGGCCCCCGCGCTGAAGGCTAGCGACCGCAGGTAAATGTCCACCCCGCCAGCGCTAGCGGAAATCCAGCTGAAGCCGCTGGACACGACTACCGCGGCGAGCAACACCGAGGCAAGGAAGGCCAGCAACTGCAGGACTCCGCACACCACGTACTGCGCGGTACCGGCCCGCGACAACGTCGCGGGCCGCGGCGGGCTCGTCGCCCTTGGAGCAGAAGGTAGCTCGGTGACCGTTGTTGCGAGGCTTCGGATGGTCGGATGCAGGTAGACGTCCTTGGTCGAGACCGGCGGCGCCTCAGCCCGTTCCCTGACTTGGGCGCAGAAGTGCGCGACCATCAGTGAACTCATACCCAGGTCGTCGAAGAAGTGGTAGTCCACCGACATCTGCTGGAGCCCCAGGAGTTCCGCCAGCGCGTCGGCAAGCGCCTTCTCACCCGGGGTGGCCGGCGCGATGTAGGCCTGGTCGACCCCGAGGCGGGGTGAGCTGGTCGGCGGCGGCAGGTTTCTGTGGTCGGCCTTACCGTCGCGTAGCACCGGTATGGCCGGGAGCTGCTCCAGGTAGTGGGGCACCATGTACTGCGGAAGGTGCTTGCCCAGGTGCTCGTAAATGGCCTGCCTTTCCAGGCCTTCGGCGTGGTCCTGGAGGCGGTAGTAGCCAACCAGTTCCACGACGCCCGGGTGGGGCTCGTAGGTGGCCACGGCCGCCTGTCCGATGGCGGGCAGCCGCATCAGCACTGCTTCGATCTCGCTCAGCTCGATGCGATAACCGCGGATCTTCACCTGCGTGTCTGCTCGGCCGAGGTAGACCAGACCCTCAGGGTCGGCTCGTGCAAGGTCGCCGCTGCGGTAGGCCCGCTCCCAGCCCAGGGCCTCCAGCGGCCGGAAGTTCACCGCGTCCTTGTCGGAGTCCAGGTAGCGCGCCACCCCGACGCCACCGATAACCAGCTCGCCGACCTTTCCCCAAGGGACCGGCTGCCCGCTGGCGGGGTCGACCACTGCGCAACGCCATCCGTCCAGGGGCAGCCCGATGCGCACCGGCTCACCGCCGGACAGCCGCGCCCCGCAGGACACCACTGTGGCTTCGGTCGGACCGTAGGTGTTCCACATCTCCGTGCCTTGCCGCACTAGCCTGCCAGCCAGCGCGCTTGGGCATGCCTCACCGCCCAGGATCAACAGACGGATGCCGTGGAGAGAGTCCGCCGGCCACAATGCCGCCATCGTCGGCACTGTCGAGACCACCGAGACCCGCCGCTGCGCCCACCACGTGACCAGCTCAGGCCCCATCTTGACGACCGAGCGGGGGGCCGGTACCAGGCAGGCGCCATGGCGCCATGCCAGCCACATCTCCTCACAGGAGGCGTCGAAGGCCACCGACAGGCCGGCAAGAACCCGGTCCCCAGGCCTCAGCGGATCACCGCGCAGGAACAGGTTCGCCTCGGCATCGACGAACGCCGCCGCATTGCGGTGGGTCACGGCCACACCCTTCGGGGTGCCGGTCGTGCCGGAAGTGAAAATGATCCAAGCGTCGTCCTCTGGCATCGGGCGGCGGGCGGCAACACCGGTCGGCCGCACCTCCCGCCGGAGCAGTGCACCACCGTCGCTGACGATGGCGCAGACGCCCGCTTCGGACCACACCCGTTCGGCACGGTCGTCCGGATCATCCATGTCGACGGGCACGTAGGCCGCCCCGACCGACAGCACGGCCAAGATGGAGAGGTAAAGCTTCGCAGTACCGGAAGGGACTCGGATACCGACTCGATCGCCCGCACCTATGCCCATCGAGGCCAGCCGATGAGCGACTCGCCGCACTTCACGAAGCAGGTCCAGGTAGTCCAGCACAGACTGGCCATCGTCAATCGCGGCAGCTCGCGGAAATGTCTCCGCGGTGGCCTGGATGATCTGCAACAACGTACGCGGCGGCGGCGCCGGAGCTCCGGAGTAGATCGCGCCCGAAGGCATCGCTTGCAAGCCGGCCGTGACGAGGTCAGCATCGAACTGAGCCGTCGTCATTGCATTCCCCCCAATCAGCGCGCACCTCTCAGCAACAACGCAGCAAGAAGATTGATCAATCGCCCCACCGGAACTATTGCCAGGTCGCTCAGGGGAAGGCGTAACGACCCGAGACAGCGGCCACGGACGGCTAGAACTGCGGCGCGGCTCCAGCTCGTTGGCATAAATCGATGTTTAGTGCTGCGTCCGAAATGCTCTAGAGCACAAGGTCCCAGATCTCCGGTGACCGCTGTGCGTCTGGGGCTAAATGCCGGGTCGCGGGGTGAGCTGGCAGGTGATGGGGCAGGTGTCGCCGGGGATGGCGGGCGGGGTGGCGTTGATCTCGCCGGTGAGCAGGGTCAGGGCGCCGGCGATGCGGGGGGCGCCGGGTTGTTCGAGCCGGACGGTGCTGGCGCCGGGGGTCGAGGTGATGGTGCCCGGCCAGGCCGCGGACGATGGTTTCGCGGGCGATGGCGCGGTATTCGTCGTCGTCGCGCAGGTAGGCGTTGAGGTGGGCTGATAGCCAGTGCTCGGCGTTGTGGGCGAGCAGCAGCGGCACCATCTGCGGGCCGCGCCGCGCGGCGCGCGGCACTGCGGTCTTCGCCTCGGGGTCGATGGCGCCGGCCGGGAGTTTCGCGGGGACCTTGTCGCGGGCCGCGGCGGCGGCAGCCAGTTTCTTACCCGCCGCGCTGATTTTCTTCTGCGCGGCGGGATCAGCGTGGTGTTCTTGGCGGCGGGGGCGATGCCTGGCCGGCCGGCAGTACGGCCAGGCCGCGCTCCGCGGCGGCCAGTGCCTTCTGCGCCTCACGGACGGCCGCGTTCGCCTGCTTGCGGGCCGGGTCGCCGATGATCTTGGTATTCGCCTCGATGCCGGCGAGGTAGTCGCAGATCTTGCCGATCCGGTAGTTCTCGCTGGCGTACTTGAGGAAGAACACGGTACGGCCCTCGCCGACGGCCTCAGAGCACCTTGGACAGGAAAGCGCGGGTCCGCTCGTGCTGAGGGTTGCTGAGCACTTCGCGCGGCCGACCAGCCTCGACCACAATTCCTTCGTCCATGAAAACCAGGACATCTGCCACCTCACGAGCAAACCCCATCTCATGTGTCACTACGATCATCGTCATCCCGCTGGTGGCGAGATCGCGCATGACGGCGAGCACGTCGCCGACGAGCTCGGGGTCAAGCGCACTCGTCGGCTCGTCGAATAGCATGAGCTTCGGCTGCATGGCGAGTGCCCGGGCGATGGCGACACGCTGCTGCTGGCCCCCGGACAGCTGCTTGGGGTACGCGCTCGCCTTGTCCTTCAGGCCTGCGCGGTCGAGTAGCTGCCCGGCCAGTTCAGCCGCCTGGGCTTTCGATATGCCCTTCACCCGGATCGGCGCCTCGATCACGTTCTCCAGCGCGGTCATGTGCGGGAACAAGTTGAACTGCTGGAAGACCATGCCGATCTCGGCACGCTTAGCACATATTTCCCGCTCACGCAACTCGTAGAGCCTGCCACCGTGCTGCCGGTAGCCGACCAGTTCGCCATCGACCCACAGGCGCCCCGAATTGATCTTCTCCAGGTGGTTGACACAGCGCAGCAGGGTCGACTTGCCCGAGCCGGACGGGCCGATGATGCACACCACTTCACGGCGCGCCACCTCGAGGTCGATGCCACGCAGCACCTCGAGCCGACCAAAGCTCTTGTGCAGGCACTCCGCGAGCACCATGGGCGCGCCACTCGCGTCTGAGACTGGCGGCGTTCCGGCATGGGTGATCACCGTCCCTCCCGCAAGGGGAGCTGCGACGGCGGCTCGGGCACCGGGGCGTGAAACGTGAGCAGCGAGCGCCGGAGCCGCTGCCACGGGGTGGGAGGCTGCTCTCGCACGGAGCCGCGGGCGTAGTGCCGCTCGATGTAGTACTGGCCGACCGTGAGCACTGAGGTCGCGATCAGGTACCAGATGCTGGCCACGATCAGGAGCGGGATCGTCTTGAAGTTCACCGCGTAGATGAGCTGGACCGCGTAGAGGAGTTCGGTGACCGTGATGACGCTCGCCAGGGATGAGGTCTTGAGCATCGAGATCGTCTCGTTGCCGGTCGGCGGGATGATCACGCGCATTGCCTGGGGCAGGACGATCCGGCGCATGGTCTGGGCCCTGCTCATTCCCAGCGCCTGCGCGGCCTCGACCTGGCCATGCTCGACCGACAAGATGCCGGCGCGCACGATCTCCGCCATGTAGGCGCCCTCGTTCAGTCCGAGCCCGAGGATTGCCGCGGTGAGCGCGGTGATCAGGTCGTTTGCGTTGGCGTGCACGAATGACGGCCCGAACGGCACACTGAGCGAGACGCGCGGGTACAGGAAAGCGAGGTTGAACCAGAACAGCAACTGGACAAGTACCGGCGTGCCCCGGAAGAACCAGATGTACATCCAGCTCGCCCAGGAAAGCAGCGGGTTCGCTGACAGCCGCATGACCGCGAGGACTACGCCGAGAACGATCCCAATCGCCATAGCGACCACGGTGAGCAGGATGGTGATCTCCAGGCCATCAAGCACCCGGCTGGACAGGAAATAGCTCCAGATCACGTTCCACTGGAAGCGCGGATTCGTCACCAGGGTGTGCACGAACATAGCGACCAGGACGAGCACGACAGCGGCAGCGAGCCACCGTCCCGGGTGGCGGACCGGGACGGCCTTGATTTCCTCCGGCTGCCCGGCCTGTCCGGTGCTCTGGGTCGCTTGCGGTGTCGTCACCTTGTGCTCCGGCCGCGGCTGACGGGGCCAGGACCCGATGAGCGCGGTCGGTCAGCTGGTCGCGCCGTTGATCGCCGGGCTGGAAATGGCACCACCCTGCACGCCCCACTTGTCAAGGATCTTCGCGTACGTGCCATCCGCCATGAGCTGCTTCAGGGCGGCCAGCACGGGCTTGGCCATCCCATTGTCCTTCGGGATCGCGATCCCGTACGGCGCGGTGCCATAGGGCGGACCCGAAAGCTTGAACGCGCCGTTCGACTGTTTCACCTGATAGGCGGCTACCGGCGAGTCGGCCATGGCTAGGTCCGCCCGGCCCGAGGACAGCGCCAGGTTGACGGCGTTCTGGTCGTTGAAGACCTCAACAGTGGCGTTTGCCTTGCCCTCCGACTTGCACCTGGCAGCCTGAGCCTCCGCGTCCGCTTGCTGGGTCGTGCCCTTCTCCACCGCGACTTTGCGCCCGCACAGGTCGGCCAGGGACGTGATGCTCGGCCCGCCGCTTGACTTGACGTAGAACGAGGTGCCGGCCACGAAGTAGGTGACGAAGTCGACCGTCTTCTCCCGTTCCTTGGTGTCGGTGAATGACGACATTCCCAGGTTGTACTTGCCTGACGCGAGGCCGGGGATAATCGTATCGAACGTCGCGTTGACCATGTTGATCTTTAGGCCGAGCACCTGCCCGAGCGCCTTCGCCAGGTCGGCGTCCCAGCCGACCACGGTGTGACCGTCGGACCCGATGAACTCGTTCGGGGCGTACGTGGCGTCCGCGGCCACGGTGAGTGTGCCGTTCGCCTTGATGGCGGCCGGCACCTGGGCGGAGATCGAACTGACCTGGCCAGACGGCGTCGCCGCCGACGTGGTGCTTGTGCTTGTGCCCGACCCACTACTGCACCCCGCAGCGAACAGCGCGACGAACAAGAAAACCGCACCAGTTGCGAACAACGGCCTGCGGGTTCTGCGAATCTTCACAGGAACCTCCCGCGCCCCTCGCTGGATAGAGGGCTCATCATAGCCTGCCGGGGCATTCATCCATTCATCCATTCATCCGTGTGATCGCGCGACTACACCGCGCCGGAACTTAGCTAGACTGCGCGCCCGATGGCGCGGCAAGACAATCGGCCCCGCCCGGTTTCAAGCACCAAAGCGCTTCACCTGTGCGCTGGTCAGATCCTTCCACGTGGCACGGCTGCGTGGCCGACGATGGCGGCATGGACGCTCACGCCGCGCGATGTCGGCCCTGCCTGTGTGGTGGGGTAATGGTCGCGGCGTTGTTCGGCGCGACCCCGGACGGCACTGCTACGCCGACCAGCTCTATTCGGCGCTGCGCCGACAGGAGGTGTGCGCCCGGTCAAGCTTGGCTGGGTTTGCCGACCTGGTCGGACAAGCTTCTGGCAGAAGTGGTGCGCATGCTACTTAACGCGTGCTACCACGCGCCGCCGTTTCGCCATAATCTGCACCCAGGCCGGCTGGTGTTGCCAGTGCGTGCGCTGGCCTTGGACGAGGCCGCCGCCTGGCCCGGGAACTGCCGCGCCTGCGGTCGCTGCTGTCCGCCCGGCCCCGGCCTGCTGCGCCGCCCGGTTGTCCGCAACGGTTGCTCGGAGCCGCGGACGGTACTGACTTCACACGGTGGCCGGATCATGCCGGTGCCAACGACCTGATAATCGTGTTCCCTGCTAGGAGGCGTCCCCTGCCCTACGCACCTATCACGCTCAGCCATGACTTGCCGCGGTGGTCTCGTGCAGGCCGGTGACGGACTCGAACGACAACTACCTCTACCTCGCTCCCGAACCCAGCAGATCTTGCTCTACGAAGTCAAGGACCACCCAGGCACTGCATAGACGATCGCCTGCGCCCCCATCGCGCACAACCTGCTGCGCGCCGCCGGACCCCTATACCGGCAAGGTGGGAAGCGCTACCACGCCGTGTTCACCGCTCCCGTTCGGGACCATCCAGGCCGAAGAGCACCACCGCGACCACGCTCAGGTGCAACAGGTGTTCGCGGACCGGCAAGTTCGGGATCGAATGCGAACTCGCTCTCGCCCGCACCGTACGCACCCCGGATACGGCCGACCCGAACTCCCCCGCGGGGCAGCGGGGGGGCGAACCCGTGGCCAGCTTGCGCGCTTGCGCGCTGAGGTGATGCAGCACTGGACGCCGCCGGTGGCGCCGAGGCGCTCGTTTCGCTGACAGTGCCGCGCCGATGTTGAATGGCGACGTGATTGTGCCGGAGCGGTGAAGCTACCGGTGCTCGGCAGCAGGGAGGGTGCCTGATGGTGGCTGTGGGGTCAGTCGTCCGGCTCGCGGACGAACTTGCCGCGGCGCAGCTGCGGAACGACCCGTTCGGTGCGTCTTACATGGGGGTCAGCGGTTATGACGACGCGGTACCCGACCTGTCGCCGGATGCGCGGCAGGCGTGGCGAGACGTCCTCGTCGATGTGCTGATTCGCAGCGAGGACCTGGAACCCGGCGACGCCGGCAGCGGCGTGCTGCTCGCCGCGGCGCGGGACAACGTCACGCGCGCACTCGCCCTGGTCGACTCGCGCGTGCAGGAGTTCAGCGTGACCACGGTTCCGTTCGGCGGGCCGTCCAAGATGCTGTTAGCGGCGGCGCGCACGTCGGTCACTGACGCGGCCAGCGCCATGGCATACCTCACCCGCTGCCGAGGGATTCCGGCCTATCTCGACCAGGACGCTCAGCGGCTGGCCGACGCCGTGGGCAGCGGCCTGCTGCCCGTCGCGCCCCTGGTTAGCGGCCTCATTACGCTATTGCGCGGCCACCTGGCCCATCCGGAAGGCGACCCGATGCTCGCCCACCCGCCGCCGGAGGGCTGGGACGGCGCAGCGACGTGGCGCGATGAGCTCGATCGGGTCATCGGGGACGAGATCCGCCCGGCGATCGCGCGCTACCTCGACTTGCTCGTCGAGTTGCTTCCCAAGGCGCGGCCGCCGCAGCGGGCGGGTTTGCTCCACGTGCCTGGCGGCACGGCGGCGTATGCCTGCTGCATTCGCATCGGCACGACGCTGGCGCTGGATGCGGACGAGATCCACCGCATCGGGCTGAGTGCGCTCGCGGAAGCCGAGGAACACATCGCGGAGACCGGTGCCCGCGTGCTCGGCGCGCGCACCGCCGGACAGGTCATGGCCCGGTTGCGCGACGATGCTTTTCTGTCGGCCTTAGCAGGCAGTGACGCGATGGCGCTCGCCGCCGCTGCTATCGCCCGCGCGGAGGAAAAAGGTGCGGACCTGTTCCATCCGCCGCTGCCACCGGCGTGCACGACCGAGCCGATGCCGCCGCATATGGCCGGGTCGGGTGCGCCGCCCATGTATTCACCGCCGGCCCGTGACGGCTCGCGTTCCGGCGCGTATCTGTTCAACCGCGCTCATCCTGGGCCGGCGGGCAGCTGGGCCCTGGAGTCCGCGGCTTTTCACGAGGGAGTCCCGGGTCATCACGCCCAGTTCGCCCGGCTGCAGCTCGCGCCTGACCTGCCGCTGTTGCTGACCGCGTTCAGCGTCGTGGCCCACAGCGAGGGTTGGGGCCTTTACGCGGAACGCCTCGCAGACGAATTTGGCCTGTACTCCGACGGCGTCCAGCAGCTTGGCATGCTCGGATGTGCGGCCTGGCGCGCTGTCCGCCTCGTCGTCGACAGCGGCCTGCACGCCCGGGGCTGGAGCCGCGCCAAGGCGCTGGAGTTCGCGTTGGCGCATACCCCGATGCCCGAGCCCTTCATGAGCGCAGAGATAGACCGCTATATCGCTATGCCTGGCCAGGCGCTCGGCTACCTCATCGGCCAGCGCGAAATCATCCGGCTGCGCGACGAGGCCCGGGCGCGGCTCGGGGCGGCCTACGACATCCGTGACTTCCACTCCGCCGTGCTGGACCACGGCTCCCTGCCGCTCCCGGTGCTGTCGCAGGTCGTGCAGGCATGGGTGACATCTGGCGCATGACAAGACCGGCGATCTCATTCACGGCTTCGAGCCGAGTATCTTGAGCCTTTCCGTCAGCTCGAAGCCGATGAGAGGCCGGGTCTTTGATCCGGGCCGCTGATCATCCTGGCCCATAGCCAGCACCGGCACAGGTCGGCCAACGACCAGCGCATTACCGAACTCACCCGCTCGCCGGGCACGCCGACTTCCGCGCACGGCACCCGCGCACGGCGGGAGCCGGCCTGACTCTCCCGGCGGTAAGGGAACCGTAGCCTCGCATCGCCGCGGGGGGCCTGCTCGTGAGCGAATGGCCACCGGGCCGCAATCCCACCAGGACAAGGTTTTTGGCGAGGAACAGGGTGATAGCGGCTTTGAGCCGTGGCACCGTTGTCGTCGAGGCGCGCCGCCGTAGCGGCGCGCTGAGCACCGCCAGGCATGCCAGGGATCTGTGCCGGCCGCTGATGGCGGTGCCTGGGCCCGTCACGTCCGATTGCTCGGCTGGATGTCACTGGATCATGCGCGAGTGGGGTGCGGTGTGCGTGACGAGCCCAGCAGACGTGCTTGAAGACGTCGCGGGCGTGGGTGAGCAACTGGCCGCGCCTGGCCCGGTCATCGCGGCGGCCGAGCTTGATCCGCTCACAATGCGGGTGCTGGAAGCGGTGCCGGCACGCGGTGGTGCGGGACCCGCGACGATCGCGGTATCCGCGGGCGTGGCCCTCGATACCACGCTGAGCTGCCTTGGCCTGCTCGCCGCGGGCGGATTCGTCGCGCGTGGCCCGCGCGGCTGGCGGCTCGCGGGAAAGAGCGGTGCTTGACTCGGCCGCCGCAGCGGCGCACGGTGGCGCGTGTGACCTTCCCGCCGCCCGGCGCAGGCCCGCGCGCCGTGCATCCGTGTGCCGCGCAAACGGGCGCAGCTGCCGCTGACCCGGCCAGCCAGGCTGGCCCACTGCCTGCTGCCTTCGAAGCGTTCCTGGCGGCATTCGAGACGTTCCTGGCGGCAGAGCGCGGGTTCTCCGGCCACACCGTCCGGGCCTACCTTGGTGACGCAAGGTCCCTGCTGGCGCATGCGTGGCAGGCGGGCGCGGCCGGGCCAGATGACGTCGGCATTGGACTCATCCGCGGCTGGCTTGCTGGCCAGCATGCCAGCGGCCAGGCGAGATCGACGCTGGCCCGACGCAGCGCAGCGGTGCGGACGTTTACCGCGTTCGGGCATCGGCGCGGTTGGCTCGCCGCCGATCCGGGGCTGTTGCTTGGCACCCTGAAGACCCGGCGCGGGATTCCGCATGTTGCGGCGGCAGGCGACATGGCGGCCGTCCTCGGGCAGGCAGCAGCGCACGCCGGGGAGTCGGCTACCACGCTCAGGGACGCGGCGGTCCTTGAGTTGTTGTACGCGACCGGGATACGGGTGGCCGAGCTGTGCGGCCTCGATCTGCGTGATGTGGATCCGCAGCGCAGCACCGTCCGGGTGCTTGGCAAGGGAAGGAAGCAGCGCACGGTTCCCGTCGGGGTGCCGGCCCTGCGCGCCGTCGACCGGTGGTGCAACGCGGGTCGGCCCGTGCTGGTCAACGGGCGCAGCGGGCCCGCCCTCTTCCTCGGCGCGCGCGGTGGCCGCCTGGATCCGCGGGTCGTCCGCCGCATCGTGCACGCGGCACTCGCCGCGGTTCCAGAAGCGCCCGATTCGGGGCCGCATGGGTTGCGCCACGCGGCGGCGACGCATCTCCTTGAGGGGGGCGCCGACCTGCGCAGCGTGCAGGAGATCCTGGGTCATGCATCACTGGCGACGACGCAGATCTACACCCACGTCTCGCCCGAGCGGTTGATCGGAAGCTACCGCCAGGCACACCCGCGGGCGTGAGGTTCACCCTGTGCGACGCTCGCTTGAGGCCGCTACTCGGCGCGGGCGCGCCAACCGGGCAAGCCCGCGAGATCACCTCCCTCATCAACGGGACGGGCATCATCAGGACGGCTGGCTCCAGTTTCGGGCGCTCGCCGCGCCGATTTCGGTGGTGGCCGTGAGCCGACGATCGAGGTAACGCCGGACAGAGCCGACGATCGAGGTAACGACGGACGGCTCGGCTAAATCCGGCGAATCCGGCTCATGATCCGCAACCGTGTTAAGTCTCCTGCTGATAGCGCAGGCAGGTTTACCCGAGACGGGATCTTGATGGCGCGAGTCTATGTGGCCGGCCCGACCCTGCGACGGGACCATCCGGGCTCAGCTTTCCGGCCAGCCGGCACGTCCGCGCCGTCCCGCAGCGGCCTGTGCACAGCGTTTCCCGCTGCGTCCGCAGTGTCCTGTGCGTGCGCAGTGCCCGGTGCGTGCACAGTGTTTCAGGTGCGCGCAGCGTTTCCGGTGCCCGCGCAGTCTCCGGTGGGTACGCAGTGTTCCAGCGCGCACACTGTTGCGGCATCACAGTGTTCCAGCGCGCACAGTGTTGCAGCGCCAATTGTTGCGGCGCGCACACTGTTCCAGCGCCCACAGTGTTGCAGCGCGCACAGTGTTGCGGCATCACAGTGTTCCAGCGCGCACAGTGTTCCAGCGCGCATATTGTTCCAGCGCCCACAGTGTTGCAGCGCGCACAGTGTTCCAGCGCGCACAGTGTTCCAGCGCGCACACTGTTGCGGCATCACAGTGTTCCAGCGCGCACAGTGTTCCAATGCGCGCCGTTCCAGTGTGCACAGTGTTTCCAGTGTGCTTGCACCATCGTCACCACCGATCCCGGCCGTATCCCATGCCGGAGCCGGTAGACTGGCCAGCGGCTCTTAATGGCCTAATTCGCGCGCCCGCCTGCCATCCGGTCCCTGGACCGGCACTGGCGGGACGCACCTCTCGGTCCGCCGAGCAGCAGATTCTGGCGGTCAGGTGCGCGTGGGCGCCAGGAAGAAACCGGGAAGCGGCCGCGCCTCGCTGGCGCGCCGCACGAGAGAAAGGGACTGCGGGCATGGCACCCGTTGTCACCATGAGGCAGCTGCTCGAGAGCGGCGTTCATTTCGGTCACCAAACCCGCCGCTGGAACCCGAAGATGAAGCGCTTCATCTTCGCCGAGCGCAACGGCATCTACATCATCGACCTCCAGCAATCGCTCGACTACATCGACACCGCCTACGAATTCGTGAAGGAGACCGTCGCGCACGGCGGATCCGTGCTTTTCGTGGGCACCAAAAAGCAGGCCCAGGAGGCGATCGCCGAGCAGGCGCGTCGCGTCGGGATGCCCTTCGTCAACCAGCGCTGGCTTGGCGGCATGCTGACGAACTTCTCCACCGTCTTCAAGCGGCTGCAGCGGCTCAAGGAGCTCGAGGAGATCGACTTTGACGACGTGCCAGGCTCCGGCATGACGAAGAAGGAACTGCTGCACCTCAAGCGTGAGCGTGACAAGCTCGACCGCACCCTCGGCGGTATCCGCGACATGTCGCGCGTGCCGAGCGCCGTCTGGGTGGTCGATACCAAGAAGGAGCACATCGCCGTCAGCGAGGCGCGCAAGCTTGGTATCCCCGTCGTGGCGATTCTGGACACTAACTGTGACCCTGACGAGGTCACCTACCCGATCCCAGGGAATGACGATGCGATCAGGAGCGTTGCGCTGCTGACTCGTGTCGTGGCGGACGCGGTGGCCGATGGCCTGATCGCACGGGCCGGGGCTGCGACAGGCGAGGAGAAGCCGCAAGTCGACGTCGTCGGCGCCGAAATCGGCGTCGTGGAGCCGCTGGCCGAGTGGGAGCGCGAGCTGCTCGAGGGTACTCAGCTCGAGGCCGGCGAAGGTTCGGCCGCAGACGGGGTCACGCAGACCCCGACCGCCGCGTCAGACACGGGCGCGCCAGACACGGGCGCGCCAGACACGTTCGCGCCAGACACGGGCGCGCCAGACACGGTCACGGCAGAAACGGCGGCGCCAGACATAGCCGCGGCGGCAGGCCTGGCGGGCTCCGGCTCGGCGGCCGCAGCGCAGGAACCGGCGGGCGGCGACGCGGAAGCGGGACAAGTTGCCAAGGATTCGGCCGGCGGCAACCCGGGGGAAGCCGATGACCACACCGACACGAGCGAGCAAGCTCCCACAGTCCAGACGGCTGAGGCTGACTCCGGGCCCGAAGCGTAAGCGGCACACGCAGCCGCCGCTCCTGCGGGCCGACGAGCTCGCGGGGGCGTTGATGCTGCCAGCTGGCCGGGGGTCGCCGCGAGCGCCCGACGGCGCAACCGTTCCGGTTCGCGGGCCGCGCTGTGGCTGCACAGCGCGGTCGCCGGGCCGCGGGTACGCGGCAGGCGACCTGCGGGGCGCGCGGCTGCGGGGCGCGCAGCCGTCCGACCCGTACGAGCAATGCAACAAACGTGGCAACACGTCCCCTGATGACATATCGAGAGGCCGAAAATGGTGAACGTCACGGCCGCCGACGTCAAGCGTCTTCGCGAGCTGACCGGCGCCGGAATGATGGATTGCAAGAAGTCCTTGGAAGAAGCCGCCGGTGATGTCGACAAGGCAGTCGAGCTGCTGCGCCTCAAGGGCGCGAAAGATGTCACCAAGCGTGCGCAGCGGGTGGCGGCTAACGGCTTGGTGACAGCCGACGTTGAGGGAACACGCACCGGCGTCCTCGTCGAACTGAACTGCGAGACGGACTTCGTCGCAAAGAACGACAGCTTCCAGCACGCCGCCGCCGACATCCTCGCCACGGCTGTCCGCACTGGCGTCCCGGACCGGCTTGCGCTGCTCAATGCCCAGGTGAAGCCGGGTACGACGGTGCAGCAGCGCATTGACGAGGCAAGCGCCGCGATCAAGGAGAAGGTCGAGCTTGGCCGGTTCGCGCGGCTTGAGGGCGGCTACATCGCGAGTTATCTGCACAAGTCCGACCCATCACTGCCGCCAGCGGTCGGCGTTCTCCTACAGCTCGAAACGGAGAACGCCGGGCTGGCGAAGGACCTCGCCCAGCAGGTTGCCGCCATGCGGCCGTCCTACGTAGCCACTGAGGACGTACCCGCGGACGTGATCGAGAAGGAGCGCAGGATCGCGGAGCAGATCACCAGGGACGAGGGCAAGCCCGAGGGTGCGATCGCGAGGATTGTCGAGGGCCGGCTGAAGTCGTTCCTCAAGGACGTGGTCCTCGTCGAGCAGGCCTATGTCAAGGACCCGAAGAAGACGGTCAAGCAGTTGCTCGCCGAGGCTGGTGCCACTGTGAAGGGCTTCGCCCGCTTCAAGATTGGCGAGGCCTGACCCCGCAGTCCGCGCATTGAATGGCGATGGGGAAGCGACGACAGAGAGGCCACGGCCGTGCAGGAAAGCGACGTGACGATCCACGGTAGCGGCGCTGCGCCGGACAGTGCTAGTCCAGCCGGTGCCGCGCCGGGCGGTGCCACGCCTGGCGGTGCCGCGCCTGGCGGTGCCGCGCCTGGCGGTGCCGCGCCTGGCGGTGCCGCGCCTGGCGGTGCCGCGCCTGGCGGTGCCGCGCCTGGCGGCGCCGGTCCGGGCTTTGCCGGGCCGGGTGCCGCTGGCCCTGACCAGAACGGGTTTCCCGGCGCGGAAGCCATGCAGGCCATGACGCCCCAGAGCCCAGGCTCAGGTCCCGCGCGCGGTCCCGGTCGTGGCACGGATCCGCCGGGCCGGTTTTCATCGCCGATTGCCACCGAGCCCGCGCCCGCTCCGCGGCCACTGTTGGACGGCGCGCACGGAAACTGGTTCCGCGTGGTACTCAAGCTTTCAGGTGAGGCGTTCGCAGGTGGACAGCCACCGGGCATCGACCCCGATGCCGTCATCCACATCGCCGAGGAGATCGCTGCGGCTGTCCGGGAGGGCGTGCAGGTCGCGGCGGTCGTCGGCGGCGGCAACATGTTCCGCGGCGAGGTTCTGTCCGAGCGGGGCATCGACCGCGCCCGTGCGGACTACATGGGAATGCTCGGGACGGTCATCAACTGCCTGGCCCTGCAGGATGTGCTGGAGAAGCTCGGCATCGACACCCGCGTGCAGACCGCGATCACGATGGGGCAGGTCGCGGAGCCTTACATCCCGCGGCGCGCCATCCGCCACCTGGAAAAGGGCCGCGTGGTGATCTTTGGCGCGGGCCTCGGGGCCCCGTTCTTCTCCACCGACACCTGCGCGGCGCAGCGCGCCCTCGAGATCAGGGCCGGCGCGGTGCTCAAGGGCACACAGGTCGATGGCATCTATGACTCCGACCCGCGCAAGAATCCAGCCGCGATCCGGTTCGAGCGGCTCGACTACGGTGAGATGCTGACCAGAGGCCTGAAGGTGATCGACGCCACGGCGGTTAGCTTGTGCCGCGACAACGGGATGCCGATTGTCGTTTTCTCCCTGATGGATAAAGGGAACATCGTCCGGGCGATTCGGGGTGAGGGAATCGGTACGCTGGTCTGTCCGGTCGACGCCTAGCCGGAGCCGTAGTCGGGTAGCGAGCCATCCTGGTACCGGGCGCCGCCGACGGGGGAAGATGGATGGGAGCCGCGGGAGGCGGCCGGCGGGCTCCGGCAGTCCGGGTTATCCAGTAGCCTCCTGGCAGCGGGATCACGATGCACAGGAGCCGCAGTGATTGACGATACCCTCCTCGAAGCCGAGGAGAAGATGGAGAAGGCGGTCGCGGTCGCCAAGGAGGACTTCGCTGGCATAAGGACGGGGCGCGCGCATCCGGCCATGTTCAGCAAGATCACGGCCGAGTATTACGGTACGCAGACTCCGGTCAACCAGCTTGCCTCGTTCCACCTGCCCGAACCGCGCATGGTCGTGGTGCAGCCTTTTGACAAGTCGTCTACCTCCGCGATCGAGAAGGCAATCCGCAACAGCGATCTGGGCGTAAACCCTTCGAGCGACGGCACGGTGATCCGGATAGTCTTCCCCGAGCTGTCCGAGGAGCGCCGCAGAGAGTACATCAAGATTGCCCGGCATAAGGCGGAGGACAGCCGGGTGGCAATCCGTAATATTCGCCGCCATGCCAAGGATGCGCTCGACAAGCTCGTCAAGAACGGTGAGACGGGCGAGGATGAGGGCCGCAGGGCAGAAAAAGAACTGGGCGACCTCACGCACACCTATGTGACGCAGGTGGACGAGCTGCTCAAACACAAGGAATCCGAGCTTCTCGAGGTCTAGTTGGATCTCGATGACCGGCCAGAAAGCGCGCCCACAGAAGGCCGAAAACGCTGGCGGGTCCGGACCGGCCGCAACCTGCCCGTCGCCGTAGGGGTTGGTCTTGTCCTCGGTGCGGGTGTCATCGTCACCCTCTACACGGTCAAGGCGACATTCCTGATATACATGGGCGCCGCCGTCGCGGTCGCTGGCTACGAACTGGTCCGTGCCCTCGCGGTCCGTGGTATCCGGATAGCGCTGCCTCCGCTGGTCGCAGGTGGCGTGGCGATGTGGGTCTGCGCGTACTGGTTCAGCGCGCGCGCCGCGCTCGCCGCGGTGGCGCTCACCGCGATCGCGCTGATCGTCTGGCGGATGCCCGGCGGATCGGCTGGTTACGTGCGCGACATGACCGCCAGCATCTTCGTGCTCGCCTACCTGCCGCTGATGGCCATCTTCGCCGTGCTCATGCTGGCATCTCGCGATGGACCCGACCGGATTCTCATCTTCATCGCGCTCACGGTCTGCAGCGATGTCGGTGGATACTTCGCCGGGATTGCGCTCGGGCGGCACCTCATGGCGCCCGCGATCAGCCCGAAGAAGACCTGGGAAGGACTCGGTGGCTCATTGGTGGCCTGCGTGGCCGTCGGCGGCGTGCTGGTGCCGGTCCTGCTGCACGGCCGGTTCTGGCAGGGCATGATCGTTGGCGTGGCCGCCGTCGGCGCGGCGACCCTGGGCGACCTGGCCGAGTCGATGATCAAGAGAGACTTGGAGATCAAGGATATGGGCACGGTGTTGCCGGGTCATGGCGGCCTGCTCGAACGACTGGACTCGTTGTTGATCAATGCGCCGGTGGCGTGGTTGCTGCTTGCTCTCTTCGTTCCCGCCGGGGCTCGCTGAGCTATTACGTAACGGCTGCGCCCGGTGCGACATGCGCGAGCAGTGGTTTCATTTCCCCGCCCGCGGGCTCCTCACTATTCGGCGATGAAGCTCCTGCGCTGCGTGGCGAGTTGGGTGACAAGGCTCGCCGAGCCCCGCTCCTTGGCGAGCAGCCGCTCCCGCTCGCTGATCGGGACGATCCACAGCCAGCGGACGGCATCGCCGCTGAATGAGAACCCCGACAGGTCAGGAGGCTCGGACCCGAGCAGGCCGCCTGGCTCATCAAGCAGCAGCACTGCCTCGTTTCCGCCGCCGAGCGGGAACGTCGCGGGTTCGTGGTACCACCGGACGCTGTGGCCGGGGCCGAACCAGGTGACGGACCGCCACGGATACTGCGCGAGCCAGAGGAATATGCGCGCGGCCTGTGCGCTTGGCAGCGCGGTCGCCAGGCAGAGTTCGATGCGAGCGTAGCCGTTGGTGTCCTCGACAAGCTGTTCCACCACCGGCATCCGCTGGCAGCTCATCCCGACCGTGGACAGCACCGTGTACGGCCGCGACGATGTGGGCGGCCGTTCGGTGACGCCAACGGTCGGCTGCTTGCCGTTCCCCGCGTCCCAGTAGTGGGCACCGGGGCCGAGCCGTGCGAGCAGGTGCCCGAGCACCGCCTGCTGGAAGCCGCCCCATGACGCCGGGTCAGCACGCCATTGCCAGAAGGCGCGGGCCTGCTCCACGCGCGGCACGAGCCCTTCCATGGCGTCGTCGAGCGACCATCCGAACGGCGTCTGGCCGATGACGTCCCTGCTGTACCCGGGCATGCCGTGGGCCATGTCGGCCCAGCCTGGAATCACGGCGAGCAATTGCCCCGACTCGAGGAGGGCGACTCCGTCGCCCTCCTCGAACCACAGGGCCTGCAATGTTCGCGCGTCCAATGGCGGCCGACCCTGCGGATGCTTCGTGTGCGCCGTCGGCATGATCGGAGCTTTGCCCGCGTTCAGCCGGCCCAGGTCGGTTGTCGCCGCCGCGGGCTGGTGATTGGCGATCCAGGTCGCGGCGATGGCCGACGTCTCGCCGTGCAGGTAGGCTGCCGTGGTTACCCCGTCGTATTCCACGGTCACCCGGCGGCTCTCGTACGGGCTGGCACTATCCAGGATCACCTGCGGTGCCTGGGTGGGAGCGGGCCACCTGCGCAGCGTGGGCATGGCTGGAATCTACCGACTTGCCGCAGGTCATCGGGCAGACAGGGCGACATCGTTAAGGGTTTGCAACTGCCAATCCGCCCCGGACGGGCGGGGTTCGGGAAACGGAGCCAGCGTGACGAGCCGTGATCGTGCGACGGCGGGGGGCCTCGGCCGGTCAGGCATGCGATCGCCCGCGGCCGCCTTGCCGCTCGTCCAGGCGGCCGGTGCCGTCGCCGGGGTGGCAGCGGGCCCACCAGGCCTGACCAGGCCGGCGCCGCGCCGCGCCGCGCCGCCGCGGCATCTCGCCGATCTGGATCCCGCGCAGCGGCGGGTGGCTGTATCCGAGCTTGGTGAGCCGGTCTTCCGGGCCGGCCAGCTCTCCCGGCACTACTTCGCCAGGCTGACCCGCGATCCGGTCGAAATGACGGACCTGCCCGCCCGGTCGCGTGAGCGGCTTTCGGCCGCGCTGCTGCCCGGGCTGCTCACCGCTGAACGGGAGCTTTCCTGCGACAGCGGTACCACCCGCAAGACACTGTGGCGGGCTTTTGACGGCGCCTACCTCGAGTCGGTGCTCATGCGATACCCAGACCGGGTGACCGTGTGCGTCTCGTCGCAGGCAGGTTGCGGAATGGCCTGCCCGTTTTGCGCGACAGGGCAGGCAGGGCTGACCCGCAACCTATCCGCGGCGGAGATCGTCGAGCAGGTCGTCGCGGCGGGGCGGGTGCTGGCGACAGGCGCGGTGCCAGGCGGCGCCGCCCGGGTCTCCAACGTGGTTTTCATGGGCATGGGTGAGCCGCTCGCGAACTACCGCGGCGTCATCTGCGCTCTGCGCAGGATCACTGATCCGGTACCCGACGGGCTGGGCATCTCACGGCGGTCGGTCACCGTCTCCACCGTCGGGCTGGTACCGGCGATCAGGCGGCTCGCCACGGAGGAACTGGCCGTCACGCTCGCCGTCTCGCTGCACGCACCGGACGATGAGCTCAGGGACGAGCTTGTCCCCGTCAATACCCGCTGGAAGGTGGCGGAGGTGCTGGCGTCGGCGTGGGCCTATGCGGCGGCAACGGGCCGCCGCGTATCGATCGAGTACGCGCTGATCCGTGACGTCAACGATCAGGCATGGCGGGCCGACATGCTGGGCACGCTGCTCGCCGGGCGGCTCGTTCACGTCAACCTGATACCGCTGAACCCCACGCCCGGATCGAGGTGGACCGCGTCGGAGCCCGAGGTGGCTTCGCAGTTCGCGCGCCGGCTTGAGTCACACGGGCTGCCGGTCACCGTGCGTAATACGCGCGGGCGTCAGATCGACGGTGCCTGCGGCCAGCTCGCCGCCTCGACTCACCCGCCGGTACGGTAACCGGGCCCATGTCCTGGCGTGATGCGCAGGCGCCGCCATACCGTGCCAGGCGGGCACCCCGGGCGCTGCTGCGTGATGCGGTGGCCGGGCTCGTGCACAGGGGATGGCACGTAGTGCAGGCGGTCGCGTTGATCACTGCCGACACCGCCGCCGGGCGCCGGTTTGCACGTTTCGGCAGCGGCAGCAGCATGGCGTTCCCGACTGGCGCGGTGTTCGGCGAGCGGTGGATAGAGGTCGGCGACGACACCATGATCGGCATGCACGTCACCCTGTGCGCAGGAATGCTCCCCGGTCAGGATCTTGGCCCGCAACCGGTGCTGAGAGTCGGTGACCGGTGCGTGATCGGGCGCGGTAGCCACATCGTGGCACACCGGTCCGTGACGATCGGCGACGACGTCTTCACCGGCCCATATGTGTTCATTACGGATCAGAACCACGCCTATACCGACCCGGACGTCCCCATCGGCAGGCAATGGCCGAGCAATGACACGGTCTCCGTCGGCCCGGGTGCGTGGCTCGGGGCAGGTGCCATCGTCCTGCCGGGCGCGAAGATTGGCAGGAACGTCGTTGTGGCGGCAGGTTCCGTCGTACGCGGCGAGGTGCCTGACCGCTGCGTCGTGGCCGGCGTGCCCGCGAGGGTGGTGCGAGAGTACGTTCGGGGTAGTGGGTGGAAGCCTCCCTTGCGCTCCGACGGCATGCCGCCAGGATCGTGACGCCGCCTGGCGCTCACCGCTGGTCAGAGGCTACGCTCCGTTGTGCGTTAGTGGATGGGGTCGAGGAGTGTGATCTGTGACTGCCCTGTCACCCATCGGTGCGGCCTACGATGACGGCCTGCTCAAGATCACTTTGCTGTCGGATGAATCAGGCTTCCGCGTCGAAGGCACCGTGGACGTCACCAGCCGCAGCGGCTTGGCGGCCGCGCTCTCCGCCGCCCAGCAGGGAGCCGACATCATTCACGTGGACCTTTCTGGTATGGAGTTCATCGACATGGAGGGCCTGCGGACCATAGCAAGGGCCGCACGCGACTTGGGCGATGGGCGATTGCTTGTGCTTGAACGGGTACCTTCGCACGTGCGGGCGCTGCTTCGCGCCACGAACTGGGACACGTTGCCCGGGCTGCGTATCGAGAAGGGGGAGAGCTGATGGCCTTCGTCGCGAGCACATCGGTGCCTGATCGGTCCCGGTTCGCCCACCAGGGCTGCCTCTACGGCTCGGAGCAAGAATTCCTGGCGATGGCGGTCCCATTCATTGAGGCTGGGCTCGCGCGGGGCGAACCGGTGCTCGCCGCGACGACCTCAGCCAATCTGGACCTGCTTCACAGCGCACTTGGTGACCAGGCGCGCCGACTGGACTACGCGGAGACCGCGTACTTCGGCAGGCGCCCCGCGCAGCGCGTCGCGGCATTCGACCGCTACCTGAAGACACACCTGACCTCGCCCGGTCATGTGCGCGTCATCGCCGAGCCCATCTGGATAGGCCATTCGGAGCGGGAGATACGGGCGTGGAAGCAGATGGAGGCAAGGCTCAACCTGATCTTCGCCGACACCAGGATCTGGATGATCTGCCCCTACGACACCCGGGTCCTGCGTGAGGATATTCTCGCCGACGCCGGCCGAACCCACCCCTCCTGCGCGGTCGGCGCGGACACCGTGCCGAGCGCCTCCTACACCGATCCGGCAGAATTCAGCGGCGGCCTGGACGATGGACCGTTGCCACGACCGCCCGCAGACGCTGCCGCGCTGACCTTTACCGGTGACATGGCGCTCTTGCGCAACTTTGTCGCTGACGCCGCCGGGGCACACGGGCTGACGGCCGACGACACGGCGCTGTTCGTCGTCGCCGCAGTGGAAGCGGCGAGCTATGTCCGCCAGTACGCGCAGGCGGCCGTGACAATTTGGGATCGGCCCGGCGCGGTGCTGTGTGACATCAGCCAGCCAGCCGGTGGCCTCGCGGACCCGCGGCCCGGATGGCGGCCGCCTGACCTGGAGCGGCCACGGCCTGACGACGGCCTGTGGCTGGCCCGTCAGGTGTGTGAGCGGGTGGAAACACGCTCCGCTGGCGGCAGCTGCTCGATACGGCTGCACGTTCCGACCCGGCGCGCCCTCACGTAGGGGTCACCTACTTCCCGCGCTGCACGGGTTCCCTCGCGGCGCACGGCGCGGTCCCATGGGCCCTCATGCCATCGGTTCGGCGAGGGTGATGCCGTCGGCGGTGATCGCGAATTCCCTGACCCCGGGGTCGTGGTAGCCCGCGCGCGTTTTCAGCACCGTGAGGGTACGGTTCACACTGGTCTGGCTTGGCCGGTATTGCAGCAGGACCAGGTTGTCTGGCAGGTGCGAGGCACCGTGCTCGGTGAGCTGGGTAAGACCGAACAGTTCAGAAACCTCATAGGTCATCATGATGCTCACCCCGCGGCGCGAGCAGCGCTGCAGCAGCGAGTAGGTGTACTCGCGGAAGCGTGTGAGGTCAGCCGAGGCGTTCCGCAGGTCGCCGAGGCTGTCGATGAGTACCCGCCGCACGCCGGTCTCCTCGACGGTGTCGAGAAGGTCGTACACCCACTCGTCGAGGTACAGGTCGACGGGGCTGCGATACATGAGCGCGACCTCGTCCTGCGCGAACGACCAGCCGAATCCGCGTGCGATCCGTTCGAGCTGGGTCGGATTCTCCTGCAGGGTCGCGATCAGCCCGCGCTCACCACGGCGCGCGCCCTCGAAAACGAAGTGCAGGCCCATGAGGGTCTTACCGATGCCGGTTGGACCGGCCACGAGCGTCGATGCACCAGGCCAGTACCCGTCTCCCAGCATGTCGTCGATCGCCTGGACGCCCGACGAGGTACGGCAGTCGCCGAGCGTGTAGGGCTCCGCCTCGCCTGGGTCGGCAAGGCGGGGGAAAACAACGATCCCGTCGGCCGATATCCGGTAGGAGTGCTTGCCAGAAAGGAATCCGCCGCCGCGGAGCTTCAGCACCCGCAGCGCCCGCGACGCTCTCTCCGCGGCCTGGTTGCTGCCCATCGCGATAATGGCATCGGCGACAGCGAACTCCGGTGCGGCGGCGATCTCCTCGTCCTCGTACTCGCCGATCCATACGGATGTGATCGGAAGCACGCCGAGCATGCCCGCGAGGTCATGCAGGAACCTGCGGTACTCGCCGGCGTCTGGCGCATACGGCCGCAGCGCCTTGAAGCTGTCGATGACTATGATCGACGGCCGGTGCCCGCGGATGAGGTCGCGTGCGTGCTCGAGCACACCGGGTAGGCCCTTGTCGCCAACTACGATCCCGAGGTCGTCGTAGAAGACGCTCGCGCCGACGGCCGCCGGATCGAAGAATGACAGTGTCTGGCCGTAGCGGAGGATCTTCTCCAGCGGTTCTGAGACGGTGGACAGGTACAGCGCGGGACGCTCGCGGCTCGCGTTGCTGAACACACATTGCTCGGCGAGGACCGTCTTGCCTGAGCCCGGGAGCCCGATGACCAGCGAAATGGCGTTCAGCGGCAGCCCGCCTCCCAGGACGACATCCAGTCGGCTGGTCCCGGTCGTCAATCGGTCGATCATGACGAGGCGACGCCACGCCGGATGAACGCGCTGCGGCCCAGCAAGTCCTTGACGGCCGAGACGAGATGGAGCGGCTCGACAGGCCGCTGCAGGAACGCCGACGCTCCAGCGTCCAGCGCGGCGTCACGAAGCTCGAGGGTGCAAATCGCCAGGATCGGCGTTCGAAGGCGCGCGCGCAACTGCCGGCAAAGCTCGAGCCCGCGCGCGCCGGAGATGAGGAGGTCTACCTTGATGAGATCTGGTGTCAGTTCGCCGGCCTTGACGAGGGCCGCATCCGCATCCATCGCCACGACCACCTCGTAGCCCTCGGTCCGCAGGAAATACTCGGCGAAGTCCGCGGCGTGCGGATCTCGCTCGGCCAGCAGGATCAGCGGAGTGTCACCGTCACGGTCCTCCGGGCCGGCGGTGCCGCGGGCCAGTCGCTCACCGAGCAGCCGATGCGCGTCACCTGGCGACAGCCCCCCGGCCACTTGATCCGCCAGGAACCGCAGGTTTTCCAGCTGATCGCGCGAATAGAGCCGGTGCCCGGCCGGACTGCGCTCGGGCTCCACGACGCCGTAGCGCTCCTGCCAGGTGCGAAGCGTCGCCGCAGGAACGCTGAGTATCTCGGCTACAGCGCCAATGCTGTATACCGGCCGTCCAGAACTCATCGGAGCGATCGTACCGCCTTTGCAGTTCATCGGCAAAACTTCTTCAGTGCTGATTCATTTCAGAGTTGAGCAAGCCAACCCGGTACCGTAGGCTGCTCAATAGTTTGTCAGTACATCGGCGACGCTCCGCACCCGCCCGGTCCGCGACACGGCTGCGCACGACTGAACTCAACTGCACAGGCCCGCTGCACAGGTCCGCTGCACAGGCCCGCTGCACAGGCTCAGCCGCACAGGCTCAGCCGCACAGGCTCGGTTGCGGCAGGCCCGGCCGCACAGGGAGGCGCAGCGGTCGGCGGTCTCTTGACTGGACCAGAAGCTCGAGGTGGCCACATGAACGTGGAAGTCACAGCAGGCCTGCGGTTGGCGGCGAAATCGCGAACCCGGCAGTGTGCCGCGCTACCCGGCCGCAGGCTCTCCTGAGGGATCGGGGCGGCCATGTCGAGGATCAGCCCTGCCAGGCGGCTCAGCCGCTGTCCTCCAGCGCCGACGGGACGGTTAGCACGGTGAGCGGTATGCGCGAGCCGGCCGCGCCGGCGGACCTTGATCCCGAGATCGCGCGGTTGCGTGCGCGCGCCCAGTCGCTGCGCAGCGCGGCAGATAACCCGGCCACCGGTCTGCGGCTCACGCTGGACGCGGTGCTCGGTGAGCTAGAGTCAGCGATGGGAATGCTGGGAAAGCTGAGGTCGGGCCCGTACCTGGGCGCGGCGGGCCGCGCGGGCGGCGCAGAAGCTGAGCGCAGGCTGCTGCGTGCGGTGTTCCAGGACGTACCCGCACCGATATTTCTGCTCGAAGGCGACAGTGCGGTCCGCCGGGTCAACCGGCAGGCGGCGACCCTGCTCGACATGGAGCCAGGATCCGCCACGGGAAAGCCGTTCACCTCGTTTGTCGAACCGGGCGCCCGGCGTCCGGTTCGGGAACAGTTGGCCGCTGTCTTGCGTACCGGCAGGCCACGACGGTTGCGCTGCACGCTTGTCGGGACAGCGGGCAAGGTGGCGACCACCCTCACACTTGATGTGCTCGAACGGCCTGGTGATGCGGGGCCGCTCGTGATGGCGGTCGCGGGGCCTGCCAACACGCCATACCCGCAGCTAGCCGCCATAGCCAGACCGGCAGCGGGTCGCAGCCGCACTGCGGATCGCGCCATCGTCGCGGCCACTGCGCGGCTCGACCTGATGAGTGCCTTTACCCGGCTGCTGTTCGAGAATGCCGCCTTCGGCGAGTCCCTGATGCTGCGCAGGTGCGCCCACCTGCTCGCGGCCGAACTCACTGCATGGGTGATTGTCGACGCCGAACACGATGGAGATATGCGGCGCCTGTTTGTGGCGGGCCCGAAGGGAGGGCAGTTCGGGGACCTGACGCGGGCGATCGAGGATCAGGGTCCGCTTCCTGGCTCGCTGGCGTGGGAGGTGCACAGGTCGGGGCGGTCACAGCTAATCACGGACTCGCCGGATGCCACGGTACCCGGCGGCGCCGCGTCCAGCATGCCCACGCTCGCGCTGCTCGGCGTCACCTCGGTACTCTGCGCGCCGCTGACCGACGGCGAGCGCGGTTATGGCACCCTGACCCTTGCTAGAAGGCCGGAGGTCGCTCCGTTCGCTGCCGCGGACCTCGAACTGGTCGACGAGATCTGCCAGCAGCTCGCTGTGGCGGTCAAGATCGGCCGGATGTTCATGCGCAGGTCGGTGGTAGCCGAGGCGCTGCAGGCGAGCCTGCTCCCACGCGATCTGCCGGCCGTCCCAGGCGTGGAGATCGCGACCGCGTACGTGGCGTCGACACAGAACCTCGGCGTCGGCGGTGATTTCTACGACGTCTACCCGAGCCCGGGTGGATGGGGCCTGCTGATCGGCGACGTTTGTGGCAGGGGAGAGCAGGCAGCCGCGGCGTCGGCCCTGGCCCGCTATGCCATCAGGATCTGCGCCCACTGGAATCCGCAACCCGCCGACGTGCTGCGGCTGGCCAACGAGGTCGTAGGTGCCCGGCCGGAGGCGGACGAGTTCGTCACGGCCAGCGCCGCGCGGCTAGGGTGGCAGGACGAGAAGCTGCACGTAGTGCTGGCGAGCGCTGGACAGCCAGGCCCACTGCTCGTCCGGCCGGACGGCCGGGTGCGGCCGCTCGCGGGCGGCGGCCTGCCGCTCGGATTTTTCGAAGACGCGCGACCATCGACAGAGCAACTCGAGCTCGAGCCCGGCGACCTGTTGTTCCTCTACTCGGACGGCGTCACAGAGGCACGGGACGCGGCGGGGAACTATTTCGAACGCGGGCTCGCCGACGAGCTTTCCCGGCTCGCCACCCGGTCGGCGAGTGAGATCGTCGCTTCCGTCAGGGACCGCGTGCTCGAGTTCAGCGATAACGACTTGCGCGACGACGTGACGATGGTGGCGCTGCGCGTCCTCGAACCACCCGACGACGCGCTCGCTCACCCACCCGACCACCCGCTTGCCGGTGCGCCCACTGAGCCGCACGGGGCGCGGCCGGGCCGAAGTAACCGACGGAATGGTCCCGCAGATGAAACTGACCAGCCATAGGCTCCGCTATCCGCACCGCCGACGTGCCCGATGAGCTGTCCGCGTCGCCCGAACCCATGGAGCACGCCATGACCACTGATGAGCTCGCCCGAGAAGCGGCACAGTTGTTTGCCGCGGCCGACCCGTCCGGTACGAAGTCGATTCGTCAGCTGGCCGATCTTGCGGCACGCCGGGTGCAGGCGTGTTCGGGAGCGGCCACCACCCTGTGGAGGCAGGGCGAGGCGGTGACGATGGCGGCGAGCCATCCCGACCTCGCCGCGCTCACCACCATGCAGGCCGAGATACGCAGCGGCCCGACGATCGAGGCTATTCGGACGGGGGAGCCAAGCGGCTGCGCCGACACGCTCGTCGAGGAGCGGTGGCCGGAGTTCGCGGCGGCTGCGCTCAGCCGAGGGGTGCGTTGCTGCGTCAGCCTGGTGCACGAGTTCAGCGGGATGGCGGTCACCCTTACTCTGTATGGCGTCCGCCCGCGGTCTCTCGACCCGGGGCAACTCCCGCTGGCCTCGCTGCTTGCCGCGTTCGGCGCAGCGAGCGTAGCCAACGCCGCCAGGTACGGCGAAGTGCGGCGGACTGCCTCACAGCTCCAAGAGGCTGCCCGGGCCAGGGGCGTGGTCGATCAGGCCAAGGGAATCCTCATGCATGCGCTCGGCTGCGACGCCGGTGATGCCTTCGACAGGATGCGGCGCGTCTCACAGACGCAGCACATCAAGCTGACCGAGGTGGCGCGCGGCATCATCGAGACCGGTGGCATCGACGCCGGGACGAGCGCCCCGGCCACCGCGATCGCCGCCCCGGCCACCGGGAGCACCGGCGCTCTGGCTACCGAGGCCAGCGGCGTCCCGGCCACCTGGCCGGGCGCCCCCGCTGCAAGAGAGGATCAGCAAGCGGGCTGACCCGCGGCAGCCTGGTTCCAGCAGGGCGTGCGCACTGACGCGGTGAAGGCGGCGAAAGAGAGTGCTCTGTGCAGCCGAGTGATTACGGCTTCAATCCAGGCACGAGGTGTTTCGACTCGCCGTCCGTGGACAGGGGTCACTCACCTGTACGCGGGTACGCACGTCGGCGCGCCCCGCTCGGGCTGTTGCTCCCGGGTCTCAGCTGAAAGGCCGGCATATGGCGAAACAACCTGCGGCGCACCAAGAAGACCTCCGAGGTCGCGCGAGGGCTGCTAATCCCACGCCAGCGGAACTCAGGCTCGGCCGCCTGACCGTGTCGCTCTCCAACACTGACAAGATCCTCTTTCCCGATGATGGCATCAGCAAGGGTGAGGTGATCGGCTACTATCACGACATCGCCGCCCGAATGCTGCCTTACTTGCGCGGGCGTCCGATCGCCATGGCGCGGTACCCGGACGGAATCGACGGTGAGCGCATCTTCCAGAAGAACGTCCCCAGCTACTTCCCGGGCTGGGTGCGGACCGCCGAGGTGCAAAAGCAGGGCGGCACGGTCACGCACGTCGTCTGCGACAATGCCGCGACGCTGGTCTACCTGGCCAACCAAGGCTGCGTCGAGCTGCACATCTTCTTGAGCCGGGCAGACCGCATCGGCCGGCCCGACCAGCTGGTGTTCGACCTGGATCCGCCGCAGGCCGCTGGCTTTTCGGTAGCGTGCAGGACGGCGCTGCGGCTGCGGGAACTGCTAGCGGACCCGCTTGGCCTAACCGCCTACGTCCGCACGTCCGGCGGGAAAGGGCTGCACGTGCACGTGCCGCTGAACCGGCGCGCGGGCTTCGACGACGTGCGCGGGTTCGCCCGCGCCGTGGCTGAGGTGCTGATACGCAGGTACCCGGATCAGCTGACCATTGAGCAGCGCAAGGAAGCCAGGTCGCGGCGCCTGTTCCTTGACGTCATGCGGAATGCGTACGCGCAGACCATCGTGGCGCCCTACGCGGTGCGTGCCCGGCCGGGCGCACCCGTTGCCACGCCACTGCACTGGGATGAGCTCAGCGACGCCGCGCTCGTGCCCGGCCGCTTCACCATCCGCACGATCAGCGAGCGGCTCGCGGGCTCGCCGGATCCGTGGGATGGATTCTGGAGCAACCGTCAGGATCTGCGCCGGGCGCACAAGCTGTTGGCCGAATTCAGCGACCGCTGAACCAAGGCAAGGCAAAAATACGACGAGATTTGAGATCGGGGCCGCTTGATCTAGAATTTCGCGGCAAGGTGGAAACAGGTAGATACCACCAGCTGCGCACCGGAGGTCCACATGAGCCTGCGTGCCCGTGAGCGGCGGCGCCTGCGCGATATCCAGGGCGCGCTCGGCCATTCGGACCCCCAGCTGGCATCGGTGTTCGCGATTTTCTCCCAGCTCGCTCGTGAGGAGGAAATGCCCGGCTTGGAGCGGCTCAGGGTCAGGGCTGACCGGTTCACGGCTCAGCGCGCAAACATGAGAATGGCAGTGCTCAGCCGGCTGCGCATCATCTTGATAACGCCCGTAGCACTCGCCGCGACCGCAGGTGCGTTGCTGGTCGGCGGATGGTCGAGCGGGCCAGGTACATGCAAGGCGGCGCCCGCGATGACGCATTCATCGCACGGCAGGGCGCCGTCAACACGCCTGCGGCCAACACGCCTGCGACCCGCTACCGCCCGCTGCCAGTCCACTCCCTGGCGTCCGGTGATGGCGGGCCGCTGACCGATTCAACTTGCCGCGGTTCCGTTACCGCGCCGCGGGCCTGTCAGCTGCCATCGGCCGTGTCTGGCGGGCCTGCCGTACCCGGTCATATGCCGCGAGCGTCTCTTGCCCGATTCGCTCCCATGAGTAGCGGGCCGCAGCCCGATCCGCCGCCGCGATCCCGAGGCCCTGGCGCATCATCGGGCTCGCGAGCAGATCCCTGATCCGCCGGGCGAGAACCTCGGGCTGCTTCGGCGGGACCAGTACGCCAGTCGTACCATCGACCACGGCATCGGGGTGGCCACCGACAGCAGATGCTATGACCGGTTTGCCGCACGCCATCGCCTCGAGCGGCACCAGGCTCGAGGGGCCGTGCCACGGCACGCTGACCACAAGATCCGCGGAACGCAGCATACCGGGCATGTCCTGATGGCTGACCCGGCCGCAGAATTTCACCCTGCTGGCCACGCCGAGCTGGCCCGTCAGCTTCGCCAGACGCCGGTATTCACGGTCCTGCCGCAATTTGACCTTCGCCGGGCCGCCGGCCACCAGCAGTTCGCAGTCGGGCACCCCGGCGAGCGCGCGGAGGATCTCCTCGAGCCCGGTCTGCCTGGCGAGACCCACGGTGAATAGCCGTGGCTGATCGCCCTTCCGCTTGGCAGGGCCCTCAGGAGTGAACTGACCAATATCCACTCCGGCCGGTACGACTCGGACCAGGTGCCGCGACACCCCGAGCCTGGCCAGTTCGAAGGCCTCATCGGTCGAGGTCGCCAGGATGGCATCGACGCCGCGGGCGATGGCCGCCTCAAGCCGCATGCGCACCGCGGGCCCCTGGGTCTCGCCAGGCTCACGGCGCCGTGGCGGCACACCGAGCCCGTGGAAGGTCTGCACGACTGGCAACCGGAGGTCACGCGCTCCAGCCAGTGCGGCGAGCCCGCTCATCCAGTAATGCGCGTGCACCATGTCGGGCGGCTCGCGCAGCCATCGGTCGGCGAGGTACTGGCCGAACTCGGCCATACACGACAGTTGCTTATCGTAGGGCAGCTCGCGGGCGGGCCCGGCGGGTACGTGCTCGACCGTCACTCCCGCGGCGATGCGTACCCTGGCCGGCACGCTTTCCGAGTCACGCCGGGTGTGGATGGTGACGCGATGGCCGTGCCTGCCGAACTCGCGGGCGAGGGCCGCGACATGTACATGCTGGCTGCCGAACCCAGGCCCGCCCGAACCAGCGAGCGGGTTAACTTGCGCAGATACGAAGTCGATCTTCAAGGCACACCTCCGGTAGCAGAGCCACGCGAATCAAAGGTGTGCCTGCGTCATAGGCACCGCTAAAGCGATTATTACCACAAGGCGGCCAGTCAAACAGTCTTTTCATGAGATACGGGCGGTTTCCGCTCGCGCTGCCGCGGTAGGTCGTCGAAATCACCCAGCTGACGTGCGATAACGCGCCCGCAGCGGCCGGTTGCGCACGGAGCCGCACGCAGTCGGATCGGGTTGCGCGACGGGCCGCCGCGAAGGTTTAGCCCGTGCGACTGCGTCAAGGGGTAGTTGGGCGCCCGGCAGGATGGAGTCCGGGTGGCGCGAGACGCCCCGGCACGCTCGGGTCTGGGGCAATGGAGGGCACCATGGCAGCAAGGTGGCGGCGCGGGCGGCGTCCCACGGGGCGCGATGCGGGCGATGCCGCGGCGCGGGTGGTGGTTGTGGGCGCCGGATTCGGGGGCCTCGCCACGATGAAACGGCTGGCCCGCGCGGGCACACAGGTAACGCTGGTTGATGGCAATATTTACAGCACCTTCCAGCCGCTGCTGTATCAGGTCGCTACCGCCGGGCTGAGTGGTAGCGACGTCGCGTACCCGGCCCGCAGCGTCACGCACAGGTACCATGCCAGGTTCCGACGCGGCAGCATGGCTGAAATTGACACCTCATCCAGGCATGTCACTCTCGTCGACGGCGGGAAGCTCGGCTACGACTACCTCATCGTCGCCACCGGCGTGGCGGCCGCCTACCACGGCATCACCGGGGCGGCCGAGCACACATTGGGCCTCTACACCCGCCGTGATGCCTTGGCGCTGCGCGACCTCATCATGTCGAGCCTCGAGCGCCTCAGCATCGACGGTCCTCGCAGGGATGTGGCGCTCACCGTCATTGGCGGCGGCGCCACCGGCGTGGAACTGGCCGGCACACTGGCGGAGCTGCGCAACATCTCCCTCGCGGCCGCCTTCCCCGAGATCGACCCCGCATGTGTGCACATAAGGCTGATCGAGCAGGTTCCGTCGCTGCTCACGCCGTTCCAACCGGCCCTGCGCGACTACGCCCGCGATCAGCTGGTCGCTCGCGGCGTCGACCTCCGGCTTGGCACCGCAATCAGCGAGGTCACCCCGACGGGCGTTCTGCTCGCTGACGGCGAGGCCCTGGACAGCGACATCACCGTTTGGGCCGCGGGCGTGACGGCGGCGGACGCTGTCGGCCGGTGGGGGCTTCCGCAAGGACGCGGCGGCCGCATCCGGATAGGTCCCGATCTCCGCGTCGTCGGGCACGACAGGATTTTCGCCATCGGCGACGTAGCGTTGATCGAGGACCAGCCACTGCCCCAGCTTGCTCAGCCTGCCCTGCAGATGGGCAGGCACGCTGCGGAGCAGATCCGCAGGCTTGTGGCAGGCGAGCCCACGGAGCCGTTCAGCTATCACGACAAGGGGATAATGGCCACCATCGGAAGCCGCTCCGCCGTCGTCCAGTTGGCGCGGCCGAGCGTGCGCGTCCGCGGCACCCTCGCCTGGCTCGCCTGGCTGGCCCTGCACCTGGTCACTCTGCTCGGCAACCGCAACCGCATTTCCGCGCTCGTCAACCTCTCCTGGCGCTACCTCACCTGGCAGCGAGGCGGCGGCCTCATTGTCGGCGACGACCCGCCCGAGCACGTGGCCGATCTGAGATCCTCGGTTCGTGACCACCGCGGCTTGTCAAGCGAATAGCCGGATATTCAGGCACGGCGGCGGCAATTGGCGCCAGGCACCTAGCGTGGCCGCAGACCGTGGCCGCCTGCCCCTGTGCTTGCATCCGTGCTCGCCTGCCCGAGTAGTTTGCCCGAGTGCCGCGTGCCCGCCCTGGGCCGGCAGTGGCGGCCGGCGACCTTGCCTGCCCGCCTGCCCTGACACACGATGGGACACCATGTGCCGCACGATCAGCCCGCTTCCCATTCGCCGGTGGCGGGGGCGTTGCATTTGGTGCTGGTGCGGCTAGACGGGCTGAGGCGCCGGCTGCGGACGTTCCGGATCGGGGACGGGCACCGGCCCGGGCCCTGGCGATGGGTCAGGTACCGGACCCGGCGGGGCCGGGGGCGCCGGGTCAGGTACGGGCCCGGGTGGCGGCAGTGGCGGCACCGGCGCGGGCGATGGCGGTGGGGGATGAACGAGGCTGTGTGCATCCATGGCGCCGTACATGACCGGTGGCACCAGCCTTAAACACCCTGTACCTCGAGGTATTCCTTGGTGATGCACCAGGTCGGCCCTGATCGCCAACATGACGGCGGGTGGCGCGGGTCCTCGTGGATCGTCGGCCGAGCCCTCGCGGGCGTCGGCTGAACCCACGCGACGGGTCGGCTCTACGCTCGCGGGTCGTCGGCCGGGCCTTGTTGGTGCGAAGTTGGCGCAGGGCCGGACCGTTAGGTCGAACGCTTGCTGGGCGTCTTCTCGCCGCGCCGGCACCCGGCGCGGCCGGGCGTGGACCGCATCCGGCACGATTCATGCGCGGTCCTCGCCGCTGCCGCCGTCCGCCGCATGGCCCTCGGGTGCGCGGCCATCTGGAGTGTCGCTGCCCAACGTGCCGCCCGCACGATCCGGTCCGCCTTCTGCCGATCTGCCACGGCCGCCGGGCCGTTGCGTCTGGCCGTGCCCAAGTTCTTGCAGTCTCCTGACATCGACGTCGGTGTGCTCGACGCGGCTCTCCGTGTCGAACGGCGCAGGCTCGCCCGGTGAGCCATCCTCTGCGGGCAGGTAATCCTCACGCGGATCAGGTGGACGCGACATCGTCATTCCTTGCCTTTCCCCGGCGTATGCCGTGGCTCGGATACTTGTTGTCCGGTACTTGTTGTCCGGCGGGGTCCGCGGTGGCACGGGATCCTTGTCGTGCGACGCCAGGGCGCGCCATCAGTGGTTGCGCAGCGCGTCGATCAGCCTTGCCTTGCTCATCGAGGAAGGGCCTTCGATCCCGATCTCCCTGGCCTTCTTGAGCAGGGCCTCCTTGCTCCAGTCAGCGCAGGAGGGGCTCCTGCCGCCCTTCGCGCCCAGCGTGCGCCGCGACGTACGTGCCGCCGCGTTCGCGATCCGCGCTGACTTTTCCTCGCTCTCGCCATGCTCGCGTAGTTTCCGATAGGTATTCTCGTCGTTGATCTGTGCCCTGGGCATCGTCGGCTCCTTTCTTGCTGACCCGGGGTGGTCCCTTGAACTCTCCGGGTTGCCCGGTCGCATCCGTGGTAAACAGCCGCTGACCAAGGTAGGCCCGTCCCGGCCAGGCGCTTCGACGGAGCCCACTGCGCGGAGGAAGTCTTGCGGAGCCGCGCGACTGAAGCTTGCGGAGCCGCACGCAAACTTGCGGAGCCGCGCGGAGATCTTGCGGGACAGCGCGCGAGTCCTCTGAACTCAGCTGGCGAAGTCTTGCCGAGCTTTGCGGCGACAAGACCCTGCGGATTTGCGGCCGACAATACCCTGCGGATTTGCAGCCCACAAGACCCTGCGGAGCTGCGCGGATGACGCCCCGGGTAGCCGTGGTGGCGAAGTCTTGCGGAGCCGCAATGAAGAAGTCTTGACGAAATGTGTTTAGCTTCTGCGCTGCTTGGTACGGCAGTAGGGCCCGCCAGGAATGTAGCGAGGAGAACCCCATGCCCCATCAAGCAGCGACCGACGCCACAACCGAACTGGTTGCCGCACCGGACGTCGACGAGCAGAGCGGACCGCTGGACGAGGCCTTCGCGGAGGCCGCCCTCGCGGCCATGGCGAAGGCCGGCGACATCCGCACGCTGTCCGTCCCCTCCACTAGCGCTAGGTGGAACCAGCGCGAGGTGCGAGATCTAACTGACCGCCTGCTCATGAAGCTGTCCGGCCTAGATCCTGACAACGCAGAGCGCGACAAGCTGCGCCAATGCCTCGTTCAGCTCAACATGCCGCTGGTGCGAAGCGCCGCGCGCAGGTACCACTCGCGCAGCGAACCGATGGAGGACATCCTCCAGGTCGGCACCATCGGCCTGATCAAGGCGATTGACCGGTTCGACCCGGAGCGCGGCAGCTTTCTGGCGTTCGCCATCCCGACCATCGCCGGGGAGATCAAGCGCTTCTTCCGCGACACGTCGTGGTGGGTGCGGGTGCCGCGGCGACTCCGCGACAGGAGGCTGGAACTCGTCCGCACCAGCGACGACCTGACGCAGCGGCTTGGCCGCGGGCCAACCACCGGCGAACTCGCCGAGCACCTACGGCTCGACGAGGAAGAGGTGATCGAGGGTCTGGATGTGTGTGCCGCCTACAGCACCTCGTCTCTCGACGCCGCGCAGTTTGGTGACGACGAGACCGCGACCCTGACGGACCTGCTCGGCGTCGAAGACTCCGGCCTCGATCTAATCGAGTATCGGCAGGACCTGGAGCCGGCCCTCGGTGAACTACCCGCCCGCGAGCGCGAGATTGTGCTGCTCCGCTATTACGGCAACATGACGCAGACACAGATCGGCGAGCTTGTCGGGATCTCCCAGATGCACGTATCCCGGTTGCTCACCCGGTCGCTTGAGCAGCTCAGGGCCCGTCTGGGAGCCGTGCAGTGACGGCACCGATCTCCTGGTGGGTCGAGCACCCGCGGCGCCACCTGCCTGGTCGGCGCAAACCTGGCGCACGAGCACCCATCTCAGCTGGAAAGGCCGCGCTCAGGGGCGTAATTCTGGAGCAGCGCGCGCAGCTGTGTACGGCCCCGGTGCAGGCGTGACATGACCGTCCCTATCGGCGTTCCCATGACCCCGGCGATTTCCTGATAGGAAAGGCCCTCGACGTCGGCCAGGTAGACGGCGAGCCGGAAGTCGTAGGGAAGTTCGTGCAACGCGGCCAGCACGGCTACGTCGGGCAGGCGGTCCAGCGCGAGTTTCTCCGCCGAGCGCACCGCTGCTTGCCCGGGCTGCGTGTGCGCCTGGGCAAGCTGCCAGGCTTCGATCGTTTCCGTGCTGGCGCGGCGCGGTTCGCGCTGCCTGAAGTGGTAACCAGTGATGAATGTGCTCGCCAGGATCCGGTAAAGCCACGCGCGCAGGTTCGTTCCTGGCTTGAACCGTGCGAAACCGGCATAGGCCCTGGCGTATGTCTCCTGTACCGGGTCTTCCGCGTCCACGGGATTATGAGTCATGCGGAGCGCCGCCGAATACAGTTGGCCCGTCAAGGGCAGCGCCTCGTCGACGAAATGCTCGTGTGGACACCCGTCCGTCCGACGAGCAACAGCCGCAGTAGTCTTCACCCGGCCTCCGTTCCAGCCCCACAACGACTAAGACGCGCCGCGGTGCCGTTTGGTTCGAAGCCCGAGGCGGGTTGTTCATCGCGGGGGAGACACACCCGGCGAGACGATCACCGGGCGTTGACTGGCTCGCCTCGGGCACTCCTCAGCGAACGAACGGCTACCCAAGGTCGCCCAGGGCAAACGCATAGGGAGCGTACGCCATGGTCGCCGCGGCGATCACGATGTGCGTGAGGCCACCGGGTGGGCGGTGTAGCCTCGGCGAAGCCGTTGTGCGCCGCGCGCAGCGCCTGTACCGGCTGCGGTTCGCAGATCCGCGGGCGGAGGTCCCTGAGTGTGGTACGGCGCCGAGCGCCGGTGCCGCCGCGGCGGCACCGGCGCTCGGCGCGTTCTGGGGGCGCCAGATAGATGGCCGGGGGGCTGTCAGGAGCCGTCGGCGTCCTCAGGCACCTGTCACGTGCTGTCGGCGAAAACCGCTGTCGGCGAAAACCTCGGTCAGCGTGGCGCAGAATGCGGGGAGATCCTGGGGGTTGCGGCTGGTCACCAGGACGCTAGGCTCCTCCGCGCAGGCTACGACCTGCTCGTCCACCCAGATCGCCCCCGCGTTCGTCAGGTCGGTTCGCAGGCTCGGCCAGGAGGTCAGCGTGCGGCCCAGAACCACATCGGCCTCGATGAGGGTCCATGGTGCGTGGCAGATCGCCGCGACTGGTTTACCTGCTGTGAAGAAACCGCGCACGAACGCGACCGCATCGGGGTCGGTCCGTAGCTGGTCGGGGTTGGCCACGCCACCTGGCAGCACGAGTCCGGTGAGATCGGCTTCCCGCGCCTCGCTGACCGACATGTCTACGGGCATCCACTTGCCCCGATCGAGGTGGTCGAAGAGCTGGATTTCGCCGTCGGCCGGGGAAACGAGCACCGGGCGGCCGCCCTCGGCGAGCACGGTCTTCCACGGGCTGATGAGCTCGTTCTGCTCGGTCCCCTCGGCGGCCGCGAGGAATGCCACGGCCTTGGATTCAAGTTTGCCCGCCATGTTGTGTGCTTCCTTCCTTCCGAATGCCGGCGGCCTCCGACGTCGATCATGTCTTGGGCCTGAAATCCTGCGGACACGGCCTACCAGCGGTCGCTGGTACCGCTTACCAGCGGTACCAGCGCGCTCCCTCGCCCGCCCGGACTAGGAAGCCCACGAGCCACACGACGAGGACGATCAGAGCGATCCACCACAGCGCGTGGATCGCGAAGCCGAGGCCGCCAAGGAGCAGCGCCAGGATGAGGATCAGCAGGATCAGAAACATCGTCAACCTCCTCGCGGGACCGGTCTTTCCGGTCCCGCCGCCCGCCCCCGGCGTTTACGCCTTCGCCGATGGGGCGCGCGTCGCGACCTGACTACCCCCCGTACGATTGGCAAACATCTAACGCGAAGAAGAGCGCAGGCTGGCGGCAGGTGCCCCAGGCCGGTCCGGCCAAGCCGGTCCCGCCCAGCCGGTCCCGCCCAGCCGGTCCCGCCCAGCCGGTCCCGCCAGCGTTGAGACCATCGTGGTGCGCACGATCAGCATCGTCTCCCTCGGGGATCTCGCGCTGGACGGCGAAGTCGGCGCTCGCCGACATACGGCGGCACCGCCGAAAGCCTGACGCAGGTAGGAGGCCGGTTGCCTGCCGACACCGCGCTCGGGCACAGGTCTCGCCTACCTGATCCATGATTCAAACGGAGTAGCCCGGGGGGTGGCGTCGGCAAGGCGCAATAAACTCGCTAGTGGATTGAGATTGCTACCCGACGCGACAAGAGCCATCCGATCACCGGGCTACGAGCAGGCGGCCGTGAGCTCCAGTAATACCGAGCGTCGCGCTGAGTGCTTGCAGATTGGACCCGCATGTCTCAGCTATCCGAATCCGACGAGCTGGAGATCCAGCTTGCTGACCTCGAGACGCGCGTCAATGAACTGCGCCAGGCCGCGGAGATTCCGGGCGCGACCCTCCGCCCGACTCTGGACGCGCTGCTCGTCGAGCTTGAGCTTGCTGTCGACATGCTCACCAAGCTGCGCCCACGGATCGCCGCTGGTTCCCAGGACGAAGCACGGCGGCCGGGAACGGGGGATGTGGAGCGCCGCCTGCTGAGAGCGGTTTTTCAGGACGCACCCGCGCCGATCTTCTTGCTCGAGACAGACGGCACCGTCCGCAGGGCCAACCGCCAGGCGGGCGGCCTGCTCGGTGTGCCGCCAGGGTACACAACCGGCAAGCCGTTCACGGCGTTCGTCGACCTTTCGGGCCGAGCGGCGATGAAGACGCAGCTCAACGCGCTGATCCGGACACATAGGCCGCGCCGGGTCCGGTGCAGGCTGCAAAGCGCAAGCGGCAAGGTCGAGACAACCTTGACTATCGACCTGGTGGAACTCGCGGGCGAGCCGGAGCCGCTGATCGTCGCGGTCGCCGGGCCCGCGGCCGTCGTACCCGGGCCCGAGTGGCGCGGGCCGGCTGACGCTCGCACCGGCCGCGGCGACGCTACCGACCGCGCGGTCGCCGACGCGACGCAGCGGCTGGATCTGATGACCGCCACCACCCGCCTGTTGCTTGAGAGCGCCACCTTCAACGAGTCGGTCACGCTGCAGCGCTGTGCGCGGTTGCTTGCGAGCGAGCTCAGGGCGTGGGTCATCGTCGATGTCGTCCACGACGAGAAGTTGCAGCGCCAGTTCGTGGTGGGCCCACCCACCGACCGCACGGCCGACCTGACCAGGGCCATCGGCGCGGTGGACCCTGAGCCTGGCTCGCTTCCTTGCGAGGTACAGGAGTCCGAGCGGTCCCGGTTGCTGGCCCATGCCGAGGACGTCTGTTTGCTGGGTGCCACGGAGTCCGGAATCCCGGTGCTCACGCTGCTTGGTGCCACCTCGGTCCTCAGCGTGCCGTTGTCGGACGGCGAGCGCAGCTATGGCGCGCTGACGTTGATCCGCCGGGCCGACGACAGGCCGCTCGAGGTCGCCGATCTCGGACTGGTCGAAGAGCTCGGCGAGCAGGTCGCTCTCGCAATCAAGGTGGATCGGATGTTCGTGCGCCGTTCAGAAGTTGTCGAGGCGCTGCAGGCGAGCCTGCTGCCGAGGGACGTACCGCCAGTCCCTGGTGTGGATATCGCGACCGCGTACCTCACCGCCACCGAGGGACTGGACGTGGGCGGCGACTTTTACGACGTCTACGACAGCCCGGGCGGCTGGGGCCTAGCGATCGGTGACGTGCAGGGTAAGGGTGAGGAGGCTGCGACGGTCACCGCGATGGCGCGGCATGCCGTGCGCGTCCTCGCACATTGGAACTCCGACCCTGCCGCGGTGCTCAGCATGCTGAACGAGGTGATGCTGGCGCAGCGGGGCAACGATCGGTTCGTCACCGCGATCGCGGCCCATCTGCGCTGGGACGGCTCGATCCTGCGGATGACCGTCGGCTCCGCTGGGCACCCAGGCCCCATGCTGGTCCGGCCCGACGGCCGGGTTCGGCTGCTTTCTGGCGGTGGCCTGCCCCTCGGTCTTTTCCCCGAATGTGAGCCGGGCACAGCGGAACTGGAGCTGGAGCCTGGTGACATGGTCTTCTTCTTCACCGACGGTGTCACGGATGCGCGCAGCCCGGATAACGCCTATTTCGAGACGCGTCTGACCGACGAGCTCGCCGCGCTGGCCGGGCGGGCGGCGCACGAAGTGGTCTCGGCGATGCGAACGCTCGTGCTCGAATTCAGCCGGAACGACTTGCGCGACGACATGACGATGCTGGTGCTCCGGGTGCTCGAACCCACCGACTAGGGGCCGCCTGGATCACCGCCCGCATCCACCAAGATCCACGGTACGCCCAAGAGCTCAGCGACGTGCCCGAAGCGCGTCGAGCGCGTCACGCAGCCGTCCGGTACGTTCCTCGAGGCGGGATACCGAGTCTGCTATGGCGCTGTCCACAGCGAGGGAAGCCTGGCCCGCGAGCACCGCGACTTGATCCTCCACCGCGGCGAGCCGCCCGGACAGTTCCGCCATCAGCGAGTCACCGCCGCCGATGGGCCCGTACAACTGGGCGCGAAGCAGTTCGGCCTGTGCCCGCAGTTGCAGGTTCTTGGCGTAGAGCTCGACGAATACCGACACCTTCGCGCGCAGCACCCACGGATCGAAGGGTTTGGAGATGTAGTCGACGGCGCCGGCCGCGTAGCCACGGAACGCGTAGTCGGGGTCGGCGTTCACCGCGGTGAGGAAGATGATCGGGATGTCGCGCGTCTTAGCGCGCCGCTTGATGTGGGTCGCGGTCTCGAAGCCGTCCATGCCCGGCATGACCACGTCGAGCAGGATGACCGCGAACTCATCGGTGAGAAGTGCCTTGAGCGCCGCCTCACCGGACCGGACAGATACTAGCGCTTGATCCAGCGAGCTGAGGATCGCCTCGAGCGCGACGAGGTTTTCCTCACGGTCATCGACCAGCAGGATCTTCACCTTGTCGGCCACCTGGTGCGTTTCCTTTCCTGGCTGCCGCGGTTGGGTCGAGCCGGGCTCGATGTTACCGGCCCGCCAACGAAATGTGCATGTCCGATAGCACATTGCCACCAGTTGGCGTTATTGCGCGCCGACTTCGTCCAGCCACTGCCGCATCACCCTGAGCAGCTGCTCGACATCGACGGGTTTGGGGATGTAATCGGATGCGCCCGCGCTGATGCTCTTCTCCCTGTCGCCCTTCATGGCCTTCGCCGTAAGCGCGATGATCGGCAGGTTCGCGAACTGGGGCATTCGGCGGACTGCCTCGGTGGTGGCGTAACCATCAAGCTCAGGCATCATCACGTCCATGAGCACGAGTGCGATGTCTTCTGTGCGCTCGAGCACATCGATGCCCTCGCGGCCGTTCTCGGCATAAAGCACCTGAGCGCCGCACCGCTCGAACACGCTGGTGAGCGCGAAGACGTTCCGTACGTCGTCGTCGATGATCAGAATCTTCGCGCCGTTCAGCGCGTCGCCTGGGTCAGGTTCCGCGCTGAGCGTGGACTCCCTGGTCCGCTCGGCGCGGTTGCTCGCTTCCTCGGCACGAGTCTGGGCCCGGCGGCCCACTGCTGGGGGCTTGCTATCGAGGGCTGCCTGCCGCGCGGGCAGTGGCGCCCCGCCCCGCACCGCGCCGCCCTGCACCCGCCCGCCCTGCCCGCCTCCACCCTGCACCGCGCCGTCGTTCGCCGCCCCGTCCCTGTCCGCGCCGTCCCTGTCCGCGCCGTCCCTGTCCGGGCCGTCCCTGTCCGGGCCGTCCCTGTCCGATGCGCTCCAGTCCGATGCGGCACTGCCCGATGCGGCACTGCCCGATGCGGTGCTGCCCGATGCGGCACTGGCCGGAGCTCGCCTTCCCGCGGCGCGAGCCTTTCGCGGCCTGGCAGCGAATCCAGCCTGCCCGGTGTCTTCCGCGGGTCGACGGCGGCCGCCGCCGCGCGCCGGCGTGGCAACCGGATACCTGGCCGGAAGGTACAGGGTGAACGTGCTGCCGTGACCGATTGTGCTGCGGGCACGGATCTCGCCGCCGAGCAGCTGAGCGATGTCACGGCTGATGGACAGGCCAAGGCCGGTCCCGCCGTAGCGGCGGCTCGTCGTGCCGTCGGCCTGCTGGAAGGCGTCGAAGATCAGGCGCAGCTTGTCCTCGGCAACGCCCACACCTGTGTCAGTCACGGCGAACGCAACGACCTCGGATTCGGCCGCGAGCGAACCACTGAATGCCACGTCGGTGGCACGGGATATCTGTAGCCGCACGTCACCGGTCGCGGTGAACTTCACGGCGTTCGACAGCAGGTTGCGCAGTACCTGCTGCAGTCGCTGCTCGTCCGTGAACAGCTGCTCAGGAACGTCCGCGGAAACGTTCACACGGAACGTGAGCCCCTTGTCGACCGCCACCGGCCTGAATGCGGCTTCCACATACTCCACGAGCGTCGCCATGGCGAGAACCTGTGGGTGGACGTCCATCTTGCCTGCCTCGACCTTGGACAGGTCGAGGATGTCGTTGATCAGCTGGAGCAGATCGCTGCCCGACTCGTGAATCGTCCTCGCGAAGTCCACCTGCTTGCCGGTCAGGTTGCCGTCCGGATTCTCCGACAACAGCTTGGCGAGCACGAGGAGGCTGTTCAGCGGGGTGCGCAGCTCGTGCGACATGTTGGCGAGGAACTCCGACTTGTACCTCGAAGAAAGCGCCAGCTGCTGAGCGCGTTCCTCGAGCGCCCGGCGGGCCTGCTCGATCTGGAAGTTCTGCACCTCGATCGCCCGGTTCTGCTTGGCGAGCAAGGCAGCCTTCTCCTCGAGTTCCGCGTTCGACCTCCGCAGCTCGGCCTGCTGGCGCTGCAGTTCGTCGGAGCGTTCCTGCAACTGCTGTGCGAGCCGCTGCGACTCGGTGAGCAGCGCCTCCGTCCGCGAGTTCGCCATGATCGTGTTGATGGTAACGCCGATCGTGCCGACGAATTGATCGAAAAAGGCAAGGTGGGTGTCGCTGAACGGGCGCAGTGAGGCGAGTTCGAGCACGCCAAGAACCTGGTCTTCGAAGAGGATCGGCAGCACCGCGATGCTAGCGGGCGCGGCTTCGCCGAGACCGGAGCCGACCGTGATGTAGTCCTTGGGTACCGCGGTGATCAGAATCGGCTTGCCCTCCACGGCGGCCTGGCCGACCAGCCCTTCACCGAACGAGAACTCCGTGGTTCCCTTCTTGCGGAAGCCGTACGCGGCGATCCTCCTGAGTATCGGCTCGGCGGTCGTGCTGTCCGCGGCCTGCGGGTAGTCGGCGAGGAAGAAGGCGCCGAACTGGGCGGACGTCAGCGGAGTCAGTTCACTCATGATCAGTTGTGCGACGTCGAGGAGGTCGCGGTGGCCCTGCATGAGGCCCGCGATCCTCGCCAGGTTGGTCTTCAGCCAGTCCTGCTCCTGGTTCGTACTTGTCGTCTCCCTCAGGTGGGCGACCATCAAGTTGATGTTGTCCTTGAGCTCGGCGACCTCGCCGCGCGCCTCGACCTGGATGGACTGGGTGAGGTCCCCCTCTGCCACGGCGCTCGCCACCGCGGCGATCGCGCGTACCTGAGTGGTGAGGTTGCCCGCGAGTTCGTTGACGCTTTCCGTCAGACCCTTCCAGGTACCCGAGATGTCGTGGACCTGAGCCTGGCCGCCGAGGCGCCCCTCACTACCCACCTCGCGCGCGACCCTGGTCACTTCGTCGGCGAACGCGGAAAGCTGGTCGACCATCGTATTGATCGTGGTCTTCAGCTCGAGAATCTCGCCGCGCGCGTCAACGGTGATCTTCTTGCTCAGGTCACCGCCGGCTACCGCGGTTGCCACCTGGGCGATGCCACGCACCTGGCTGGTCAGGTTGTTCGCCATCGAATTGACGTTGTCCGTCAGGTCTTCCCAGATCCCCGACACGCCGCGGACCTGTGCCTGGCCGCCGAGGCGGCCTTCCGTGCCGACCTCGCGGGCCATCCGGGTGACCTCGTCCGCGAACGCGGAAAGCTGGTCGACCATCGTGTTGATGGTGTCTTTGAGCTGGAGTATCTCGCCCTGCGCGTCGACGGTGATCTTCTTGCTCAGGTCGCCGTTGGCGACCGCGGTGGTGACCTGCGCGATATTACGAACCTGGCTGGTCAGGTTGTTCGCCATGAAGTTGACGTTGTCGGTCAGGCCCTTCCAGGTGCCTGACACGCCGCGGACCTGCGCCTGGCCGCCGAGGCGGCCTTCCGTGCCGACCTCGCGGGCCATCCGGGTGACCTCGTCCGCGAACGCGGAAAGCTGGTCGACCATCGTGTTGATGGTGTCTTTGAGCTGGAGTATCTCGCCCTGCGCGTCGACGGTGATCTTCTTGCTCAGGTCGCCGTTGGCGACCGCGGTGGTGACCTGTGCGATGCCGCGGACCTGGACGGTCAGGTTGGAGGCCATCCCGTTCACCGAGTCGGTGAGGCCCTTCCACACGCCAGAGGCGCCGCGGACGTGGGCCTGGCCGCCGAGGTTGCCTTCCGTGCCGACCTCGCGCGCGACCCTGGTGACCTCGTCCGCGAACGCGGAAAGCTGGTCCACCATCAGGTTGATGGTGTCCTTGAGCTGGAGAATCTCGCCCTGGGCGTCGACAGTGATCTTCTGTGACAGGTCTCCCTTGGCGACCGCGGTGGCGACCTGTGCGATGCCGCGGACCTGGACGGTCAGGTTGGAGGCCATCCCGTTCACCGAATCGGTGAGGTCCGCCCACACGCCAGAGGCGCCGCGGACATGGGCCTGGCCGCCGAGGTTGCCTTCCGTGCCGACCTCGCGCGCGACCCTGGTGACCTCGTCCGCGAACGCGGAAAGCTGGTCCACCATCGTGTTCATGGTCTGCTTCAGCTGCAGCATCTCGCCCTGGGCGTCGACAGTGATCTTCTGTGACAGGTCTCCCTTGGCGACCGCGGTGGCGACCTGTGCGATGTCGCGCACCTGGACGGCCATCTGGGTCACCTCAGAGGCGTGCAGGGCAAGCTCGCCACCCACCTCGTCGACGAGCGCGGTTAGCTCGGCGAGTGCACCGCCGGAGCCGTTCGGGATCGGGGGCGGCAATCGGCGCGGCCGGAAGTCTCCGTCGCTCAGCGCGGCCAGTGCGGCGCGTATGGGCTCGAGGTCTGCGTCTGAGTAACGCCGGGCCTGATCCGCTGCGCCGCCGTCTTCGCCGTCGCCTGCGCTTTTGCCGTCACGGTTCCGTCGGTTCGCGGTCGTCGTTCTCGCAGCGCGGTCAGCGGTCGCCGGTGGCGCCGATGGCGCTGTGCTCCGTCTGGTGTTCATGCTCCGCGTATTTCGTCGCTATCTAGCCGGGATTAAGTCGCTATCTAGCCGGGATTAAGTCGCTATCTAGCCGGGATTAATTGGCCTCGCGGGACCGGCCTGTCCAGCCGGCGGACGAAACCAGGTTCGACTCCTTAAGATGTATCACCGTCACGAGTGTGTCACGATGACAGCGTCGGACATTACGTAACGACACCAAGAGGGCATGTGAAGGCGCGCAGCGATCTCGCCGCAAGTGCGGCCTACAAACCGGAGCCTGCCGCCGCTGCCGCCGCACGCCGTTTTGTGCGGGAGACGCTGCGTTCTTGGCAGCTGGCCGATCGCTCGGGTCGGCTTGTCGATGACGCGGTGCTCCTGACCAGCGAGCTTGTGACCAACGCCGTCGTCCACGCGGGAACACAACTGGAAGTCAGCTGTCGGCTGGATGGCAGCGAAGTCGAAGTCGCCGTACGGGACCGGCATCCCGCCCGCACCCTTCGCGAGCCGTATGGCGTCGGCGACGACGCCGATCGAACCAACGGCCGTGGCCTCATGCTGCCCGCCGCCATAGCCTCGTCATGGGGCGTGAGCTACGCGAGGACGGCCAAGGCCGTTTGGTTCCGGATGGCGGTCGCCGACAAGCCGGGCAAGCAGGAGCCGGGCGTTGGCTGGACGGGCGAGGTATTCGGTCACACGCCTGCACAGCTCAGCCCAAGCGCCGCCGGCAGCGAGCGGCGTGTGCTGCCCAGGGATGAGGCAGACGACCCGATGGCGGCGATCGGCCGGCTCAGCTACGACGAACTGCTGCGGCACACCGTGGAGACCGCTCGTGACACGGCGGGCGCCGACGCCGCATACGCGCTCGTCGCCGACGAAGACGGCGAGCTGCGGATACGGGCAGGCGCGGGGATTGGGAACCCGGAGCTCCTGGCCGGCCTCGCCGCGTCCGCGGCGAGGCTGGCAAAGGCGCCTGACGACGTGGGCGGTTCATCTCGGCTGCCCGCGGTCTACGACGATCTGAGCAGGCTCGCGGCTGATGTGCCCGCCGGAGGCGATGCGCCGGTGCCTGCCGGGCCCGGCGCGCCGGGAACTGCCGGGCACGAGTCCGCGGGTACCGCCGGGCACGAGGCCGCGGTGCCCGCCGCGAAGGATTCGGTGGCGAGGTCCTTGGTGACCGTTCCGCTCCTGGCCGAGGGCCGGGTAACAGGCATGCTCGCCGCCGCGGCGGCCGAGCCTGAACGGTTCGACCATGCCGACGCGGAACGTCTGCAACAGGTCGCTGACCGGGTCGCGCTTTCTCTCGAGCGGGCACGGCTCGCCGAGCTCGAACGCACGCGGAGAGGACGGATCAGCTTCCTCGCGGAGGCGAGTGATCTGCTCGCTGGCACGCTTGACCAAGACAAGACGATCGCGCTCGCCGCCCAGCTCGTCGTTCCCCGGCTCGCCACCTGGTGCGCCGTCTACCTGGTGGGAGACAGGGCGGACAGGGCCAACGGGGCGAATGGGCCCAATGGGGCCACCGGAGTTGGCCGCGCCGACGGTGACGACGTCCCGCGTCCGGCGTACGTGTGGCATGCCGACGAGGCCCTCGCTGACGCGCTCGGCGCGTTGCTCGACCGCACGCCGCCGCCGCAGGTGCCGTCGCGAGCGGGAGCACTCCGGTGGTCACTTTCTGGGCCGCCCGCGTCGGCGCTGCCAGCCGGGGCTGCCGATCTGGCCTCCGACGCGGTCTGGTGCTGCCCGCTCGTCGCGCGCGGCCGTGTGCTTGGCGCGTTCGTCATCGGCCGCCCGCGTGGTGACAGGTTCCCGCGCGAGGCCATCGAGATGGCGGAGGACCTTGGCCGCCGGGCCGCGCTCGCCCTCGACAACGCGCGCCTGTACTCCCAGCAACTGCAGACCAGCCGGGCGTTGCAGCGCAGCTTGCTGCCGCCGGAGGTACCGCGAGTGCCCGGCGTGGATCTAGCGGTGGAATACGAGGCTGCCGGGGAGGGGAACGAGGTCGGCGGCGACTTCTATGACGTGTTCCCCGTCGGCGACGGCCGCTGGCGGTTCGCGATCGGCGACGTGTGCGGCACGGGTCCGGAAGCGGCGGCGGTGACCGGCCTCGCCAGGACCACGATGCGCATCTTGGCCAGGGAGGGACGCGGGATCGCCGCGGTGCTCGAACGGCTGAACCAGCTGATCCTCGACGAGGGCCCGCGCGCACGGTTTGTCACGCTGGTGCACGGCGAGATCGTCACCGCGGGTTCGAGTTCTTCACCTAACGGCTCCGCGAGCGCAGGTGCTGCTGTCAATGGCTCACTCGATGGCGGCGTCAATGGCGGCGCGGTCGCAGCCGAGGCGGGCCGCAACGGCGGGATCCCTGCTGGTCCGGTCGCGCCCGCTGATCCGGTCGCGTCCGCTGATCCGGCTGGGTCCGGTGAATACAATGGGCCGGCGGGCTCCGCTGCGCCGGCGGGCTCCGCTGCGCCGGCGGGCTCCGCTGCGCCGGCGGGCTCCGCTGCGCCGGCGGGCTCCGCTGCGCCGGCGGGCTCCGCTGCGCCGGCGGGGCCCGCGGGGTCCGCTGGGTCCGCTGCTGGGTCACGGCCGCGACGCCCGCCCGCGACGCGAGTGTCGCTGGTATGCGCCGGGCATCCGCTGCCGCTGCTGCTGCGGGCGGAGGGCAAACCAGTGTCGGCCGCGAACCCCCAGCCGCTGCTCGGAGTGCTCGATGAGGTCGCATTCCGCACCAAGACCGTAGATCTCGAGCCAGGTGATGTGCTGCTCTGCGTCACTGACGGTGTGACGGAGCGCCGTCATGCCGGGCAGCTGCTTGACGACAACGACGGTTTGAGCCAGCTATTTGGCGAGTGCGCCGGTTGGAACGCGGGCGCGGTCGCGGCCAGGATCATGCGCGCCGTGCGAGATTTCGCGCCGACCCCTCCCACGGACGACACGGCGCTGATCGTAATGCGGGCGCTTTAAGCCTGCAGGGTCATGATCGTGGTACACCGATCAGAACAAATGTGATGAAACGGTAGAAGCTACGCATTTTCATGCCGAACAGCCGGATCACGATCAGCATAGAGCGTCGCGCTGACGCGGCTGCGGCCAAGACGTGGTTCAGGGCAATCGGGCGATCGATTGCTGGCTGCGGAGGGCTTTTTCGACAAGGTCGATGGCGGCGGCCGTCGCGGCGAGCCTGCGGCCTTCCTTGCGGTAGGCGGTAAGCACCGCGCTGCACGCATGGGGTGGCATGGTCGCCGCGAGATCGGTCCGCGCCGTGCGGTATCCCCGCCTGGCGCCCTCCGCGCAGGCATGCACGTGATGACGGGCTAGGTGGGCGAGCGCCACCGGGTACCGGCGCAGGACGCCGTAGAGCCGGTAATCGGGCGGCACGACGTCGAACAGCCAGGCGACCGCCGTCTCCTCGAACCGTTCTGAACCGGGAGGGTGCACCCCGGCCGGCCACCCCGACGGAAGCTGCACGGTCATGCACCGACCCTAACACGTATTAGAATATGTGTTCTACACACGCTCTCGTGGTGCCGTGACCTGACCCATATGAACGAATCCCGAGCGGGCATGAGCGGCGCGGGCGCGCAGCCGTTCGGGAGGGGGTTCGAATAGAATGTGCTGGCCGCGAGATCCAGCGGCACATCCCGCGAACACCCCCAATGGAGCTCAGGCGTCCGCCATGCCCGCACCGCCAGGCACTGTCCCAGTCCCGACAGCCACCGCGACACGCGACGATATACGCAACGTCGCTATCGTCGCACACGTGGATCACGGCAAGACCACGCTGGTCGACGCGATGCTGTGGCAGTCGGGAGCCTTCCGCGCGAACGCGCAGGTCGCTGACCGCGTCCTCGATTCGGGAGACCTGGAGCGCGAAAAGGGCATCACGATCCTCGCGAAGAACACCGCGGTGCACCGCGACGGCATGACCATCAACATCATCGACACGCCGGGGCACGCCGACTTCGGCGGCGAGGTGGAACGCGGTCTTTCCATGGCGGACGGCGTGCTGCTGCTCGTGGACGCGAGCGAAGGGCCGCTGCCGCAGACAAGGTTCGTGCTGCGCAAGACGCTGCAGGCGGGGCTGCCGGTGATTCTGGTGATCAACAAGGTTGACCGCCCTGACGCACGGATCGCTGAGGTGGTCGACGCCTGCTACGAACTGTTCCTCGACCTCGACGCCACCGAGGAGCAGATCGAGTTCCCGATCATCTACGCCTCGGCCCGCGCCGGGCGCGCGTCGCTGACCCGGCCTGCCGATGGCGCCCTGCCGGATTCGCCTGACCTGGTGCCGCTGTTCGAGGTCCTTGAGGGGACGATCCCACCGCCCCATTACGACCCGGCGGCGCCACTGCAGGCGCACGTGACGAACCTGGACGCCTCCTCCTACCTGGGCAGGATCGCGCTGTGCCGGATGATGTCGGGAACGATCTCGCGCGGCCAGCAGGCAGCCTGGTGCCGCCGTGACGGCAGCATCGAACGGGTGAAAATCACCGAACTCTACCTAACGGCCGCGCTGGACCGCGTCCCCGCCGAGTCCGCGGGGCCCGGGGACATCATCGCCGTCGCGGGAATTCCCGAGATCATGATCGGTGAGACCCTTGCCGACCCGGACGACCCGCGCCCGCTGCCGTTGCTCACCGTCGACGAGCCTGCCATATCCATGACGATCGGCGTCAACACCTCACCCATGGCCGGTCGCGCCAGTGCCAGTCCTGGGGGCCGGCCCCCAGGAACTCCCCGGCAAGAAACGAAGATCACGGCACGGCTGGTGTCCGCCCGGCTGGACCGTGAGCTTGTCGGCAACGTCTCCATGCGGGTGCTACCGACGGAGCGCCCGGACACCTGGGAGGTGCAGGGCCGCGGCGAACTCGCGCTCGCCGTGCTGGTGGAGACCATGCGGAGGGAGGGCTATGAGCTTACGGTCGGAAGGCCCCAGGTGGTCACCCGCCAGGTCGGCGGGATGGTGCATGAACCGGTGGAGCGGCTCACCGTCGACGTACCTGAGGAATTCTACGGCCGGGTCAGCCAGTTGCTCGCGGTCCGCAAGGGCCGGCTCGAGCACATGACCAACCACGGCAGTGGCTGGGTCCGGCTCGAGTACGTGGTCCCTGCCCGCGGGCTCATCGGTTTCCGCACCGAGTTCCTCACCGACACGCGCGGCACGGGTGTGGCCCATCACGTGTTCGACGGGTACCAGCCGTGGTTCGGCGAGCTGCGCACCCGGCCCTCGGGCTCGCTGGTGGCCGACCGCGGCGGATCCGCGACGCCGTATGCGATGTTCGGGTTGCAGGAGCGGGGATCGCTGTTCGTGTCGCCGGGCACCGAGGTCTACGAAGGCATGATCGTCGGCGAGAACTCCCGCCCGGGTGACATGGATGTGAATATCTGCCGCGAGCGGAAGCTGACGAACGTGCGCCAGTCGACGGGGGAGGAACTCGAGCGGCTGGTGCCGCCTCGGCTGCTGAGCCTGGAGCAGGCGCTCGAGTTCTGCGCCGACGACGAGTGCGTGGAGGTCACACCCTCCGCCGTGCGCCTGCGCAAGGTCGTGCTCGACGCCCGGGAGCGCGAGCGGATGCGCGCCCGCCGCACCCGCGCCCGCGTCGGGCAGTAGCGGCAGGCGCGCCAGCAGCCTAAGCCACGGCAGCAGCGCGGGCGGATCAACCCGGATAAGGCCAATCGAGGCGGACTCGCACCGTCGGCCATGGTCGTTACGAGTCACCGGCTTGTACCGATTTCGTCAAAACACCGAGAGTGCGTTGCGAAATCGTAGCTTGAGGCGCAAGGTATGCCCTGATGACCGCCCCACCGTATGGCACGCGCAAGGTCGTCGGCCTGCAGCGCGCCGTCGGCGCGCCACGTCAGCCCAGGGAAAGGACGCGTGCATGTCACAAGCATTGATCTGGCGCCGTGCGGTCACCGCCGCGGTGGCGGCCGTGGCGCTAGCAGTCGGCGGGCTGGCTGCGGCAGCTACCGCGCGGGCGGCGACGCACCGATTGGCGATTCCCGCCACTCACCCACCCTGGGCAACCACCCACGGCAACGGGGCGGCGCCGGCGGTCAACGCCGGAACCGTGAACGCCCGGATCTACCTGGCCGGGCGCGACTCGGTCGGCCTCACCGCATACGCCAGCGCAGTGTCCACCCCCGGCAACGCGCTTTACCGGCACTATCTCACCCCGGCGCGGGTAAGGTCACAGTTCGGCCCGACCGCTGCCCAGATCACGGCGATCGAGTCCTGGGCCAGGTCGGCTGGCCTCGCAGTCACGGGTGTGGACAGCCAGCTGGCAGGTTACGTCTCGGTGACCGGCTCAGTCGCGGCGGCGCGCAGCGCATTCGGCGTGAGCTTCGGCAAGTTCAAGGGCCCCGACGGCCACATGTACCGCGCGCCTGAACAGGCGGCCAGCGCGCCGAGCTCGGTTGCGAGCTCCATCCTGACCATCAGCGGCCTCGACACCGCGCCGCACGTGGCGAAGCCGGCGGACGCGCTCCCGCCGCCCGGGCCCAACTACTGGGTGGCGCCACCGTGCTCGAGCTACTACGCGCAGAAGATCGCGACCAGCGAGCCCACGGCCTATGGCATCCACCAGCCGTGGAACAACTGTGGTTACACCCAGCGCCAGATCCGCGCGGCATACGGCGCGCGGAACTCCGGGATGACCGGCAAGGGCCAGACCGTCGCGGTCGTCGACGCGTACGCGTCGCCGACGATGCCTGGCGACGCCAACCAGTTCGACACGGTCACCGGCGACCGGCCGTTCCGCCCTGGCCAGTACGAGCAGTACCTGCCGTCGACGACGTTCACCGACACCGCAGCGAACTTATGCGACGCACAGGGCTGGTACACCGAGCAGACGCTGGACATCGAGGCGGTGCACGGTCAGGCGCCGGGCGCCAACGTGCGCTTCGTCGCAGCAGCCAGCTGCCTCGACCCTGACCTGGCAGATTCGCTGGCGTTCATTGTGAACAACCACCTGGCAAGCATCGTGACCAACTCGTGGGGCGATCCCGCAGACGACGAGACCACGCTCACGGCTGTCTTCGACCAGATCTTCCAGGCCGGCGCGGCGGAGGGCATCGGCTTCTTCTTCTCCTCGGGCGACCTCGGATACGAGTCACCGAGCGAGGACCCAGCCTCGGACGTGCGGCAGGTTGACTACCCGACGTCCAGCCCTTGGGTGACGTCCGTCGGCGGCACCAGCCTGGCGATCGGCAAGCAGAACAACTATGAGTTCGAGACCTCCTGGGGCACGCTGAACAACCCGCTCGCCCCGAGCGGGACCTCGTGGTCGAGCCCGCCGCCAGGCGTGTACCCCGCCGACTACGACGGCTCGAGCGGTGGCGGCACAAGCACGCTGTACCAGCAGCCCTTCTATCAGCGCGGCGTGGTGCCCACCGCACTGTCGACACAGCTACCTGACGGCACGATCAGCCCGACACCGATGCGTGTGGTGCCTGACGTGTCCGCGCTCGCCGACCCAAGCACGGGCATGCTCATCGGGCAGACCACGCTGCAGCCGGACGGCACGACCTACGCCTTCTCGCTCAGCCGGAACGGCGGCACCAGCGTCGCCTGCCCGGTATTCGCCGGCATCGAGGCGGACGCTCAGCAGGCGGCCGGCTACCCGCTTGGCTTCGCCAACCCGGTGATCTACGACAGGTACGGCACGTCCGCGTACCGCGACGTGACCGACTTCCCGTTCGGGCCAGGCATCCGGCTCGCCCAGGTCCGCAACAATTACACCGACCCATCGACCAAGCTACTGCCGCTCGTGACCTACCTGCGCACGCTCGGCGTCGACGGCGAGGGTGCGGACGCCCTGCCCGCCACCAGCGGCTACGACGACTCCACAGGCGTTGGTTCGCCCGACCGGTACATCCAATCCTTCTTCCACTGACACTCCCGCTGACGGCGGGGACGGTCCAGGCGGGCCGTCCCCGCCGTTCTTGCTGCGGCGAGGACGGCCTCCCGCGCCGCGACTGTCAGCTGCCGCGCGATGCGGCATCGATTGCTGCGGGGGGATCCCGGGGGTCGTCCCTTAGCCAGTGGCCACTCACCCGCGCCTGTGCGCTTCGGGCCGATTCAGGTGGCATTCAGCCAGATGAAGCTGCCGATGCCGACCACCAGGCAGTAGATCGCGAACGGGGTGAGTGTCCGGGTCTGGAAGTACTTGGTGAGGAAGCGAACAGACACGTACGCGCCGACGCCGGAAAGCAGGCTGCCGACCAGGATCTGGCCGTGGATCCCGTTACCGAGCGAACCTGTCAGGTCGGGGATCTTGAGCGCTCCCGCTGCCAGGATGACGGGCGTAGCGAGCAGGAACGCGAACCTCGCGGCATCCTCGTGCGAGAGGCCGCGGAGCAGACCGGCCACCATGGTGACACCCGACCGGCTGATACCGGCCAGCAAGGCGAGGATCTGCGCGGAACCGATGATCACGGCTTGGACGTAACCGATGTCGGCGAGCCGCCGGTCCGAGGCCAGGTCGAGTGCCTCCTCCTGTTGCCGCAGTGCGCGGTGGCCGGTCGCGTGCTTGCCCGGCCCGCCGGAACGTTCCAGTTCGGCCGCCACCTCCTCGTCCGCACGGCGGGAGGCCTTCCTGCGCAGCCGTTCACCGCCGAGGAGGATCAGGCCGTTCAGGGTCAGGAAGACCGATGCGGGGATCGGCCTGCCGAGGAGCACACGGAACGCTTTTTCGAGCGCCAGGCCCGCGATGCCCACGGGAATGGTGGCGAATATGATCATCCAAGCGAGCCGCTGGTCACCGGTCTCGATCCGGCGGTCGCGGATCGAGGAGAAGAACCCGCCGACGATCCTTACCCACTCACGCCAGAAATAGATCACCAGCGCGATCGCCGTTGCGACGTGCAGCCCGACGATGAATGCCAGATACGGCGATTCCTTGGCGGACACGTTCAGGTCGTGCGCCCATTGGCCGCCGATGATCGCCGGGAGTAGCACGCTGTGGCCGAGGCTGGACACGGGAAACAGCTCGGTCACGCCTTGCAGCAGACCGATGATCGCCGCTTCCGGATAAGTCAGGTGACTCATGAGAGCCTCTCGCTACGGCGGGAACCCGCCCTCCCCGCCTCAGACCGGTAATCATGCCAAACTGCCGCAGCGCTCTGGCGCGCAGATGCCATCTCTGCCTGCTCCGGACCGTGGCATCCATGATCCCGGAGCGTTTTCAGGTATGTATCACCTGAGCATGCTCCGAGATCATGAAAAGGCGGGCGAGCCGCGCGTTACCTCTAGCCAGGTACTTTCGGTGTATCGTGCGGCTGCCGCCGGGTGATCTTCGAGCCGAGCCACACCAGCGGATCGTACTTGCGCCCGACCACGCGTTCCTTCATCGGGATGAGCGCATTGTCGGTGATCTTGATATGTTCCGGGCACACATCGGTGCAGCATTTGGTGATGTTGCAGTAACCGAGCCCGAAGTCGTCCTGCGCGATCTCCCGCCGGTCCGCGACATCCAGTGGATGCATCTCGAGTTCGGTGATGCGCATGAGGAACCGCGGGCCGGCGAACGCGCCCTCGTTGTCCTCGTGGTCCCTGATGACGTGGCACACGTTCTGGCACAGGAAGCACTCGATGCACTTGCGGAACTCCTGCGAGCGCTCAACGTCCACCTGCGCCATCCGGTAATCGCCGGGTTTCAGCGCTGGATCCGGGGTAAACGCGGGTATCTGCCGCGCCTTCTCGTAGTTGAAGGAAACGTCGGTGACCAGGTCGCGAATGACCGGGAACGTGCGTATCGGAGTCACCGTGAGCGTCTCGTCCTCGGTGAAGGTGTTCATCCGGGTCATGCAGGCGAGCCGTGGCTTGCCGTTGATCTCCATCGAGCATGAGCCGCACTTGCCCGCCTTGCAGTTCCACCTGACGGCGAGGTCGGGCGCCTGCGTGGCCTGCAGTCGGTGCAGCACGTCGAGCACCACCTCGCCCTCGTTGACCTCGACCTGGTAGTCGGCGAGCTCACCCTGCCCGGCGTCGCCGCGCCACACGTGCAACTGTGCCTTGTAGGTCATTGCGTCTTCTCCTGCGCGGTGGCTGTGTCGACTTGCGCGGGCGCCGCCTCCGGTACAGCGGCGAGCTCCTCGGCGGTCACGTATTTCTTCAGCTCGTCGCGGTCGAAGAGCCTGAACAGGTCGCCGCGCATCGGCTCGAGCTGCTGACGTTTCAGTACCACCCCGTTCAGGGCCACCCCGCCGCCGCCAAGCGAGCAGATCAGGTTGACCTTGCGCCATTCCGGCGACATCTGCGGGAAGTCGTCCCTGGTATGCCCACCACGGCTTTCCTCGCGCTCCAGGGCGGCGCGGGCGATGCATTCAGAGACAAGCAACATGTTCCGCAGATCAAGTGCCAGGTGCCAGCCGGGGTTGTAAGCACGGCCGCCGGCCGCGCTGACCGAGGCTGCCCGCTCGCGAAGCTTGTCCAGTTGGCCGAGCGCGCTTACGATCTCGTCCGCGCGCCTGATGATGCCGACGAGATCGTTCATCATCTGCTGCAGTTCGCCGTGCAGCGTATAGGGACTCTCGCCGGTCCCGGCGGCGTGCCGCTCGAACGGCGCCAGCGCCTCCGCCCGCGCGGCGGCCACCTCGGCGTCGGGCGCGGCAGGCCGCGAGCCGATCCTGTCCGCATACTCAGCGGCGTACAGGCCCGCGCGCCGCCCGAATACCAGCAGGTCGGACAGGGAGTTGCCGCCAAGCCGGTTGGAGCCGTGCATACCGCCAGACACCTCGCCGACCGCGAAAAGACCCGGCGTGAGTGCCGATTCGGTGTCCGGATCCACTTCCACCCCGCCCATCACGTAGTGACAGGTGGGGCCGACCTCCATCGATTCCTTTGTGATGTCGACGTCGGCGAGTTCCTTGAACTGGTGGTACATGGAGGGCAGCCGCTTCAAGATCTCCGCGGCGGGCAGCCGGGTCGATACGTCAAGGAACACGCCGCCGTGCTCGGTCCCTCGGCCGGCCTTGACCTCGGAGTTGATCGCACGGGCAACCTCGTCGCGCGGCAGCAGTTCGGGCGGGCGCCTGTTGTGCTCGGGATCGTCGTACCAGCGGTCGGCCTCTTCCTCCGTGTCCGCGTATTGCGCACGGAACACGTCGGGCACGTAGTCGAACATGAATCGCTTGCCCTCGGAGTTGCGCAGCACGCCGCCGTCGCCGCGCACCGACTCCGTGACGAGCAGGCCCTTCACCGACAGCGGCCAGACCATCCCGGTCGGATGGAACTGCACGAATTCCATGTTCACCAGAGTCGACCCGGCGAGCAGCGCGAGCGCGTGCCCGTCGCCGGTGTACTCCCACGAGTTGGAGGTGACCTTGAACGTCTTCCCGATGCCTCCGGTCGCGAGCACCACGGCTGGCGCGTCGAAGACGAGGAACCTGCCCGTGTCCCTGGCGTAGCCGAACGCCCCAGCGATCTTGCCGCCGCCCATTAGCAGGCGGGTGATAGTGGTCTCGGCGAAGATCTTGATCCGCGCCTCGGGGTCGCCATGCGTCACGGCGTCTTCCTGCTGCAGCGCGACCACCTTCTGCTGCAGGGTACGGATCAGCTCGAGCCCGGTCCGGTCGCCGACGTGGGCGAGCCGCGGATACTCGTGCCCGCCGAAGTTGCGCTGGCTGATCTTCCCGTCCTTGGTGCGGTCGAACAGCGCACCCCAGGCCTCGAGCTCCCATATCCGGTCGGGTGCCTCGTTGGCGTGCAGCTCGGCCATCCGCCAGCTGTTCATGAACTTGCCGCCGCGCATCGTGTCGCGGAAGTGCACCTGACTGGTGTCGCGCGGGTTCGCGTTACCCATCGCAGCCGCGGCGCCGCCCTCGGCCATCACGGTGTGCGCCTTGCCGAACAGCGACTTGGAGATGATCGCGGTCTTCTTGCCCTGCAGGCGTGCCTCGATGGCGGCGCGCAGCCCCGAACCGCCCGCTCCGACCACCACCACATCGTAGGAATGGCGTTCGATCTCACTCATCTTTGGTGCTCACCTCAATTGAAGAACCGGAGGTCGGAGATTGCGCCGCTGGCCACGAGCATGATGTAGAGATCGGTGAGCATCAGCGTGCCCAGCGTGGTCCAGGCAAGCTGCTTGTGCCGCGCGTTCAGCTTCGAGACCTGCGTCCATATCCAGTATCTGGCGGGATGCTTCGAGAAGTGCTTGAGCCGGCCGCCGGTGATGTGCCTGCACGAATGGCATCCCAGCGTGTACGCCCACAACAACACAACGTTAACCAGCATGATGAGAGTGCCAAGGCCGAATCCGACCCCGCCTGTCTTGCCGTGGAAGGCGTCGATCAGGTCGTAGGTGTTGAGCACGGAGACGAGCACCACAATGAAGAACAGGTATCTGTGCAGGTTCTGCAGGATGAGCGGGAGCCGCGTCTCCCCCGTATAGCGGGCGTGCGGCTCGCGCACGGCGCACGCTGTCGGTGACTGCCAGAACGATCTGTAGTAGGCCCGTCGGTAGTAATAGCAGCTCAGCCGGAAACCGAGGATGAATGGCAGCGACACGATCGCGTAAGGGACGATCGAAGGAACCTTCGGGAACCAGGTGCCCAGACTACTCGAGCCTGCGGCGCACGCGCCGCTGATGCACGGCGAGTAGAACGGCGTCAGGTAGTGGTACTGCGGCACCCAGTACCACCGGCCCATGAAGACGCGTACCACCGCGTACAGCACCCATATGGTGAGCAGCACGGCAGTGACGGCGGGTTCACGCCACCAGGGGTCGGTCCGCAGGGTCCGGGCAGTGATCTTCGCCCGGGTCCGCTCCGGCGTCATCGTGGTCTGCGTCATCGCCCGACGCCTCCGTTGCTCGCGTGGATCATCTCTGCGCTACCCGGGTCGGCCTTGGCAGGGGGGCCGGGTCGCGCGCTGCTGACGAACCCTATTGCAGTCCATCTCAGCATGCGGCATGGGGTTCGCTTCGGCGCTGTGACTCTCGCTACATTCTGTGATTCTTCCGGCATCCCTATCTGCCCTGGAGCGTGCGGAGGCGGGCGGACTGCTGCCGCGTGGATCGGCCTTGCTGGCGACTCTGACAGGTTGTCAAGTGCTACCGAAAGGGTGAGCGTGGTTCTGGGTTGGCGCTCGCGCAATAATTAATTCCCTTCATTCGGGCGTGTCGTGTCGCCGGGCGGGTCTGCTGGGATGGTGTAGTTCCAGTTGCCGTGGAACTGGTGGCGCATTAGGTGCCGGGCCTCGAATGCCTTC
>Ga0335078_10000458_pt1 | contig 63157 bp, 52 predicted proteins | sample Lox_Sample_32_FD_206711 | JGI IMG/M metagenome (GOLD analysis project Ga0335078, IMG submission 206711) | Soil microbial communities from Loxahatchee National Wildlife Refuge, Florida, United States - Lox_Sample_3.2 | ecosystem: Environmental > Terrestrial > Soil > Wetlands | place: USA... | reverse complement strand
GAAGAGGTTGAGAAATGTCCCCAGTCTCTCGGCGATCTGTTGTGCTTGTTCGTCATCCGAAGTGTATGCATCGGCTTTGAAAAGAATCGATCCCAGATAACGCACAGACAACACCACAACAGCTGGCCGTTGAAACAGGAAAGACCAATCGAATGGACCGGTGCGGGAAGCGGCATTTGCAGGGATTGAGCCGGCCTGGAAGATTGCCCAAATGAGGCTGGTAAGGGGCACGTCCTTATAGTACTGGCGCAGCATAGCTGGACCGCCAAAAGGCGATGCCAACTTACGGGAGCGGTCGATGATCCCTCGAATCACCTGTGGATCGGGAAAGTTCGACGCCGCGACGGTGTCGACGCCGAGGATGGCAACGCGAAGCACGCGGCCTTCGAGAGGGATGTTGAAGATCTCGGTTGAACCGTACTGGTCGATGGACGTTGAAATCTGGCGTAAGTAATCACGAACTTTTTCACCGTTAATTTTGCCTACCATCACTTCGGAAAATCGCGGCTGGGGGGGAGCGTTCCTGGAGGCTTGTTGAGGCGGATAGTGGATTGCGAACGCCGCCTGATCGAGGTCGCGTTCAAATTGAAATCCGGTTGCCTGGATGAAGTGCTCATACTCCGGCGCGCGCGGGACGGGGGGCAGTTCGCCGAGCAGATTGGCCCGGCGGAGCCAGCGAAGGTCGATGTATACGTAACCATCGGCGCCGGGCAGCAACCGGGCGGGTTCGGGCGGAGCATGCTTGCGCAAAATGACGGCAATAATAATTGCCGCGGCAACCGCCAGGACCGTCAGGATAAGGGGGAGTCGGCGTCGTATGCGCATGAAAGCGCCAACCGAAAATCATAGCAGAGTAGGCGGAATGTGTTTGGCAAGTTACCGTTGCACGTGCGGTGCCGATATGGTAACTTTTATACTTGTCCCGGACATAAGGAAGGGATCAGAGGGATTAATGCGTCCTGCAGGAGCATTATTTCCCGCGCTGGCGTAGCTCAGTTGGTAGAGCATCTGATTTGTAATCAGAGGGTCGGGGGTTCAAATCCCTTCGCCAGCTCCAGCTTTCGCGGACAGATCAGTTCCGAAGTAAAGGGCAAATACGCGGGCAGCGGCTTAACGGTTTTTCCCAACAGTACTCCACTACGGAAGCATTTCCCAATGTGGTGAAGGCGTGCCAGGGTTTTCGTGCGCGCTCGGTTCTCTGTTTCGGCTTACCTGCTGCAAGCATTGGTGTGCAGTCTCGCGATAGTTTGCCGGAGCGGAGAACGCCGGATTTTCCGCACAGGTGGGTGAGTGGTTAAAGCCGACAGACTGTAAATCTGTTCCTCCTAGCGAGGTACGGAGGTTCGAATCCTCCCCTGTGCACCAGGATTGTTGTGAATCGTCTGTATTTAGCGTTGGCTGCATATGTCGTGCTCGCGGCATTGGTCTGGGCGACGATCAGTGACCAGCGCATTCGGGCTGCCACATTGGCAATCCTCGCGATGTTTGCATTCAGAACCTGGGCGCGGCGCAAGGATGTCATGCACCCGGACGGCGAGAACGAGGGCGGGAGTACCGACGGAGTTTAAAGCCGATGTAGCTCAGTTGGTAGAGCACTCCCTTGGTAAGGGAGAGGTCACCAGTTCAATCCTGGTCATCGGCTCCAGAGATAACGGTGAGTTAGAAGCTGATAGCTGAGTTTTGGCGGGAGTAATTTGAGGCGTTCTGCGGGCGTGAGCGGGAGCCCGCAGCCGAAATCCCGAGTTTGGTTTGCGAGGGATCTGGCGTCGAGCGGGAGTAACTCAGTGGTAGAGTCACAGCCTTCCAAGCTGTTGGTCGCGGGTTCGATTCCCGTCTCCCGCTCCAGAGTTTTGAGCGTAGATGATGGGCTTTGAACAGGCAACCATCCAGATTGAGAACGAGCAGGAATTCGCGGTGTTGAAGGCTGCCGTTCAACGCGCTTTCAGCCCCGAGAATGTGGAGAAGCTGCTCAAGCAGGTGAAAAGTGCGGGACTGCGCATCCGGCATTTTGAGCCGATGCTGCGGAAAGGCATTCTGGATAAAGTGGCAGCCTGCAAAGGCGCACAGCAGTTATATGAAGGACTGACTACTTCGGACCAGGCGCAGATCAGAGAGTTTTACCTGTTCAAGCTCGAAGAGGTTGATCCGGCGCTGCGGGCGAAGTACCAGAGGATTTATCAGTATTACTGATTCAGTTTCATAGGTCCTTCGGCGGCTGAGGTCGCCTCGGGATGACAAGAGATTTGAGCTAAGAGCGAAAAGCTGATAGCTAAGAGCTTAAGAGCTTAAGAGCTGAGGAAGAAGAAGCAATGGCAAAAGAGAAATTTGAACGCAATAAACCTCACTGCAACGTGGGCACGATCGGTCACATTGACCATGGCAAGACCACGCTGACGGCGGCCATTACCAAGGTTCTGCAGAAGCACAATCCCAAGATCGTGTTCCGGTCGTTTGATTCGATCGACAACGCTCCGGAAGAGAAAGCTCGCGGAATTACCATTGCGACGGCGCACGTGGAGTACGAGACGGCGAACCGGCATTATGCTCACGTGGATTGCCCGGGCCACGCCGACTACATCAAGAACATGATCACGGGCGCGGCGCAGATGGATGGCGCGATTCTGGTGGTGGCGGCGACCGACGGTCCCATGCCGCAGACCAGAGAACACGTGCTTTTGGCTCGCCAGGTGGGCGTGCCCTATATTGTGGTGGCGCTGAACAAGTGCGATGCGGTCGATGATCCTGAGTTGCTTGATCTGGTTGAACTCGAAGTGCGCGAGCTGCTGAAGTCGTACCAGTTTCCGGGGGACGATGTGCCGGTGATTCGGCTGTCGGCTCTGGGCGCGCTGAACGGTGAAGAAAAGTGGGAGAAGCAGATTGACGCGCTGATGGAAGCGGTGGATAAGAGCGTTCCGCAGCCGGCGCGTGAGCTGGACAAGCCGTTTCTGATGCCGATTGAAGACATCTTCTCGATTTCGGGGCGCGGCACGGTGGTGACCGGGCGAATCGAGCGCGGCAAGGTGAAGGTGGGCGAGGAAGTGGAGATTGTCGGTTTTCGCGAGACGCGGAAGACGGTGGTTACGGGCGTGGAGATGTTCAAGAAGCAGCTGGATGAAGGCATGGCGGGCGATAATGCCGGCTTGCTGCTGCGCGGCGTAGGCAAGGAAGATGTGGAGCGCGGCATGGTGCTGGCGAAGCCGGGATCGATCACGCCGCACACCAAGTTCAAGGCGGAAGTTTACATTCTGACCAAAGAAGAAGGTGGGCGGCACACGCCGTTCTTCAAAGGATATCGTCCGCAGTTTTACTTGCGAACGACGGACGTGACCGGAGTGGCGGAGTTGCCGGGCGGCACCGAGATGGTGATGCCGGGCGACAACGTAAGCCTGGTGATTGAGCTGATCACGCCGGTGGCGATGGAAAAGGGCTTGCGCTTTGCCATCCGCGAAGGTGGCCACACGGTAGGAGCAGGAACGATTTCGGAGATTGTGCAGTAGGAGAAGCAGTTGTTAGCTGTCAGCTCTTCGCCTTTACCAACGAACGGAGCCAGTGTGCGAGGAGCGAAGCTAACGGACATTTGTGAGCGCGTTTAGGTTTGGATTTTTAAGCTAAAAGCCAGAGGCTAATAGCTAGGAGCTGGTTTCATGCCCCGAGAAATCATTACCATGCAGTGCGGCGATTGCAAAGAGCGGAATTATTCGAAGATGAAGAACCGCAAGACGATGCCGGACCGGCTGGAGCTGAAGAAGTTCTGCCGCCGCTGCCGCAAGCATACGCCGCACAAAGAAGTGAAATAATTGAGCGATCGTGCGATTTCCGATTGGGCGATTGAAAATCGCTCAATGGCTCAATCACAAAATCACTCGATACAGGGGCGTAAGCTCAACGGTTAAACTGCCGGTCTCCAAAACCGGACTTGGGGGTTCGAATCCCTCCGCCCCTGCCAGATCTAAGGGCGAACCGAAGTTGCAGGAATGGGAGTCGAGACGAAGAGTATGGCAAAGTCAATGGTGGCAGCGGCGAGCGCAGCGACGTTTGGCGAGAAACTGAAGTCCTGGCCGGAGCGCGTCAAGACCTTTTATAACGACGTCCGGACCGAGATGAAGCACGTGACCGCACCGTCCTGGAAAGACGTCCGCGCCACAACTACGGTCGTCATTATTACCGTGTTTCTCTTCGGCCTTTATTTCTGGATCGTGGATAACACAATTGGAAGCGGCATCAATTATCTGTTCAAGTACCTGACGCATCGCTAAGGCCGCAGAAGGAAACGGAAGTTTGGAACAAATTATGGTGGAAGAAGAAAAGAACACTGCCGAGGTTGCGCCGGAAACTCCGGTTGCAGCCGCCGACGCCCCGGCGTTGGAGCCACCGCGGAATCCCAATATGAAGTGGTACATCATCCACTCGTATTCGGGATTTGAGCGCAAGGTGAAGGAGTCGCTCGAATCGCGCGTTCAGGCGTTCGGACTGCAGGACAAGATCGGCAAAGTGCTGATCCCGACGGAGTCGGTGACCGAAGTTCGCGGCGGCAAGAAATATACGTCGGAGCGCATGTTCTACCCGGGGTATGTGCTGGTTGAGATGGACATGAATGACCATGTCTGGCATGTGGTGAAGTCGACGCCGCGCGTCACGGGTTTTGTTGGCACTGGGCAGCAGCCCACGCCGCTTTCGGATGAAGAAGTTCAGCACATTGTGTATCGCGTGGTGGAGTCGAAGGACAAGCCCAAGCTGAAGGTCAAGTTCGAGAAGAACGAGACCGTGCGCATCACCGAAGGGCCGTTTGCGACCTTCCAGGGCGTGGTGGATGAGGTGAACGAAGATCGCGAGACGCTGAAAGTGATGGTGACGATCTTCGGCCGTTCGACCCCGGTGGAATTGGAATTCAACCAGGTGGAGAAGGTGGCGTAGTGGGCAGCTTCAGCGCCAGGTTGCGAGTTTGGAATCCGAACTCTCCGGAGAGAGTAGAAGAGTGGCAGGCTATGGTCGATACCGGCGCGGCGTTCTCGTCGATGCATCGGGAGCGGCTGGAGCGACTCGGAGTTGAAAAATTGCGCCGCATCGGTTTTCGTGCGATAGACGGATCGATCGTCGAGCGTGAGACGGCTGCGGTATGGGTCGCCAACAATGAGTTCAAGGCGCCGGACATCATGGTGATGGCGGAACAGACTGACATGGAAGTGATCGGCGTGCACACAATTGAGGGACTGGGGCTCGCAGCCGATCCGGTGCAGAAGAAATTGATTCCGACGGTAATGCCAACGTTAACTGCGGTATCGACACCAACGGTCTTGGGCAGAAGCTAGGAGCTACGAAGTGGCGAAAAAAGTTACAGGTTCGGTGAAGTTGCAGATCGCGGCGGGCAAGGCCACGCCGGCGCCTCCGGTGGGACCGGCGCTCGGGCAGGCGCAGATCAACATCATGGAGTTTTGCAAGCAGTTCAACGCGCGCACCGGCGCGAAGGAACTTGAGGGCCTAATCATTCCGGTAGTTGTGTCGGTTTATAACGACCGCTCGTTCACGTTTATCACCAAGACGCCTCCGGCTTCGATTTTGCTGAAGCGGGCTGCGGGGATTGCCAAGGGATCGGGCACGCCCAACAAGGACAAAGTCGGCAAGGTCACGCTGAAGCAGGTCGAGGACATCGCCAAGCAGAAGATGCCGGATTTGAACGCGGCGTCGGTGGATTCGGCGATCAGGAGCGTGCGCGGAACCGCGCGGTCGATGGGAATTGAAGTAATCGGGTGATTGAGTCATTGTGTGATCGGAGAATCTCCGGATCACTCAATGGCGAAGTGACAATGTCAAATTGACTACGGCTCAACAGGCCAGTGTTGGGCGGTGGGAGACGAGGGAATAGAGATGAAAAAAGCAGGGAAGAACATTACGAAAGCAAGGAAAGCGGTGGAAGCCCGTCCTTATCCTTTGCAGGATGCGGTACCGCTGCTGCAGAAGGTGAAGTACGCCAAGTTCGATGAGACCGTCGAGATCACCATGCGGCTGGGAGTGGACCCCAAGCACGCCGACCAGATGGTGCGCGGAACAGTGGTACTGCCGCACGGACTAGGCAAGTCGAAAAAAGTTCTGGTGATTGCGACCGGCGAAAAGGTTAAAGAAGCGGAACGCGCGGGCGCGGATTTTGTCGGCGGCGAAGAGATGGTCGAAAAAATCAGCAAGGAAAACTGGACTGACTTCGATGCGCTGATCGCTACACCTGACGTCATGAAATCCGTAGGGCGTCTCGGTAAGGTGCTTGGACCGAAAGGATTGATGCCGAATCCGAAGACGGGAACGGTGACCTTCGACGTTGCCAAAGCAGTACAGGAAGTGAAGGCCGGCAAGGTCGAATTCCGCACCGACAAGACTGCGCTGGTGCACGTCCCGGTCGGGAAAATTTCGTTCACTCCCGACAAGCTGATTGACAATGCGATGACAGTGATCACCAGCGTTATTAAGGCCAAGCCGACGGTCGCCAAGGGCAAATACGTGAAGGGCTGCTATCTGAGTTCGACGATGGGACCGGGAATTCCGGTGGACACGACGGCGGTCGAAGCGGCGGCGAAGGCGTAGGGATTGTTGATTTCGTGATCGGGTGATTGAGTAATTGAATCGCGAGAGCGGGACTGGTTTTCAAATTGTCAAATTGCAAGTCACTCGATAACTCAATTTGAGGTTTTTGAGATGGCGGTCACAAGAGCAAAGAAAACTGAGCAGGTTGAGAAGCTGAGCAAGGATTTGAAGAACGTCTCCAGCCTGATTGTCACCACTTACAACAAGCTGACGGTGGCGCAGGATTATGAGTTGCGCAAGACGCTGCGTGGATCCGGCGCGAAGTACGCCGTGGTGAAGAACACGCTGGCGGAACGCGCCGCGAAGGGAACTGACGCCGAAAGCGTGCTGAAGGACCTGGCGGGGGTGACATCGATCGCCTATACCGAAGGCGATCCCGTGGCTTTGGCGAAGGCGCTCTCGAAGTATGCCAAAGATAATCCTGAGTTCACGTTCAAGGCGGGCGTGGTCCAGGGGCGGGTGATTTCGATCAACGAAATCCAGGCACTCGCGACCATGCCGTCGAAGGACGAGATTTACGCAAAACTGTTGTTCCTGGTTAACGCTCCGGCGCAACGGCTGGTCACGGCCATGAATGCAGTGGGACGAAACCTGGCCGTCGTTGTAAAACAGGGCGTCGAGAAACAGAAGTTTGCGAATGACGCGCCGGCAGGCGTGTAGTGGAATTTGTAATTGGGTAATTTGTGAGTTGGTAATTGAAAAGCGGCTTCGACCAAGCCCTTGAAAATTGCCAAATCTCCCAATAACCCGATTAACAAATGGTTTTGAGTTTTAGTTATCAGTGCCAAGGGTTGCGCGACTTTGAAATTCACGTTGTCTGGCGTGAATCAAGACGAAGCGCACTGGAAACTTGCCCACGGATAACGCACTCGGGCGAAAGCCCTGAATTGAGCGATGGATTCGGGTTCGAAAACCCGATTGCAAACGCTCAATTACAAATCTGATAACTGGAGAACTGAAATGGCGGACTTGCAGGCATTAGAAGATCAAATCGTGGGCTTGTCGCTGCTCGACGCGGCCCAGCTGGTGAAGCGGCTCGAAGAGAAGCTTGGCGTTTCCGCGGCGGCGGCAGCGCCGGTCGTCATGGCTGGCGGAGGCGGCGCGGCGGCAGCGGGCGCGGCTCCGGCCGAGGAGAAGACGGAATTTTCCGTGGTTCTCACGGCGGTGGGCGCCAATAAGATCAATGTCATCAAGGCAGTACGCGAGGTCACCAGCCTGGGCCTGAAAGAAGCCAAGGACCTGGTCGATGGCGCTCCCAAGCCGATCAAGGAAGGCGTCTCGAAGGAAGAGGCCGAGAACATCAAGAAAAAGTTCACCGAGGCGGGCGCAACTGTCGAAGTGAAGTAGCCGAAAGGGTTAAATCCGCCCTGCTTGTGGCGGGGCGGAGGCATTCTGCCCGGAAGAAATCATTTTGTGGTGAAGCTTTCAAAGAAGTGGTAGCATCTATATAAATACAAAGTTAAAAGTGTGTCTTGGCGTCTCTTGAAAAGGGCGGAGACGTTGAAGGCACGGTTGGCAGACCGCTCTGCGGGCGGCAGAACGGAACAGGCCTGAACAAACTGGCGCGGAAAGATACAAATCAAGCTAGGTTGAGCGTCGCGCGACGCCTGCGGGAAGTCTCGTCCCGTCAGGCGCGCATACTTTTGTCCGAAATATTTTACTAATTGCCGCGGCGCGTCATGCGCCCCATAACATCCCGCGGTGACCCGCAGCCTTCGGCTGCGCTGATTGGGAGTCTCTGAATGGCGAAGAACAATACCTTCCGTACACGTTTTGACTTTTCCAAAATTCCGGCAACGATCCAGATCCCGAACCTGATCGAGGTGCAAAAGCGCTCCTACGACCGGTTCCTGCAGATGGATCGTTTGCCCAGCGAGCGCGATGATGCCGGCTTGCAGGCGGTATTTCAGTCAGTGTTTCCGATCACCGACTTCCGCAACGTCTCGCAACTCGAGTTCGTGGATTATTCGATCGGAAACTGGGAGTGCAAGTGCGGACACCTGAAAGGCCTGCACCACTTGCGAACGACTTGCAAGAACTGCGGGTCGACGGTCATCACCGATCCGTTTCATCCCGGCGATGTGCTCTGCCACAAGTGCGGAACTTACAACGCCAATACTCCTGATTTCTGCAACAAGTGCGGCGACCCGGTCGGCCTGCAACTGAAATATGACGTGGGCGAGTGCGAAGAGCGCGGCATGACCTATTCTGCTCCGCTCAAGGTCACGATGCGTCTGACCATCTTCGAAAAAGATGCCGAGACCGGCAACCGCTCCATCCGGGACATTAAAGAGCAGGAAGTATTCTTCGGCGACGTACCGCTGATGACGCAGAACGGCACGTTCATTATCAATGGCACGGAGCGCGTGATCGTCAGCCAGTTGCATCGTTCGCCAGGCGTTTTCTTCGAGACGGCAAACAATCGCACATACTTCTTGGGCAAGATCATTCCTTATCGTGGATCTTGGGTTGAATTTGAATACGACCAGAAGAATGTTCTCTACGTTCGTATTGACCGCAAGCGCAAGTTCCTGGGCACGATCTTCCTCCGCGCACTCGGATTGCGCTCGGCGGAAGACATTTTGCGCACCTTCTATACCGTGGACCGCTTGGTGGTTCGAGACAAGAAGCTGCTTTGGACACTCGACCCGGCAAGCGACAAGCCGACGAACCTGCAGGGGATGAAGCTCGCGCACAGCGTCAAGACGAAATCGGGTGATGAAATCGCCCACTCGGGACGCAAGATCAATGCTGCCGTTTTGAAGGAAATTCAGAAGGCGAAGATCAGCGAAATTGAAGTTGATGTCTCCGATATGGAAGGTGCATGGGTTGCAGCCGACGTGGTTGACACCACGACTGGTGAGGTTCTGCTCGAAGCAAACTCCGAACTGACCGCGGACAAGCTTTCAAAGATCCTTGACTCGAACGTTGTTGAAATTAGCATCTTTTTCCCCGAGCGTGACGATGTCGGAACGGTGATCACACAGACGCTGAAGCGCGACTCAGTGACGACTCCTCAGGAAGCGTTGATCGAGATTTATCGCAAGCTGCGGCCGGGAGATCCGCCCACGCTTGACACCGCAACAGCGTTGTTCCATGGAATGTTCTTCGATCCGCGCAAGTACGATTTCTCGCGGGTGGGCCGGCTGAAATTTAACATCAAGCTATTTGAGAATGCCGAGCACACAAGCCTGGAACATCGCACCCTCGAACCAGACGACTTTTACGCAACCATCCGCTACCTGCTGAAGCTGCGCAAGAACATCGGCGCGGTGGATGACATCGATCACCTTGGCAACCGCCGGGTGCGAGCCGTGGGCGAATTAATGGAGAACCAGTTCCGTATCGGCCTGGTCCGCATGGAACGTGCCATAAAAGAAAAGATGAGCGTGTACCAGGAAATGTCCACGGCCATGCCTCACGATCTGGTCAACGCCAAGCCGGTGATGGCGGCGATTCGCGAGTTCTTCGGATCCTCGCAGCTGTCGCAGTTCATGGATCAGACGAACCCGCTGTCGGAAATTACCCACAAACGACGTTTGTCGGCGCTTGGTCCGGGTGGCCTGTCGCGGGAGCGCGCAGGATTCGAAGTACGCGACGTTCATCCCACGCACTATGGCCGCATCTGCCCGATTGAGACACCGGAAGGTCCGAACATCGGACTGATTTCCTCACTCAGCTGTTATGCGCGAATCAATGACTACGGTTTTATTGAGTCGCCTTATCGGCGGGTGAAGAATGGCCGCGTGCTCGACTACGTCAGCGTGGTCAACGCTGGCGATAGCGATCACAAGGTCGGAGATCACGTGGAGAAGCACGAGATGGAGAAGGTCAATTCCGAACTGAAAGAACGGCGCAAGCGGCCGGCGGAAATTGAGCCGTTCTCGTTCTATCAGTCGGCATGGGAAGAGGATCGTCACGTGATTGCGCAAGCGAACGTCGAACTGGACGACAAGGGGCGGATTGTCGGCGATCTGGTCAACGCTCGCAAAGCTGGAAACTTCGTCCTGGTGCCCCGCGACGAAGTGGATTACATCGACGTTAGCCCGAAACAGTTGGTTTCGGTGGCCGCGTCGCTCGTGCCCTTTTTGGAGCACGACGACGCGAACCGCGCGCTGATGGGCGCGAACATGCAAAGGCAGTCTGTGCCGCTGCTGCGAGCGGAAGCTCCGATCGTCGGCACGGGAATGGAAGGCGTCACGGCTCGCGATTCCGGTGCTGTGATTCTGGCCCGCCGTAACGGCGTTGTGGATTCGGTCGACTCCGAGCGGATCATCGTTCGCGTCGAAGGCGAGCACCATCCCGGCCAGCTTTCGCGAGAGGTTGGCAGTGACATTTACCAGCTCACGAAATTCAAGCGCTCCAACCAGAACACATGCATCAACCAGAAGCCGGTAGTGCAGAAGGGCCAGCGCGTGATTAAAGGCCAAGTCATCGCCGACGGTCCCTGCACTGATCATGGCGAGCTCGCCCTTGGCCGCAACGTGCTCGTGGCCTTCATGCCCTGGCGGGGTTATAACTTCGAAGACGCGATCCTGGTTTCTGAAAAACTGGTGAAGGAGGATTACTATACCTCGGTTCACATTGAAGAATTCGAAATCGAATCTCGCGATACTAAGCTGGGGCCGGAAGAAGTCACGCGGGATATTCCCAACGTCAGCGAATCCATGCTGCGCAATCTGGATGAAGCCGGGATTATTCGCATCGGCGCGACGGTGAAGCAAGGCGACATTCTGGTCGGCAAGGTGACGCCTAAAGGCGAGACGCAGCTTACGCCGGAAGAGAAGCTGCTGCGCGCGATCTTCGGCGAAAAGGCCGGAGATGTGCGCGATGCCTCGCTCTACTGCCCGCCGGGAATCGAAGGCGTAATCGTGGACGTGAAAATCTTCTCCCGCAAAGGGCAGGAGAAGGATGAGCGCGCCAAGGCCATCGAAGGAGCGCAGATCGCGAAGCTCGAGAAGAATTTGTCGGATGAAATCCGAATTCTCACGGACGAGCGCCTGAAGCGCCTGGAGAACATCCTGGGCGGCAAGGTGGTTCAGGCCGATCTGCACGACGAGCGCACCAATAAGCGTTTGCTGACGAAGGATGCGGTGCTCGATCGCGACACAATCGAGCGAATCTCGACGCGGAATCTGAAGCGCATCAAGTATGCCGACAAGGACCCGCGGGTCAATGAGCAGATTGACGAAATCGAAGAGATGACCTCGCGTCAGATCGACGTTCTCAAGAAGATTGTCAGCGAAAAGAAGGAAAAACTTACCAAGGGCGACGAGCTGCCGCCGGGCGTGATCAAGCTGGTTAAAGTCTACATCGCCATGAAGCGCAAGCTGAGCGTAGGCGATAAGATGGCTGGCCGTCACGGCAACAAGGGTGTCATTGCTCGCATTCTGCCCGAAGAAGATATGCCTTATCTGGAAGACGGCACACCCATGGAAATCGTGCTCAATCCTCTGGGCGTTCCTTCCCGTATGAACGTGGGCCAGATTCTCGAAACCCATCTCGGATGGGCGGGGCACGATCTTGGCCAGAAGATTTCGCAGGTGTTGGCCGAAAACTCACGGGAAGAGGCGATTCGCCGGGAGCTGAAAACGCTGTTCAAGGACACGGTTCTCGCGGACACGGTCGCAGATTTGAGTGACGATGAACTGATGGCAGTCGCTCCGACGCTTACCCGCGGAGTCTTCACCGGCTCGCCGGTGTTCGACGGATCGCGCGAGGGCGAAATCAAAGCCCTGCTGAAGAGCGCGGGATTGCCGGAGTCAGGCAAAACCTATCTTTACGACGGCATGACTGGAAACAAGTTCGAACAGCCGGTCACGGTCGGCTACATCTACATGCTGAAGCTGTCGCACCTGGTGGACGACAAGATTCACGCGCGTTCCATCGGCCCGTACTCGCTGATCACTCAGCAGCCGCTGGGCGGCAAGGCGCAGTTCGGCGGACAGCGTTTCGGCGAGATGGAAGTCTGGGCACTCGAGGCATACGGGGCGGCGTTTATTCTGCAAGAGCTGCTCACGGCGAAGTCGGACGACGTCTATGGCCGCACCAAGATTTACGAGGCCATCGTCAAAGGCGAAGCGGCCATGGAGCCGGGCGTGCCTGAATCGTTCAACGTGCTGATTCGCGAGTTGCAGTCGTTGTGCCTGGATGTGGAATTGATCAAGGCCGGCGAGAAGAAGCCGGCGGCGGTAGCAGCAGATTAGAAACCGTCATTGGTTGGTGGTCGCTGGTTATTCGCGATCATCGGCAAACGGCGGCGGAAAGAAGACTTAAGGAGAACTGGACTCGTAGTGAGGCTCTTTAGCTACGAGACAAAAGAGTTCGTCGATGTGGCCAATGGCTGACGGCTAACGACCGGCGACGAATCTTAAGAGCCGCGAAGCAGCGGCGAACGGCTGCAGGAAGTGGAGGAACATGTTTCGCTCGAGCCCCTTTGATCTGGCAAACCCGATCGCTGATTTCGACGCTATTCGTATCAGTCTGGCTTCGCCGGAAAAAATCCGCAGCTGGTCTCACGGCGAAGTCACCAAACCCGAGACCATTAATTACCGCACTTTTAAGCCGGAGCGCGATGGCTTGTTCTGCGCGCGCATTTTCGGCCCCGTAACGGATTGGGAGTGTCTGTGCGGCAAGTACAAGCGCATGAAACATCGCGGAGTAATCTGCGATAAGTGCGGCGTGGAAGTCACGCTCTCGAAAGTCCGCCGCGAACGCCTTGGACACATCGAGCTGGCTTCGCCGTGTTCGCATGTGTGGTTCTTCAAAGGACTGCCAAGCCGCATCGGGCACCTGCTCGACATCTCGCTGCGCGATCTCGAGGCCGTCCTTTATTTCGAGGCGTACGTGGTGATCGAACCGGGAGACGCACCGGTAAAAGAACGCGAGGTCATAAAAGACGAAGCCAAGTACCGCGAGCTCGATCAGCAGTACCGTCCAGCAGGCTTCAAGGCCATGATGGGGGCGGAAGCGATTAAAGAGCTGCTGAAGCGCGTGGACGTGGAAACTCTTGCCGGCGATCTCCGCGAGAAGATGAAAACCGAAACCTCGCTCCAAAAAAAGCTCAAGCACACGAAGCGCCTGAAAGTGGTCGAAGCTTTCCGCAAGAGCGGCAACAAGCCGTTCTGGATGATCCTGGATGTCATCCCAGTCATTCCGCCAGAGCTTCGCCCGTTGGTGCCGCTCGACGGCGGACGGTTTGCGACCTCGGATCTCAACGATTTGTATCGCCGCGTGATCAACCGCAATAACCGCTTGAAGAAGCTGATGGACCTGCACGCGCCGGAAGTCATCGTGCGCAACGAGAAGCGCATGCTGCAGGAGGCGGTTGACGCGTTGTTTGATAATGGCCGCCGTGGCCGCATTCTGCGTGGCGCGAACAATCGTCCGCTTAAATCGCTGTCGGACACGCTGAAAGGCAAGCAGGGGCGCTTCCGCCAGAACCTGCTCGGCAAGCGTGTTGACTACTCCGGACGTTCGGTCATCGTGGTCGGTCCCGAGCTGAAGCTGCACCAGTGTGGTTTGCCAAAGAAGATGGCCCTGGAATTGTTCAAGCCGTTTATCTATCACCGGCTGGAGCAGACCGGGCATTGCACGACCATCAAGCAAGCCAAAGAAATGGTCGAGCAGCAGGAGCCGGTGGTTTGGGACATCCTGGAGGAGGTCATTAAAGATCATCCGGTGCTCCTGAACCGTGCCCCTACGCTTCACCGGTTGGGCATTCAGGCATTCGAGCCGGTGCTGGTGGAAGGCAAGGCGATTAAGATTCACCCGCTGGTCTGCACGGCGTTTAACGCCGACTTCGACGGCGACCAGATGGCAGTGCACATTCCGCTCTCGCCTGAGGCGCAGGTTGAGGCCAGCGTGTTGATGCTGTCTTCGCATAACATTCTTTCGCCCGCGTCAGGCCACCCGATCACCGTGCCCACACAGGACATGGTTCTCGGTCTTTATTACCTGACCAAAGCCAAGCCAGGAGCCAAGGGGGAAGGCCGCGCCTTTGCCAACATCGAGGAAGTAATCCTCGCGCTCGAAGCGGGCGAGGTTGAGACGTTGAGCCCGATTCGTCTGCGTTACACAGGCCAGGTGGTCGACCTGAGCACCGCCTATGACGATCAGGACATTATTCACACCGAGCCGGTGCAGTACGACCGCACGTTCCTCAACACGACCGTTGGCCGCGCGATTCTGAACGATCACCTTCCTGAGGGCATGCCGTTTATCAACGGACTGCTCAAGAAGAAAGGGATCGGAGCGCTGGTCAGCTACACATACTTGAAGTTCGGGCTGGAAACCACGGTGAAGATGCTCGACGGGGTGAAGGACCTCGGCTTCCGCTTTGCGACGCGCGCGGGCTTGTCGATCGGAATTGACGACATGGTCATTCCCGACAACAAGAAAACGCTGGTGCGCGATGCCGAAAAGCAGGGCATCGGCGTGCAGCAGCAATACCTCGACGGCGCGATTACCAACGGCGAGCGCTACAACAAGGTCATCGAAATCTGGTCGGCGATCACGGAAAAAGTCGCAGACGAGATGTTCGGTGAGATGCAGAAGCGCGATAAGGAAGGCGAGATCAACCCGATTTACGTTATGGCCGACTCCGGCGCTCGCGGATCGAAACAGCAGATTCGCCAGCTCTCCGGAATGCGCGGCCTGATGGCAAAGCCGTCGGGCGAAATCATCGAGACGCCCATTACCGCCAACTTCCGTGAAGGCTTGACCGTGTTGGAGTACTTCATCTCCACTCACGGTGCGCGCAAGGGATTGGCGGATACGGCGCTCAAGACCGCCGACTCGGGCTATCTCACCCGCCGGCTGGTGGACGTGGCGCAAGATGTCATCATCAGCGAGTACGATTGCGGGACCGTGGATGGCATCTACGTCGCTGGAATCGTTGAAGCGGGAGAGATTATCGAGCCGCTGCGCGACCGAATTGTCGGCCGCGTGTCGCTCGAAAAAATAAAAGACTACGATGGCAACCTGATTGTAGACATCAATCAGGAGATCACGGAAGACCTCGCCGGCGCGATTCAGGCGGCAGGAATTGAGCGCGTGAAGATCCGTTCGGTGCTGACCTGCGAATCGAAACGCGGAGTCTGCGTGATGTGCTACGGCCGCAACCTTGCTTCGGGACGCCTAGTCGAACTTGGCGAAGCGACCGGCGTCATCGCGGCGCAATCCATTGGTGAGCCGGGGACGCAGCTCACCATGCGTACCTTCCACATCGGCGGGACGGCATCGCGAGTTTCGGAGCAGTCGCGACTTGAGGCGCGCAGCAACGGCATCGTGCAGTTCAAAGACCTGCAAACCGTCAAGTCCAAAACTGGCGATCTGGTGGTCATGAACCGGCAGGGTTCGATTGCGATCGTGGACGAGAAAGACCGCGAGCGCGAGCGTTACCCGGTGGTTTACGGCGCCAAGGTCAAAGTGACCGATGGCGCGCCGGTGAAGCTGGGAGACATACTCGTCGAGTGGGACCCCTACACCTTCTCGATTCTTACGGAAATCGGCGGCACGGTGCAGTTCAAAGACCTGCAGGAAGGCGTGACGCTGCACGAAGAAGTGGACGAGGTGACCGGGCTGTCGCGTCACGTCGTTGCCGATTCACCGGACGAAAAGCGCCAGCCTGCGATCGTCATCAAGGGCACCAAAGGCAGCAAGCGTTATCTGATGCCTTCGCGCTCGCACCTCATGGTGCAGGATGGCGATGCAGTGCATCCGGGCGATGTGCTGGCGAAGATTCCGCGTGAAACCACCAAAACAAAAGACATCACCGGTGGTCTGCCGCGCGTGGTCGAACTGTTCGAAGCCCGCAAGCCGCATGACACTGCTGTCATCAGCGAAATTGATGGCACAGTGAAGTTCGGCGAGGTTTCAAAGGGTCAGCGTAAGATGTATGTCACCGCCGACAACGGCACTGAGAAGGAGTACTCCGTGCCGCGCGGCGTTCACATCAACGTGCAGGAAGGCGAGCGCGTGAAGGCGGGCGAACCGCTGATGGATGGTCCGCTCGATCCGCATGACATCCTGGCCGTACTCGGAGAAAAGGAACTGCAGGCTTACCTGGTGAACGAAATCCAGGAGGTCTATCGCTTGCAGGGCGTCAACATCAGCGACAAGCACATCGAGGTGATCGTTCGCCAGATGATGCGCTGGCGCAAGGTGGAAGACGTCGGCGACACCAAGTTCCTGCTCGACGAGCAGGTGGACAAATTCCACTTCGCGGAAGAGAACGAGCGCGTGATCAAAGAGGGCGGACGCCCGGCGACTGGCCGGCCGCTGCTGCTCGGCATCACCAAAGCGTCGCTGGCGACTGACTCGTTCATCTCGGCCGCATCGTTCCAGGAAACCACGCGCGTGCTCACCGAAGCCTCAATCAACGGGCGCGTGGATCACCTGCGCGGTCTGAAGGAGAACGTCATCGTCGGCCGCCTCATTCCTGCGGGCACCGGAATGGAATATTACCGCAACGTGCGCCTCTCGCCGGAGATGGAAGAGGCCGCGGCCAAAGTGCAGGAAGAGGTTTCCGCCGCCTACGAAGAAGCTGAGCGCGCGCTCGAGCTTATGCGTCAGGAGGGCGAAACCGAAGAGCTGGCGGCGGAGTAATCAGCATCGCAAAAGGGGCCTTGTGCCCCTTTTGCTATTTTGTGCTCTGGATTATTCAGGTAAGGTCGAGGCACAAGGACGGGTCAGGCCAAGAGGGGCGTACTCAGGATAGTTAACGGTTTAGCCCGTTGCTAATCCTTTTATGTCAGCAAACCTACAACTTCAGGAACTGCATACCGATGAAAGCGCGGAGTTGCGTCCGGTCCCGCCGCGGAATAAGCTGACGCCATTGATTCTGCGTTTCTTTCATCTTCTGCGAATGGCGGTTTGGCGCGCCTTCGAGCATGATGCCTTCGCAGTCGCCAAGGCTTCAGCCTATTCGTCTATTCTCACGTTCTTTCCGGGATTGCTGGTAGTGGGCGCGATTCTCGCTGCCTCTCACAGGACCGAGGCTTACCTGGAAGAAATCTCCTACGCTCTGGGAAGAATACTTCCTGCGGGCAGCGCTACCGCGCTGGCATATCTAAAGGGTACTTCGATCAGAGTGTCAGTCGGACTGCTCGTGACCGCGTCGCTGATCACTCTCTGGACCGCGTCTGGCGTGATGGTTTCGTGGATGGAAGGCTTTCGCAACGCGTATGGCCTTCCCAAAATCTGGGGGCTGGTGAAAGAGCGGTTGATTGCTTTTGCGCTGGTCATTCTTGCCGGCATCCCTCTGAGTTTTGCCACCATGCTGGTGGCCTTCGGCAGCCGCATCGAAACCAGAATTCTCTTCCAGATGGGCCATGAGTTCGGTTTCTACATTCTGCTGATGTGGACAGCAATCCGCTGGGCCATCGCAACCCTTACCAGCATTGCGGTGATCGCGCTGATCTACCACAACGCGGTTCCTCGAACTCAGCCCTGGCACAGCGTTATTCCGGGCGCGGTTCTCGCGACTGCCCTGTGGTCTGCCACCACTATGCTCTTCGGTTGGTATATGAATAACTACGCCGATTACGGCATTCTTTACGGGTCGCTCGGCGTAAGCATTGCCCTGCTGGTATGGATGTACATGATTTCGCTTGTCATCTTGGTTGGCGCCGAGTTCAACGCCATGCTTTTTCCCCGCTCCATGCTCGGCCGCGAACTGCGCGAAATGGGCGTTGTCGGCCGTTCGCGTTGAGTGCTGTTCGGTTTCTTGCTGCACCGCTGTACGGATGCGTCCTGCTCTGCTGTTCGCGGGCAACGCGGCGTTGCAGGTAGAATATCTCTAAATGCAGACATTGCCACTGCCGATTGCGGCGTTCCTGGCGGGCCTGGTTTCATTCCTTTCACCGTGTGTTTTACCCCTGGTGCCGGGGTACGTGTCGCTCATCTCCGGGGTGGGCGTGGAGGAGCTCAAATCACAAGAAGATCAACTACTCCGGAAGATGATGCTCAATTCGATCAGCTTCATTGCCGGTTTCAGTGTCGTGTTTATTACGCTAGGCGCGATTTCGACCGAGATCGGCCAGTTGTTGGCGCGATATAAGGCAAGCCTGGCGCAGATCGCGGGAGTGGTGATCATCCTGTTCGGGTTGCATCTTACGGGGATTTTTCGCATTAAGGCGCTCTATGCCGATAAGCGGTTGCACGGTATTAAGGGTGGAAGCACGGCAGGCGGTGCGTTCCTCATCGGATTTGCATTTGCGTTCGGCTGGACACCTTGCGTGGGTCCAATCCTCGCGGTGATCTTGGGTTTTGCCGCGGCGCAGGATTCCGTTGCAAAGGGCATTGCGCTGCTGACTATTTATTCGCTCGGGCTGGCAGTGCCATTCTTGTTGACGTCATTTGGAATCGAGCGGTTTTTAAAATTCTACAGTCGGTTTCGGGCTCATATGCACGCTCTGGAAGTGGCGAGTGGTGCGCTGCTGATCGCGCTGGGGGTGCTTCTCCTGTTGGGGCGATTCACGATTCTGTCAGGTTACCTGTCTTTCTTGAATCGATTTTCGTTGTAGGAGTGTGGTTTGTGAAACGCGATCCGGTGGTCATTATCATTGTGGCGATGGTGGTTTCTCTCATGATCGTGCTCGGGATCAATCTGTCCCGGCATCGTCCGGCAGACGAAGGTCCCCAAATGGCCGGGAAGCCTGCGCCGGATTTCGCTTTGCAGTCGCTGGACGGGAAAACCGTGCACCTCTCTGATTTCCGCGGTAAACCGGTGCTGCTTAACTTCTGGGCGACATGGTGCGAGCCGTGCAAAATCGAGATGCCGTGGTTCATCCAGTTGCAGAAGCAATACGCAGGCGAGGGGTTGCAGATTCTTGGCGTGGCCATGGATGATTCCTCGGAAAAAGATATCGCCTCTTTCGCCCATGACATGGGGGTGAACTATCCTATTCTTCTGGGCAAGGAAGAGGTGGGAAACGCTTACGGAGGAGTCCAGTTTTTGCCCGCAACCTTTTATATCGACCGCGACGGCAAGGTGGTCGAGAAGGTTTTTGGCTTGAAAGGCCGCAGCGAGATCGAAGATCTTGTGAAAAAGATTGTTACAGAGCCTAAGGTGGCCCTGAAATAGGCATGAACATCCGGTCCCTGGTTATCGCGTTGCTCTTGGCGCCATCTTGTTTTCATAGCGCCGCTGGCCAGGAAGCGCTTGGAATGAAAGCGCCGTCGGTGGTGATGGCCCCGCCTGTCGTTACTACCGTTGCGAGAGGCAAATCAGGATCTGTCGAGCTACAGTTTCGCGTTGGCAACGGGTTTCATATCAATTCCAATACTCCCAGCGAGCAGTACCTGATTCCCACGGCTCTTAAACTGGACGCTCCTACAGATATCGTCATAGGCAAGATCACCTATCCGGAAGGCGAACTCAAGACCTTCGCTTTTGCCCCCAACGAACAGCTAAGCGTCTACACCGGCGATTTTGCAATTCAGGTGTCAGTGCACCCGCTTGCCAGCGTACTGCCCAGCAAGTATGAGTTCCGCGGTACTTTGAAGTATCAGGCTTGCGACAACGCCGCGTGTTATCCTCCGAAGACCTTACCCGTGGCCTTTGAAGTCAAGGTAGTGAAAGGCGCAACTGCTCCGGTGAAAAATCCCGCCCAAAGTCCTCACGCACACACGTGAACTTAGATGCCGCGAAAAAGCCAGCTCTTTAATGCGGACGATCTTCACAAACAGCGGGTCCAGATAGGCAAGCCATACCTCGAGTTTCTTCGCGTGCCCGCGATGAGCGCGGGACTTTATGTGCTTGTCCCGGGCGCAACCGATCGGCAATCTCCACATGACGAAGACGAAATCTATTATGTGATTCGTGGCTGTTCGCGGATGCGCGTCGGCGCACAGGATTACTCAGTCGAGGCGGGGAGCATAATCTTTGTCGCGGCTGGCGTGGAGCATCGCTTTTATGAGATCAAGGAAGAAATGGCGGTGCTCGTGATCTTTGCCCCGGCTGAGACTGCTTAAGCCGCCGGCATCTGCGGAGCGGCATGCTTGTCCGGTACCCAATACACCTCTTCTCTCAGCGATTCCTTCCTGAACCCGATTCGTGTCAAGATGCCTTTTGCGCTCTCTACCATTTCTGGATGTCCGCAGAGATAGGCAACACTGTTGCTGCTTCGGATGCCCCACTCGTCAGTGTACTTCCGCAGAATGTCATCAACGCGCCCGGTTTCACCAACCCAGTTTTCGTCCTCCCATGGGCGGCTGATCGTGGGCACATAGTTGAACCACAGAACCTGACCGGCGATTGCCTTCAACTCCTCGCAGTAGCCGAACTCCCAGGAACGGCTTGCGCCGTTGAGGAGGAAGAGCTTGTGCTCGCCATGGAATTGTTGGTTCTTCCAGCGACAATACAAGGACCGAACAAAGCTGACGAACGGCGCCACTCCTGTGACCGTGGACACAAGAACGTGATTTGTGCGGTTACTGGAAAAGTCCATAGTGAAGCGGCCTTTCGGTACTTTGCGCACGAACAATTCATCGCCGGCATGAAGACCGTAGATAGGAGGGGTCAATTTACCGTGGGGAACCAATTCGAAGAAGAATTCGAGTTCATCTTCGTTCGGCGAAGACACGATCGAGTACGGCCGCTCGAGCCGCTTCGAAGCAGTGTCGATCCCGAGGCTCGCGTATTGGCCGGGTACAAAATTGAGTTTGCCCTCGGGCTTGATACGGATCGCCCACAGATCAGGGGCGAAATCCATACGCTGGGTAATACGTGCGCGGAAAAACTTGTCATCAGCAATACTCATTACAGCTCAACTCGCAGCAGCTAGCTGGCGACTTGCGGCTTCTCTTCCAGCCCGGAGTAGATTTGCAAGAAACTCAAGACCTGGGCCCGGGAGAATATTCCCTGCAATTTGCCGTCGGAAACCACCGCGAGAGCACTGAGGTTTTCCCGACTCATAAGCTCCAGCGCTTTCAGCGCCGGCATTTCGGGGGGTACGGCACGAAGCTGGTTGAGCGGGCGCATGATGCTCTGAAGGCTGGTTTGTGCCCAATCGTGGCGCGGGACCTGCCGGGCTTCGTTCGGAGTAACCATCCCGACGGGTTGATTGCCCTGTACCACGATGAAGCAACGGCTGGAGCTGTGGAGCAGATACTCGTCAACGAAATCGCGAACACTGATGTAACCATCAACTCGGGTACAATCGCGCTCCATGATGTCGCCGACGCGGCGGTCGCGCAGCCCGGTGACGATTCCGACCTGCAAATAGCTGCTGCGCGCCGCATCCAGCAGGAACCAGCCGATAAAGGCGATCCACAACCCGCCAAAATTTTCGCCAACAAAAAAGCGGAACAAGCCATAAACGATAAACAGCAGCGCGACGACCTGTCCCACCCGTGCGGCCCAGCGCGTAGAGCGCTGCTGGCTCCCGCTGATCCACCACAGGATTGCGCGAAGCACGCGCCCGCCATCTAGCGGATACCCCGGAATCATGTTGAACGCGGCCAGCAAGATATTGATATAGCCCAGCCACAGCAGGACGGCATTGACGGGACTGACTGGTGCGCTGCCGGGCGGCGCGCCCAGCAACCGGGCAATGCCGATCAGCCCGAGTCCGATGCCGAGGCTGGTCAGGGGGCCCACAAATGCGATCCAGAATTCAGATTTAGCGTCTGAGGCCTCGGACTCGATCTGCGATACACCCCCCAGGGCAAACAGCGTAATCGCGCGTACTTTCAATCCGCGCGATTTCGCCAGCATAGAGTGAGCCAGTTCGTGCAATAGCAGAGCCACAAAGAACAGAACGGAAGTGATAATGGCAGCGCCCCAGATCCTACCTTCACTCCACTGGGGCGTAACGGCATGAAAGTGCCCTGCCAGAGAAAGTGCGATCAGAATAGCAATAATGAACCAGCTGTAATGGAGACCGATTTCAATACCAGCAATTCGTCCGAGCTTGATATGTGAGCGCATTGGGCTAGCTAAGTGTTTGATGCCACAGGCCGCCGGGCGGCTACACACGTTGCCCTGGCAGGAATGCGCAGCGCAAGTATGTCACAAAATCAATCACCCATTCATGAACGGGAGGAGTCGTTAAGGGCCAAACCAAGCTGCCCACAAGGCCGAGCGTTGCTGACAGAGAGCAGTAACGCCCCCTGCCAGCGGTCTAACATCTCGACCTTAGGCGGCAGGACGGATATCACGAACGTTGCTAACCGGCTTCGCTTGAGCGTGCGTCGCGTGGGCGGCACCACCCATGGCGGCCAGCCAGCCCAAGAACAGGGCAACAAAACCGATCCAGCCAATGTCAGAAAACACGGTTAACATGTAGGGGCTGTGAACACCGCCTGCTACTCCGGTATCGCCAGTCAGCGCTGCTCCACCGATCACGATTACGAGGATTGTCGCGATAACGCTCAGCCCGAAGACTGTCAGCCCATACATCAGCCCTTCACGATGATTGGCCGCTCCCGCCAGAGCTCCGGTCACACGTCCAGCCACATACATCGCGATGATGGTCAGGATAACGCTCCAAATGCCCATCCCCACGCTCATTCCGCTCACCGGCGTGCCAACCTTCGGGTTTGCCGCGCTGGCGAAGATTGCCTCGCCAAGCAACCCGAATACGGACCAGATCGCAACAAAAGCGAACATGCCCGCCCAAATCGCTCCCCAGTTCGTTCTCGAGCGCGACAGCGTAAGATCATTTCGATATGCAAGGTCTGCCATTTTTCCCTCCTGTTTTTTAGACGCTTAAGGTGAAGGCAGCGATGGCATCGTTTATGCCGTATGCGTACCTAAGCTAAGTTGTTAGGTGCGAGTCGCGGGTGAGAACTAGGTCTCCTGCAATGCTGCGTTGCTACTGCAATGCGCGCAGTTTGCGTTTGACTACCATAGCGCCGACTGGGGGGCCCAAGCTCGAAATCCTGGACTCGGCCCAAAGGCATCTGACAGCTGTCGAAGAAGGGGGAATTTATGAGTAGAGTTTCTGCTTGGATTTGGCATTGGCGCAATAGTTGGAATGATCGTTGCCCCGTTACCCGGCGAGAACACACGTTCCCGCTTGGGGGAGACCTTCCGCGGATTAGCCCGCGTTCCTGGAGGGAAGTTTGGGAGGAAGTGGAACGAATCGGTGAGCGTACGCGCGAGGAAGCGGGCGAAGTTGGCAGCAGAGTAGGACGTCATGCCGCAGAAGCGGCAGTACAAAGTGTCACGTCGAGTGTCCTGGGAAAGAAGGACGCACATAGTGCCCAGGCGCAAGCTTCTACATCAAGCAGTCTTCCTGTGAATCGTGAGCACTGAAAGTCGCAGCAGCCTGGTTGGCCCCCTCAGGCTTTCTTCTCTGGGTCTTTCAAGCCTTCTTTGAAGCTCCTGATACCGTCGCCAAGGCCTTTACCCAGCTCGGGCAGCTTTTTTGGTCCGAAGACCAGTAAAGCAATGAATACGATCACCAACAGGTGCATCGGTTGCAATAAACCCTCACCCATATGAACCTCCGAGTCTTGAGATTAAAGATGAGCAGGGAGACTAGATATGTCGAGGGTCACGGGAAATTGTGATCCAGCTCACAAAGATAGGACTCTGAGCAGCTCGAGGACTAGTCTCCGCTTGCCTGGCTTTGGCTGGGGAGTAGAAAGGGAGCGCTGGGTCTTCGCGACTGCGGGGTCATAGCGAAGAGAACGGCCATTACGGTGCCGTATCCGGCAGTAATTCCGAAGGTGAGAACGCTTATAACGGTGAGAGAAAGAACAAAAGCGCTTAACGCACTACTCAAGCTCGGCCCACTTTCGCGGAGTTGGCATGCAAACTCCGGATATTTTGCTGTCTTTGATGCTGTTCGCCCTCCTCACTCTACGCGGATTGACGCCTTGAGGTATTGACAACTAAGATACGTGAGTAGAAGTGCGTACACCCACTTTCCAACATTTCTGAGGGCCCGTCCACGTTACGGAAGGGAAGTTTCTGTCAGTTTTATGGCCATCAAAAAAATATCTGTGCGCGGGGCGCGGCAGCACAATCTCAAGAACATTAACGTTGAGATTCCTCGCAACAGCCTGACGGTGATCACTGGTCTGAGTGGGTCAGGGAAGTCATCGCTCGCCTTCGACACTATCTACGCGGAGGGGCAGCGCCGTTATGTGGAAACACTTTCCGCTTACGCGCGGCAGTTCCTCGATCAGATGGAGCGCCCGGACGTGGACGCAATCGACGGGCTTAGTCCAGCCATTTCGATTGAACAGAAGACCACCAGCCGCAGTCCTCGTTCGACGGTGGGAACGATCACTGAAGTCTACGATTATCTCCGCCTTCTTTACTCGTCTATCGGAACGCCGCATTGCCCGAAGTGCGGGCGTCCGATTGCGCGCCAGTCGGCTGACCAGATCGTGCAGCGCGTAATGGCGCTTACGCCGGACGACCGGGTGATGGTGCTCGCCCCCATCGTTCGCGGACGAAAGGGAGAATTCAAAAGGGAGATGGAAAACCTCGTCCAGCATGGTTTCACTCGCGCACGCGTGGATGGCGACCTGATGAGCATGGAAGACGATCTCGCACTGGATAAGCGCAAGAACCACACGATCGAGGTTCTCATTGATCGGCTGCTCGTCAAGCCCGGTATCGAGCATCGCCTGGAGACGGCGGTTGGGCTCGCGATGAAGCTGGCGGGCGGACTGGTGCAGGTTTCTGTCGTGGGCGGCGAGGAGCAGCTCTACTCGGCGCGCCTGGCGTGTCCCGATTGCGGCATTGACGTGGCTCAACTGGAGCCACGGTCGTTTTCCTTCAACAGCGCATACGGGGCCTGTCCGGAGTGCCACGGTTTGGGAAGCAGGTACGATTTCGATCCTGCAAAGGTGATCGTGGATTGGTCCAAGCCCCTGCTCGATGGAGGTCTTGGTCCGGGTTCTGCGTCGCAGAATTTGATTCACATGCTGCAGATCACCGCTGCTGCGCACGGGATCAACCTGGTGACTCCATTCGAAAAATTTCCGGAGAAGATACAGAATCTTTTGCTTTACGGAGAGTCCGATAAAGGCGCGAAGACCGGATTCGCCGGTATCCTGGCGTACCTCAAGAATGCGCTGCAGCAGTCAAGTTCCGAGGGTTATCGCGAATGGCTGATGGACTATATGTCCCCTACGAAGTGTCCCATATGTGGTGGAAAACGCCTGCGTCCGGAAAGTTTGGCGGTTAAGGTCAACGGTATCTCCATCGCGGATTTCACGGCTTTACCGGTGTCGCGGGCCTTGGGGACTGCGAAGAAGATCCAGCTTACAGGACGTGAGGCCATCATTGCCACGCGCATCGTGGCGGAAATTGTTGAGCGCCTGCAATTTCTCGATGCAGTCGGATTGGGTTACATTTCTCTTGATCGATCGGCTGCGACGCTTTCGGGTGGGGAAGGCCAACGAATTCGTCTGGCAACTCAGATCGGATCGAAGCTGCGGGGCGTGCTCTACGTGCTGGATGAACCTTCAATTGGCCTGCACCATCGGGATAATGACCGCTTGCTCAAGGCTCTGACGGAGCTGCGCGATTTAGGCAACACCGTTTTGGTGGTCGAGCACGATGAGGAGACGATCCGCAGAGCCGATTACGTGATCGATCTTGGCCCGGGCGCGGGACGCCACGGCGGCGACCTGGTCGCAAACGGAACTCCGCGGGAAATCGAGAGTGTGCCTGATTCGCTTACCGGAGCGTACATCTCCGGCAAGATGCGAATCGATACGCCGCTACGTCGTACGCCCGAAGGCAGCGGAATTACAGTGCTCGGTGCGCGTGAAAACAATCTGAAGAATGTGGACATCACGTTTCCCCTTGGCGTGATGACGGTGGTGACTGGAGTCTCCGGGTCGGGAAAATCAACTCTGGTTAACGACATTCTGTATCGTTCGCTGGCGAAAAAGCTCTACCGCTCCCGCGAGGAACCGGGGGCACACAAGGCGATTTCCGGCGCGGAGAACATCGATAAGGTCATCCGTATCGATCAGTCGCCTATCGGGCGAACCCCGCGATCCAATCCTGCGACATACACCGGCGTATTCTCGCAAATTCGCGATTTATACGCCATGCTGCCGGAATCTCGCGAGCGTGGCTACAAGCCGGGACGGTTTTCTTTCAATGTTTCCGGCGGGCGCTGCGAGGCTTGTCAGGGCGAAGGGCAAAGAAGGATCGAAATGAACTTTCTGCCGGATGTCTACGTGGTCTGCGAGGTGTGCGGCGGCAGACGTTATAACCTCGAAACTCTGGCGGTGAAGTATAACGGTTACTCGATTGCTGATCTGCTCGAAACTCCGGCCTCGGACGCGCTGGACATTCTGCAGAACATTCCGCAGGTGAAGCAGAAACTGCAAACTCTGGTTGATGTGGGGCTGGGATATCTTCATCTGGGTCAGTCAGCGGTTACGCTCTCGGGCGGGGAAGCCCAGCGGATAAAGCTGGCCCGCGAGCTAAGCAAGCGGCAAACAGGCAGAACCCTGTATTTGCTGGACGAACCGACCACGGGCCTGCATTTTGACGATGTCAAGAAATTGCTGGATGTGCTGCATCGCCTGACGAATCTTGGTAATACCATCATCATTATCGAACATAACCTCGATGTTATCCGCAACGCAGACTGGATCATTGATCTCGGGCCGGAAGGCGGGGAAGAAGGCGGTCGCGTCGTTGCGCAAGGAACTCCAGAGCAGGTCGCGCGTGTGAAGAAATCTTTTACCGGGCAGGCACTGGCGGAATATTTTGTTCGGCTAGCTTAAGGCGGCATCAAAAGGTTGTCGCTCAGATAAGTTAAAATCTTGGTTTTGCGTCCAGCTTCGCATGTCTTCCTTACCCAATTCATCTTTCGAGCCCGGGCCTCTCCCCCCCGGCTTCCCTGCTCCCTCCCCGCATACGGAAAGAGAAGATCCGGTTTTCAGCGGCTGGGATGTCTTACAGATCGGATTGGTGGCTTTGGTTTCGATCTCAGTACTCATGACGCTCACCGTCGTAGCCGCCCATCAATTGCTGTTCCCGCGTTCAACACTTTTTGATGTTGCAAAGATGCCCTTAGTCAGCGTGCTTGCTGAGTTCCTGGGTTACCTGGTGACGTTTGCGTTCATGGTCGGAGTCGTCAAACGGCACGCGAGCATTTCCTTCTGGACGGCAGTGCGCTGGAACTGGCCGGGAAATGCAGGTATTTACCTGCTGGGCGGAGTTGCACTTTCTTTAGCATTGCAGGCGCTGGCACATTTTCTTCCCATGCCGAAGGAATTGCCGATCGATATGTTCTTTCGAACCTCAATCGAGGCCTGGGTATTATCGATATTTGGAATAACCGTGGCTCCTTTTATGGAGGAACTTTTTTTTCGCGGCTTCCTCTACCCGGCGCTGACGCGGCGGCTGGGCATGATCATTGCCATCGTCCTGACCTCCGCCGCTTTTGGCCTTATTCACGCACCACAGCTGGGGCGTGCCTGGTCACCGGTTTTGGTTGTATTTCTCGTGGGTCTGGTGCTCACGATTACGCGGGCGCTTACGCGATCCGTCGCCCGCAGCATGCTGGTCCACATCGGCTATAACGGAATGCTTTCGCTGCTGCTGTTCGTTGCAAGTGATGGGTTCCGGCATCTTGAAAGGCTCAATCAGTAACGGATAATTGCGCAGTGCGAAATTCCTCCGCGACCGATTTGCGCATAAGCCAGAAGCACGTCAATAGATAGACAGCAGCCCCCGTCGAGATCACCAGCAGCGCATCAGCATGATAAAACTCAACCACCCTGACCGCCACGATCATGATCAGCCCAGCTACCAGGGATTGGGCGACTGCAGGGCTTTTCCAGCAGGCGTGCAGCTCGGCAGGAAGAAAATGATAAGCAGCTAATACTACGCACAATTCACCGAGAACAAGTGCCAGCCCCGCGCCCTTAAGACCGATTGTGGGCGTCAGTGTGGCATATAAAATGACACCACTAACTGCACCTGCCGTAGTGGAAATCAAATAGGCGCGATGTTTCCCCATGGCGTAGAGAATCGTTCCTGCAAACAACGAAGCGGCTGAGGCGCCGACAATATAGGCAGACATCCATCTCAATAAAGAGATGTCTTCGATGTATTTTGGCCCCAGCAGCCACGGCACCAGTACGTTGGCCGTGCTGATAAGACCTGCCGTCAGCGGAATTGAGACCACCGCAATGATGGTTACGCTCACTTTGGTGAGCCTGGCAAGGCCAGCGCCCGTTCTTCCCGCAATTGCGATGCGAGGCATGAGCACGCTTATGATCACGATGACGAGGCTGCGCAGAAGGTCCAGCAAACGAACGGCCGCGGCATAGATTCCCAGGGCGAAGTCGCCCAGGAACCAGCGAACAACAAGATGCCCGGTACGCTGGTAAAAGCTACTCATCAACGATGAGATGGCATAATGAGCGCTGGGAACTAAAATGGCTTTCCAGTGGCGTGGTTGAAAAACTAACCGCAGCCTGAGTCCCTGCCGCCACAAGATGAACCATCCGGCGATGCTGGTAATGGCTGAAGACCCGATTACACAGATCGGAAGCCAGATTACGTCCGTTGGCTTCCAAACCAGAGCAAAGATTCCAGCAGCAAACATAGTCTGTTGTAGGACTGCCAGTATGGATCGCGAGTGAAACATTTCCAGCGCTCCAAGCAAAAAATCCGAGCCGAGCAGGTTCACAACGAAAACGCCGATCAGATAGACCCGCATCAGTTCTCTTATCTCAGGGCGTACCTCGAACGATGAGACTACCCACGAGACTCCAATCGCAACGCAGGCGCTGAGAATGCGCAGAACAAGAACGTCGGACACCAGTTCGAATGCGTTTTCCCGCCTTGCCGCTAGCTGCTGGGTGAGAAAAACAGTCAAGCCCGGGTTCGCCACGGTCTCCAGAAAGACCCCTATGGCCACCACGTAATTCCAGAGGCCATACATTTCAACCCCGAGATGCCGAACAAGAAAAGGAAACGTGAGCGAGCTGATAGCTACGCCAGCGACCTTCGCTCCACCCACCGAAAACACGAACCCGCCGTAGCGCAGCAGCGTACGCCGGTTCAAAATGTTGCTCCTGCGGAGGATCTCGCGTGCAATCGTTGTAGCATGAACAGCTGAACTATCAGGAGGCGCGCGCAGATTCGTATGATTTTGCGGTTACTACTTCTTTGAAAATCTCTGCCCACTGCTCTGCAATTCTATCCCAGTCGAACCCCAGCGCATGCTTCACTGCTGCCTGCGACATGCGGGCGCGCAATTCATGGTTGTCAAGAAGAACGTCAAGCTTATCTGAAAGCGTCCGGTCGTCGCCGACGCGGTATCCGGTCTCATCATTGACCACGTATTCGGAGTTGTACAGGTTCATGGCGACGCAAGGCAGCCCGGATGCGGCTGCCTGTAAAAGCACTTGCGGGTTTCCTTCAACAATACTGGGAAAGAGAAAAACATCCGCCCGCCGCATTTCGTTTCCCAAGTAGGCAGGAGTCAGAAGGCCGAGAAAAGAAACGTTTGTGCAGTTAAGCTGTTCGCATAATGTCCGGCATGCTGGTTCAGTGGGGCCACGGCCCGCGAGCCGAAACTCGATGTTAGGCAAACGTGCAGCTTGCTCGATCACCATTTCAGCGCGTTTGTTTGGCAGAAATGAGCCGGCATACAAAACGGTTAGGCGGTCGGTTCGCAACTTTGCTGACGGAAAGAAATATCGTTTGTCGACTCCGTCGAAGACGACAGTCGACGGTCGGCTAAAGCGCTCTTGAATTGTTCGCGAAAGTACCCCGGAATTGGCGCAGAGGAAATCTGATTCCTTAATCAAGCGGATCAGTAGCCCGGACCATGTCTTTGGGTGAACTCCCGTCACGATGTAAGTGACGAGCCGTGTTCTAAGCAGCAGACGTTTTCTGAGCTCAAAGAATGCCCGGTCCAGCGGACCGAAGCGGGGGAAGAAGTAAATGTCAGGCTGAAGATAAAGCAAATCCTTGAGCACTCTGAGCGTATTGCCGTGCTTCGTCCAAGGGATCAGTTCGGTGTTGGTTCGATTCAGAAGGCGGGGGTCGGGTTCGCCGTCCGACATCATCGTCACGTGGAAAGAATCAGCGGGCAGCCGCGCAATGATTTCTTTCGCCGTTAGGTTCTGGGCGTTCGTGTCAGCTTCAGCGGCATCGGAAGGCGTGAAGATCCTGATGAGGTTTTTCATGAGGCGGAAAGGGTCGTTTGCTGTTCCGCGAAACTGTCAGCCGAATCCTCAACGGGGTTGAGGCAGACCTGGTGCGGGGCACAAGAACGTTGACTCAGAAGAGCATCCAACCTATTTGGATCAAGACGTGCGGAGCGAGGAGTACTATTCTGGCAGTTCTCAAGCAAACGTGGGATCTGCTCAATTTGGGCCGGTGACTCCAGAACATTGCCGATACCTGAGCGCCGAAATTGCTCGACGTATCCGGAATGGGAATCTCGCAGCCATCCACAAAGAAAAACCGGAATTCTTCGTTCACAACATTCCAAGGCTACGGACGACTGAACTGTAACCGCGAACCGAGTGGCCCGCAACAATTCCCGCGTGGTTGGTCCATCAACGACGGCGATAGATTCCGCTTTACGTCCAAGAATTCGCCGCAATGTTCTCCTGATGGCGCTGACACTCTCAAAAGGATGCAACTTAATCAAGAGTTTCAATTCGCAGGTCGAAGCCAGCATAATAAGTCGTGGCAGGAGCTCGCGATAGACTTCCTGGGTACGCCAACCCCATGCCCCGTACGGCTCTGTAAAAAACGTGAGCCACCTGGCGCCAACCGCAGGGTGGTTCGAAACATCACCACAGTGGTATGGAGTTCCGATCACAAGTTTTTCGCGCGGAAGGTGGCACACATGCCGGAGGTAGTCTGTTTCCATCTCAGATTTTGATAAATAAAAATCAGCCTGGTTGCGCTTGACCGCAAAATACCAATTTAGAGCACCATGATGGCAGGCGATTGCCGGAATTCCGCGCCGCCTGGCCAGGAGAAGCGGAAGCAAAGTGGGGGGATTTGCGTCGTCGGCGCTGATGCAAGCTGCGATATCTTCCGATTGGAAAAGACTCATCCATGCTTCGCGATGCGCAAGGCCCCAGTCGAGGAGCGCAGAAAAGCGGGACATTACCCCTATCCTCTGGGCGAGCGCGAACTCGGGTGCGGTGTTGCTGAGCCTTGGCAGCAACTGCTGAACGGCATGAACTAGATCTGACATTTCGCCTCGATTAACACGACGGAAATGTGCGGTCAGGGATTCATGCCAGACGTTCGTCTGTAGGGAAGCAGGCCGTCCGTTCCGCCGGGATGAGACCAGAAGGAATTCGCGATCAGGAAGCAATTCAGCAAAGGCAAGAGCGGTGCGAGTTACATTGCTGTAAGCTGACGGCAATAAGATGAGTTCTCGCCGCCCGGTACGCATTTGCCGCGCAACATGCCGGCGCAACCGGCAGGTACCGTCGATCTTGTCTTCGATGGCCTGAACGAGTTGCCTGCGATCGAGGCGGGTAAGAGCCTGGCGATAACGACGAACAGTTTGCAGCAGGTGCGACGGCCTTGATGGCAAGATATTTAACTCGCGCCCGAGTGCAGCGCCGATCGCGCTTGCCGCAACACTTAACCGGGTGCAGGAAAGTTGACAACCTTGAGTCAATCGCTGCGATAGGCGCGTCGCCAGAATGATCTTCTGCAAGTCGCCCAGCAATTCGAGTGAAAGCACATCCCACCAGTCGATTCCGAACCTGTCTACGAGATCACCAGATCCGAGCTGAAACAATTCGCGCAGAAAAGCGAGATCATCCGCTTCTCGTGCAAAATCATGCAGGCTGATGACGTCGCACCCCAGCCGTTCTTTCCAGTTCGCATATGAGCTTTGTGGTGCGCGGGCCAGGTCTATCGCGAGCTCCCAATTGTTTGTCGTAGGGAACTCGTCAGGCGAATCCTTCTCGTCAAGCAACAGCACGTTCACGCGTTTATCCTCCGGATGAGAGCCGTCCAAGTAACAGCCGCACCGTGTGTTCCACTCGAGGAGAGCGCTTGATCGTCGTCGCCGTGTGGTATCGTGCCGCGGTTCTTAGCATGGTGAATGTGGATGCCGCGAGAGTTACCTGGAACGTATGCCGCGATGTGTTTGTAAGACGTGTCTTGTAAACTTCATCGCCGAGACCAAGGTCCAGATAATCGAATTCCAGCGACTGACAAGCCTCCTGAATCAGCTTGAGCACAAGGCAGAAGCCCGGTGAATACCGCTGGAAGTTGCTGTCGAAAGCGGTTTGATACAACAACCAATGGCGAGCATAGGTGAAGCCGATCAACAGTCCAGCCATTTGCCCGTTGATAAGCATTTCGCTCAGTGTCATCCAGCCCGAACTTGAAAGTTGCCGTGCTAGCTGAAACAAAAAGGTTTGCCTGTCGCTTAATGCCACGTTGCTTTGCCGGCCAAACCGTGCAACATGCCACTCGATGAAATTAGGCAGGAGAGCAGCGATAGCGTCGTACCCCTTGTGATGGCAAACCTCAATCCTGCCCTTCTTCAAATAACGAAGGGAACGCTTCGTCCCCGTATCGCGCCGAACCGCCTCGCGCTCCTCTGGAGTACGAATCGAAACTTGAGAACATTCATAGGCAGGGCGGCAGAATATCCTGTAGCCGCTAAAATCTGCTCGTAGCGCTTCAATTGTGCGGGAGTCAAGCGGCAGATTATTCAAGACGAGGTTTGAAACGTTTAGATTTCGCAGGTGTCGAGAAAGAGCGCTTAAGACTTCGGCACGCCGCCGTGGCAAGCAGATGAAATCACAATAATCAGCTGTGAAACCGGCGAGAAAGGAAAGTTGTTTGCGATTTGAGGTTCTAGCGAGTGTCGCTACACCGACCAGCACTTCATCCTGGTAGACCAGGAACAACAGGGGAGTAAGAGAACCCCTGTATGCACGATAAACTGCGAGTGCCCAATCGTAGGTGTAGAAGATCTCGGGCTGCTCCATCTGTTGGACAAGGGAATTCCACTGCTGACGTAAGTTGTCGTCTTCAGGGATCTCATGGTGTACGACGATTCGCAATGTTACTCCGTGAGTTCTGGTTCAGTCCTGTCTTTCGCAGCACTCAGGCGAACAGTTTCTGCAATTCGCGATGAACGCCCGAAACATGGGCTGCGAATTCCGGCAACCGCATATCGCACGTAATGTGAACTCTGGGCAGAGCGAACTTATCACTGTCGGCTGCTGACCCTTCACAGTTCAGAAAGGCACAAGCGAAGCCGGCTTGCTGCGCAAGGTCGTATTCACGGGAACCTGCAGACTTGGAGTCGCCGAAAGGAAACGCCAGCGCCCAAATTTCCTTGCCGCAAAAATTCTCAAGCCTCTGCTTGCACCACAGAATTTCGCTGCGAGCCGATGCTTCATCGCACTTCGACAGTACAGGATGGGAGAGCGTATGCGCCCCTATGCTCATTCCCGCTTTTGATAACTGTTGAAGCTCAAAGGGGCTCAATAGAAGAAATCTGTCTTGTTGAGATGTGCTCAGACATGTAGCCGAGCGGCTCGCAGAACTGCATAACTGGTCTTTGATTTCCCTCAACAATTCGTTCCTGCGTTGGTGGTCGAACGATGAAAGCTCATTGACGACCATCCACCACAGACTGCGTTTGTGGGCGAAGGTCTTTGCATAGAACCTCTTGCCGGCGATGTCAAAACTGAGCCGCCCATCACCAGTTCGCAACCACAGCCAAAGTTCGTCATTCCAAAGGATTGACGGTGAGGAATCCAAACATGCGCCGGTAACAAAAAACAGGCAGGAGAGATTGAAGCTTTGAAGAAGCGGCAACATTTCTGTAACGCAATTCTTCAGCCCATCATCGCAGGTCAGAAGAACGGCGCGGTCAGGCAAATTCTCCTCGCCCTTCAGCCAAGAATGAAATTGCTCGGGATGTATTACGTTATATTGTCGCTTCAGGAATTCAAGCTGAAGACGAAAAGCTTTGGCAGTCACCAGGTTGCCGTCAATATGCGAATCGCTGCTTTCGTAATCACTGGGAAGAATTCCGTGATACGTGAGCACCGCCGGACCTTGAGAGGCAGCTTCGAAATAACCGGTTCCGGAGAGCCCAGGATAGATGACGTGCTTCAACAAGGGGCTGACAAGTCTCATATGGCAACCACCGCCTCTTGCCGTGCGAGACTTTCATACATTTGGAAGAGCTGGACGACATTTCGCTCCCAATCCGCGCGATTTGCGACAATCTGCTGGTTAGTTGAAGAGATGCGCTCACGTTCAGCAGCATTCAGGCTGGCGGCTTTCAGTATTCGGTCCGCAAACTCCTCCGAACTGTCGACTTGAGCCAGCCAGCCATTCGTGCCGTCGGTTACCCATTCGCGATTGGAGGGGATGTCACTCACGATGACCGGCAATCCGGTGGCCATAGCTTCCAGCAGCGAAACCGATGTGCCGTCGCATCGAGCGCAACTGACATAAATCTTCGCAGCACGAAACCAGGTAGGAATCTCTGAGCGTGAAATCCTGCCAGGAGTGAGCACAACGTTTTCCAGATCGTGCTCCTTGATGAAACCGCGAACCGTAGCGCGTTTCGAACAGTCCCCCAGCAGCAGCAGACGCAGGCGGGGTTCATGAGTGTAGGCGGTTGCGAATGCCCGCAGCAGAACATCAATTCCGTGTACCGGTTCCCACGACCGAGTGCAGATGATCGGGATGCTTTCGCGATCCAGATGCAGTTGCGCAGGAATGGGTCCGAACGGCGAAAAAGACCCGTGCTTTACTCCCCAGGGAAACTGGACAGTCTTCTCGTCAGGAATGGCTACAAACTGACGAGCCACTTTCCGGATAGCCTCACAGTCGCAGAAAAAAGTGTCGGCTTCGCGCAATGCTCTCTCAACTGCATCTTTCCACTGCTGCCCACGATGGACATCAACCAGCAGGTCCGAACCCCATGATGTGACGACCAGAGGATGAAACCCCGAAATCGCTGCCAGATACCCGCAATTGGGCAGTGGGCCGGCGTGCACCATGCCCGGATTGATGCGGTCGAGGACACGCAGGAACTCTGGCAGCAGAGCCTGAATCTTACCTGGAGCAACCTCACGAAGAGGCTGCTTCAAATAGACAGTTTGCAACTCCCGCCAATCCTCAAGGCGCCTATGAGCAGTGATATCGAGAAACCATGCGTCATGTCCCGCTGCTTTCGCCGCCTCGACAAATCTCCTATTGTGATCCGAGTGGTTGTCGGAGACATACAGGATTCGCATTAACTGACTTCCGCCAAGACGCTTGCGGTGAGGTATTCACCAGCCGGCACGTCACATCGCAGGCGTTTGCCGATCAAAGCTGCCATTTCGAAAGGCGTGAAGCCGTCGGACGGAGCGGGACGCAGCGGCTCGAAAAGTTCGGGCATGATTACCGTACCCGCGGCGAGATCGCTCGCAGCTCGCAGGCAGCGGCGTTGCAACACAACTGTCTCCCGTTCATTCTCCTCAACCCGCTTTACCGGAGATCCCAATGCGAATTCCAACTCTCGCGTGCGGTCCACCATTTCGCGCCAGCTTTCAGGTGTCATGGAGAACACGTGGTCAGGCCCATCTCGAGAATTATCATCGGTGAAATGTTTTTCGATTACGCGTGCGCCTAGCGTTACCGCCCCAAGTACTGTGGCGTGTCCCGGCGTGTGATCGGAAAGGCCAAGAACTGCCGAAGGGAACATTGTGCGGTAAGTTTCAAGCACTCTTAAGTTGATGAAACGAAAATTTTCGCGACTGCCCGTGTAGTTCGTGTTGCACTGCATAAGCACGAGTTGGGGGTTGATCGCGAGAATCTGACTAACCGCGCGCTGCACATCGGAAATATCAGAGGCTCCTGTCGCCAGCAATACCGGTTTCTGCTTTTCTGCGACTGCCCGCAGCATTTCCAGCCAGGTGATATCCCCCGAGCCGATTTTGAAAAAACTTACATACGGATCAAGCATGCCAACGGCTTCGAGATCATAGGAGGCGGAAAAGTACTCAATTCCATACGCTTCGCACTCCTGTTTCAATATCGGAGTCCACTCCCATGGGACGGAGGCATCCGCATAGACTTCGAAAACGCTCTTCTTCCAGCGTGCCTGGTGCGAGCGCTGCGAACCTAAAGATTCAAAACCGCGCGCGCTTACTATCTTTGAGGCGCGAAAATTCTGGAACTTGGCGGCATCTGCGCCGGCTTCCGCGCAAAGCCGGATCAAATACTTGGCTCGTTCCAGATCGCCGTCATGATTTGCAGCAATATCGGCGACGAAAAATGCCGGATGTTCCCAGCCAACGATTCTTTTCCCTAATCTTAGCGTGTGCATGCAGCGCCTCTCGCGCACGGTCCCGTTTTACGCCTCTGCTCGCCATGCGAGCGTAGTCATTTCTTCTTCTTTTGAAATGGATGGAAACGTTTCCAGCTTGCTGTAAAGCATCTCGCGAAGCCCTTCCGGTGTGAGACGCAGCGGATTTGTGTCGCTGGTGTAGCGAAATCCTTCCGGCAGAGAGCGACCGCCTTCCCAATTGTGTTTTTGCCACCATGATTGCGCTGGTTGAATGACGAACATATCCTGAAGTTCGATCGAGTTCCGCGCTTCGTCTTCCGAAAGCAGCGATTCGTGCAACTTCTCTCCCGGACGAATTCCGACACTGTGCAACTCGCAACCGGGGGCGACGGTTTGCGCCAGTTCGATCATGCTCATACTGGGGATCTTGGGAACGAAAATCTCACCCCCGTGCATCTGCTCGAGAGATCGAATCACAAACCGTGCACCCTGCTCGAGAGTGATCCAAAAGCGTGTCATTCTTGCGTCTGTAATCGTGATTCGTCCTGTTTTTCTCTGCTCCATAAAAACCGGAATGACGCTGCCCCGGCTGCCCAGCACGTTGCCGTACCGAGCGCAACTGAAGCGTGTTTCCTGTGCGCCGGCATAAGCGTTTGCTTGCACAAACATCTTTTCAGCGCAGAGCTTGGTTGCGCCGTAAAGGTTCACGGGGTTAACGGCTTTATCAGTGCTAAGGGCCAAAATGCGCGATACCCCTTGATCAATGGCAGCATCGATGACATTTTTGCCGCCGATGATGTTGGTCTGAATTGCTTCGAACGGGTTGTATTCGCAGGCCGGTACCTGCTTCAGGGCAGCCGCGTGCACTACGACGGTGACGCCGGGGAAGGCGCGCTCCAGCCGCTGCTGATCGCGAACGTCTCCCAGAAAATAACGCAAACTGGGATGGTCCAGTCCTGCGGTCCGCATTTCGTGCTGTTTGAGCTCATCGCGACTGAAGACAATGATTTTTCGTGGGCCGTATTCATGTAACAGGAGCTCGACGAACTTTCTGCCGAAAGACCCCGTTCCTCCTGTCACCAACACAACCTGCTCAGACCAATTCATCAAGCTCCCGCCTCTGCTGACTCACGTGCTCTGGCACGAAGTATAGCGAAGATTTAGAGACGCTCCGGCACCGTCAACACAGAGGGAACCATCCTGATTAGCGGGCATTGGACGAAGTACGTGCGATGCTAAAGAGTGCGCCATCGCACCAGAGATCATCGGATGAGTCGAAGCTGCTGATGCATTCCGGAGCACTGGTTCCTTCCAACAGTTCGGGTGTCATCGCGACGCATAGCGGCCCAATGCAGCAATATTCACCGCCAATCGCGTTCCTGGAAACAGCTTTTTCCACCCAGGAATCTCCCGCGCACGACTACCTTCGAATTCTGCTTAAGCGGAAGTGGGTTGTTCTCGCAAGCGTAATTCTTATTTTCCTGGTAGTTGCAATTTCAACCTTACGTAGCACGCCCATTTATGACGCGGTGGGGAGCATTGCTATCAATCGGCCCGACCCGGTGTTGTTGAATCTCAAAGACCCTGCCAATTCCGGCTTCGATTATTACGATCCAACCGACATGGATACAGAAGTCCGGATTCTGCGCAGCGATTTGCTTGCACTACAGGTAATCGGAACTTTGCACCTGTACAAAGGAGCTGAGACTAAGCTGCCGACCGGAACCGAAGCCCTGACGCAGCCTTTGCAGCCCGACTCGCCGGAACTCTCCAGCGAACTCGCCAGTTTCAAGGGCAATCTGCAGGTTTCGCTGGTGCCAAACACGCGAATCATTGAAATTCACTATCGAAATCCGGACAAGAATGTGGCGGCGAAGGTGGTGAACACACTGGCGAGCACCTACATCGAACAGAATTTCAAAACTCGATTTGAGTCCACTATGCAGGCTTCGGAGTGGCTCTCAAAGCAACTGGTGGACTTGCAAATCAAAGTCGAAACCTCGCAGGAGAAACTGGTTCAGTATCAAAAGGACCACAACATTCTCGGCGTAGATGACAAACAAAATATCACTACCGCAAAACTCGATGAACTGAACCAGGAACTCACCGCAGCAGAAGCTGCGCGAATGGAAAAGGAATCGCTCTACCATCTTGCCGATTCTGACGAACTTGTCCCGAACTCTTCCTCTGCTACGCCAGGGCTTGCCGGGGGAGTTGCTGCATCGCCCTTGCTTGAAAAACTGCGCGAGCAGCAGGCAGACCTGAATATCCAGATTGCGGAACTGACCACGCAGCTGGGACCGGCCTATCCGAAGGTCGCGCAGCTGAACAATCAGTTAAAAGAAATCGAAAGCCAGATTCAGATCGAAAAGAGAAAAGTCGAGGCGCGTTTGCGCACGGATTATCTGGCTGCCCTGCAACGGGAGAACCTGTTGCGCGATGCGCTCGAACAACAAAAACGCGAGGCCAACAAACTCAATGAGAGCGCGATCGAATATAGCTTGCTGAAGCGGGACCTGGACAGTAATCGCAACCTGTACGAAGGATTGCTGCAGAAACTCAAAGAGGCCGGAGTCACCGCAGGCCTGCGGTCGAATAATTTCCGCATTGTGGATGCAGCACGAGTGCCGGGCGCTCCTGCGGAGCCCAATTTGCCAAGAAATTTGGCGCTGGCGCTGGCGCTGGGCCTGACTACAGGTGTCGGCCTCGCCTTTCTACTAGAGAGCCTCGATAATACCGTGCGAACGCCGGAACAGGCGCAGGCAATTTCGGGGTTGCCATCGCTGGGTATGATCCCGCTGGGCTCGAAGTCGGCGAAATCGGTGACAGCAACCCGGCGCCTGACTCTGGCAGCATCAAACGAAGTGGTCGAACTAATCACACAATCGCGCCCTCAATCGCAGATGGCGGAGTCATATCGCGCCCTGCGCACGTCGCTCCTGCTGGCGTCTTTGGGTGGACCACCGAAAGTCATTCTCATTACCAGCGCGCTGCCGCAGGAAGGAAAGACGACGACGAGCATTAACTGCGCCATTGCCCTGGCGCAAAAAGGAGCGCGTGTTCTGCTCGTCGATGGCGACTTGCGTCGGCCGAGCATTCACAAGACGCTGGGCATGGCACCTTCGACGGGGCTCAGCAATGTCCTGACGGGCAACACGACTCTTGAACAGGCAGTGGTGCCTTCTGCCATTCTGGAAAATCTTTTTGTTCTTACCGCTGGAACGCCCCCGCCTAATCCCGCTGAGCTGCTGGCATCGTCGGACATGCGGGAGTTGCTGCAATATCTCCGGGCACAGTATGACCACATTGTGATCGATACTCCGCCCACCCTGTCGGTGACGGATGCGGTAGTGCTGGCAACAGCTGCCGACGCAGTGGTGCTCGTTATTCGATCAAGCCAGACCACCAAGCAGGCACTCCGACGCGCCCGCAACCTTCTAACGCACGTCAATGCGAAGGTCGCGGGAGTGCTCCTGAACGCTGTGGACCTCAAGTCGCCCGAATACTACTACTACTACGAATATCGTGGGAAGTACGCCGATGCATATTACGGGGCAGGCGGAAGCCACGGTGATGGGACCTCTGCGATGACTGCCGCAGCCGGTCAATAGCGACTCCGCTTATGGACAGCTCACTTGCGAATCGCGGGCGCAAGGTCATCGGACTCTGGTCTGCGATACTGCTCGTTTCTTTGGCATTCGGGCTCGCAAGCACACAGTTTTTGGCGGTATGTCTGGCTGAACGACCTGATCCATCAGGATGGAATGTTGCTGCGAGGCTGGATCCGGCGAATGCGGAATACCGCGACTTGCAGGCCAACTACGCATTTTTCTCCGGCAGTAGCGAGCAGGCCGTCAAGCTGCTCGATGCAGCCACTGCCTTAAATCCACACAAATCAGAATATTGGCTTGATCTGGCCAAGGTGGAGCAATCGATCGGAAGGGCTGCAGAGTCCAGGAGGCATCTAGCTGACGCGATCGCAAATGACCCCAACTCGACAACAGTTGCCTGGCAAGCTGGAAGTTTCTTTTGGTCGCAAAATGAACCGATCGACGCTCTGAACGAGTTTCGCGTTGTGCTTGCAAGCAAGGGAGAACTCGCTCCCGCTGCACTGGAGAACTGCTGGCAAATCAAGCCAGATGCCGGTTTTCTGCTCACCAATATAATTCCGCAGGATCGGGATTCGGTAGCCGGCTTCCTCGAATTTCTGATCTCGAAGAACGACAAGTCGGGAGCGGCCGCGGCGTGGAGCAGGCTCGTCGCCTTGAATCAGCCCATCGAGTCCCGGTATGTGCTTGAGTACATGAACTTCCTCTTTAGTGGGAAAGACATCGTTCAGGCGAAACGGGTCTGGAAAGATTCCGCGAAACTCACCGATACCGCACTGTATCAACCCTCCGCAGAGAACCTCGTGGTTAACGGAAGTTTCGAATTGCCATCGCTGAACTATGGTTTTGATTGGCACTATGACAAATCGCCGGGAGTGACATTGAGTCTTGATCAGAACGAATTTCACTCGGGCAATAGATCTTTGGCAATCGAGTTCGACAGCACCAGTCTCGAGCAGATTCCGGTAGCGCAGTTCGTTGCTGTCGAGCCGAATACTGACTATCGGTTCGAAGCCTTTTATAAAACCGAGCGGCTGGAAGGGGTTACAAGTCCTCAGGTTTTAGTGTGGGACGGTTATTCGGATCACACGTATTTCGCGAGTGATGAAATGAGAGCCGCCGGAAAATGGACGGTGGTTCAAGGCAATTTCCATACGGCGCCTGATGCCCAGCTGCTGACCATTCGCATAGAGCGGACTCCTCTGAATCGCGCGATCCGAGGCAAGCTCTGGCTGGATGATATTCGGCTGACCCCGTTGTCAACCAGAACGGCAAGACAGGATCGATGAGCGCTGCTGCAACTTTGCGGGTGAGTTCGGAACTCGCCGGGACCAAGCCGGCTCGCGGCGAATACGCAGTTACTTTCTGTGGTGTAGCTGCTCTTCTCTTGTTTGCCCCACTTGCCTTTGGGGCTACCCAGCCATGGTCAATATTCGTGCTGGAGGGCGGCGCTGATCTGGTTTTCGTTTTGTGGGCAGTGAAGCAAATCAACTCTCCCGACCTGCGGATTCAACTGAATCCGTTGTTCGGCCCAATGACGGTGTTCGGGCTCCTCGTGCTTGCCCAGTTGGTATCGGGGCGAACAGCTTACCGGCACGCGACGCTATTCGTCGGCCTACAGTGGCTCGCATATGCGATTCTGGCCTTTCTTTTGATTCAATGCCTAAGAACAACGAAGCAGTTGCAGTCTCTGGCAAAGCTGGTTACAGTCTACGGGATATCCATTGCAACTTTCGCCATCCTTCAGAGTAGCGTGCCAAGCTGGCTGCACTACTGGCCCCGGGTGCACTCTTTTAGTGGGATCTATGGTCCTTATGTGAACCGCAATCATTACGCCGGCTTGATGGAGATGCTTTTGCCAGTGCCGCTGGTGATCTCGTTATCGCCGCGAGTGGCCACATCGCAGCGGGCTCTAGCGGCAGTTGCAGCAGCGATTATGGCAGGTAGTGTTTTTCTCTCAGGATCGCGGGGAGGCGTCATCAGTTTGTCCTGTGAGATCGTGTTTTTGTTTTTGATGCTGCTCAAGAGACGAAAAGCAGGGCTTCCATTTCTCAGCTTGTTCCTCGGGACAACGATTCTGGTCGTCGGCTGGCTAGGAGTGGGACAGATCGGCGCCAGGTTCTCCAGCATTCGCTCAGGCAGCAATGAGCTTGCGGCGAGCACACGTCTAGCGGTTGATCGAGACTGCCTGCGAATGTTTGCAGCGAATCCGTTGGGCTTCGGGCTAGGGACGTTTTCGGATGTTTATCCCGCGTATCGCAGCTTCTATGGCGACGTTACCCTGGATCATGCTCACGACGATTATCTGGAACTGCTGGTTGAGACCGGCATTCTCGGTTTCGCAACCGTATCGTGGTTCTTAGTCACACTCTACCGGAGTGCTTTTAAAAAACTGGACGCGTGGGAATTTAATGCCCGCAGTGCAGCTAGCGTTGGAGCGCTCGTCGGAGTTACCGGAATCCTTGTGCACAGCCTTGTAGATTTCAATTTGCAGATACCTGCGAACGCGGCATGGTTCGTTGTGCTCTGTGTGGTTGCCGCGATGGAGCCAGTTTCATCCCGGCATTCTGCCGGTTAATTGCAGGTTTCGTTGCCCGAGCACGGTTTGGAGGGGCTGGGCGGCGGCGAGCTTCCGCCAAAGCAATGCACGACCAGGCAAATCAAAAGCGCACCTCCGGCGGCCGCAGCCCCAATGTACTTTGTGTTCACTCCCCCGTGGTCAGGCGGCGACCCCTGATCAACCCCCTTGCAGTGGTCATCATGGTCCAGTATTTGGCCTTCCGCCACGGTGATATGTTTCAGTCCGCCAATCTTCTGCGGGCTCATGCCAGCAGTCGGGAATTGGGTCACGTTCACATCCTGCTTAATGGCTGAAATGTGCGCGGTCCAATTTACGTCAGTGACTTCAAACAGAGTCGCCACATTGGAGGAAGGACCCACACGCAGGCAGTTGGCGTGAACTGCCATGCCCGAGGTGGTTTGAACCCGGACGCTGCCATGCTCGAGCTCCAGGTAAGTTCCTTGAAATTTAACGATACTGTCCGGCTGGACGATGATACTTGACCCGGTAACGACAATATTTGTCAGCGCCCCCTCAAACGTCTGAATGGTGTTGCCTGGGAAGATGGCGGTAGAACCGGGAACGGGGCTATTGTTGACCCAGACCAGCCCTTTCGTATAAAGGACGGCCCCTTCCTGTGTCTGGGCCAGCAATGCCGGAAGAATGGCTATCATTATCCAGCACAATAGGATACGGAAAGTGCGCAAAATCCCTCCCGGCCGATGTTATGGGCGCAGAAGGCAACCCGTCAATTAGTTATCTAGGTCACCAGGGTTCGTGTTTCCGCTCACCGGTCATGGCAGGAGCGCATGCTAAAATCTGCCTACTCAGGAAATATTTATGACTACTTCAGTTGTCTCCGCCAGCCCGTTTTCAGAGTTCAAAAACAAGATTGAAGCGAAAAAAGCCAAAGTCGCGGTTATTGGCCTTGGATATGTTGGGCTCCCATTAGCCTTGATGTACACCGAGCAGCGTTTCGTCGTCACCGGCTTCGATATCGACGAGCGAAAAGTTTCAACCCTGTCGAGAGGCGGCACCTATATTTTCCGAATTCCCGCCGAGGAGATTCAGGACGCGAAGTCGCATGGCTTCAGCGCTACTTCTGATTACTCCCGCCTCTCCGAGATGGACGCGATCATTATTTGCGTCCCGACTCCCCTCGATGAGTACCACGAGCCTGACCTGAGCTTTATCACCGACACGGCCAAGGCAATCGCGCCTTATCTGCGGGCTGGACATCTTGTCGTTCTGGAGAGCACGACTTATCCCGGCACTACCGAAGAAGTGCTGGTTCCGATTCTTGAGAAAGGCAATAAGCACGGGCTGAAGGCTGCGCGTGGCGAGTCTTCCGGGGAGAACGAATTCTTTGTAGCTTTTTCGCCTGAGCGTGAAGATCCGGGAAATCAGACGGTCGCACGCCACGATATTCCCAAAGTAGTTGGGGGCCTGAACCAACAGGCTTCTGAGCTGACCGGAGCCTTGTATGGTTCGATTTTCCGGCGCGTCGTGCCAGTCTCTTCACCGGCCGCGGCGGAGATGACCAAGCTGCTGGAGAACATTTACCGCTGCGTCAACATCGCTCTGGTGAACGAGCTCAAGCTGTTGAGTATGCGCATGGGGCTCGATATCTGGGAAATCATCGAAGCCGCTTCGACCAAGCCATTCGGGTTTCAGCCGTTCTATCCCGGACCTGGGTTGGGCGGGCACTGCATTCCGGTCGATCCGTTCTATTTGTCGTGGAAGGCGAAAGAGTTCGACTTCCGGACACGCTTTATCGAACTGGCGGGCGAGATTAACGTCAGCATGCCGTACCACGTGCTCGAGTCAGTAGCGAAGGCGCTGAACCAACACAAAAAAGCCTTGAACGGTGCGAAAGTCCTTGTGCTGGGCCTGGCATATAAGAAAGATATTGACGACCTTCGCGAATCGCCGTCGCTCACCATCATTGAGCTTCTGCAAAAGGAAGGCGCACAGGTCAGCTACAACGACCCTTATTTTCCGACTGTTGGCAGGGGCCGAAAGTACGACCTGCAAATGAAGTGCACACCGCTCGAGAACCTCGGACAGTACGACTGTCTTGTGATCGTAACCGACCATTCCGACTACGACTACAAGCAGATTGTTGCCGAAGCGAAGCTGGTAGTTGATTCCCGCAACGCGACCCGCGGAATCAGCAGCTCGAAGATAGTGCGGTGCTGAAAAGTCCTGGTTGGAACTCAGATAAGGTCAACCTGGTCCGCAGGCTTCGGCGCCGTTACTGAGTGATGGAACTGGAAACTGCCGAAAAAGCGTTGTTCGCCGCTGACCCGATAAGTTGGATCGTACCCACTACGATTACCAAAATGACTGCGAGCATCACCGCATATTCGGCGATGTCCTGACCGCTCTCGTCCGACCAAAGGAACTCGACTAGATGTTTCAACTTTTGCCTCTCTCCTAACTGCAACTGCTGGGTGCTTCTCTCGGCAGCCTGGCCGGGTTACACCTCTAGATGTGTGCTAGGTATTCCATGCTAAGTGGCTGAATGCGCTCCAACAATGGCACAGGAGAGTAACGGAGTAGCACAAAAGTGCTCGTTCGTTTAGGGAGATGCGTTGCAGCCTCGAGTACTTTCGGCCACTGCACTCAGACCCGCCGACCGATGCTTGACGGAGTTACCCAGAGCGCTGTATCGAAAACTTTGCCGCCAACGGAGAAAACGGTGCTACCGTAACGCGATTATAGGACCGTTCCCATGGGCCTGTATGTAAGTGGAGCCAGCTATGTCCTGCGTCATTAGAATCGCCCTTGCATTTTTGCTCACCATTGGCGCGGCCCTGGCACAGTTCGAAGTACGGGGCGCTTTTCCGGTCACCTACGCATACGGGGTCGCCACGGGAGACTTTAACCAGGACGGCAAGTTGGACATTGCCACAGGATGTTTCGAGGCCCTTTGTGGGGGAGTAGCGGTGATGCTTGGAAATGGCGACGGGACGTTTCGGAATCCCGTATATTACACAGCCGGGCAAGACCCGCAATTAGTAATCGTAGCGGACTTCAATAATGACGGCAACCTAGACATTCTGGCAACCGATTATGTCGGAGGCACCGTCAGCGTGCTGCTGGGAAACGGGGATGGGACCTTTGCCGCCGCCGAGGATTCCTTTACTCCTCCGGGACCGACCTACGCGGTCGCGGGCGACTTCAATAACGACGGCAAAATGGACGTTGCCATTGAGGACCAGTGTCAGAACAGTTGCGTTAGCGTGCTCATTGGAAACGGAGACGGCACCTTTGGTAGACCGATTGACACTGAGCCACCCTACCCGGTCATTGGGATTGGAGTGGGCGATTTCAATCGGGACGGCAAGCTGGACGTGGTGACCGAGGGATTCGAGATCAGCACAACAACCTTCGACGTGCTGCTCGGCAATGGCAATGGCACGTTTACGCCCGGTGCGCATTACCCCCTTTCCGGCGATGGCGGTGGTGTCGTGATTGGCGATTTTCGGAACAACGGCCTGCTCGATGCCGCCGTCACCCAGGGCGGCGGCTATGACATTACGGTATTTCTTGGAAGTGGCGATGGCACATTCGAGCCGGGGGTGAACTACGCAACCCACGGCGTGACGTACGACATAGCGTCTGCGGATCTCAACAATGACGGCGTTCCGGATCTGGCAGTGGTTGGGTACAACTCCGCAGGCGCGACCACGATCGGACTCGTGACCACATTCCTGGGCAACGGAGACGGCACATTTTCGACGGGCCACGGCTATCAAATCGGGGACTTCCTGACCTCCGTTGTCGCCGAGGATGCGAACAATGACTCGCAGGCCGATCTTATCCTGACGGACCGGGATCTCAGCGCTGTGGACATACTCTTGAACACGGGTACGGTCAGTTTTTCCCCAGTTACCCCGCCCAACTTCCCTGAGCAGTTGGTAGGCACAACCAGCGCGCCGCAAACCGTAACCATGACCAACTCCGGGCAAAGTTCGCTCACAATTTCTTCCATCAAGGTCAGCGGCCAGTTCGGGATGACCAGCACCTGCGGCAAGAGCCTTGCCTCCGGGGCGAGTTGCACCATCACCTCTACCTTCAAGCCGGTGAACACCGGAAACAAGGTGGGGGCGGTCAGCATTGTTGACAGCGCCTCAACCAAGCCGCAGGTGATTGAGCTGACCGGATCGGCGACCGTGGTGAGCGTCTCCCCCACGCAACTGAACTTCGGCACCGAGAAGGTCAACCACCGGAGCAGCCCCATGCCGGTCGAGATCACTAACACCAGCACGACGACCTTGCAGATGGGAACGATCTCCAGCAGCAGCGTGTACTTTCCGCAATCGAATACCTGTGGAAGCGAGCTGGCGGCGGGCGCAAGCTGCACGGTCAATCCGGTGTTCTTCCCCCGGGAAAAAGGCCAGTGGAGCGCAACCCTCAGCATCAACGACAAAGGCGGCGCCAGCCCGCAAACCGTGACGATGAGCGGCGTAGCCGACTGACCGTACTCTGCCAGCCAATCGTGTTCACGGGACTACTCAGGCTATAGGTTTCAGCGGCAAGGACTGATTTACTGCGAACAAGGCCAGTTCCAACCGGGTAGAAACGCCCAGTTTATCGAAGATGTTGCTGAGGTGGTGCTTGACCGTGTCCTCGCTGATTTTGAAATACTCCGCGATTTCTTTGTTGGAGTAACCAGCCACGACTGCCGAGACAATTTCCAGCTCACGCGGCGTGAGTCCGAACTTCTTCTGCCGCGCTTCCTCCCCTGAGGATTGCATCAGCGTCCGCAGATACTGCACGAGATTGGAAACGCTCTCCCGCCCAACCCAATATTCCCCGGCCATGACAGTGTGAATCGCCTTAAGAAGAAGTTGAGTCGCAGAGTCTTTTAATACGACTCCCCGCGCCCCTAGTTGCAAAGCTTCGACGATCTGGTGCTTTTCGGCTGCGGCGGTGAGCAGGATCACGCGCACGCCACTTACCGACGGCCCGGTGCTGATTTCGCGTAGCGCCTCCAGTCCCGGCTGGCGGGGCATGGCTAAATCAAGCAGCAGGATTTCCGGTTTCAACTGGCGCGCCAGCTTGACGGCTTCATTTCCGTCGCACGCTTCGCCAATGACTTTCAGGTCGGGCTCAGTCTCGAGCAGGCGCCGCAAGCCATCGCGGAAAATCGGATGGTCATCTGCAATGACGATTCTAACTGATTGCGGTTTTCTGTTATCCATAAGCCGCAGTCCGTCGCTGCGGAATTGTTATCTCCAATCGCGAACCTTCTCCGGGAGTAGATTGTATCGCGAGTTCGCCCTCAATCAAGCGCACACGTTCCTTTATGACCAGAGGCCCCTTTCTCAAGCTCTCTAATTCTGTGTGCGAGAGGCGTCCGGCAAAGGGGAAGCCGCGGCCATTGTCCTCGATCGTGACCTTCCAGTGACCATCTTTGGAGGTTAACCGCACCAGGACCTGTTTTGCCTGGCTATGCTTGCGTACGTTAACCAGCGCCTCCTGCACAATGCGTGCCAGTTCGCGGCAAACCTGCTGTGGCATATCAACTTCTTCCACCTCCGAGATAAACCGTGCTGAGATTCCCGTCTCGCGCTGAAAGCGCTCCACGGTGTCGTGAAGCAATGCCAATAACCGGTGTGAATCCACATCCAGGGTCTTCATCTGCTGCATTAGCTCCCGCAGTTTGAGGACTTCTTCGCGGAGCAGACTCTGTATGCGGCCCAGCTCATCGGTGATTAACTCTGGCTTGCTGCCCGATTGCCGGCGGAGGACATCTACTTGCATCTCCACTGCAATGAGGGATTGAACGGCTCCATCATGCAGCTCGCGGGCGAAGCGCGCCCGTTCAGCTGCGCCGGCCCGCAGCCGCAAACGCCGCAACAACAGAACGTTATAGACGGCGGGCCCGACCTGTCGCACGATCTCCTGCAGGAAACGCAGCTCTTCTTCCACCTCTCCCACGGGAGAAACATCGAAGAGAAATAATCTTCCCTCCCACTCCCTGCCAAAGGAAAAGGACACGGCCATCACGCTGTCAAAACGGTTCTTCTCCGCCAGGCTGTGCAGGAAACCAGGAGCAACGTCGTGCAGCCGAATCCCGTCCCGATCCAATGCGATGACTGCGAAATGTTCTTCATTGTGTTCGCGGACGGCATAAGACGCCGAAGCTGAAGACTCATATAGATATCTGTTGCCATCACTCGGGGAGGGTTCGAGCCAGCGGAAGTTGCTGCTCTTTCCGTTCTCACGCGATAATTCACCCACATGCACCCGTTTCATGTTGTTGTCGAGGGTTGCAATCAGCAGACTGCGCGCATTGAAGGTGGACAGGAGTTCCAGCGCAATTTCCTGCAAAGTTCCCAATAAGCCCGCTTCCACGCGCGCTTTGCCCAATGCACGAGCGATGACCGCCTTCTCGGCGCGGAGTTGCTTCTGTTGTTCCGCCAAATAGCCGATGAGTACTCCCAGCACGATCAGCGAAATCGAGCGCATGAGCAAGCGCCGCGGTTCGAAGTCGCTGGCATCAAGCTGCCACACTGTCAAATGATGACGGGCGAGCAGCGCCTGCGACCAGTGGAGCAGGCCGACACGGAAGGCAAGGCTCTCAATCCACAACAGCATTACCGCCGCTGCTGCGGTGCCGATGGTTTCCCAGTGCCCCCAGCGATAGGCAGCCGCCGCAAGCACGAACACCAGAAACAGAAAAAACGGATTGCTTTGCCCAGTGGCGAAGATAGAGATCAGCGCCGGCCAGATGATGTCGCCAATATGCACGAACAGCCGGAATGTCGGAGTCGATTGCTGGCGCCAGCGCAACAGAAGCATCGTCCAGACACTTTGGGCGATGTAAAAAGAAAGCAAACCCGCGACCCAGATCGAATAGTGGACTTCGCCGGGATCAATCAGTACGGTGATGAGTGCAGTCGTCGCCAGCGAAACCCGCGCCGTGGCCAGCCAGCGCTCGGTACGGCGAACTTCGCCCGGCCCCATCGGGGCGCGAATGCGCCACAAAAACCGGTTTTTCAGATTGAAAGACAATTGCGACTACACCAATTCTGCCACGGATAGCGCTTCCGGAACACAGAATGACAGAGCGGGGCGGGTACTAACGGTATTATTGAGTTTATAGTTAGTCTCCGGCTTCGACCGCGGGCACTTCTCGAATGGTCGATTTTGGCCTAACCGTCGCACTGGTGACCAGAATTACCGAGGCAATCACAATGACACTGCCAGCAACGATATAAGAGTCTATGCGTTCGTGCAGAATCAACCAGCCCAGAAAGACCGCCACTACGGGGTTGACGTAGGCGTAGGTTGAGACTTTGGAAGTGGGAACGTGCCCGAGCAGCCAGATATAGGCGGTGTACCCGATCCACGAACCACAGACGACAAGATACAACGTCGCCGATACGCCTCTCACGGTCCATACCACACGCGAAAAGTCTCCAATGCAGATCGCGAAAATAAGGTTCGCGATGCCGGCTGCGATTATCTCCCATGCGGTTGCCGAGAACTGATCGACCTTTGGAGACTTCCATTTCTTGGCCAGCACCGAACCAAGCGCCCAGCTGAACGATCCACCCTGCAGACTTAACGAAGCCCACAATTCTTTTCTTCCGAAAGCAGAAGTCGCGGTGAGTTGCGGCCAAAGCAGGACAGCCAACCCAACGACACCCAGCGCAAGCCCGACCTTGCCCCGGGCGGGAACATGGTGGTCGCCGAGCAAAAGGGAATCGAGCACCAGGAACCACATCGGGGTGCTGGCTACGATAAGCGCGGCCAGTCCAGAAGCGATGTGCGTCTCCGCATATGACAGGGTCAAATTTCCTCCCATCAGCAAGAGAATTCCGACCACAGCCATCTCCCCAAGCTGGCGTGATCTATAGAGGATGGTGCGCCCGCGCAATCCGCAAAATGCCAGCATGAAAACGCCTGCAATGAGGAAGCGCACTGCGCACATCAGCGCCGGAGGAATATGCTCAACTGCGATGTCAATGGCGCCGTAGGTTGATCCCCAGAAGAAATACACCAACCCGAAAGCGAGGAACACCGAAAAACGGCTTGTTTTTGCCTTCGAATGCATGTCCAACGGGAGAGAGTAAAAGATAACAGAAGCGTACTTTTGTGACTTTCCATCCGCCTCGAAATGGGGTTACGGCAGCAGCCTTGTCAGGCTATAATGATCAAGGAATGTCTCTCGATGCGCATGCAGGACTCAAACACGCACCTGCCCGCCTGCTGGCTCCAGCCGCTGGTCTGTCCGCGCCGGTATCGAGCGGTGTTGCCCTCCCGTCTGCGTCCCAGTCTGTTCGGTAGCGATTAAGGCTAAAAATCCTGGTGTTTACCCAAGCGTAATTGCTGCACTGCAATTGCGTGTACCTGAAACTGCTGACAATCAACCTTCGGAGAACTGTTATGGCCACGAACATTGCTACCAAGGAACTTACTGGACCCAAGATCAAGACCACCCTGCCCGGACCGAACGCTATTCGCGTTCTCGAGGGTGATGAGCGCTATCTTTCGCCTTCCTATACCCGTTCGTATCCGATGGTCGCGAAGCACGGGCGCGGGATCGTCGTGACCGACGTTGACGGTAACGAATTCTTTGACTTCTCGGCCGGCATCGCCGTGGTTTCTACCGGCCACTGTCATCCGCATGTAGTTGCCGCCATTCAAAAGCAGGCAGCCGAACTCATTCACATGTCGGGCACGGATTTCTACTACCCACAGATGGTGAGCCTGGCGGAGCGGCTCTCGAAGATCGCCCCGATGAGCGGCCCGCATCGGGTTTACTACGGGAATTCGGGCGCGGAGGCGATCGAGTGCGCGCTGAAGCTCGCCCGATATCATACCGGGCGACAGAACGTTATCGCCTTCTTCGGAGCTTTTCACGGACGAACCATGGGGGCGCTGTCATTGACGGCTTCAAAGCCGCAGCAAAAACGCCGTTTTGCGCCGTTGGTTCCGGGCGTCACTCATGTGCGCTATCCGGATGTCTATCGCGGCTGCGAAGGTGGCCCGCAGGATGCGGAGGCCTTCGCGCTGGGGTGCGCGCGATTCATCGAGGACAAGCTGTTCAAGACCACGCTGCCGCCCGAAGAGGTCGCGGCGATTTTCGTCGAGCCGGTTCAAGGCGAAGGCGGATATGTCATCGCGCCCACCGTGTTCATGCAGGAGCTCCGCCGCATCTGCGACAAGCATGGAATTCTGCTGGTTGCGGACGAAGTGCAGAGCGGCGTCGGCCGAACAGGGAAGTGGTGGGCAATTCAGCATACCGGGGTTGAGCCGGATATCGTTTGCATGGCGAAGGGAATTGCCTCCGGTATGCCGCTCGGTGTCACAGTGTCAAAGGCCGAGATCATGGATTGGGTGCCGGGTTCGCACGCCTCGACGTTCGGTGGAAATCCGGTTTGCATTGCGGCGGCAGAAGCTACGCTTGATGTCATCGAGCGCGAAAACCTTCTCGACAATGCGAGAGAAGTCGGTGATCACATGTTGAAGCGCATGGCGGACTGGCCGAAAAAATATCGGATTGTCGGCGATGTGCGCGGGCGCGGTCTGATGATCGGGGTGGAGATCGTAAAGGATCAGAAGACGAAGGAGTATGCCGCCGCCGAGCGCGACCAGGTTGTCGAAGCATGCTTCGAACTCGGCGTCCTATTCCTGGGATGCGGTCCGAGCACCATCCGCATCGCTCCTCCGCTGGTGGTCACGAAAGAGCAAGCGGATGTGGCGATTGACCTACTGGAGGAAGCAATCGCTCAAGTTGCCAAGCGGTGATACTTCACGCGCTTCCCGGCAGATAAAATTATCTGGCAGCGCACGATGCGAAAATCCTGGGACAACACGAAGCCTAACGGGGTTCCTCTTACGCCGGGCCACGCCTTGGTCCCACCGTCCCTGGCAATCGGCGACGTCCAAATTCGTCCTGCCACCGTGCTCGCGCCCATGGCGGGGGTCACCGACACGGTTTTTCGCCGCTTCATCCGAAATCTTGGCGGGTGCGGCCTCATTATGACGGAGTTCACTTCCGCCGATGGTGTTCTCCGTGCCAAAGACAAAAAGGCCAAACGCTATCTCCACTTCTACAAAGACGAGCATCCCATCTCGGCGCAGCTTTTCGGCAGCAATCCGCAAGTCATGGCGGATGCGGCGCGCATGGTCGAAGACCTCGGCTTCGACCTGGTGGATCTGAATCTCGGTTGCCCCGCAAAGAAAGTTGTCAAATGCAATGGCGGTTCCGGTCTGCTGCGCGACCTGCCCGTCATTGAGCAGATTTTCAAAGCCGTGCGGTCCGCTGTGAAGATCCCATTCACTGTCAAGTTTCGCGCCGGCTGGAACGACGAAAACATCGTCTGCGTAGACCTGGCGAAGATGGCTGAAGACTGCGGCCTCTGCGCCGTTGCGCTCCACGCCCGCACGCGCGAGCAGGGCTACAGTGGCCTGGCCCGCTGGGAGTGGATTGCGGCGGTGAAAGATGCGGTAAGAATTCCGGTTATCGGCAACGGTGACGTCCGTACGCCTGAAGATGCGTGCGCCATGGTCGAGCGAACGGGGTGCGGCGGCGTGATGATCGGCCGCATGGCGCCTTCGAATCCCTGGATTTTCCGGCAGATTGACCAATACTGCTCAGGCAATAAAGCCTACGACCATCCGGCAGAATCGGACCGTTATTCAATGATCCGGACTTACTTCCAGATGCTGATTGACGAAGGTTTTCCCGATGCGCAGGGCAAGATGAAGCAATTCGCATCGTGGTTCACGCATGGCGTGTCCGGCGGGGCGGCGCTGCGCAAGGCGATCTACGAATCGAAAAGTGCGCCGGAGATTCTGGCGCGGGTCGAAGGATTTTTTGAAGCCAGATTGGCCGCTCCTCGTATCGACGAAGCGCAAGTGCTGCAAGCCTGATTTCCTGCGGCTTGATTCGCCAGGAGGCCCTGTGTACCTGTGTGTCCCCTGTGGTTAATCTGCTTCTTCCTGAACGGGCCAGCACTGAAGGGTAAGAGATGGAGCGGCGTCGGCGTAGATACGCTTTACTCGCATGTTGGGAGCCTCGCCATCGAAGCCAGGATGAGGCGCGAAATCCAGCTTCGCAATCTTCGGAACGATGCGCAGCCGTTCGTCCTGGATCGGCCTTCGCGGGTACTTCTTCGGGGCAACCGACATCTTAGTTCCTGGAAATGTTAAGAGTCCCGAGGTGCTGTTGAACTCATTCGTCTCGGCCAGTAGCTCGCGTGTAAGACCCTTGCCGACCTGCTAAGGCTGTTCTCTTGCGAAAACATCCTGCGATCGTTGCTTGGGCTCCGGGCTCACCGCCAACCGGAAAAACCTGTTCAACGCCTCGGGACTCTATCCTGCCTTTGACGGCTGTTCTCGTTCGCCTCGCCCAGCGCTTCGCTTTGACCCTTGCTGACCTTCCTGGCATTTGCATCTTGCGATGTTGCCAGGTGATCTTGCTTGAGCCCCGGACTCTGCACCAACCGGGTAAACTGCAGAACGTGTCAAAGAACGATTATCTTTTTACTCCTTCTAATTTTTTCGTCAACGAAAAAGATGGCGGTGCATGTGCTTTGATTTCAATTGAGTGCAGCCGCTTCACAGGCAGCTGCCGAAAAATTGTGCAGCTTCGGTTGATGGGCCGTGTGGAACGGTTTTCCTTGGGAAGAGTACCTTTCGGCAAAAGCGCTGACGTGCAAGGGATTTGACGGATTTGAAAAATCAGCCGGCCCGGAAAGATCTTTCGGCGCAGCTTCGCGCCAGCTGTGGAGAAATGGTTGGAGTGCACTGGCCAGCGTCGATCCTCGATCGTGAGGACGCCGAGGCGCAGGGCCGCGGCTGCACTCGGAACTAGTAATATAGGGACAATTCCTTTGTCTTTTCTCTCTCAACTCAATCCGCAGCAGCGTGAGGCGGTCGAAACCACCGAAGGCCCGGTGCTCATCCTGGCTGGGGCAGGCAGCGGCAAGACTCGCGTCATTACATACCGCATTGCTTATCTGATCGAGAATGTCGGCGTCATGGACGATTCCATTCTGGCGATGACTTTTACCAACAAAGCCGCTTCAGAGATGGTGGAACGCGTGGATAAGCTGGTCGGCGGTTTGTCTGTAGCCAAGCCGGTGATCTCGACCTTTCATTCGTTCTGCGTTCGCCTGCTCAGGCGCGATATTGAAGCTTTGCGAATTCCGTCATCCGTTCCGGGACAGCCGCCGATCGGATTGACGAAAAATTTCGTCATCTACGATGAGACCGACCAGCAGTCGGTAGTCAAGTCGATCATGCGGCATCTGGGGATTGACGATAAGCAGACCACGCCGCGCTCCGTTCTTGCGCATATTTCCTGGGCGAAGAACCACATGCTCGATCCGCAGGAAGTTTATTTGAACTCGGCTGATCCAAAGACGGAGCGCGTGGCGCAGATTTATGCCGAATACAAGAAAGAGTTGAATAAGGCCAAGGCTCTCGACTTCGATGACCTGCTGCTCGAGAGTGTGCGCCTGCTGAAGGCGGTGCCTGAGGTTCGCGATTACTACAATCGGCGGTTCCAGTACATTCTGATCGACGAATATCAGGACACGAATCGGCCGCAATACGAGTTGATGCGCTTATTGGCGGGCACCCGGCATAACATCTGCGCCGTCGGAGATGAAGATCAGTCCATTTATTCCTGGCGCGGCGCAGACATCCGCAACATTCTGGAATTCGAAAACGATTTTCCCGAAGCGAAGATCATTCGTCTCGAACAGAACTACCGTTCCACGCAAAACATTCTGCAGGGCGCGTCGGCGGTCGTAGCGAACAACACAAAGCGCAAGGGCAAGACGCTGTGGACGTCGCGCCAGGGCGGCGCCAAAATCGGCTACTACGAAGCTCCCGATGGCGAAAACGAAGCGCTTTTCGTCGCCGATTCGATCGCGAAGCACCTGCGCGAGTGCGTAGAAAATGGCGAGAATGGCCGGGCGGCTGTGCTCTACCGCACCAATTCCCAATCCCGATTGTTTGAAGAGGCCATGCGGCGGTATCAGCTCAAGTATCACGTGGTGGGAGGCTTCTCTTTTTACGAGCGCGCCGAAATCAAGGACATGATTTCGTACTTGAAAGTCATCCACAACGCGGATGACTCGATTTCGCTGCTGCGCGTGATCAACACACCGGTGCGCGGCATCGGCAAATCCACGGTAGAGATGTTGGAGCAGTTTGCTCTCGAAAGTGGCGTTTCGATGTGGGCGGCTATTGGTGACGCTATCAACCGGCAGCTTCTGCCGCAGAGAGCTGTCGCCGCGCTGAAAAGTTTTCGTTCTCTGATCGAAGATGCACGCGCCATGCTGGCGGGAAATTACGTCGAGCATCTCGAAGGCGATGTGGCGCGGGCGCCCTCGCCCGCGGCGGATGGGGGCGATGCGGAAGATGACGAACCCTCCGAACCGAATGAGTTTGAGAATGCTTCCTTCGACTTTGGCTTCGAAGCTGAAGCACAGGCCGCGTCACAGGGAGAGAGTCCCGCGGGCGAGGGCGCCCGCGCTACACCAGGACCGTTTCGCACTCCGGGCGGCCCAGCCAATACCGCTGAAGTTCTAAAATTCCTGATTGACCGCACCGGGTACATCAAGCCACTCGAAGAAGAAGATACTCCAGAGGCCTACTCGCGGATTGAAAACTTGCGAGAGTTGGTCAATGCCGCCATGGATTCGCACGACCGCGGCGAAACCCTCGACCAGTTTCTTGATCACGCGGCGCTGGTCAGCGATGCCGATGCTTACGATGAACGCGCACAGATCACGCTGATGACGTTGCACGCTGCTAAGGGGCTCGAGTTTCCACTGGTTTTTTTGTGCGGGATGGAGGAAGGTTTGTTTCCTCACTCGCGGACATTTCTGCAACCCGATGACATCGAAGAAGAGCGGCGGCTCTGCTATGTTGGCATGACGCGAGCCATGGACACACTCATATTGACCCGCGCAGTTTACCGCCGTCGGTACGGTACAGACTTGCCGGAAGCGAGCGTGCCTTCTCGTTTTTTGGAAGAAGTTCCGCCGCAATTGATCGAGGAACTTGGCACCCAGAGAGCCCGCAGGACGGAGCCGCGGACAACAGCTTCCGCGCCACAACATTACGCCTATGAAGATGAAGATCAAAGTGCGAGCTGGGCGGGAGCATCTCGGCAGACGCAGCAGAGAACAACCTATTCTGGGCGGACCTATAATTCGATCGATAACATTGCGGAATTTTTCGCTTCACGCGGAAAAAAGTTCAGTCGGCCGAAGATGACGTTGGAAGAGCCGAAGGGCAGAAAAGGATTTCGCCCGGGGCAGAAAGTTCGGCACCCGAAATACGGCGAAGGAACCGTGTTTCGGCGCGAGGGGGAAGGCGAAGAAGCCAAGATTACGGTACAATTCCCGAGGTTCGGGCTGAAGAAGTTGGTCGAGAAGTATGCCCAGTTGGAACGAGCCTGAACACATTTGTGATTGAGTGATTTTGTGTCTAAAAAAGACCCCAAACTCCCTCGATCATGAATTGACTCAAACACCCAAGCACTCAATTCTTCAAAAGGGACTCATGGCAAATACAAAAACGCTAACCAAGGAAGAACGCAAGAAGTCTCGTCGTGCCTCCCGCAAGAAACGTAAAGCGGAAAAGCCGCTGAAGCCGCGCGAGTACGCGCGTGGCTCCGCGAAGCGCAAAGTCAGAAAGTTGGCGCGCGGCCAGGCCAAACGGTAACTGCTTTGATCTCTGTGTCCTCTGTGGTGTTCTTTATTACTACAGAGGGCACAGCGGAACACAGACAATCCCAATTGCCATTTACTTTCGCTTGGGAGACAATCTTAACGCTTGCCACAACCATCCACCGAGCCCGCAATAGTCCGCACTTCCGAGAGCCAGCTTTTCTGCTGCAAATCGATTGACAAGTTGATCTCCGACTCCGAGGCTCCCGACCGAAAACTGAAGAAGACGCTCGGCCCAGTTTCGCTTACCGCGCTCGGCATCGGCGCCGTCATCGGTTCCGGAATTTTTACTGTCGTCGGCACCGCAATCGCGGGCCAGCAATTCAATTCTTCTTCAATCCTCAATGCTCCACTGCTCGATTACTTGATTAAACACACCGCGACCTTAGGACGACCCGGAGCCGGCCCCGCTTTGGCGTTTTCGCTTGTGCTGGTGGCCATTGTTTGCGCCTTTACCGGGCTTTGTTACGCGGAACTGGCGTCTATGATTCCAATCGCTGGTAGCGCATACACCTATACCTATGCGACTATGGGCGAGTTGATCGCCTGGATCATTGGCTGGGACCTGATCTTGGAATACGCCGTCAGCAATATGGCGGTGAGTGTTGGATTCGCAGCGCATCTGGTGGATATGTTCGATTGGTTTGGATGGCATCCGGCGCTACGCTGGATTTCGCCTGCTTATCTCCCCGGAGGATTGACCGATCTTAGCGGAAATGTGCTCTACCCGCCTGGCTTTCATTTCGGATTTAACATCCCGGCATTCTTAGTGGTGATGTTTCTGACCGTGATTCTGGTGCGCGGAATTCGCGAATCCGCGGAAGCCAATAACGTCATGGTCATCCTGAAAATCTCGGCGATCCTGGCATTTGTGATTGCAGGGGCGCAGTTCATCAACCGGGCCAATTGGCATCCCTTTGCGCCGCAAGGCTGGTCCGGCATATTGACTGGCGGATCCATCATTTTTTTCACGTACATTGGCTTCGATTCGGTTTCAACTGCTGCCGAAGAAGCCCGCAATCCGCAGCGTGACCTCCCGATCGGGATTATCGCGACCCTGGTGGTCTGCACCATTCTCTACATTGCTGTCGCCGTCGTGCTGACTGGAGTGGTTCCATGGCATTCTTTGATCGATGACGCTGCTCCGGTCGCTAATAGCTTGAAACATCTGGTCGCCGCAACAGGATCGAACTCGTTGCGTTGGATCGAACTGGGTGTTCTCTTCGGCGCCATGATGGGAATGATTTCGTCGCTGCTGGTTTTTCAGTTGGGACAGGCGCGTGTGTGGTTCGCCATGTCACGAGACGGATTATTGCCCGGACTCTTCGGACGCGTTCATCCCCGCTTTCGTACTCCGTCCACAGCTACGTGGATCGCCGGATTTGTGGTCGGAATTCCTGCCGGAATTCTTGACATCGGCACGCTGGCTGATCTTTCGAACATTGGGACGCTGTTCGCTTTTGTCCTGGTATCGATTGGGGTCATCATTCTGCGCTATCGCGATCCGAACCGGCACCGGGGTTTCCGCTCTCCCGGGGGCATCACGGCTCCAGTGCTCAGCGTGGCGTTCTGCGTATTGCTCATGTCGGGTTTGCCGATTTTGACCTGGATGCGTTTCTTCGGATGGCTGGCAATTGGATTGGGAATTTACAGCTTCTACAGCCGCCACCACAGTGAATTTGCACAGAAGTAGCGCTACTCGAGCGCGGGAATCTCCATCCATCCTTTTTCCTCCGCTCCAACTTCGCCCTTATACTCACCCACCAGAAGTTCGGCGCCAGAAGAGAACATGTGCGTGAGCAAAGTGCGGCCCGCATTGTCAATGTTATCGAGGCTGGAGAGACTGACCTGAATTGTGCGCCCGGCAGATCTGGCCTGGCGCCAATGCCGTTCAAGTTCCTTTACGGAGTCGCCCTTGAGTTCTTCAAGGCGGTAAACGGTAATTTTGCCCGTGCTCTTGGCTAGATTTCCCATGGGATGGAACAGGAAGAAAATGAATTATGTCAGGCAGAGTAGGTTTGCACAAGCCAAAAAACGGTTAATTCTGCTTTGGTAATTTCCTCTCGACCCCTAAAATTTATGTAATGCCCGCGATCCCGCCAAGCTCCTTTATTCAATCGCTGCCCAAAGCGGAGTTGCATTTGCATCTTGAAGGTACCATCGACCCCGCAACTCTGGTCGAGCTGAGAAGGACACATGGACGGCACAGCTCGGTCGCAGAGGTCGAGCAACTTTACCAGTATCAGGATTTTATGGGCTTCCTGACCGCATTCAAGGTCCTGACGGAGGATCTCCGGGCGCCGGATGATTATGAACTGATTACTTACCGGCTGATAGAAAAGCTTAAAAGCGAAAACGTATTGCATGCCGAGGTCTATGTTTCGGTCGGCGTTTGTCTTTGGCGCAAGCAGAACTTTGAGGAGATCTTCGCCGCCATGGAACGCGGCCGAACGCGCGGAGAACGCAATTTTGGAATTTCGCTTTTGTGGATCTTCGATGCGGTGCGTCAGTTCGGCGCCGACGAGGCGATGCGAGTAGCGCAACTCGCCGTTCGATGCAGCCAGAGCGGCGCTGTTGTCGGGTTTGGCATCGGAGGCGACGAGCAGCGCGGACCAGCGGAGATGTTTCGTGAAGTTTACTCCTATGCCGCGGAAAACGGGCTGCGGCTCACTGCGCATGCGGGAGAAAGTGCTGGCCCGGAATCCATCTGGGGTGCGCTGAACATACGTGCTGAGCGGATCGGGCACGGCGTGACTGCCGCTCAGGACCCGGAACTGGTTGAGGAGTTATCGGTGCGACAGGTACCGATTGAAATTTGCCTGACCAGTAATCTGCGCACGGGATGCTGCACCCCAGTACAGATGCACCCTGTGCGAAGTTATTTCGATCATGGCCTGATGATCACATTAAACAGCGATGACCCCGCAATGTTCGGAACGTCTCTAAACCGGGAATATCAACTCGCGCAGGACGAATTTGGCTTTACTGATGAGCACTTGCGCGAACTGGCTCGGAACTCCTTTGAAGCGTCATTCTTGCCGTCTGAGGAAAAAATCAAGTTCCTGAATTTGTTCGATGCAGCGGCCTTGCGTTAAGGGGCTCGGAAAGCGTAGCTTTCTGCGCTTCGGCCCAGGCCTGCGCTGAAGCCACTGCCTGGCGCGCATTTTGCAGCCGGCATTTTTCCGCCAGGAGCGATGCATAAATTCCGGGCAAAGCTTTTCCAAGTTGCTCAACATTGCAGCGGTATTCGGCAATTAGTGCCTGTAAGGCCGGCGTGTGGGTTCGCTCAGGGGAACGGCGCAGCGATTTCCGCGCGATCCTCATTAACTGCAATATCTGGGGAAGGCCGGCAGGTTTGAGTGCTGCCGCGCTCCCGAGCCTTTCGATCGACGACAGCAACGCACGAATGCCGAGGTTGGCAGAGCCAATTGTTTCCAAGGCTTCCATGATCTTCTAGGCTTCCCACACCGACCCCGGCTTGTCGCTGCGGTCAGTTGACTGGGTGTCAAGAGGGGGCAACTCGGGAATGGTTGCGCTATTTTCGACCTGAAGCCAGGCTTCTCTCACCTGCAGCAGGCAGGCGATCTGGTCACCGAGGACCTGCTTCGAAGCCTGCGCGTGCGCCCTGAATAAACCTGCGCGTATCGAGCTATAAAAACGGACCAGGGTACGTGCAACGTCGCGGCCACGTTCCATATCGAGGGTGCTTTGCAGATAACCGAGAACCGTAAGCGCATGGTTGATTTCGCGGGTACGACGTTCGATCTGGTTTCGCTCGATCGCCTGGACTGCCCGGGTCAAGTCCTGAATCATCTGTTCGTAGAGCAAAATGACCAGTCGTACGGGGCTGGCCCCTGCGATAGCGGTTTGGCGATAGATGGACTTGGGGTTCAAGAATTCTATAGTCCTGAGGTCAATGTTGGACCGGAGGTTTGAGTTTCTCCAGTCGTGCTGGAAAGGGTTGTGCCTGCAGATCCGAGCACTTCGGTTATTTCCTGCAAAAGCAGTGGATAGGACTGTAACTGGGCATTCACGGCACTGAATTCAGTGGTCAATTGCTGTTGCTGGCTGGTTAAGTTGGCTTCGAAGGTGTTGATGTCACTGGTCAGGCTCTGCTGCTGGGCATTGATCTGATTGAGATCGACATTCAGGATGCCGCTGACCGGATCGGTGAGATTAGTGAGTTCGGTGTTGAAATTATTCGCGAATCCGGTCTGAGAAGAATTTTGAAAGAAGTTCTGCACTGCCGCCGGATTCGTGGCTAGCAGAGTGTTCAGGTTGGGATCGGCGGTGTCCGAGGGACTGTTTAAGGTGAGAGTGCCATCCTGGTTGGTGGTGATTCCTAGGGTAGCGAGATTTACCACGCCACTGTTCACAATGGTATTGCCGCCGGCACCCGGCAGAGCGTAGGACGCGCTCGCCAACAAGTTCGATTGCAGTGAACGCACCGAAATGTCGGAACCGAGCGGGCCTTCGGTATTAGTGGCGGCATTGACCTGGTATTGCTGGTTGATGTCGCCGATGATGGTGTTGTAGGCGGAAATAAAGTTATTGACTGCATTGATTGTCTGAGTAGTGTCGGCTCCCACGCTGACTTGTACAGGGTTGCTGCCGGTGGGCGCCAACAGGTTCAGGGTTACGCCAGGTATTACTCCGGTTACGGTGTTCGTGCTGCTGGTGACGGGGACGCCGTCCACATTGAGCGCCGCATCCTGGCCGGCTACTTGAGTAAAATTCAGGCCTACAGCCGCCGCTCCGCCGCCTACGGTGATGCTGCCGGCCGATCCTGTGGTATTGCTGACCAGCGCCAGAATGGAATTCCCGCCCGCCTCCTGAACGACATTCGCCGTCACTCCGTAGGTGCCGTTCTGGATGCTGGAGGCGAGTTGCGAGAGCGTTTCCCCGGCCGTGACGGTAACAGTCGCGGGCCTCGCGCTTCCGATCTGCAAAGTAAAGCTTCCAGCCGTCAACGTAGTGTTTGAAGCCACGGGAGCGGTGTAGGCGGAGGATGTAGTCGCGAGATTGGTTATGCCGATCTGGTGGGTACCGGCCACCGCCGAGCTTTGCGCGGTCGCAGTCAATACGCTTGTGTTGGAGGAAGTTGCTGCCAACGCCGAAAGCGGCCCTGCGGGATCCGCCAGCACACTCACCGCGCTCGCCAGATTGGTCAGGTTATTGTTGAACCCTTCCACCAGCCCAGCCTGCGTCGCCAGATTGGAGGCTTCGTTTTGCCACTCCGTCACTGGGCCGCTCTGCGCGTTAATAATCTGTTGCACCAGTGAACTCACATCGATTCCCTGGCCGGAGAGGAGCGTCGCGGGATTTAGACTAATGCCCATCGCTTTTTTCTTTTCCTTCGCTGCCACCTGCCCGGAAAGTTGCTCTTCACGAACTGCGGTCGGGCAATGAATTTAATTGCACTCTGACGGCCTCCGAGGCCTCGGATGCCATCGAGATTTCATCTTC
>Ga0335078_10000457_pt1 | contig 63176 bp, 37 predicted proteins | sample Lox_Sample_32_FD_206711 | JGI IMG/M metagenome (GOLD analysis project Ga0335078, IMG submission 206711) | Soil microbial communities from Loxahatchee National Wildlife Refuge, Florida, United States - Lox_Sample_3.2 | ecosystem: Environmental > Terrestrial > Soil > Wetlands | place: USA... | reverse complement strand
TTCAACACCTCGGAAGACGAACTCCGCCAGATGTTCGAGTCTTACGGGCAGGTGGACCGGGTGAGCATCATGACCGATCGCGATACCGGCCGCTCGCGCGGCTTCGCCTTCGTGGAGATGACCAACGCGGAAGACGGGGAGAAAGCCATCGCGGCGCTCAACGGCAGCCAGCTCGGCGGTCGGACTTTAAACATCAACGAAGCACGGCCGAAGACCGAACGCAGCGGTGGAGGCGGTAGAGACGGCGGCAGAGACCGTGGTCACGGCGGTGGCCGTGGCCGCTGGTAGCATTCGCCTTTGCCCGAGGGGTCCACTCAACGGGCTCTTCTTCTGCGAACCTTGCCAGCTTCGCGGTGTAGGGTTTCGACCGCGAGAGTCACGCGGGTCCGCGACAGTCCACGATATGCGCCAAACGTCTTCGTGAAGCCGCGCCAAATTGCCGCTGCGTTAGCCCCGATGTAAACTGGAGGTCGGGACGCGCCCGTAGCTCAGTTGGATAGAGCGATTGCCTCCGGAGCAATAGGTCGGGAGTTCGAATCTCTCCGGGCGCACCAGTTTTCCGGTTTTTCCGCAGTTGCTCCAGCGCAACTCCTGAGTTTTAGTCAGAGCGGACCTGCGGATTCTTCTCTTGCGCTACCCTATTGCTGAATGCCTCCAGAGCCCGATTACTTCCCTGATCCGGTCGCAGCATACGACCGCTTGGCGCTCCATTTCGATCACTTGGCCCGCGGGCGCAGGCAATACCTGGAGGGTGTTGAAAAACTTATCATCTCGGGCGTACAGCCCAACAGCCGGTCATTGCTCGATGTGGGCGCGGGCGATGGCCGGCGGGCGCTGAGAATCGCAGCCCGAGCGGGTTTGCAGCGGGTTGTTCTTCTGGAACCTAGCAGGCAGATGGCCCGGCAGACCGGTGAGGCTGAAGTATGGGCGCTTCGGTTGGAGGGGCTTGATTCGCAGAAGGCTCCGGCGAGTGGCAACTCGTTCGATGTGATCACTTGCCTCTGGAACGTTCTGGGCCACATACAGCCGGAGCGGACGCGCGGTCAAGTTCTGAGTTCATTACGGGCGATGCTCTCACCTGACGGTGTCTTGTATGTGGACGTCAATCACCGGTACAACGTAAGTTCATATGGTGCGGTTCGAACGGCGTTTCGGTTCTTGCAAGATCGCCTGTGGCCCAGCGAGTTCAACGGCGACGTGACCGCGAAATGGGATTTGCAAGGCTCGAGCTGTTCAACCTACGGCCACGTCTTTACCGATCGGGAGATGCGACTCTTGGCTGCCGCGGCGGGGCTAGAAGTCCACGAGCGCATTGTCGTGGACTATGACACGGGCGAGGTGCGCCGTTTCGGATTTCAAGGGAATCTGCTTTACATTCTGCGGCCACGAAGGTCGGAAAGCGCCTTGGCCAGGGCAGTGCAGACCTCCTCGACTTCCGCCTCGGCCATCTGATTGAAAAACGGCAGGGCCAAGGCGCGCCCGGCGACCGAATCCGTGACCACCAATTCCGCCGGCACTGAGTTCCGTATTACCGGCTGGCGGTGCAGCGGCGCGAAGTATCTGCCCGTCTGAATCCCTTTTTGCAAGAGCTGTTTTGCGATAAAGTCGCGGCCGGAGCCATCCATCCATTCCGGCATCAGCACAACGTAGCTGAACCAGCTGATTCTTCCGTTCTCAGCTGAAAGGGACGGTAGCAAAGCCTCGCCAATCTCTGCGATCTTCCGGTCATAGCGCGCTGCCAGCGTTTGGCGTCGCTCGATCGTTTCTTCCAACCGGCGCAATTGGGAGGCCCCCAACGCGCAATTCATCTCCGATAGCCTATAGCTATAGCCAACTTCGACGTGCTGGAACCAGTCGAGCCCCGGATCTCTGCCCTGATTACGCAGCCGCCGGGCGCGGTCGGCAATGGTCCGCCGCGAGGTGACCAGCATTCCTCCTTCCCCCGTGATGATCTGCTTGTTAGGATAAAAGGCCAGAATGCCGGCGTCGCCAAACGTCCCGACTCGCTGTCGGTTGATTTCAGCCCCCAGCGCCTCGCAGGCATCTTCGATCAATGCAATGTTCTTTCGGCGAGCGAGCGTGCTGAGCCGGTCAACCGGCGCTGGCCGGCCGAACGTGTGAACCACGATAATCGCAGCCGTACGGTCACAGAGCAGTGCTTCCACGGTCTCGGGCGTTACGTTGAATGTTGCCGGGTCAATCTCGGCGAAGACCGGGCGCAGTCCTTCCTGCAGAAGCACGTTGAGCACTGCGGAAAACGTAAAAGAAGGAAGCACGATGTCAGCGCCGCGCGGAATATCGAGGGCCCTGATCGCCAAATGCAGAGCCGAAGTGCCTGAGTTCGCAGCGACCGCAAAAGGGCAGCGCAGATACGCAGCCATTGCGTCCTCGAACTGAGTGAGCTTCGGCCCCATGCTCAGGTGCGGCGTCTGCAGCACAGCCAACACCACTTCGCGGTCCGCGTCAGTAATCTCAGGTTTGGCCAGGGGGATGCGCAGACTCATGGGGCGACAAACGATTCTACACGTGAGAAAGAGCAATATCTCTGATCTTTGCGGTAACAAGCCTTTAACCGCAAAGGACGCAAAGAAATACAAAAAAGACCGGGCTCGTTCGCCCGGTCCGTGGTCTGCAACGTGGCAGCAAATTCTAGAACACGAACTTCACTCCCAGCGTCATCTGCCGGATCCCGCCACCAAACTGCTTCGGGTCCAGAAACGCGCTGTTGTAGGGGAGCGCGTATCCCTGGGTTGAAGTCGCCACCGCGATTCCCGAGGCGTTGAATACATTTCCGTTGGTCAGAGCGTAGCTGGGGTGGTTGAGCACATTGAACACGTCCGCGCGGAACTGCAGGTACTTGGTCTCGCTGATGTGCGTGTTCTTCGCCAGAGAGAGGTTGAAAGTGGTAAAGCCGGGCGTCCGGAAGCTGTTGCGGCCTACCGTAGTGACTGCCCCGGAGCCGGCAACCACGTAGCGGGCGTTGGGATCGGCCGGCGTGTAGCCGATCGCGGGATCGAATCCCAATCCGATCGCGGCAAACGGGCCGCCGGGATTGGCCGCGCAACCTTGCAGCGGCGCTGCGGTAAACGTCGTGGAGCCGATGTAAGTGTTGCCTACCGGAACTCCGGAAGTGCTTCCCGCAATAGATTCGCAAACCGGGAAGACATCGGTTCCCGTGTTGCCTCTTCCGTTCGGATTCAGCACCACCCGATCTCCCGCCGCATCCACGTTGCCGTTGGAATCCACTCCTGACTGGATCGTGATCGGCTGTCCCGACTGCGCATAGAACACCGTCCCAACCTGATATCCGTTCAAGACCGCTTTCAGGAAGTGATTCTCGGCAGTGGTTTTGGGCAGCTGATACACCACCCCAAGCGAGAATTTATTTCGCACGTCCAGGTCGGAGTTGGCGCGGTCTGCCCCGAGATTGTTGGTGTCCTGCGAACGGCGCGGGTCCAGTTCGCTGGTGAAGAACTCATTCGTGGCGTCGTCAATGGTGTGCGAATAGGTGTAGCTGGCGTTGATCAGGAAGCCGTGGCTCGTCTTTTGGTTGAAGGTGATTGAACCCGCATGATAGATGCTGCTGCCAAACGGGTCATAAGAGGTCACGTTGCCGAAGAACCCGTATTGCCCATAGATATTCGGTGTATTGCTTATGAGCCCCGGAACAGGGTTGCTCGGACCAAATGGTCCCAGCCCCGCCAGTTCCTGGTTAAAAACGAAGTTATAGAACGTCGTGTCCGTTGGCGTGTTGGCCGAATAGGTCGCCGGAATGGACGACGCGTTCAGATAAGTCGGAAGCGGGGGACCACCGGCATCGAAGTACGAAATAAAGTTCTGGCGAAATTGTACGGGCAGTTCAAGCCCGCGAGTGCCAACATAACGAACTTCAACGGTCGCGTTCTTATAGAGTTCGCGCTGCACGCCCAGGCTCCAGGTCAGGACCTTGGGAAGCACCGCGTTAGGAATGTAAGCACTGGTTAGATTGCGCGCGTCCGCCTGGCCGGTTGGAGGAATATAGGCCTGCGGAAGGCCGCCTCCTGCCAGGAATCCGCTTCCGCTAGTGCACCACGAAGGCGTCGGGGTCAAGGTGCAAGCCGATCCGGTGTCCAACTCGCTCTGTAGCTGCGGCGGCAGTGAGATCGAGTCGAAGTTCTGGAACTTCACGTCATAGTTGATGCCAAATCCGCCGCGGATCGCGGTTTTCCCGCTGCCGGTTGGATCGAAAGCAAAACCAATACGGGGAGCAATATTGTTTTTGTCGGTCCCAGGATTCTTGAACGCGATCACGCCGGGAACATCGGAAATAGCGTTCTTGCTCCACTCCTCATCGCCCACCGGATTGGTCCAGAATTCATAGCGCACGCCCAGGTTCAGAGTAAGCCGCGGGGTGACTTTGAAGTCGTCTTGAATGAATCCGGCCAGCAGGCTCTGTGTTCCCAGAAAGTAGCCCGAGCCCGCATTGCGCAGCGCACGCACATCGGGGATATCGTCGTTGATGAACGCCGAGGTTGAGCTGTAGGCGTAGTCGCCGACACTGCGCGGCAGAAAGAACTGCGGATAAATGAAGTGGTTGTATTCTCCGCCGACCTTGAATGTGTGCTTGCCGCGCACCCAGGTCAGGTTGTCGCGAATCTGGTAGCTGCTCTGTTTCTGGTGCTGGTTGTCGGCGACGCTGGTGGTGTCACCGGAATACAAATCGTTGAGGGTTATGTCCGGTTGGCATGTTGTGCCGGGAGTACATGGATCGAGCAGGCCGACGAAGTAGTACGAATACTGCAGCCGCAGATCATTCACCAGGTCGTTGCGCGCCGTCCATGTATCAGTCAGCGCGACTTTGCGATTGTTGACCGGTTCGTTCTGATTCCACAAGGGAATGGGCAGCGCTGCCGGGAATATGAAATTCTCCTGGTTGAAGGTGAAGCGCGTGCCGAATTGGTGGTGACCCATGGTGTAGTCGGTGTTGAACTGCGCATCGTGCTCGCGCTGGAAGTTAGGCCCAATGGCGACCAGGCTTCCTACCGGAATCGGCGTACCGTTAACGTCGAGCGTGCCCGCATTGTTTGAGGGAGCAATCGGAAAATCTTTCAGGGCCGCGGCCACTGCCGGATCGGCGGCCATGCTCTGCAACATCGTCAAACCAGCTGCCGTCGGCGCAGTGTCAAGAGAAACCGGCGCGCCCGCCCCATGGACGGTGGTGTACTCGTAAGCTCCGAAAAAGAAAAACTTGTCTTTGATGATCGGTCCGCCGATGGTGCCGCCGAAGCGGTTGTCGTCGTAAGCCGGCTTGCCGGGGATGGTTCCAGCCGCAATCGCCTCGGCAGTCAGATTGTCGAGCGAATTGAAGTTGCGGTTCTGCACATACCACTCGCCCGATCCGTGCAGTTGGTTGGTGCCGGTTTTAGTGATCAGGCTGAACTGCCCGCCGGCAGAGTGCCCGTACTCAGCACTGAACTGGTTGGTCTGCAACGCGAACTCCGACACTGCATCGGGAATCACGGTTGAGTTATTCCCGGTTACGCCCAGGTTGTTGTCATCCACCCCATCCACGGTGAAGTTGTTGTCGCGTGGGCGCGTGCCGCCCACCGATCCGCCTACTCCCTGCGCTCCGCCGGGAGTCGCCACTACATTGGGCGAAAGAATCGCCAGATTCAGCGGGCTGCCGTTCAAAACCCCAGCGGAACTGGGCAGGTTCAGAACGTCCTGAGAATTGAAGTTGCTGTTCAATGTGGAAGACGTGGTTTGTACCTCCACCGATCCTGCCGATACTTCCACGGTTTCGGATGCAGTGCCGACCTGCAGTGTGGCATCGGCGACGTTGTCCTGGTTGGCCAGCACGATGACATCGGTGCGCACCGAACGCTTGAATCCCGCAGCCTCAACTGAGACGGTGTAGCTGCCAGGCAAAATACTGGGGAAGTTGTAAGTCCCCGCCGAACTGGTCGTCATCTTCTGGGTCACGCCCGTCGCCTGATTGACCACCGTGACCAGCGCGTTGGGCACTACGGCGTCCTGCGGATCAAGCACCTGGCCTCGCAGCACCCCGGTGGTTTTCTGCGCCCAGGCAGAAGTTCCCGCGATGAGGAGCACGGCCACGAGCAGCCATCCCCATGTTAACAACCCCGCCCATGGCCGACCTGATGACGATGCCGCTGTGTTCGCAGTCGTTTTCATGAATCCTCCTGGCACGTTGCGCACGCTTTGAGCGAACCGGCTGACGCTCACAGATTGTTGTGCTGTGAAGCGAATCTCGCCGGGTTCAAATTCGCCCGGGGACAAACTCCCGCCGGCTGCAAGTAACACTCGGAGGGCCAAGGACTAGCTGGATTAATCGCCTTGGGACAGATGGCGGGCTTGCGGTGACGAGAAGTTGTCGAGGAGCGTTCGATGATTACCGAGCTAGCGTGGCCGGCCTCAAATTCTCGAAGCTGAAAGGCTAGAATCTACGGGAATTCATACAACACTCGAAAAGGAATACTGAGTTCGGAAGATCACGCGCTTTTTCTTAAGCGCAATTGGACTACGATCTTCGGTCTTGGCTAGTGTCTGTCATTGCTATTGGCCGCCTTGGCTGTGCTTATACCCGGGCAGGGTGACGATCATGAAACCCTGGGGTCCTTGATAGCCGATGGACGGGAGCCCTTCAGCAAAGTCGCCCTGCGATCCAATGTCTTCGTTGGTCAGGTTGGGTGCGTAGAACATTACGTGGGGAGGAAAAGACTCCAACTTCCCAGTTCGCGAGTTGAAGTTGCGAATTTCTCGGGAAAGCATGTATGCGACCCCGGGCCGGCGTGGTGAAACATACTTCCTCGAGCGGAAGCCTTCGGCGATTTCCGCCCTGATCTCGTCCAGCGGCTTGCCTTGCATCAGCAGCTCGCCGACGCGCAGCACTTTAGGAAGAATCGTTGCCGTACCCTCCGCGTCGTAGCATGTCGGCTTCAAGCTAAGGGGATGGTCTCGATTCACGATGCAGGTGAATCCGTTCTTGCTGTCGCGCACTTTGACGAATCCATGCTTCTCGAGTGCGTAGACTCCGGCTCGGTCACGCAAATTCGCCGGGCTCGCGCTCAAGGCCAACGCGATCTCCTGGTCGCGCGGCAATAATTGAGGAACGGTGACGTTTCGTGGATTGGCAATTGGTGCTGCGGCCGCTTCTTCCCCGGATTGGCCCCTGATGAGGGTAGACAAAAGCAACGTCACAGCCAGCAATGAAAACGTTCCTCGTCTGAGCATAGCGGTAAACCTCCGATTTGCGGCGGCGCAGAGCTGCCATTCTGCCCAAGGGCATTTCGCCCTCGCCTTCTCGCCGCTGCGCGAAAGTTTACGGTGGTTTCCTACGAAGTACGCGCCAGATGTGGGAACTGCTCGGCGGCGATCCTTGAATGCTGCCCCGGCGGGGACGAACTCATCCCACGACCAAACCTCTGCGATTAGTGAATATGTGAATCCACTGCCGATGCCAGGGAATGAGTCGCGGGCGCCGGCAGAGGCTGCAGGATCTCGTCGTTCCCCTGCGCCTGAAACGGAATATGAATCTGCACCGATACGCCACCCGCGGGAGGGCTTTGCATTTCCAGACTCTGGTTCTGGCCGTACAAGGTTTCCAGCCGCTCGCGGGTCGCGCGCAATCCGAAGCCGCGCGTGGAGGGAACATCTACGCGGAGTCCGGCGCCATCGTCGGTTACTCGAAGTTCCAGCTCGCCCTCATGCACGGCCGACTCGATACGGACCGTCCCACCCTCCGACCGCCGTGAGACGCCATGCTTTACCGCGTTATCCACCAGCGGCTGTAACAGCAGGTGAGGGACGAGAGCGTCGAGAGTTTCAGGCGCGATGTCGAGCACGATGTTCAACCGTTCCTCGAATCGCACTTTCTCGATCTCCAAGTAGCAATTCACAAACTCCAACTCCCGGGTGAGGGTCGTGATTTGCGTTCCCGCATCCTCCAGGATCATCCGCAACAGGTCGCTGAGGCGCGTCATCATGCGATCGGCGGCGGTCACATCAGTCAGCATCAAGGTTGAAATGGAGTGCAGCGTATTGAACAAGAAATGCGGCTGCAACTGGCTTTTCAGCGCCTGCAGTTGGGCTTTGGCCAACTGCGCCTGCAATTGCGACGTCCGCAGTTCGCGTTCGCGCAGCCCCTGGTAGTAAGAAACGGCGTGGGCGATGAGCAGGATCGGCACATAGGTTCCGGTAATGTCATCAACTACGTTGAGCAGAAAGAGAGACTCGAACAGGTCCCACCGGATACGTATGGCGTGGGCTTGCGAGTTCCAGATGGCGGAGGTGTAACCGCCAATGCCGGTGTCCCAGACTGAATAGGTGAATCCGCGCAGCGCCACATGCGCTGCTGAAAATAAAATCCCGCACGCCAGATACAGAAGGCAGCGCCGCCCCCACACGCGCCGGCGCAATGGATAGCGCAACGCCAGTGCAAAGACAAAGGGAGTGAGCGGAGCGTAGGTCAGCACCTGGCTGAATTCGAGGGCCGCCATACTGCTGAATTTCATGGGCGTTCCTCGCACCCGGTCAAACTGGAAGATGGCGATGCTGGCCGCCAGTGCCACCAGCGTCCATATGCCGAAGCTCGCAATCCAGATGATCCACGCGCGATGCTTGCCCGCCGGTACAGCAACCTCCCTTGATGCATCGCCGCCAGCGATCGTTCGCCGCGGGCGGCGCAAGAGTTCGCCGCCGCAATGAGGGCAGATGTAGTGCGAATCCGAACCGCAATCGTGGCAAAAGGTGCACTCGTAAGAGCACACGTAGGCTTCGCCGTTAGCCGGCAGAGTGCGTCCGCATTTTTCACAGTTTGCTTTCATATGCATATGCGCGCCTCTGCCGGGCCAGGGCCGACTCTCACGGCGGGGATTGTAGCACTGGGCCCAAACTCCACGGAGAAGCCGCCAGAGAAAGTCTCCCTATTGACGCGGTCCTCCCCAGCGTCTTAGGCAAGACGCGTGTTAAAACTCCGTGAATTCCCGCGGTCGTCATTCCATTCCAGTCATAATATGTTACAAGCGTGTTGGACTTCCGGCGACCGCTGGGAACTGGAACAAGAACGAGGAGGACCGACCCGATTGATCGCCCGCCGCGCCAAAGCCAAGCCCACTGCCCCTCTGGAGACCGAGTCCACCAAAGAAATGGCGGACCTCATCCGCCAGGCCTGCCTGGTAGCCAAAGACTCGGCGTCCAACGCCGCCGAGTTCATTGACAACTCCTCGAAGATGGCATTTCTGGCGGTGAAGGACTGCGAGAAGGAACTCGACCGCATCGAGCGCAGAATTGACGAACAGCTGGCCAGCGCCATCACGGAAGTCACCGAGCCGGAGGCGCGCGAGTTGCTTGCCTGCCTGAAATTCATCATTGACCTGGAACGCATCGGCGACTTGAGTTGGTCGGTGACCAAACGGCTGCACAACCTGGGTTCACGCCTGCTGCCCGACGATAACCGTGAGATGGCGGCCATGGCAAAAATATTGGAGGAGATGCTGGAGCGCATCTACCAGGGTTTTGTGAATCGCGACACCGCTCCCGCCAGCTGGGTGATCCAGGCGGATGCGCGCATTGACGAAACTTGCCGCGGACTGTTCAGCCGCCACCTGACGAGCTCCCGGCAGCGCACCCGCGAATACAGCACCAGCCTGCTGCTGATGGCGCAGGCCTTCGAGCGCGCCGGCGACCACGCCAAGAACCTGGCGGAGGAAGTATTTCACCTGGTGGAAGGCCGCAGCCTGCGCCACGAACTGCAGCGCCACAAGCTGGACAAATAGCTGCCGGCTATTGACGGTGAGCAGTCTTGGCACGCACCAGGATCGGGCAACCGCAGGCCAGCTCTAGCAGATACCTGCCGGCCGCAATTCTCTCCCCCAACTGTGCGTCCTGAAAGGGACGCTGCGTCCACACCGTGAGGAAATCGCCCGTCTTCCGCACTGCCAGATTGCGGATTGCAATCGCATCCCCAGCGCACAGCGACTCTGCGAGCCGCAGGATGCCCGCCAGAAACACGACCAACTCCTTTTGCGTCGCGGAAAGAGCCGCGAACCTTCTTTGGTCCGCCGGCAGCGCTCCCCGATGGAAGCGCGCCACCAGCGCCGCCAGTTGCAGGTCCTGCGCACGGAATCCGAGGGGTGGTTCGAACCGCCGAATATACCGCGCCGAGAGCTTCTGATATTTCCTCTCGCGCTTGGCCCTCCCCACATCGTGCGCCAGGGCCGCAGCCTGCAGGATCATCCGGCTGTGCGGATTGCGTGTGCGAGTGCCAAAACCACACTGCACCAGCCCGTCGTGGAGTTGCAGCGCGGTCAGCGTCACGTTTTCGGCGTGACCGAATTCAGGATCGAGAAATCCGGCCCAGGTCCGTACCCGCTCCACCGCGCCCGTTTCCACCTCAGCGTCGCGGGGCAACTCGGCACGCCAGGCCCGCCATAGTGAATGCGGCCCGATCGTCTTTTCGCGGTAATTCTGCAGCCGAGTTCGTCGCGCCGCCTCAACCGTGGTATGCCAGCGGGCCCGAGCCTCGTCATTTTGAAAGGCATGGATTTTGAGCGCCGCCGCCCAAAGAACATCCAGATCGTGCACTTCGCCCAGCCAATCCTGCACAGCTTTCAGCTCGTCACCCCAGGCATCGTGAAGGCGGGGAAGAAAGTTCTCCACCGTGTAGCGGAATTTTTTCAGGCCGATGCGCAGCTGATGAAAAGCCGTCTTTGACCGGTTGCGCAGGGCGCGGTGGTGGAGCTCGTAGGCATCATTCCACTTTTGCAACGCAAGATGGCGGAACACCAGGCTGTCCAGCGGGACCCGCTCCGCCCGCTTCGGCAGAAAGTTTGCCCAATCTTCCCAGCGGCTGCGGTCGAAATTGTCCAGCGCGGAAATTGCCCCTGCCTTCAGGGCCGGCTCCTGAGCCGCGACAAAATCGAGCAGGGAACGGGCCACGGGATCGTCCTTCGGCGCCAGGTGCTCGATCCATTCCATCATCACGTGAAGGTCGCGCAGCGCGCCCAATTGGCTGAAGAGTTCCTTGCCGGCCCGCTTCATCTGCTTCCAGGTCGGCCGGGAGTCAAGGGCCATCATGCCGTCGGCCATGGAGCGGCAGCGGCGCAGCGCCACTCGAAGATCGTGCACAGGGTCGGCTTCGAACCCGGCGCGAACTTTGTCACACTCTTCCGGGACCTCGTGCATCCAGTGCCCCAGGCCGAAATGCTTCACTCCACCCGGTTTTTCAGGGGTCTTCAGCACCAACAGGTTTGAGCTCGCGGCAGCCATATTTTGGGAGAGCACGGACTATAGCATCAAGCAAAGTGTGGCCCGGCGGCCTTCGTCCGTCGAGCGAGACCTTCGCGTCAATGGGTCAGCAACTTGAAGGCATGGGTCCACTGGTTGCTCCGAAAGCCCGGAATACACCATAGTATGCACAGCGGCTCCAAGGCGCGTGCCGACACCAGGCTTCCGCAATCAAACGGATCCCAGCCGAACTGGCGGATTATTTCTGACACTTGCGCCTTTGCCCCTTCGTCGTCGCCGCACAGAAACATGGTGGGAATACCCTCATCGTAATGCGGGTTGACCATGCGACCCGCGCCTACGCTGTTAAAGGCCTTCACCAGGTGGGCCCGTGGCAGGCGTGCCTGAGTCTTCTCGGCAAGCGATTCGTTGGGTCCGGTGGTAAACCGCATAACCCCATTCAACGGAGGCGCGTCTGCAACCGGAATAGTGGTATCGATCACGGTTTTCCCGGTGAAGTTTTCAGGCCCGGCCATCTCGATCACCTTGTCCGCAATTCGGCCCAGCACCGTCAAGACCAGCAAATCGCCAAACTTTGCCGCTTCCGCAAAGGTGCCGGCCGAGGCTCCGGGATTCTGCGCAGCCCATTTCCGAACTGCTTCCCCCTGCGGGTCCCGCGTTCCCATCATGACGGAATGCCCATGCTTCAGGAAGCCTGCTCCTAAGCCTGCCCAACCGCTCCCGACCCTAATATTCCAGCTTTCATGCTAATTTCTCCAGGTTGAATTTCGCTGGCAGGCCAATGCCGCCAGAGGACGGCCTGCGCACATTTCTGAGCCGAATCTCACTATACCTCTTTGCAAACGCCGCGGCTCGCCACCCGTTTCGCGGCTCTTTCCAGTTCCTGCTTCCCAGCAATAGCGAAGGCGTGTAGGCTTGGCATTTTGAGGAGGCAATTTTTGTGATCTCACGCGACCGCACGCGGCTGTTCGTCAAGCTCCTCGCAAGTTGCCTTCTGATCTGGATCGCGCTTGCAGCCTTTGCTGCGTCCTCTGATCAACCCGCGCCGGCGGGGTTGTCACCCATCCTGCAATACATCAGCTCCGACTGGGACGTGTTAACCCGCTCCATGACCCGCTGCGACAGTGTGGTTGACCCCAAACTCCCGGAGTCATCGGTGCTCTATTTGCCCGCTGGATTCGCCGAGCCCGAAGCGGTAAAGAAACTCGAGCACGACTGCAAAGTCCGCGTGGAGCACCTGCCCGCCGTGATTAAGCGGCCAGGACAGATTGACGTCAGCGCCATTCATCCCCACGGCTTGCTCTTTCTTCCTAACAGCTATGTCGTCCCCGGCGGCCGCTTCAACGAAATGTACGGTTGGGACAGTTACTTCATCGTGGTCGGCCTGCTGCGCGACGGGCGCCTCGACCTGGCTCGCGATATGGTTGAGAACTTCTTTTTCGAAATCGAGAATTACGGCACCGTGCTGAACGCCAACCGCACCTATTACCTCACCCGCTCGCAGCCCCCGTTCTTGACTTCCATGATCATGTTGCTCGAGCAGGCGGAGAAAAACGCCGGGCACGATGACCGCCAATGGCTGGCGCACGCTTATGAGATCGCTGCCCACGACTACGAAAACTGGGTGCGTGACCCTCATTTGGCGGACAACACCGGGCTCTCGCGCTATTACGATTTCGGCGCCGGTCCGGCCCCCGAAAGCTTGCAGGATGAAGCCGGAGTGTATCGCAGGGTCACAGGCTATTTCGTAACCCATCCCGATTACGCCAAAACCTATGTGATGGAAGAAGACGGCAAAGCCCAGGCCGGAAAAGACGTCGGCCCGCCGTTTACCGTGCAAGTCTGTGACGTGTCGATGACCATGGCCCCGCCCGGGTGCACTACCGCGGCCACCGTCCACCTCAGCGCCGATTACTACCGCGGCGACCGCAGCATGCGCGAGTCAGGCTTCGACATCTCGTTCCGCTTTGGCCCCTATGGCGCGGCCACCCACCACTTCGCGCCAGATTGCCTGAATAGTCTGCTCTACAAGACTGAAAAAGATCTTGAAGAAATCAGCCGCGAGCTAGGAAACACCACCGACGCCGAGAAGTGGCAGCAGCGCGCCGCGCACCGCAAGCAAATCGTGAACCACTATCTGTGGGACAGCCCGCGCGGCCTGTACTTCGACTACAACTTCGAGACGAAACATCGCTCCACCTACGAGTATGTGACCACTTTTTATCCCCTATGGGCGGGCCTGGCTAGCCCTGAGCAGGCCAAAGAGGTAGCTGCAAACCTGAAAATTTTCGAGCGCCCTGGTGGGCTGCTCACCAGCACCGATGACACCGGCGCCCAATGGGACTCCCCATATGGCTGGGCCCCGCTGCAATTGCTGGCAGTGGAAGGCCTCCGCCGTTACGGCTACAACGCCGACGCCGACCGCGTCTCCTACGAGTTTCTCTCCATGGTGGCGGAAAATTACCGTCGCGAAGGCACCATCCGCGAGAAATATAACGTCATCACCCGTTCCTCGGAAGCTCACGTGATCGCCGGATATCAGGCCAATGTCGTCGGCTTCGGATGGACCAATGGCGTCTTCCTGCAATTCCTCCACGAACTGCCCAAAGAAGCGGTTGAACGCCTGGCAAAAGAGCAGATGGGCCCGCAATGAACCCGGCCCAAATACGATTTCCGGATCACCCTGTTCAGCAGCTGTCGCTTGCTCAGAATTCCACTCGCATTTGAAATGCGATCATTCGCGGGCTGCTATCGCCGCCCAAACCCACGCCGAGCAAACCGGTCGGCGGAGCCGTTGTGTAAGTGAGCGCTCCAAAGCCAGTCTGAGTGAAAGGCTTTCCAGGAATGCCGGCCAGTACCATGCTTGGAAGCCCGAAATTCGGGTGGTTGAAGAGATTGAAGAATTGGGCCTCCACTCGGAGCTTCACCCTTTCGGTCACGGGAAATACTTTGGTGAGATAGAGGTCATTCCAGAAAAAGTCGGGGCCGCGCAAGGCATTGCGGCCGAGGTTTCCGAATTGGCAGTCCTGAGGATCGTCGCCGCCGGAGCATTGTCCTGTACTCGGGTCAACCGCCGAAACGAAGGCATCCGGATTTAACCACTGAATGGTGCCCGGTTGGGTGACACCGGGGATGGGGTGGTGCTCATACAGGGGAACGCCCGGAACGACGTTGGCGAACTGCGGTCCACTGCCCTGCACAATGCCGTTGCCGTTCGCTGAATAAGGTGTGCTCAAAACGGAAAATGGAACGCCGCTGTGCCAGAACAGCGTTCCGGAAACCTGCCAACCATTCAGCCCATACGCCAGCAGGTGGTTGCGAACCTTAATCGGCAACTCATACACATACTGCGCGTTGAGATTGTTGCGGATGTCATAGTCGCAGGGACCATAATCGCGCTTCAGTTCGCCGGGTAAAGGAGAAAGAATCCCTCCCGCCGAGAACTGAAGAAATCCTCCGTTGGAGACCGTATCCATGCAGCGGCTCCAGGTGTAATTGATCTGTCCTTGCAGGCCATGCCCGAGGCGCTTCGTCGCCGTCAGTTGGAGGCCGTTGTAGTGGCTGTTCTCGCCGGTGGAAAATTGCGTCACCGCGCTGAATCGAGGGTCGGCCGGCTGCAGATAGGGGAACGGCGAAAAGCAGCCAGGGCACACCGTCTGGTAGCCGTTCACTTGCGTCAGATAGGGCTGGTTCACAGCGCGCGTGCCCACGTATTGCGCTTGCAAACTCCCCGTAGTTCCCACCTGACGTTCGATTCCCAGGCTCCACTCCATAAAATATGGCGCATGCAACTTGCCATCGGGCACCGCGGCCATGGCTACTGGGGGAAGGCAGTCGGCCGCGTTTGCCTCTGGAGATGCGCAGGAAAGCAGGCCGTTTGAAAATCCTGAACTGAATCTCTGATTTGCCGCAATGGTAGCGTCAACTGCGCTGTTGGGAACTCCCGGCGCAATTAGCGTGCCGCCCGCCGTTCCCAACAGCCCCCCTTGGAACGTCTGCACGTACGGAGGATTGGTGCCGATCAGGTCGGCAATACTGCCCGGCAGGATATCGCTGAAGATTCCGAAGCCCGATCTAAGTGCGGATTTCGGCCCAAACTGCCACGAAATCGCCGCTCTCGGTTGCAGGATCGCAATTGGCACGGAAGAAAACAATTTGCCAAGGTGAGTTTGAATGGCGGCGTTCAACGGCTGATTCACATCGTGCAGAATGGAACCGAAAGCGCCGCCAAGACGGGCGATTTGATCATGCGGATTCAGCGGGTTGGAGTTGAACGTGTCGCGCACGCCGAGTGTCCAGGTCAATTTCGGCGTTACCTTCCAGGTATCCTGCGCGTAGAGATCGAGGTTGAGAAAGTTGAATGGCTCGTTCGCGGTCAGCGGAAAAGTCTTGGTTGCGGTAGAGGCCACGCCGTAAATGAATTGCGGCAGTGTTGTATATGTGACCGTGGGCACTGTGCCCTGCCCAAAATCATAATCATTCAGGCGAAAGATTCGGGTATTCGTGCCAAACCTGAATTCGTGAGCGCCATGGCTCCAGGCGAGATTGTCGTTGATGAAAACTCTCGAAGCACGCCTGCCCTGTATCCATGTATTGTCGAGCCCTCCAATGGCGGTGAATGGAGCATTCGCCCCACTGCCCTGCAGCACAATCGGAAACGCGTTGAGCGTCTTCTGCAAGTCACTTGGTCCAAACAAGCTCTCATACCAGGAAAACGCAGGATTGAAGTAGTTGACGAGATTCTGAGAAAAAACGTGGGTATATCCCGCCGCGAAGGAGTAGAGAGGTTGAGGGGAAATGGCGTTAAACGAGGAATTGATCGGGTCCGTATAGGCGGCTTGCAGTCCATTGTCGGTTTGAAAACGGAACCAGAGGCTGTCTTTCTCATTGATGTTGTAATCAATACGGGCCGTCTGCACCTGCTCGTGGTCATCGCTTGAGTGCGAAACGCTTTGCCGGTTGGCGCAACCATTGCCATTCGGCGGATTGCCCGATACCGGACTGCGGTCCGAATTGAAAGGGCACCCAAGCACGGCCAGGGGTGTGCCGTTGGTATTTCCATAGAGCGAAAACATTTTCTGGTAAAACGGGACCATTTGCGGCGCGGGCGAATAGGGTGATCCAGTCACCGAGTCGGTTCCGCCGAGAGGAAGCTGCTGCAGCACATATTGTTGGAACGCCGCACTGGGAACGGTAGTTGGCGTGACGATGGGCAGGGCAATCCGGACCCACTCGCTGTCGAAAAAGAAAAATAGCTTGTTGTGCACAATGGGGCCGCCAACGCTGCCTCCGAAGTGATTTACGGTTGCCCCCGGTTTGTGGTTCCCCGGAGTCGCATTCGTAAAGTAGTCGGCCGCGTTGAGCAGGGCCCCATTCCACAACTCATAGAGATTTCCGTGAAGTTCGTTGGTGCCCGACTTGGTAACGTAGTTGACCTGAGACGCTCCGTACCGCCCTTGGTCCACGGAATAGGAAAGGGTGTTCACCGTCACTTCGGAAACCGAGTTCAATCCCAACACCAGGTTGGTGGAAAGGCCGCTGTTCAGGTTGGTCAGCGGGTCATTGGTTTCCAGTCCGTCAACAATGTAGCCGTTTGAAAGCGCGGGCAGCCCGTTGAATTCCACGTTGCCATATCCGTTGGTGCCGCCAACGAAATCATTACCGCTACCTGCGGTATTGATAAGGGCGCCAGCAGCAAACTGCAAAGGATAGGTCAGGTCACCGCCTGGATTCGGTAGGTCCTCCAAGGCCGATGCATTCAGAGTGGTGGAGGTGTTGGCGTTCTCCGGATTGATGAGCGGAGCGGCCCCGCTTACCTCAACCGCTTCGTTTGAGCGCGCTACTGCAAGGGTGAAATCCACTGTCTGCTTCTGGCCCAAGGCCGCGATCACATTGTTATTCTGCTGGGGCTCGAAGCCCTGCGCCTCTGCTCTCACCGAGTAAGTTCCCGGCCTTAACTGAGGAAAGTTGAAGCGCCCCTCTCCGTCGGTCTGAGCAATTCGCCTCAGACCGGTCTCTCGATTGGTGACCGTCACGGTCGCTCTGGCCACGACCGCTCCGCTCGCGTCCTTCACTTGGCCCAGGATTGCGCTGGTAGTTTCCCCTTGCGCGAGTGCTTCGGCTGGAAGCAGGCACGCCAAGGAAAGCGCCAGAACAGCAAAACCGGCCACGCGGGGCATGGATTCCTCCTGGTTCGAGCCGAAGCCGTAGACTTCCCTGGGCGTCTTGTATTAACTTAGGATTACCCAATGTAGTTAAGCATAGTTAATTGGGGAAAAGCAAGAGACATGAGCAGATTCCGGCAAGGAGCCGTTGTGGGATCGAGCGGCTGTTTGAGCGGGGCAGGGAAGACTTTCGAATAGAGGTCTGCTTGACGAGCGTCTAAGAGCCGCGAGCCGGCCCTGAGGTGCAGCAAACGCGCCTGACTACTTATTGTCCTGAAGAGTCTGCAGTTGCTCAGCCAGTTTCAATTCCCTATCAGCGTCATCGTTGCGCCCGAGGTCGCGGTAGGTTTGGCCCAGCAGATGATGAGTAATGGGATTGTTCGGGTCCATCGTCGCCGCGCGCTGCAGAGCGCGCGTCGCCAGCTCGAACTCACCTTTTTTTTCCAGCACTTTCCCCATCAGAATGTAAGGACCGGTGGAAGTCGCGTCCAGCCAGATGGACCGCTGCAAGAGGCGTTCAGCGTCGTCAAACTTCTGCAGCCGTGAGTAGGCATCCGCCAGCTTGTAATACGTGGCCGCGTGCCCGGGGTTGATCGCCAACTCCTTCTGCAGTTCATCCACTGCTTCCGGAATGCGCGACTTGTACAGATAAAGTTCACCCAGCATAAAATGTGCCAGCGGCAGCTTGGGGTCCAATTCCAGCGCCTTCCGTCCGTACTCTTCCGCCACCGGATCAAACCCTTGCCGCAGCAGCATTCGGGCGGTCAACAGGTAACTCGCTGCCGAGTCCGGCGGCAGGCCAAACATGCGGGCGAATGCCTCGCGTGCCTTGGGATAATCTTTCGCCTGGATGTAGCAAACGCCGAGAATATAAGCGGCATCCACGTTGGCCGAGGGAAACCAGGTCTGTACTTTCTCAAGATAAGGAACCGCTTCCGCCGGACGCCCCGCCAGGTAAAGCGAAAGTCCCAGCAGCTGCACGGCTTCATCGTCTTTGGGATTTTGCTCCAGTGCCTGCTTCCAATACTCAGTGGCTTTAACGTAGTCGCTCTTCTTGTAATAAACCGCAGCGATCTGATGGGCCAAACCGGCCGGTTTGGGGGTTTGCATCTCCAAAGCTTGCAGTTGAGAGATTGCGTCGTCGTACCTGCCTTCCTGCACCAGGCGATGGGCCTGCGCAAAAACGGAATCCGCGTTTCCTGGCGGGATTGGTGCGTGATTAGCGGGAGGCGCAGGCAGGGAAGTTGGTGCAGCCGGTGCTTGCGCACGAGAGAGTTCAGCGCCAGTCAGAGCCACGAACAACAACATCGCCACGATCCACTTCAGCATTGGCATGAATGAGAATCCATAGAATCTGGGAAATGATACTCGCTCGAGCAGGCGCTGAAGCCTAACTGTCATTCCACTCTGTTCAACTCGCAGTCCGAGGAAAGCGAAAAATCTATTCTCACGGCGCTCCAGGCAAACGCGGATTCCTCGCTTCGTCAGGAATGACAATCTGAAGTGCTTAGTCTAAGCCCGCTTGCGCTTCCGCGACACCGACGTACTTGTCCGCCCCTCCATAGTAAAAGAAATAGCCGCCCGCTTTCTGCTTCGCCATGCCTTCGACAAAAACCACGTTCGGGACCTGTCCAACCTTCTCCCAATCTTTCTCCGGAGCAAAAATCGGCTGTTCGCTGCGGTAAAGCACCTTGCGTGGGTCGCGGCGATCGAAAACCGCAACCCCGGTGCGATAGACTAGATGATCATCCGCCCCGTTATAAATCAGCACAATGCCTCGATTCGTGACAATCGGCGGCGGCCCAGGCTCAACCACTCGTGAATCAAAATTGCCCGCCCGTCCCGGCAGGACCGGCCTTTGCGTGGCTTCTGTCCAATGAGCAAGATCGCTCGAATACGCCAACCCCATCTGATCAATGTTGTCGGCGCTGGTTCCCAGAAAATACATCCAGTACTTGCCGCCAATTTTCTCAGGAACGATAGCGCCAGATTTCGTCCATCTAACATTCCAGTTCCCTTTGTACGCAGGAAGAATCACGCCTTTCCTCTGCCAGTGCACAAGGTCTTTCGACGTAGCCAGGCACAACTGCGCGTCTTTCTTGTTGTAGCCGGTATAGGTGAGGTAGAAAGTATCGCCGAATCTCACCAGCCGCGGATCCTCTACCCCGCCGTCTTTTTCGTAGTCCGTCTCCGGCACAAGAACTGGTTCGGGACGGCGGTTGAAATGCAGGCCATCGGCACTTTCCGCGTAACCCAGGCGCGAAGTGCCATTCTTATCCTGCGCCCGGTAGAGCATCACGTACTTGCCGCCGTAAATCACGACTGCCGGATTGAACGTGCCGGCCGACTCCCAGCCATCTCCACGCGGCGAGATAATCGGATCAGGCGAAGCCAGGCGCCAGCCGGAAAACGGCGGCGCCAGAGTGGAAGAGAACGCCAGCAGCAAGCCGCAGAGTAGAAGTCCGAGGATGTATGTATTTCGCCGGCGACGGTTTTTGGCTATGGCCCCTTCTCTACTTAGGTTTGATGGCAATGTAGCCTCGAGACCGCCAATCGGCGCGAGAGTGATTCTACTCCCCCAACCACGGCGGTTGCCTGCAGCGCGCTAGGCGATTTGAACTGATTCCTGCGACAACGTAACCTAGAGTTCATCGTGCGTCTTTCCCTCTCACGTTCTTGCGTTACAAGCCCCTTGCGCGCGTTCACCGTTGGAGTGCTGGTTGCTTCCTGGTCAGTTGCTCAGAGTAATTCGGCGACCGGCAAGGCCCTCGCCGCCTACAAGGGCGGCCTCGCCGCCGTGCAAAACAACGCCCCCGCTGCCGCCCGTACCGATTTCGAACAGGCTGTCAAACTCGCTCCAGGAAATGCGGAATACCAGAATGCTCTAGGGCAATTTCTGCTGCAACAGGGGGATGTTGATGGCGCCATCACCCACCTCCGCGCCGTAACCAAGCTTAAGCCCAACCTGGCTGTCGGCCACGCTTATCTGGCTCAGGCACTCATTTCCAAGGGCTCTCTTGACGAAGCCATTGCAGAACTGCGGATTTCCGTCCGCCTTGCCCCCAGGCAGCCTGACTCGCACCGTGCTCTGGCGCGAGCGTTAAGCCAACAGCAAAAGGTCAGTGAAGCCGCGGACGAAATGAAAGCCGCGCTCGCCTTGGCGCCCACTCGGCCGGAGCTGCATGACGAATACGGATCGCTCCTCGCGCAAAAGGCGGAATTCCAGGAAGCTGAAGCGCAATTCCGCGCCGCTCTCAAGCTGAACCAGAAATACGCCCCAGCGCATTTTCATCTTGGGGTCGCCCTCTTGCGTAGCGGCGATCAAGCCGGTGCAGAGCAGGAGTTGCAACGCTCCGTGGAACTCGACCCTCGAGATGCCGTCGCCCAGTACTACCTCGGGACGGTCCTCGAAGCCAAAGGCGAAAAGGAAAATGCCGTGCTCGCCTATCAGCGGGCCGCTGAACTCAATCCGAAAAGCGCTCCTGTATTAACCCGCCTCGGACTTCTTTTGCAACGTAGTGGCGATCCCGAACACGCGGAAGAAGCCTTTGCCGAAGTGGTGGAATTGGATCCCGACGATCCGGAAGCGCACAACAATCTCGGTCTCGCCCAGATGCAACACGGTGAAGGCGAAGCCGCCGTAAAAGAGTTTCAAGCCGCTCTGCGTCTGCGCCCCGACGACACCGAAATTCGCGGCAATCTCGGCGTTGCCTATCTGCAGCTCTCCGATTTCGATTCGGCGGTCCGAGAACTGCGCGCTGCACTGCGAGCTTCTCCGGAAAAAGCGCAATTGCACTATGACCTGGGAGTGGCGCTCAAGCTCAAGGAAGATTTCCCCAATGCGCGCGCTGAACTGCAGGAAGCGATCCGGCTGAATCCTCAATTGGCGGATGCCTATTACACCCTTGGAGTCACGCTGTGGCAGTTGGGCGACTTTCCCGAGGCGGTTGAGCAATTGCGCTCTGCGACGCGCGTTCAGCCCGATTATGCCGAGGCGTACTACACATTGGGCACAGTGTTGAAGCAGATGAACAAACTGCCGGAGTCGGCTGACGCCCTGCGCGAAGCTATCCGGTTGCAACCTGATTTCGCCGGTGCTCATACAACGCTGGCCGCGGTGCTTCGCCTGTTGGGAGACACCGAAGGTGCTGCACAGGAAAGCCGCAGCGGAGCCGAGATCAGCCGGCGCGCCAACAGCCTGCAGGCCGCTAACTTCAGCACCAATTCCGGCCGCCGCCTGCTTAACGCTGGAGATCTGGAGGGCGCAATTACGCAGTTTCGCGCCGCAATCACTGCCGCCCCGAGCTTCGCCCCCGCCCACTACCAACTGGCGCTGGCATTGCAACGCAAAGGCGACTCGCAGGGAGCATCACAGGAATTCCGCAAGGCGGCGGAGCTGGATCCGCGGCTGGCGCATCCGAAATAAGTCGTACCGGCCAAGGACTAACGACTAACGCCAGCCGCCGGCTAAACCTCATTCCGCACCGCAACTACTTTGGTCTCCACCGGCACACCGCGCGCGACCTTCACCCGCAGCACAATTTCAAACGGCTTCGGGCCGCCGCCGGGAGCAACCCGGAGGCGCGGCAAAAGCTGCGCCAGCGAGTCCTGGTCACAAACGTACTCCACTGCCGCCTCGGTACCGATGGTCGTAGTCCCCGCCAGAATCATGATGGCATGCTCCTGCGTCAACCCGCGCACCAGCGCGATTACAGCATAGTCTTCGCTCAGTTCAGTATTGGCGGGACTTCCCAGAAAGTAAGGCGCTTCTCCCGTCTGGGGGTGAACATTCAGGATTGCCAGGTCCCCCTTGCGCGGCCCCGACGACAGGCGCTGAAAAATGAACTCCTGGGAGTTGGGAATTTCACGCAGGCTCAGGTTTTCCGCCGGCGACCCCACAAAAACCAGATCGTTGTTTCGGGCGTCATCGAGTGAGAACAGGCTGCCGCGCTTGACCCGAATACCTCGCTGCATCGTCTCGAAAACGTGGTCCAGAGCATGCACCGCCAACACTTCACCCACCCCGGTGTAATGGTCGAGGATCAAATCGCGGGAATCGCTCGCAGGATTGAAATACCGCATCCCGGTTTCCGGGCGTCCCACGAAGGCGCCATTACTGAAGATCACCCAGGGTTCTTCCGGGCCAGAGAGAAAAGGCTTCCAAAACCGCTTATAAACCTGGAGGGCAGTGTCGTTTTGGGTGGGCTTCCCCGCTTGAGCTGCATTTCGAGTGGTTAGGAGAAATATAACAATTCCTTCAGCTGCAGCCAGCAAGAAGACCACTAGAATAGCGGCCACAAGCCAACTTGAAGGCGATGTTCGGGGCAGCGGCCTGTCCGGCTCTTCAGGTTCTTCCGTATGGATTAAACGGGGCCTATGCGGAAGCGCTGCGCGGTGATGGAAATTCAGAAGATAGCTTCCCTTTGGCATCTCGATGACGAACGCGTCATCGGCCCCCTCGGAGCTGTAATATGCCGCGAGCTTGGAGCGCAGTCGGCCGGCCTGCACCCGGATGGTGGAGTCAAGCTGGGGATCAAAGTCAGCCGACCGGCCGAATACCTCGGTCGCAATTTGATACTCCTTTGGGTGCACCCCTGGGCGATCCAGGGATTGCTCGGCGAGGTAGCGTAGTAAACGGCACAGGGACTCAGAGCCGTGGAGAACGTCGCTATTCGCTAACTTCTCTACCTGGCTGAGACAGTGTTCCCGTTCAATAGGGTCAACCCGTGTAACTGACATTTAACAAGGTGGTAACAGGCTATGGATGTTATTGTTAAAAAACAATTTAGTCCACTGTAACCGTATCAAACTGGCTGAAACTTCTACTTTCTCCGCTTGCTCCATATAAGGCAATACGGCAGCAAACGTGGGGCTTTTCCTTTACCAACAATCCAAGTGGAATCCGCGTGGGGCGGTGTCTGCGCCCCAGGCAAGACTCGCTCGGTTCACACTGTCAGTTCGGATATGACGTTGTCAACCGGGTTTGATACATAAGGGAAAAATTTCCTGGCATCGGGAAGTTGCACAATCGCGTGTGCGAAACCTGAACGACGTGGCTCATACAGCCGCCAACGGGAATAAGTGCGCTCCCAGCAGGAAAAACGGGTCACTGACGTGGGGAGGAAACGGAAATGATGCAGCGAGGCGTGCTGGCAAAGTGGGTGATGGGTTGCCTGATTCTAGCTTTGTTTTCAACAGCTTCAGCCTTTGGGCAGGCGGTGTTTGGAAGCATTTTCGGCACCGTGACTGATCCCTCGGGCGCGGCCGTCGCCAACGCCAAGGTCACGGTCACAAACGAACGCAAAGGCACAACCGACGAGGCCACCACAAACGACACCGGTAACTACTCTGTCACTCATCTTATCCCTGATATCTACACGGTCCACATCGAAGCCGCCGGCTTCAAGGTGATTGAGCAGAAGGGAATCGTTGTGTCCGCCGATACCGCCTCCCGCATGGACGGCAAATTCGAAGTCGGCTCGACCACGGAGCAGGTCGAAGTCACCTCAGAAGCGCCGCAGTTGAAGACCGACCGCGCTGACGTCGCGGTTGAGTTCAACCAGCGCTACGTCGAAGACCTGCCGATTCTGAACCGCAACTTCACCAGTTTCGAGCTGGCATCTCCTGGCACGCAGAAGCTCGTGGGCTGGAGCCACGCCGCCACCGAAAACCCGCAAGGCGGCCAGCAGATTTTCGTCAACGGCCAGCACTTCAGCGGGACCGGTTTCGAGCTTGACGGCACTGACAACCAAGACCCGATTCTCGGCATTATCGTGGTCAACCCCAACCTGGATGCCATCGAAGAAACCAAGATGACGCTGCAGAACTACGATGCCGAGTTCGGCAAAGCCGTCGCCGGCCTGGTGACCGTTCAGACCAAGTCAGGCAGCAACGAGCTGCACGGCAGCGGCTTCTACTGGCGGCGCACTGACGCCACGGCAGCGCGTGATCCCTTTACACAATTTGCACCAGATCCGGTCACCGGCCGCCTTATTCCCTCAGCCCGGTGGCAACAGTTCGGCGCAACCCTGGGCGGCCCGATCATCAAGAACAAGCTTTTCTTTTTCGGCGACTACCAGGGAACACGCCAAGTGAACGGCGTCAGCAATCAGGAGACGATCCCAACGGCTACGCTGAAGAGCACTTGTGTTGCGGGTGGGACGTTCTGCGATTTCAGTGACTATGCAGGCATTATCGGTAACGGCAGTCCGGGCGACCCGTCTAACTATTTGTACGATCCGACCAGCACCGCGAACGTAGACGGTTCCGGACGCATGGCATTTTGCGGCGCGACCGAGTTTGCCGTGACGGCAAATGCGGCCACGAACATGGCGAATTGCGCGACGCCTTTCTTGATTCCGGTGAGCAAAATGTCGCCGGCCGCGCTGAACATGCTGGCGGCATTTCCTAACCCCACCAACTCTGGCACCTGCGCCACCGCAGGCACGAGCGGCTGCAAGAATAACTTTGTCGGCGCCGGTGGCGGACCGTACAACCAAAACAGCATGGACACCCGCATTGACTATGCCGCCAGTTCCACCGTACAGGCCTTCGGGCGTTTCAGCTTGGATTATTTCAGCCTTTCGGGTGCGCCCAGCCTGGGCGCGGTCGGAGGCATCGGATACGGGCCCGGTGGCTTGGCCGGCAGCTCCATTGTCCACAATTACAGCTTGGCTTCAGGAGTGACCAAGACCTTCAGCACCTCGCTGCTGGCTGATTTCCGCTTTGGGTATTTCAAATACAACCCCAGGACGAACAAGCCAGACGCCGGCACAACTGCCATGACGAACTTCGGCATTCCCAACGCCAACCTGGGAGACAATTTCACCTCCGGCTTGGGCGAGTTCGATATGGACGGTACCGGCTCGAACTTTGGCGATGGCTTGGGAGTAGCTCGTTGCAACTGCCCGCTGATCGAAAGCGAGCAGCAGTTCCAGTGGGTGACCAACTGGACCAAGATCAAGGGCAACCATCAGTTCAAGTTTGGCGCCGATGTCCGCTACGCGCAAAACCTCCGGGTACCAAGCGATTCCAACCGCACCGGTGTTTATGCGTTCAGTCACTTGGCGACATCTGGCGGCGTGACCTCGGGCGCAGTCCCAACCGGCACTCCGACCACGGGCGCCGGGGGTCTGGACTTCGCTACCTTCATGTTGGGAGACGTGACCCAATTAAGCCGTTACGTCAGCACTGCCGTGGATGCTGCCGAGCGGCAGCACCGCATGTTCTATTACGGCCAGGACACTTGGCGCGTTACCCCCAAGTTGACCGTGAACTACGGCTTGCGCTGGGAGGTTTATTTCCCCGAGTACGTCAACGGCAAAGACAAGGGTGGCTTTTCCAACATCGTGCAAGGCTATGACCGCGTCGCTGGCGAAGGCGGCATCGGCTTGAACGGCAACATTGACAACAAGTGGACTTATTTCGCGCCTCGCATCGGCATCGCCTATGAGGTGAACCCCAAGACTGTGGTGCGCATGGGCTACGGCCGTAGCTACGATATGGGTGTCTTCGGCTCCAACTTCGGACATTCCGTTACCCAGAACCTTCCCGTGCTGGCCGCCCAGTTGGTGCAGGCCTCGAGCAACAATGCCGCTGCCACCAATAACAACGTGCCGGCTTTCCAACTGGATGCCGGACCGCCGGCTTTTGTATTCCCAACCATCCCGTCGAATGGGTTGCTCCCGCTGGCAGGAGGCATATCCGGTAACGTTCAGCCGCACATCCGTCCCACCTTCCAGCGTTTGCCCACGCTTGACGCGTGGAACGTAACCGTCCAGCGGCAAATAACTAACACGCTGTCACTGGAGGTCGCATACATCGGAAACAAGGGCACGAACATCTTCGCCGGTGACGGTCCCACTTACAACGTGAATAACCCCTCGATCGTTGGATACGGCACATTGACCCAGGCTGAGCGTCGGCCTTTGTACAACGCCTTCCTGTATCCGGGATCGCTCAACACCGACGGCGTTACTCCGTTTTACTGCTGCTCAGGCGACCAGGGCAACTACCTGGGTAACAATGCCAACAGCAGCTACAACGCCTTGCAGATCAAGGTTGATAAGCGGTTCACCAAAGGTCTGCAGTTCTTTTCTCACTTCACTTTGGCCCGCAACTACAAATACGACAGCAACTACTATGCGGACAGTCACGCCATCGCTTACGGTCCCGACGACCAGAGCCGCAAGGACGTGTGGGTGACCAACATCGTGTACGAACTTCCCTTCGGTAAGGGCAAGAGCTTCGCCGGCAATGCCGGCCGGGCTGAAGACCTGATCGTCGGCGGATGGCAGGTTTCCAGCATCACGAATTGGAGCAGCGGCATCCCCTGGACGCCCAGCTTCAACGAGTGCGGCAACGAAGAGGATGTTGGCATTTGCCGTCCTGACAAAGGATCGGGGTCGTTCGCGCTGGGAGCGGGGCCGCTTGTGCATCCCGCCAGCGGGTCTCCTTATCGTCAATTCTTCACGCCATTAACCACCCTGGGCGGCCCGTTCACCGATCCTGGCGTGGGCAAGCTGGGTAATATAGGCTTCGACAGCTTCGTCGGACCGAGATCGTTCACTTCGGATATGGCGATCTCGAAGAACTTCCTGATTACCGAGCGCGTGAAAGCCCAATTCCGCATGGACGCCTACAACGTGTTCAATCACCCGGTGCTGGGCTTCAATGCCAACCAGGGCGGTTCGGGAACCTGTATTGATTGCGCCGGCAACGGCCGAATCACCGACATCGAAGCCGACGCGTCACCCGGTTCCACTACCGGTATGCGCCAGCTCCAGTTCGGCTTGAAGTTCTCGTTCTAGTGTCTGGAGCAAAGCGCCTGCAAGGGGAGTCCCCACGGCTCCCCTTGTTTTTTTCTGGGGCGTAGGATATCAGTTATGACTCGCGGGAATGCCGGTGCCTCTCGCGCTGGGGTGCAGGAAGCCGGGTTGGGGGAGAACCGGCGGGCAACTGGGTGGAGAAGTCGCACCTCGCCCCCGGTTCTTCTGTTGTCTGTGGTTTTCATCTTCTTCTTATTGTTGTCCGTCCAGGTCCCCTTGGCGTTCCCCGCCAGCTCGCCCGCAAGCGACTCTGCCTCCAATCATCTCTCTGGCTACGTCGGTAATGCCGCATGCGCTCGCTGCCACACCGCCATTGCCGAGTCATACTCAAGAACCAGCATGGCCCATGCCAGCGGTCCTGCCACTGAAGACCTCATGCCCGCTGATTTCACCCATAAGAAATCGGCCGTTCATTATCGGATTTACTCCCAAGACGGCCACGCCTGGCTCAGCTTCGAGCGCCCGGGCGACCCCGCGGTCCGCGGCAGGCGTGAGCTGCTTTACTACATCGGCTCCGGGCGACGCGGACGGAGCTACCTATTCTCCACCGATGGCTTCGTCTTCGAATCTCCCGTCAACTGGTATGCCGATAAGCAGCTCTGGGACATGGCCCCGGGCTATCAGAACGCCACCGAAATTCCTTTAAACTTGCCCGCCTATACCAGTTGCCTGCATTGCCATGTGAGCGGCATGAGCCCGCCGCTCCAGGGAACCGAAAGCAGATATCCGGTGCCCCTATTCACCCAGAACGGCGTCAATTGCGAGCGCTGCCATGGCCCTGGAGCCGAACACGTAGCCGGCGGGCCGATTGTGAACCCAGCCAAACTATCCGCCGATCGAAGAGACGAGATTTGCATGCAGTGCCACCTCGAAGGAAAAGTGGCAATCGAGCGCCCTGGACGTCACGCTTATGAGTTTCGTCCGGGCAGCGATCTTTTCGACTACGTCCGCTATTACGTTTTGGCCGGCGGCGACCAACCCAGCCTCGGCGCGGTCAGCCAGGTCGAAGCCCTGGCCGCGAGTGTCTGCAAGAAGAAGTCGGGTGATTCGATGTCCTGCACCAGTTGCCACGATCCGCACTATTCCCCGCCCGCCGCCGAGCGTGTGACCTTCTATCGCGGCAAGTGTCTGGCATGCCACGGAAACAGCTTTGCCGCAAAGCATCATCCCCGGCAGCCGGATTGCACCGAATGTCACATGCCGTCTCAATCCAGCGCCGATATAACTCATACTCAGGTTACCGACCACCAGATCCCGCGTATTCCCGGTCGCCAAGCAATCCTGGAAGATCTGAATTCGCGCGCGTCAGATCCCCAGCTTGTCAGCTTCCCCGATCCTGCCGCAGCCAAAGATGATCCGCGAGACACGGCCCTGGCATGGGAATCGCTGGCGGAAGCAGGGAACGAAGTGGCGAAGTCAAAGGCTGAACGTCTTCTGCGGGATGCCGTCGCGAAGTTTCCCACAGACCCGAAACTGCTGGCAAGCCTGGCTTACATGGAGCAGCGTCGCGGCCGGACCGATCGCGCCCGCGAACTCTATCAGCAGGCTTTGGCCGAGGATCCGAATTCGCTCGATTCCGCTACCAACCTCGGAGTAATTGACGCGACGCGAGGCGAGCTGAGCAGCGCCCTCAAGCTCTGGGAAGATGCTTTTGGCCGGTCGCCCAGCCGAAGCAGCCTCGGCATGAATATCGCTCACATCTATTGCGCCGCCGGCAAGTTCGACGACGCGAGAACCTACACAATGCGAGTGCTGGAGTTCAACCCGGACTTGACCGCCGCCAAGCAGCTCTTGCAACACCTGAACCGTGGCACGCCCAGTTGCGGCCCATGAGCGCCGCATTTTGTCTTGACCTCACCCGACTCATGAGACCTTCGCGCGCAGCCATCTATACTCACATGATGGGGTTTCGGCCATCCTGGGTGCTCCAACATTCCTCGCTCCTGAAAGTACGAAGCGCCCTTCTCTTTCTTCTATTGGCGCATGTGGCCTTGTCAGGACAAACTGTCCAACCCGCCAGCTCGCAAAAACAGATTCCCGTAAACTTTGTGGACATTGCCGAAAAAGCCGGCCTCAACATGACGAACGTTTTCGGCGGCCTCGCCACCAAGAAGTACATCATCGAGACCACCGGCACCGGAGTCGCCATCTTCGACTACGACAACGATGGCTGGCCAGACATTTTCTTCGTCAACGGCACCACCATGGAAGGCTCGGCAAAAGGCGACCAGCCCACAAACCACCTCTACCGCAACAACCACGACGGCACATTCACCGACGTCACTTTGCAAGCCGGACTCTCTGGCCCCTCGGGATGGGGTCAGGGTGTCTGCGTGGGCGACTACGACAACGACGGCTGGGAAGATCTCTACGTCACTTACTACGGCAAGAATCGCCTCTACCACAATCAGCACGGCGTGTTTTCTGAAGTCGCAGAAAAGTCGGGCGTGGCGGGCTCCGGCAAGGCCTGGGGCAGCGGCTGCGCTTTCGTGGACTACGACCGCGACGGCCTGCTCGACTTGATGGTTGCCAATTACGTGGACTTCGATCTCTCCACCGCGCCTGCACCCGGCGCGCGCGCTTCCTGCCTGTGGAAGGGCGTTCCCGTGATGTGCGGCCCGCGCGGCCTTCCCGGAGAAACAAACATTCTCTATCGCAACCGCGGAAACGGCACTTTCGAAGATGTAACCGCCAAGGCCCACATTGACCAGACCAACGGCCACTATGCCCTCAGCGTTTCCACATTCGACTACGACGATGATGGCTGGCCCGATATTTATGTTGCCTGCGACAGCACGCCCAGCATCCTTTACCACAACAACCGCGATGGCACCTTTACCGACGTCGCGGTGACCGCCGGTGCCGCGTTCAATGAAGATGGCCGTGAGCAGGCCGGCATGGGCTCGACCATCGGCGACTACGATGGCGACGGCAGCCTCGACATTTTCAAAACCAACTTTTCTGACGACACTTCCACCCTCTACCACAACAACGGCGACGGCACCTTCACCGACGCAACCTTCGCCGCCGGCCTCGGCCTTTACACCAAGTATCTTGGCTGGGGCACGATGTTCTTTGACTTTGACAACGACGGCTGGCCCGACCTGGTCCTCGCCAACGGCCACGTTTATCCCGAGGTAGATAAATACAAGCTGGGCAGCGACTACGAAGAGCCGCGCATTCTTTACCGCAACAACGGCAACGGCACCTTCAGCCAGATCGCTTCACCGGGCAAAGGCATCGCATCTGCCATTTCGTCTCGCGGCTTGGCGGTCGGCGATTTGTGGAACGACGGCAGACTATCCATCGTTGTAAGCAACATGAATGCCAGGCCCAGCCTTCTGGTGAACCAGGAACGATACTCGAATCACTGGGCGGCGTTCAAACTGGTGGGCACGAAATCCAACCGCGACGGAATCGGTGCGCGCATTACGCTGCGGGCAGGGAAGAGAATTCTCGTTGACGAAGTCCGCAGCGGCTCCAGCTACATCTCCAGCAGCGACATGCGCGTACACTTTGGCCTGGGAGCCGCCACAAAGATTGATTACGTGGAAGTCCGCTGGCCCAGCGGATTGCTGGAGCACTTCGATGCCGGCGTGGACAAGATCGAAACCTTGAAAGAGGGAACCGGCACGCGAGCAGATCAACCGGAAAAGAATCCCTAGAAATCGCATGATCCAACACGAACTCTGTCATCCCGACCGGAGCGAAGCAAAGTGAGCGAAGTGGAGGGAAATGCTCTTGCGTTCCCTAACCCCGCTTCGCTCCCTCAAACTGCATCGTTCGCACAATGCCTTCCCCTTCCTTCACAAAGACCAACTGGTTCGCCTTCACATCCTTCATGCTATCCACGTGTCCGCTCGGCCAGCGAACTTCCAATAGCTCAACCTTCTCGGCCTTCCCCAGCCCGAAGTGCACGCGCAGATCGTTCTGCGAGATATAGCTCCCGCCGCTGCGTACTTCGTCAATCTGCGAATGTGGCTTGCTCTCGTCTGGAGGCTGGGTCACGCACTTGAGCCGCGCCCCAATGCCACTGCGGTTCGACTTCGTTCCGATCGTCCGCACCTTGATCCAGTTATTGCTGGTATGCGAATCACACCGCAGAAGCTGCGGCAGGTCGTTGATTGTATTTACAACAACGTCAATATCACCGTCATTGTCGAAGTCGCCAAAGGCGCATCCGCGTGAGGGCGCGGGTGTGGAAATGCCGGGGCCAGCCTTAAACGACACGTCCTCAAAACGCCCGTTGCGCAGGTTTCGGTACAGCAGCTTTCGCTGCGCGTAGCCGGCCTCGGTCTTCAACTGTTCAACTTCGGGATAAACATGCCCATTGCAAATCAAAATGTCGGGCCAGCCGTCATTGTCAAAATCGAAGAACCCGCAACCCCATCCCAGAAACTGGGTATGAACTCCCAGCCCGCCGGTAAACGTCGCATCCTCAAAATTGAGGTTCCCGAGATTGTGGTAAAGCGAAGGCGTGTCGCCGGCAAAATTCGTCTTCACAATGTCGAGATTGCCATCCAGATCGTAGTCGCCCGCTGAAACCCCCATTCCAGCCTGGGGTTTGCCGTCCGCGCTCAGCGCGCAGCCGGACTCAATCGCAACGTCTTCGAACTTTCCATCTTTTTTGTTGTGATAAAGAATGCTCGCGGTCGAATCGTTCGCTATGTAAACATCGGGCCAGCCGTCATTGTCGAAATCAGCGGTAAGCACACCCAGGCCATAGGTCCCACTTGCCTGGATGACGCCCGCAGCCTGAGAAACATCGGTAAACGTTCCGTCGCCCTCATTGTGGTAAAGAATGTTCTTGCCCCCATTCAACCCCGGCGGCCCGCACGCCACCAGCACTCCTTTATAAAGGCACGGCCCGGACTCCGGCACCGGGGCGGTCGCCAGGTCGAGATCAATGTAGTTGGCAACGATCAGGTCCAACCGGCCATCGCGGTCGTAATCGAGGAAAGCGCAACCAGTTCCCCAACGCGTTTTATCCCTGGCCACCCCTGCCTTCTCGCTCACATCGGTGAATGTGCCGTCGCCGTTATTGTGGTAGAGGACGTTCTTCCCGTAGTAAGTGAGGAACAAATCTTCAAACCCATCGTTGTCGTAGTCGCCGACGCACACGCCCTGTCCCCAACCCGTGTGGATCAAACCCGCCTTGGCAGTGACATCTGTGAATGTGCCATCGCGATTGTTCTTGAACAAATGGCAGTGCGGCTCTTTGCCGGCGGGAAAGCCTTCGAGACGCCAGCCATTCACCAGAAAAATATCCAGCCAGCCGTCGTTGTCATAGTCGTAGAAGGCGACGCCACACCCGGTGGTCTCAAGCAGATATTTGTTCTTGTGTTCTCCGCCAAAAATAGTCTTGGCGTTCAAGCCAGCCTCGCGCCCCACATCAAGGAAGCTCACGCCGAGGCCGGGCGCAGCTGCGGCTCCAGTAGTCTCCTCAAAAGCGGGAAGGAAAGTTGGTCGTACCGGACGCGCAAGGGCCAGCACACTTTTCAGAGAAAGCACCAGCGCAGACCGGCTCAAAGACTGCAGAAATGTGCGGCGTGAAAAGGGCAAAAACCGGCACCTGTGTGGAAAATTAGCTGCGAGATCTGTCATTCATTCTCGGCGAGCAGCCCGCAACTTTGCAAGCCGGAAGCGGCGCCCAGATGGGGAATTCGTTTTTTTCTTGGCGGCCTTTGCGAACTTTGCGGTTCAAGAATCCCCGCTCCGAAATCTACCGCGCAAACCAGCATCGCCGCGCCAACTCATTGCTGCAACTGCTGCAGATTCTCGCGCGCCAGGGCGTGGTTGGGATTAATCTTCAGCGCCCGCTCAAAATGCATCTTGGCCTCTCCCAGCCTGCCCGTCTCAGCCAGCGCGCTCCCCAGATTCGCCTCCGCGTCCGCGTCCTCCGGATTAATCCGCACGGCTGCCTGAAACTGCTCCACCGCCGCCGCAAAATTCCCCTGAGACGCAAGCGCATTCCCCAGGTTGTAATGTGCATCGAAGTAATCCGGCTGAGTTTTCAGGGCTGCCTCCAAATGCGGAATGGCCTCATCCAGTTCACCCCTGGCCAGCATCACTCCGCCCAGCGCGTTGTTGACCGTGGCATCATCCGGCCGAATCTGCAGAGCTGCGTTGTATTGCCCCGTCGCATCCTTCAAATCCCCCTTAGCTTGCAGCATAGCTCCAAGATTGTAGTGCGCCTCGAAATCAGCAGGGTTCTTTTCCACGTTGTGGCGCGCCAAGGCCTCTTGCAGGACCATTCGCGGATCGCCTTGCCCCGCAGGAAAATGTTTGGGCAAAACCTGCAGCCACAGGTGTGCCATTTCATCACGCGCCCGGTTGCCCCCTCGCACCCGTATCGGCGGGCTATTCGGGTTCGCGATGTTGTCCTCCGAGTTGTCGTACACATAGCGCATCGTGATCACTGTGCCTTTGGGCAGAAATACCGGCTGTTTGTACCGGTAAACCGCTTGCCAGTTCAGGTTCCAGTGCGGTATGTGAATCAGGGCCTCCTTGGCTCCATTGGGCAACGCAGCTAGCGCCTGCAAGTCCTTTCCCAAATAATGCGCGTGGGGATAAATGGCCAGCAGATCAACATCCACGGGAAGTGTAAAACTGTCGGTCACCAGAAAATTCTTGGCGCCCGGCGGAATATCCAACTTCGTATCATTTTCCAGCTGCAGCAGCATCGGATGTACGGTCGCCGGCTTGTCGGTAAAGTGCAGCCCCAGGCTGGGCTGTATAACTTCAGGCTTACCAGAAGGCTGCAAGTGAGTGTTCAGCACCAGATCGGTTCCTTTGTCGAGCCGCAGCGCCATGCCGTCCGGGTAGGTGTATGGCACCGTCCCCGGCTTCCAGAAGAGAAAGTGGCTGTCCGGGTCGAAAACCTCAGAAACGACCTTGATCTCCATGCCGCCAAAGCCCGCGCCCGGTTCCTTCTCCATGCGGCGTGCCGACTCCATCCGGTCCACCAGGACGTTGGCATGGTGCACCAGCCGCCGGTCACCCGGCCGAATCTCCACTGCCTTCACCCAGCGGGTAGAGTCAATCGGCACGCGAAAAATAAAGTTCCAGTATCTATCGTCCCCACTGGCCGGAAGAATAAACGGCTTCTCTGCCGTCAGCACTATGTCGGGCTGGCCAAGCTGCCAGCCCTGCACAAAGTGCGGCCTCGCCGGCAACTCTGCGGGATTACCTTCTACCGCTCCCTGCTCCACCCATTTCAGAATTAGGGCAATCTGCGCCGCAGAAAGGCGCATTTCATCGGCAAAAGGAAATTTTCCTGGTTCCGGTAGCCATGGAGGCATGATCCGATCGTGCGTGACCACAGCAATTTGCTGCGCGTGTTTCTTCACATCCTGGTAGGTGAGCAGCGGAAACGGCCCAGCCTCGCCGGGCCGGTGGCATGGGGCGCACTGTTGAAAGACAATGGGCGCGATGTCCCGGGTAAAGGTAACTCGGCGCTCCCCAGTAGGTGCTGCAGACGCCGGTTTCCTCGATTGTGCCCCGTGCTGCTGCCCCATGGCTGCGATCACGATCACCAGCAGGCAAGGCGTGCCCCATCGCCAAAGGCTAATCATTCGAGGTCCGAAATGTAGCAACCCACGGCCGCGGCCGACGCAACCGCGGGACGTCTGCCGCTCAAAGCTGCCTGGATCGCGTCGTCCAGCTCATGGGTGGTGGGAGCGCCGCGCGGGCGGCTGAACCCTTCATACCAGTTATCAATCCGCCCGTGGTAAACCAACTCATGCTTCTGCTCAAAGACCGCGACCTCGGGCGTGATTTCCGCATGGCTGCTCTTCACCAACGCGCGTTGCGGATCGCGCAGGGCCGGCAGCCGGTAGCCATAATCTTGAAGGTATTTGCGGATTGACGTCGCCGTTTCTGCCTTGTCCGGATACACCAGCCAGAAGGCCACCCTGCCGGCGTATTCCGCACTTAGTTTCTGGATCGTGGGCGCATAGCGGTTGGAAATAGGGCAGTCTGTTCGCACGAAAACCAGCACCGTAATTCTTCCCGCGGCTTGCGCAAGGGGATCGGTTGGCCTTCCCTCAAGGTCAAAGGCCGTCTGCGCGCACAAACTGCCAGGATCTAATACGGCGAAAATCATCGCCGCTATCAGCGACAGAAGAACACCGCAAATGCCGCGCTGGCCGCGCATGTCAGAATGCCTCACCCTTGAGCCCTTCAAATTCTAAACAGGACCGCTGGCGATGTACACTAAAACGTCAACGATTTCCTGAAGTGCTATTTGGGTTTCTTCTTTCCAAACACTCCGGTAAGGCCGTTTACGATGGTGCTCTTGGTGGCATCTCCACCCTTCAGCGCCTGCTTGAACTCGCCGCCCACCATGCCTTTCAAGTCGGGCTCGAATGAGGGGTTGGACGTAGTTCCGCGAATAAAAAACGGAATGCCCGCCTGTTTACTGCCCAAGCTGGCAACTTGCGTAATCCCTCCCATCACCCCGTTGAGGCTGGCCTTCATGGTGTAATCGAGCGCCCCGCCTGGGCTGATCTTACCTGTCCCCGTGATTACTCCAATCGTCGGCACCGTCAGGTTGATGTTTTGCGTCTGGATTCCGCTCGGATCAAAGCGCATGTCCGTGCTGAAATTCTGAATGGAAGTATCCGGGCCAGTCTTCGGCCCAATCAGCTTCGAAATAGCAGACATCTTCGAACCCAGATTGAATCCCGCCAGCGTAGTGTCCGCCAGACGCACCGGCCCCACGATCACCGGCTTATCGGCCATCCCTGTAATGGTCAGATTTGTTGTCAGCGTCCCGCCTTTAAGCGACGCCCCTGAAGGCAGCATCACGCCTATCGCCGGCAGCATAGCTTGCAGTTCTTCCACCGGCATGCCTTGACCGCTGAGTTTCATATCCAGCAGCGTTGAGTCTCCCTGCATGCTGTAGGTGCCCGTCAGTTGAGCGGCTGCTTTGCCCATCGCCACTGTTCCCTGGGTGAGTTCGCCGGACTGCTTTTGTAGATCATGCACGATCGCGTATTTCACCTGCACCGGCCGTCCCGCGGGCGAGGACTTCGCCGTTAACTTGAGTTGATCTGCGTCGACGGTCCCATTGCTGCGCAAGGTCGTGCCGTCGGAGGTCAGATTTCCTTCGAAATCCGCAACGCCGGCGATGCCCGAAGATGGATCCACGAACCCCGAAGCGGTGAGGTCGAAATGCTTCACCTTACTCTGTGCATCAAGCGGCGTTGCCGAAGCGTCGTTAGGATTGATCGGCCCTGCCTGCCCGTCTAGCTCCACGCTACCCCCGCCGGGAAGCTTGGCCCAAAGCGTGAAAGGGAAGCGCGAAGTAAAGGAGAAGTCTTTTACGCCGACGTTCACATCATCATAGACGTGCAGCTTGCCCGGTGAACTCGCGCTTCCCAGAGAGACTCGCCCGTGCTCCACGTTCAGCTTCGCCACAGAAAGATTCGGATTCGCGCTCGGGGTGCTCTTGCTCGGGGAAGGGCTGCTCGATTTTCCGCCCAGGCTCGAAAAATTCCACGTGCCGGTCTTGGACCGAACCAGCATGACCTCCGGATGATCAAGAGTCAGCTCCGTGACCCGCAGCGACTTGGAAACAATCAGCGGCCACAGCTCCACCCCCACCTTCAGATCTTGCGCCTGAACGAAGGGTTTGCTGCTGAACGCAGGATCGTCGGCAATCGAAATGTCATGCGCCGCGATGCTTCCGCTGAGAATAGAAAGGCTCAGATTGCTCACGCTGACTTGCCTCCCCATTGCCGAAGACAGCTCAGATTCCAGCTCGGGGCGAAAGCGGTTTACGTCAACCGCGAAAGGAAGAGCCACCGCTGCCAGCAGGAGAACTACAAGAACAATCGCCAGGATTTTGAGCGCACGTTTCATCGGAGCGATTCCCTCCTTTATTCAGGTCGGCGCCCACGCGGCAGGGTGGGAAACTGCGCCCCAGTCTATCAAAAGCCGCTGCTTTATTGCGGCTCTCGGCTCACCTCAGGGCTGGGCAACGGCCCACTGTAAAGCTCCTTGTTCTCTTCGTCGTTGGCACCGCCCATCATGTGCCGGGCCTTTTCAATCTCAACCTTCGTCTCGGCGCTGCGGCCGAGCTTTTGTAACAGGCGCGCACGCACGTAATGGATGCTGTAACCGTCGGGGCCAGTCCTGCTCGCTGCGTTAATTTCCGCCAGAGCATCCTCGTAACGATCCTGTCGCTCTAGCAGCAGCGCCAACTGGAAATGCGCGCTCGCCAGCCGCGGGTCGCGCTGCAGCGCCTCGCGCAGATATTTTTCAGCCTCCAGATCGCGTTGCTGCTGGAAGGCGATCAATCCTAACTGATCGTAGTTGTACGGCACATCCGGTTCCAGCGCTATGTCCGCAAGAAATTCCTGGCGGGCGCGTTCCAGGTCATGTTTCTGCATGTAAGCCAGACCCAGGTTGAAGTGAACAAACGGCATCTTCGGATCGCGCCCCGCCGCAAGCTGCAATTCGGTGATGGCCGCATCCGGCTCTTCGCGGTTCAGATGGGCCTTGCCCATCAACAGATGAAACTCTGCAGAGTTCTGCCCGGTCTCCACCAGCGTTCCCAACGCCCGTTCTTCCAGTTCTTTGCGCTGCGCCTTTCCCGCAGCAATGCCCAGCACATAAAGGTAACTCAGTTGTCCGGACTCCTCATTCCAGATCGGCTCCAACGCGCTGGCCGCGTCAGCGTAACGCCCGGTGAAGAAATAGCACAGCCCCAGCAGATAGCGTGCCTGCACCGAAGTGGGCGCATCGCGCACCGCCGACTCTAACGGGGCAATAGCTGAAAGATAATCGCTCTGGCGGTAATAGACGAGGCCGATGTTGAGCCGCACTCCGGCCACCGCGGGCGCAAGCTGTTCTGCCTTGCGCAGCATCTCCAGCGCAAGCTTCCATTGCCGCCGCCGCATCTCGATCACGCCCAGGTTTCCATAAGCCCCGGCCACTCGTGGGTCCATGGCGAGCACATGGCGGAATGCACCCTCGGCTTCGTCCAGATTGCCCGCCCGGAGCGCGTTTTCACCTCGTTGAAAAAGCTGTTGCACCACCGCCGCATGCGCCGTTTGCGGCACAGCGCGCGCCGGTGATGGCGCGGTCTGCGCTCCATCCACAGCACACAGCGACAGCAGAATAATCAACCCGAATGGGCCTGCCTTACTTGACACTGGATTTACTCTCTGCTGTAGTGTCCGCCAGCGTACCCGCGAATTCAAGCCGAGTGCGCCGCAATGTTCGCAGAGTGCCGTCGTGCAACCAGTGCTCGCGCGGAACCGGAGCGCGTAGTTCCAAAATCCAGAGGTTCCATGGTAACGATTCGTGATGTTGCGAAACAGAGTGGTTTCTCCTCAACCACTGTCTCCATCGTCCTCAACAACGCTCCACTCTCGCGCTATATCCCGGCGGTAACCAAGAAGCGGATCGAGAAAGCCGCCAAAAGCCTGGGTTACCGCCCCAATCTCTTCGCCCGCTCACTGCGCAGCAAGCGCAGCCACACCGTGGGTGTCATCGTTTTCGACATGACCGATCCGTACTGCACCCTGGTGCTGCGCGGCATTGAGAACTCGCTCTATCAATCGTCGTTCCTGCCCATTCTTACCGACGTCCACAACGAGCGCAGCCGCTTCGAGCGTTACCTGGAAATGCTGCTCGACCGCCGAGTGGAAGCCCTCATCGTGGTTGCCAACTGGGTATTTCTCGACATTGACATCCTGGGCGATCTGGAAAAGAGCAGCATTCCTACCGCCATGATCGAGCGCGAACTGCGCACCGATTCCATAAGTTCCGTGATCGTGGACAACGAACTCGGCGGCTTCACCGCGCTGGAACACCTGCACGCTCTCGGCCACCGGAAAATTGCCTTCATTCGCGGCCCTAAGACGCTCGCCGATGCCGGCCCGCGCTGGTCCGGGGTGCGCTCCTTCGCCCGGAAACACGGCCTCACACTCGATTCCCGCCTGATCGCGGACCTGCCGGAATCGCGTGATCCGCTTTCCAGCTTCGAAGCCGGTTGCAAGTTGACCGAAGAACTCATCCATAGCAAGCGGCCCTTTACCGCGCTAATGGCCTTCGACGATATGACCGCCTTCGGCGCCATCCGCGCTCTGAGTCGTGCCGGCATACGCGTGCCCGGCCAATGCTCGGTCATCGGCTTCGACGGTGTCGCCGCCTCTGCCCTGTGCACGCCGGCTCTCACCACCGTCCGTCAACCCATGGAAGTTATGGGAGGGATGGCCGCCAGCATCGTGGTGGATGGCATTAGCGCGGTTTTGGAAAAGCGCAGAGTTCCGGCCGTGCACCGCAAAGTTGCGCCCGAACTGGTGGTGCGGGAATCTACTTCCCGCATTTCATAGGCGAATTCCATTTTCCAAAGTTGGGCTTCGGTCGCCCAAAACTTGTCGGGAAGAATTTTTTTGCTTGACGGTTTACTTCCAGCCGGGCAATATTAGTGCGTTTATTAAATGCTTTTAATAAACAAGGCTTTGCAACATCCGGGGTGGCGTGCCAGCGCTGCAGTTAATCCAGGTAGCCCAAAGTCAGGCTTGAGGTGGTCCCCATGATCGCTCGTCTCCGCTGTTTGTTCCTGCTTTTCGCCCTAGTGGGCGTTTGTCTCTCGGGAAAAATCTTTGCCCAGGATACCGCCTCCATCACCGGCACCGTCACCGATGCTACTGGCGCCGCCGTGCCCAAAGCCCAGGTGGTCGTCAGCAGCCCCGACCGCGGCATTAAACGCGTGACCATCAGCAACGGCGACGGCGAATATCTGGTCGGCGCGCTGCCGCCCGGAAGATACGATCTCACGATTACCATGCAGGGCTTCAAGAAGTATGAAGCCGCCGGAATTATTCTTCGCGTCGCCCAGAAGGCGCGCAACGATGTCACGCTTCAGGTGGGCGCAACCACCTCGGAGGTGACGGTTGAAGGCGCGCCCGTAGCCCAGGTAGAGACCCAAACCAACGAAGTTGCCGGCACTATCACCGGAAAAGAAATCAGCCAACTCCAACTCAACGGGCGAGTTTTCACTCAACTGGTGACTCTGACGCCCGGCGTCAGCACCCAAACCGGTTCCTCTGAGGGGCAGTATGGCATCACCGCCAACACCAACTACAGCATCAATGGCGGCCGCCTCGAATACAACAACTGGGAACTGGACGGCGGCGACAACATGGATAACGGCAGCAACGCCACCTTGAACGTAACCCCCAGTATTGATGCGATCGGGGAAGTGCGGGTCCTCACTTCCAATTACGGCGCCCAGTATGGCCGCGACGCCTCCGGCACCATCGAAACTGAGACCAAGTCGGGCACTCGCCAATTTCACGGTGATGCTTACGAGTTTTTCCGCAACGATGTCTTCAACGCCACGCCGGAATTCCAACCTTCCGTGCCTTCGTACAAGAAAAACGACTGGGGCTACACCATAGGCGGACCGGTTTACATTCCCGGCGTCTACAACAAAGCGAAGGACAAAACATTTTTCTTCTGGTCGCAGGAGTGGCGCCGTGATCGCGTCCCCGGCCAGGAATTCCTGCAGACCGTTCCCTCCGCAGCGGAGCGCGGTTGTGCCGGCGCCACCACCACTTGCACGCCCGGAGCCTTCGGCGACTTCAGCGATCTTTGTCCCGGGGTTGACTGTCCTGTAGACCCTTCAACCGGCCAGGCCTTCGCCAACAATCTAGTCCCCATTGATCCTAATTCCGTGCCCCTGCTCGCAATGATCCCGCTGCCCACTGCAGGATCGCAGAATATCTACTCGGCGGCCCCGTCCCAGCCCACCAACTGGCGCGAGGAATTGGTGCGAGTGGATCACAATTTCAACGATCGCTTCCGCGCCATGTTTCGCTACGCCCATGATTCCTGGGACACCGTAACCGCTACACCTCTTTGGACGAATGCAGGAAGTTTCCCCACGGTTGAAACCAATTTTGTCGGTCCGGCTACCTCCCTGGTGGCGCGTCTCACCGCCACGGCCTCCCCCACTCTGCTGAACGAGTTCGTGTTCAGTTACACCACCGATCACATCGTCCTCACCAGCACGGGCACGCCCGACCCGACTGCCTGGCAGCGTCCTCCAGGCCTCGGCATCGGAAGCATCTTTCCCCAAACCGATAACGGTGGCAAACTGCCGGGATTCTCGATTACCGGCGGCTTCGGAGGCGCATACGGCAGCAGCGGCTTTGGCGAGGACCCCGGATACATTCCTAACGGCCCGTACAACGCCAACCCCACTTACACCTACCGCGACAACGTTACCAAGATTGTGGGCCGGCACAACCTGCAGTTCGGTGCTTATTTCGTCGCCGCCCAGAAAAACGAACTGAGCGCGACCGAACCTTCGGTAAACGGTTTTCTCAACTTTGATAACACCGCCCCCAATTCAACCGGCAACTCCTTTGCCGATCTCCTCATGGGCAACATTGCCAACTTTTCCCAGGCCAGTGCGCAGCCCAAGTACTACAACCGTTACAAGATCCTCGAACCGTATTTCCAGGATGACTTTCATGTCACCAAGAGACTGACCCTCAATCTCGGCCTGCGTCTGAGTTTGTTCGGCACCTACCACGAACGCTATCAGCAGGCTTATAACTTCGACCCGGCCCTGTGGAGCGCGGCAAACGCCCCTCAGGTAGATGACTTCAACGGCGACTTGACCGGCCAGGGCGGAGCGATCGTTCCGGGCACGGGTGATCCGTTCAACGGCATGGTGCAGTGCGGCAAGGGCGGCATTCCCGGCGGTTGCATGACGGGTCATCTGTTCAATCCGGCGCCGCGCCTCGGTTTCGCTTTCGATCCTATGGGGGACGGCAAGACCTCCATCCGCGGCGGCTATGGCATCTTCTTCGACCACACCAACGGAAACGAAGCCGACACAGAAGCCCTCGAAGGTTCGCCGCCGCTGGTGCAGGCGCCGACTCAATACAACATCACCGGATACGGTAATGTTGGCAGTGCCTCCGGACTCCTGTTTCCGCTGAACGTGATTTCTATCCCCAATAAGGCAGTCTGGCCTTACGTCCAGCAATGGCACTTGGATGTGCAGCGCGAAATCTTACCCAACACCGTAGCGACGATTTCTTACGTAGGCAGCAAGGGTACGCACCTGGGCCGCAAATACGAACTGAACCAGCTGGTTGGCGTTCCGGCCTCGCAAAATCCCTACATCGCGACGGGCGCGCCGATCAGCTCCGACGACTGCAACAGCATCGGCGAAACCACAACCTTGGGCGCGCCGGTCGTCGTCACCGCCACCGTGAACGGCGCCGACTATAGCGGCCAAACCGGTGGGCAGGTGGCCACCAATCTGGCTGTGGCTTGCGGAAATGATGCCAATCCCTTCCGGCCTTACCGCGGTTTCGGCGACATTACCCGGCTGGATAACGGTTCCTCCTCGGTCTATCACGCTTTGCAGATGCAGCTCCGGCGCAGCGTGGGCGCGCTGCAATTAAACGTTGCCTACACTTACAGTCACTCGATTGACGACGCCTCCGATGGCGGCCTTTTTGGCGACGGCGGCATTTTGAATGCCTACGATTTTGCAGCCTTTCGCGCCTCTTCCAACTTTGACCAGCGGCACGCGTTCTCCACCAGCGCGGTCTACGATCTCCCCTTCTTCAAAGCAGCTGGCCTCACCAATAAATTGCTGGGTGGCTGGGAGGTTTCTGGGATCGGCTTGTGGCAGACTGGTACCCCGTTCAGCGTTTACAACGGCGTGTATGGCGACAACGCTGGGCTCGGCAATGGGGTGACCGCCAATGCGGGTGCCGGCCAGTCATATGCCGACGTGATCAGCGATCCGCATGCCAACATTCCGCAATTCGACCCCACTTCCGGATTCGGACCCTATGTGGCCAACCCGGCGGCCTTCGTTGATCCCGTCGGCTTAACTCTAGGAAATTCGGGCCGGAACCTCCTGCGCAATCCCGGACATTGGAACATTGATATGGCGATATTCAAGCATTTCGCTGTCACTGAGAGCGCCGCGTTCGAGTTCCGCGTGGAGGCGTTTAACATTTTCAATCACGTTGAATTCGGCCCCCTCGGCGGCGACCAGGGAGGCGCTGCGGGTAGCGCCGGCTTTTCCTCAGGCACCAGTACTTTTGTGCCCGGTCCCGGCTCCAACTTCCTGCAAACCGGCACGGCCTACAGCCCACGTATCCTGCAATTGGGCCTGAAATTTATTTTCTGATCCCGGGACGCCGACGGCGCCCCCGCCCGTGCGTCCCGCTAAGAAGAAGTAGGGAAGCAGTCCTGGAGGAACGACCGAACGAGTCTCGGAGCTTTCCCCGATGGATCTCCACCAAGTCGCTCTAACGCGAGCGCGTCGAATTACTTGCAGCTAACCTCAACCCACCGCCGCTCGCGCGCGCTGGCCGCAATGGCGTCACACAGCACGAGCTCCTCGTGCCCCGTTTCAAACGTCGGGAAAGTGCGCGGTGCGCTCAAGTCCCCGGCCGCAATGTAACCATAGAAATCCTTGAACAACTGCACGAACGTATCGGGATAACCCTCGGCATGCCCTCCCGGATATGCCGCATACCCGCGCGCCGCCGGACTCAACAAAGAAGGATCCTTGATAACCTCCTGGTTCGGCTCCTGCCGCCGCCCGATCCACAATGTGTTTGGCTCCTCCGAATTCCACGCCACCGAACCCTCTGAGCCGTCCACTTCCCACCACAACCGCGTCTTGCGGCCGGCACTGACTTGCGAAACCGTGGCCACGCCATGAATCCCGCCCTCAAACTTCAAAAGGATGGAAGCATAGTCATCGGTCGAAATCTTAATAGCATCCGTTGCCCCCTGGCTGCGCTGAAACGTCTCCACGCGCCCCCGTGGTTTCTGCCGCACCGGCATCACCGTCACCAGGTCGGCGCACAGTTCGGTGATTTTGCGCCCGGTCACGAACATCAGCGAGTCCATCAAATGTGTGCCAATGTCTGACACCGCCCGCAAGTCGCCGCCCAATTGCGGCTCCAGACGCCAGTTCCAGTCGGTAGGGTAGGCCAGCCAGTCCTGCAAAAAACTGCCATGCGCCAGCCGAGGCTCGCCAATCAACCCGCGTGCCACGATCGAGCGCGCCTCCTGGCACAGTGGATAGTAGCGCAGATTGTAAGTCACTCCGCCCACACGCTGATGCGCCTTCGCCAGTTCAATCAGTTTCGCACTTTCGACCGTGTTCATCGCGAGCGGTTTCTCGCACATCACATGCTTGCCCGCCTCCAGGCATGCCTTGGATTGTTCAAAATGCACGTAATTCGGCGTGCATATGTGGACCACATCCACCGACTCGTCCTGGGCCAGTTCTTCAAGCGACCTATAGCTACGGGAAATATTAAGAGATCGACCTGCCTCCTGGGTGCGCTCCGGTGAACTGCCGAGAATCCCCTGCACCGCAATCCCCCGGCGCCGAAGCGACTCCAGATGCGCCCTGCCGACGAATCCCACCCCGATCACAGCGGCTCGTAAGTCCACGGTTCACCTCGGAGAAAGAGAAATTCAACATTGATCCTGAAACAGGCGAATGCTAACACACGCGGGTAACAACCTAGGTTCGATCCACAAGGTGGGTAGTGGGTCAGTCTGATTTAAGACTGACCCACAACCCCAAGGTGACATCAATTTGAGAGCTGCGGATCATGCTAGGCTAAGAGCATGGATCAAAGTCATTCAGTCCGTCTCGCACCTGATTTGTTGGTAATCAAGGCGATTTCGCCTGAGTGCCAAAGCCAGAAAGCGAAAATTACGAAATGCACACGCGATTGAATTCCGGCGAGTGGGCACCGTCCACAATGGGCTTAATAGGCATCCACGAAGTCAGAACAACTCTGCACTGTGCAGGCGTGGGTGCGAACACAATCAACTCGGCGATTGAGGAATTGATAAGCACAAGGCACACTGTCGTGAGCGTAGCAGATCCGGGCTCAGCTATCGATGTAGAGGCGGGAGAGGAGAAGAATTGTTTGAAAGTGGGCGAGGAGCGATCATCATTGCAGCAAGTATCCGAGCCGCCGTTAAGGCAGGTGAAAAAACGTCAAATACGAACTTCAAAGCTGATTTTAAGAGAACGTATGAGGAAATCGTAGAGGCGTTAACGGAACTCCGGAAGGAAGAGCGTACCTGATCAGATGCATTGAGCTCGCATAGCTGGCAGGATATATGATTTCGTCAGGGACCGAACTCCATCAACCGCCGCTAGCCGCGCAGCCCTTCGAGACCAAATTTCAATCAACCCACTTCCACCTGCTGCGGCGCGAGCTTCACCACGCTCAACGCGTGCTCCAGGTCCGCGATCAGGTCGCTCGCATTCTCAATCCCCACCGAAAGCCGGATCAATTGTTCCGTCACGCCCATCTTCGCCCGGTGCTCGGCGGAAATCATGGCATGCGATGTCAGCACAGGAATCGTCACCAGCGAATCCACGCCGCCCAGGCTCGGCGCCAGCGTAAACAGGTGTAGTGATTCCGTGAGGCGGCGCGCGTCTTCTCCAGTCCCTTCGACTTCAAAGCTCAACACGCCGCCGCCGCCCTGCATCGTCTCCATGGCCAAAGTCCGCTGCGGATGCCCCTCAAGAAACGGATAGTGCACGCGCCGCACCTTGCCATGCTGCGCCAGAAAGCGCGCTACTTGCAGCGCATTCCCATTCTGCCGCTGCACCCGCACCGCCAGCGTCTTAATGCCCCGTAGCAGCAGCCACGCCGCATGCGGGTCCATGGTGCCGCCCAGAGTCGTGCGCGTCTCCTTGATCTTAGCGATCAAATCGCGCCGCCCGGAAACCACTCCGCAAATCAAGTCCGAATGCCCCCCAAAATACTTGGTTCCCGAGTGCATGATCAAATCAATCCCAAATTCCGCTGGCCGCTGATTGATCGGCGTAGCAAACGTGCTGTCAATCATGGTGAGGATGCCGTGCTGCTTGCCAAGTTCGCTCACCTTCCTCAAATCCACCACTCGCAACGTCGGGTTCGTCGGCGATTCCAGATAGAGCAGCTTGGTGTTCGGCCGGATTGCGCGGGCATGCTGGTCGTATTCGATCGTGTCCACAAACGTGATTTCCACCCCGAACTTCGGCAGCCATTGGCTGAAGAATTTCGTGGCCCCGCCGTAAATGTCGCGCTGCGCCACAATGTGGTCGCCGCTCTTGGTCAGCGCCAGCACCGTGGTCGTGATCGCCGACATGCCCGAGGCGAACAACAACGCCGCATCCGCGCCTTCCAGCTCCGCAATCGCCGCCTCGGCCACAGTGTGCGTCGGGTTGCCGTAGCGCGTATAGAACTTGTCGGTGGAAGTGGCGCGCAATTGTTCGTCATTGTCCATTACCTCGAACGTCGAGGTCTGGTAGATGGGTGTGGAAAGCGGCCCACTCTTCTTTTCCGGGTCGGTTCCGCCGTGAACCGCCTCGGTTTCCGGATGGCGCTGATGTGGCTTCATGAATGGCTCCTGCTCTTTATCGTGCAGTGCAAATCATCTAACAGACTAATGTTCAACCTGCCTCCTGACAAGCCGCGCTGACAACCGAGAACCGAGAACTGGTAACTGAGAACTGTTCTTCCCCCAAAATCCGGCGCGCGGACCCGAACACCTGACCACCGACCACTGACGACCGGCCCAGGCCTTATAATCCCGCCCTATGGAAACTGGACTGGAGAACCGCGTTGCCATCATCGCCGCCTCAAGCCAGGGAATCGGTCGCGCGACTGCCGAAGCGTTCGCCGCGGAAGGCTGTAAGTTAGCCATGTGCGCCCGCAACCCCCAAACTCTCCAAGCTGCCGCCCAGGCGATTGAAAAGCAATACAACACAGAAGTATTTACCCAGCCCCTCGATGTCACCGATGCCTCCGCGGTGCAGCGATTTGTTTCAGCGGTAGTCGCAAAGTTCGGCACCGCCGATATCTGCGTAACCAACGCCGGAGGCCCTCCCGCCAAGGGCTTTCTCGCCACTACCACCGACGATTGGCGCAGAGCCGTAGACGCCAATCTTCTCAGCGCCGTTTATTTTGCTCGCGAAGTTATTCCCCATATGCAGCGCAAACGCTGGGGCCGTATCATCACCATCACTTCCGTCACTACGAAACAGCCGGTTGCGGATCTGGTCCTCTCCAACGCAGTTCGCGCCGCCGTAGTCGGCTTGGTCAAGAGCATGGCCAACGAATTCGGCAAAGACGGAATCCTCGTGAACAATGTAGCTCCCGGCTATACCGCGACAGACCGTCTGAAGGAACTGGCTTCTCATCGCGCCGTGACCTCAGGTCAGACCGAGGCCCAGATTTTCGACAACTGGGCCGTGGACGCCCCCCTCAAGCGTCTGGGTGAGCCGCGCGAAGTCGCCGACGCCATTGTCTGGCTCGCCTCCGAACGCGCTTCCTACATCACCGGCCAGACCCTGCTGGTGGATGGCGGAATCTACAAGGGCTTATAAAAAATGTTGATCCGTTCCATCGGTGATGCCCTGTTGCCAACAACAGTAGATTTCGAGTAATCTTTGCAAAACTTCTCGATTTCATGAGGGGCGGCGCCGCTTCGCATGCGAACTACTACCAAACCGGCAATCTTAATGGTGCACCGTCCTGTAGCGCGCCGAGTGCTTTTCTGTTGTTCGTCCTAATTAAGTGTTTTCTCCTGGGACGCCGAATTTCTGAAGAGACGCATTGAGTGACTGCAGGTCATTTTGGGAGAAGTGCATGCCAAACCATCTAAGAAGTTTTCTCACGGTTGTTTTTGTGTCCTTGTTGCTGGTCCACTACGGTTTCGCCCAGGGCGGCGCCACCGGAGCCATCACAGGCACGGTGCAGGACCGCAGCGGCGCAGTCGTGCCCAACGCCGAGGTGCGCGTGGTTGACGAAAGTACCGGAATCCTCGCCCGCACCCTCAAGACCGACACCAGCGGCTCCTTTTCTGCTTTGCTGCTTCCGGTCGGCACCTACACCTTGACCATCAGCAATCCCGGTTTCGCCGAAGCCATCCTCAAAGACATTGTCGTCCGCGTTACCGAAACCACCCGCCTCATCGCCAAGTTGCAGCCCAGCACCGTGCAGCAAACCGTGGACGTGCAGGCCGAGGTGCAAACCATTGAAACTACCGCGGCTACCACCGGACAGGCAATCGAGTCCAGCACCATCCGCAGCCTGCCGCTGGCAACTCAGAACTTCCAGCAGTTGCTCTCGCTTTCCACCGGCGTGCAGAGCGAGCTGAATGCTTCCGCCCAGCTCGGTCGCGGCAGTGTGCGTATGTTCGTCAACGGCCAGCGCGAAGACAACAACAATTACCTGATCGAAGGCATCAGCGCTACCGATTACAACGTGGCCCAGGAAACCAACGTCCCCCTGCCCAATACCGATGTAATCGAAGAATTCAAGGTGCAAACCTCGCTCTATGACGCCAGCCAGGGACGCAACGGCGGCGGCAACGTCAACGCCATTCTCAAATCCGGTACCAAAACCTTCCATGGTGACGCCTACGAGTTTTTCCGCAACGATGTTCTCAACGCCAACGAATATTTCCTCAACGGCGCAGGCCTCCCCCGTCCGCCCGTGAAGCAGAACATCTTCGGCGGCAGCTTCGGCGGTCCCATCGGCCCCGATGCCAAGCTCGGCTTCTTCTTCGTCAACTATCAGGGCACGCGCCAGCGCAGCGGGCTCTCGCCCGGCACGTTCATCAGCACCAGCATTCCGGTGCTTCCCACCGACCGCTCCGATGCCTCGCTGGAAGCGGCCTTCAACGTCCCCAGCATTGATCCGGTGATCAGCAAACTGCTGAACTTCAAGAGTAACCAGTTCGGCGGTGGCAACGGCGGTTACCTGATTCCCTCGATCGCCGGAACTCCCGGGAGCACCGGGCAATTCATCCTGAGCACGCCCGGCAAATTTACCGACGATCAATTCACCACTAACTGGGACCGCGAATTTCGCGGCGGCCGCGACAAAGTCTCCGCTCGCTTCTTCTTCTCCAACGCTGAATCGCTTCTACCGTTCGGCGCCGGCGGCCTCCAGCTTTCACTTGGTGGTACCCTGCAAACCAGCATCGCCGCCACCGACCTGAATTTTCCCTACGATCTGCCGGTAAACGCCCGCTTCTTCAGCGCCAACGAAACCCACTTGTTTTCTTCCGCGGTGGTCAACGACTTCCGCTTTGGCCTGGTGCGCATCAATAACAGCCTCAGTAACATTGCTCCCGTCACCGCGTCCGATCTCGGCCTCGACCGTCCCACCAACAGCGTCACCGATTCGATCTACAAATTCACCCTGGGAAGCTCGGGCTTCCAGATCGGCCCCACCCCGTCTGCCAACCAGACCCAGACCCAGGACAACTACAACTTTGTGGATAACGTCAGCTGGGTCCACGGTTCGCACTCCCTGCGTTTCGGCGGCGACGCCACTCGCGTCAGCTTGAATAAGCTCTTTCCCCAGGTCTTCAACGGTCAGGTATTCTTCGTGAACGGTGGCGGCCTCACCGACTTCCAGAAGTTTCTCGAGGGCGCACCCGATTTCAGCTTTGGTGGCGGCGGCGTTTATAACCACCAATACCGCACCAACGACTTCGGCTTCTACGCGCAAGATGATTGGAAAGCTCGCCCCGATTTGACCTTGAACCTCGGATTGCGCACCGAAGTGATGGGCGCGTTCCACGACAATCTCTGCCACATCGGCAATCTCGATCCCAACCTCGCCGACGCCGGCCAATACCCGTTTATCTACGGGAGCTGCGTCAAGGGCCTGAACGTACCAGGCCTGACCCCCACCGGCAGCGACACCACCTACAACAACAACTACGCCACCGGCCTCGGCCCACGTGTGGGCTTTGCCTATGATGTCCTTGGCCACCACACCACTTCGATTCGCGGCGGCTACGGCATTTACTACGTCCGCGAAGATGTCGGCTCCGTAGACCAGCTCAGCTTCCAGGCGCCATTCTTGCCAGTTGCCTTCGGCGGCGGTCCGGCCGGATGCCTGGGCAGTTTCTTCTCCGCGACCCCCCTGCCCGGTTGCCCCAACCCCAATCCCAACGCTCTGCCGCAGGCCGGCGTGATTGACCCGAACTTCATTCCCTGCCTGGCCCTGTTCCAGGGATTTCCCGGAGGTGACACCACGCAGTCCCCGAACTATGCCTGCAACGGCCCAGGCATTCCTTCGACTAATATTTTCGGACTGGTGGTTCCCCGCAAATACGTCTCGCCCAATACCCAGCAATGGAACCTCACCATTCAGCGGCAATTAGGTAAAGACTGGGTCCTCGAAGTCGGCTACGTGGGAACGCACTCCATTCACTTGCGTGAAACCCGCACCAGCTTGCAGGCGCAGCTGGCCAGCCCGACCAATCCAATCGTGCTGACGGATACCAACGGCGTGCAATATTCCATCACCACCAACACCCTCGCCAACGGCCCCGCCCGTTCGCGTGCCGCCGGCATCAACGGTTACAGTGGCATGCAGCTCTTCGCCGATGACGCTTACTCCCATTACCATTCGCTGCAAAGCACTCTCTCGCGCCGCTGGGGCGCGGGATACTTCCAGGCCGCCTATACTTTCTCTCGCTCCACTGACGCAACCTCCAGCGGAAACACCGCGTTCAACACCGCTTTCAACGACGAGTCCACGCTCGATGCCTCGCGCGGTCTCTCCGACTTCGATCGTACCCACCGCTTTGTGGTCAGCTACCAGTACGCGCTGCCCATCTTTAAGACTGCGACCGGCGCCAAAGCAACACTGCTGAAGGGTTGGAACGTCAGTGGCATTACGATTCTCCAGTCGGGCACTCCCTTCTCGGTGCTGGACTCCGGAGCAGGCACCGCATTTCTGGGCGCTGGACTCACTCCTTCGACCCTTACCGCAAGTCTGGCTCCCGGAGGCACGATCAGCGCCGGCAATACCGGTGGAGATATCCGCTCCCGCCTCAACGGTTATCTCAACCCCGCCAACTTCACCGCGGCGCCTCTGCTTTACCCCACGCAGTGCGCCAACGACCCCAATTTCTGCACCACCGACTTCGGCAGCCTCGGCCGCAACACCTACCGCGGACCCTTCCAGCAGAACTGGGATTTCTCGCTGCTGAAGACTTTCCAGCTCACCGAACGTCAGAATCTCCGCTTCACCGCGGACTTCTTCAACATCTGGAACCACGCGAATTTTGCCAACCCGGCGGTGACAGACATCGAAGCGTACCTCGCCAGCCCCAGCAACAGCGCCTTCGGCAAAATCGTGCAGACGGTAGGCACGCCGCGCCTGATCCAGTTCTCCCTGCGGTGGGCCTTCTAAATTGGCGCGCGCAGGAAAAATCCGCATTCCCATGCTCGAGCGCGACCAGGTTCCGCCCGAGATCGCCGCTCTCTACGACGCCCTGCTCAAGCAGCGGGGCGTCGTTCCCAATATGTTCAAAACCGTAGCCAACGTTCCCGCTCTGGCCTCAGCGTTCGCCGGATTGCTCAAGCCCCTGCTAAGTGACGGCGCTCTGCCCGGCTGGTACAAAGAGCTCGTGGCAACGCGCGTTTCGCTTTTGCTGCAATCGGAATACGCGATCGCAGCCCACGCCATTTCCGCGCAACAGAAAGGCGCATCCGACGCTCAAATCGAGGCCGTGAAAACCGATTTCGAATCCGGCCCTTTCACCGAAGCGGAGAAACTCGGCCTGCGTTGCGCCGAGCGCATGCATCGTTCCCCGGAAGAAGTTGATGACGCCTTTTATGCGAAGCTGAAAACCGTGTATAGCGACCCACAAATCATCGAACTGGTGGCTACTGCCGCGGCCTTCGAATTCCTGCCGCGGTTCGTGGACGCCCTGCGCATCCCCGCGACGCCCGCTCCAAAACCGTCGCCCGTGGGTTAATCTTTCATTTATCCTTCAGGAATCCTCATGCGACCCCTCGCCTCCCGCATCTCGCTGATGAGTGGTGAAGGCGCTCTCTCCGTCTTCGCGCGCGCCAAGGAACTGGAACGCGCCGGCCGCTCTATCATTCATCTGGAATTGGGCGAGCCCGACTTCCATCCCGCTCCGCCCGTCAATCAGGCGCTGAAGCAAGCGCTCGACGAAGGCAAAGACCGCTATTGCGCAGTCCCCGGCATTCCCGCGCTGCGCGCAGCCATTACCGAATATTTGCATGGCACGCGGAATCTGCAAGTCTCCCCGGAGAACGTCGTCATCGCGCCCGGCTGCAAAATCATTCTCTTCTTGTCCATGATGGCGCTGATCGAACCCGGCGATGAAGTGCTCTATCCCGATCCCGGCTTCCCCGCCTACGGTTCTGTCACTCTCGGCTTCGGCGGCGTTCCCCTGCCATTCACGCTCTCAGAGCGCACGCACTTGCAGCCCGACCCGGATGAAATCGCCGCCAAAATCACACCCCGCACCAAAATCCTGATCACCAATTCTCCCGGCAATCCCACCGGCACGGTTTACACCGATGAAGTCCTGCGCCGCCTCGCCGAGCTCGCCGTGCAGCACGACCTCATCGTGCTCTCCGACGAAATTTACGCCCGCATCATTTACGGCTCCGCCTATCGATCCGGGTACCGATCAATGATGAGCTATCCCGGAATGGCCGAACGCACGGTAATCATTGACGGCTTCTCCAAAAGTTTTGCCATGACCGGCTGGCGCTTGGGATACGCTGTCGCCCCGCCCGCCATCGCGGAAGCCCTGAAACTCCTGGTGGTGAACAGCTACACCTGCACCGCCGAGTTCACGCAATACGCCGCGATCGAAGCGCTCAAAGACCGCGAAGCCGCAACTCCGCGCATGGTGGCCGAGTTTGCCCGCCGCCGTGAGCAATTCGCAAACGATCTGAACCGCGTCCCCGGTTTCCGCTGCGTTCCCCCGGACGGTGCATTCTACGCGTGGGTAAACATCGCCGACACCGGCCTAAGCGCAGAAGAAGTTTGCCGCCTGATGCTTGAAGAAGCCGGCGTAGCTGCAATCCCCGGCGCAAGTTTCGGCCCTGCAGGCAAAGATTTCGTGCGCTTTTCCTTTGCCTCCTCCACCGCAACCTTGCAAGAGGCGGTAGAAAGAATTCACCAGCTCTCGGTGGTCTGGCAGCAAACGGCAGTGAAGTAAAAGCACAAGTAAAGGCAAAAGTGAAAGACTGATAACTGATAACTGATAACTGATAACTGATAACCGACATCTGCGAACTGCTTTTCAGAAAAACAGCTCAGTCATCCGCGCTATCTCGGGACACTCGTGAATTTGAGCCAACTGAAATCCCGCCATCCCGACCGAAGCGCCGCGAGCGCGGCGCGCAAGCGAAGTGAAGGGACCTGTTTTTCTAAAGCAATGCATCCAACCAGGAGGCAAACAACCCGATGAACCCAGCGCCCACAAAGTGGTTCTGCATCTTACTTCTGTGTAGCGGCGCCGCCTTCGCCCAGGCTCGCCCATTCCCCGGCCCCGACCTGCAGCAGATCTACCAGCGCCTGCTTCCGCAGATCGAAAAGATCCCCATCTTCGACCACCACGCCCACCCCGGCTTTCCCGACGATCCCGACGTTGACGCTATGGCCGCGCCCCCCGGCAGCGCCGCTCTCCGCGAGCGCGACACTAACCCCGAACTGATTGCCGCCTCCAAAGCCCTGTTCGGCTACCCTTACAACGACATGTCGCCCGAGCACGCCAAATGGCTGGTAGAAAAAAAGGCTGAACTGAAAAAAGAACAGGGCAACCAATACTTCTCCAACATCCTCGATAAGCTCAACATCGAACAAGGCGTAGCAAACCGTGCCATGATGGCCCCATATCTCGATCCTAAACGCTTCGTCTGGGTCTTCTTCTCCGATTCCTTTATGTGGCCCTTCGACAACAAACGCGAGCAAGCGCGCAACGGCGATGAAGAGGTCTATATCCCGCTGCAAGACAAAATGCTCCACCGCTGGATGGTGCAGGAACATCTCGATCGCCTCCCCGCCGACTTCGATAGCTACCTGGCCTTCGTCACCCGCACCCTGGAAGACAACCAGAAAAAAGGCGCAATTGCTCAGAAATTCGAAGTCGCCTACTTCCGCCCCACAAAATTCGGCGACCCTACAAAAGCAGAAGCCGCTGACGTCTACGAGCGCTTCGTCTACGGCGGCATCCCCAGCGAGCAGGAGTATCGCACCTTCCAGGACTACATCTTTCGCTATTTAATCCGCGAAGGTGGCCGCCTGCAGCTGCCAGTGCACATCCATTCCGCCGTTGGCATCGGAGACTATTTCAACCTCTCCGAAGGCAACATCATGAACCTGGAAAACATTCTTCGCGACCCGCGCTATTCTTCCACCACATTCGTGATGCTTCACGGCGGCTATCCCTACGAGCGCGAAGCCATCTGGCTCACCGCCCGCAAAAACGTCTACCTCGATTCTTCCCTCATGGAAGTCTGGATGTATCCCTCCGAGTTCAAGCACGCCCTTAAACAGTGGCTGGAAACCTTCCCCGACAAAATAACCTTCGGCACCGATGCCTTTCCGTACAATGAAGTCCTCGGAGCGGAAGAAAGCTACTGGCTGGGAGTACAATCAGCGCGCGAAGCTCTCGCCGCCGCGCTCGCCGAGATGATCTCCGAAGGCGAAGTAAACGAAGCACAAGCCCTGCAATTAGCTCATGGCTATCTCCACGACAACGCGGTAGCGCTCTACCCGGGAAAGGTCCACTAAGATGCCAAAGAAAAAATCAGCGAGGGGCACGAGTCGCGCCGGCGTAGCGCTGGCGACCCGAACCCGCGCCAAGAAATCGGCGAAAAAGGCAGCCCCCGCTGCCCAACTCAAATACATTCCCTGGAGCACCGTCGAACTGGAAAACCTGAATCCGCTATTGCAACGCCAACTCGTGGTAGGCCAAAACGTCATGGTGGCCCGGGTCCTGATGAAAAAAGGCTGCGTCATCCCGCTCCACAGCCATCACAACGAGCAAGTCACCTACATCCTCGAAGGTGCCCTGAAATTCTGGATTGACGGCAAAGAAATCGTAGTAAACCAGGGCGAAGTCCTGGCCATCCCTCCCCACATGCCCCACAAAGCTGAAGCCTTGTCGGACACCCTTGACCTCGATATCTTCAACCCACCCCGCGCCGACTGGATTAACAAGACCGACCAATACCTCCGCGACGAAGAAAGCAAAAACGCAGACAAGCACCACCGGGTAGGCTAAAGATCGGCTGTGACTTTATTGAATGTAGGCGCGGGTGTCCTCGCCCGTGCGGCCCTGGAAACCGAATCCCGGTGGAAAGAAATGTCAGGCATGGCGCAGAACGACTTCCTTCGTGTCTTTCTTCGTGCAACTTCGTGTCCTTGGTGGTTGTTTCCTGGTCTTGCCGGGCAACGCAAAGCAACCACCAATTACACCAAGTCGCACGAAGGAAAAACACAAAGGAAATTGAGAACTTCACTGCCGACCCTTTGTTCAGAAGGGCAGCACGCCCGCGCCTACATTCAACTCGCGTCTGTTATCCTGATCTCTCGCGAACATGCCTGGCACCGCCAACTCCGAACTCAAAAGTGAAGTCCTGCTCCGCTGCGTGGGCTGCGGCGCAATCACCCCGGTGGACGAGTCCGGCCTTACCTGCACCATCTGCGGCAATTTGCTCGAAGTTCTGTTCCCGTTGCCAGGAAGCGAGTTACCCAATCCCGCCGCGCTGAAATCTCTCTGGCTCAAGCGCCGCACTTCGCCCCTGGCCGAAGATCAAAGCGGCGTCTGGCGCTTCCGCGAAGTCCTGCCCGCGCTCGGCGAAGCCCACGCCCCCATCACTCTCCGCGAAGGCAACACCGCTCTCTACGAGCTTTCCCTCTGCGCCCGCCTCGCCGGCGTGCAGCGCCTCTTCGCCAAGCATCAGGGCATGAACCCCACCGGCTCATTCAAAGACACCGGCATGACCGTCGCTGCCTCCTTCGCCCGCAAGGACGGATTCCGCTGGGTTGCCTGCGCCTCCACCGGCAACACCTCGGCCTCCATGGCCGCCTACGCCGCTCGCGGCGGCATGAAAAGCCTGGTCCTGATTCCCGACGGCAAAATCTCCTGGAGCAAACTCTCGCAGGCCCTCGAATACGGCGCAGTCACCTGCCAGGTAAAGACCGACTTCGACGGCTGCATGAAGATCCTCAATGAAATCGTCAGCCGCATGCCGATTTACCTGCTCAACTCCATCAACCCCTTCCGCCTGGAAGGGCAAAAAACCGTAGCCTTCGAACTGATGGAGCACTTCGACTGGCAACCGCCCGACCACATCATCGTCCCCGGCGGCAACCTAGGTAATTCATCCGCGCTCGGCAAAGCCCTTCTTGAAATGAAAGACCTCGGCCTGATCTCGCGATTGCCTAAGCTTTCTGTGATTCAGGCCGAGGGCGCAAACGCCCTGGTGCGCACCGTCCGCGAAAAAGCTGGCAGGGAACTGGTGCAAGTTCACGCCGAAACCCTGGCGACGGCAATTCGCATCGGAAATCCCGCTTCTTGGAAAAAAGCCGTCCGCGTGCTCGAAGCCAGTGGCGGGACGGTAGAGCAGGTAAGCGAGGTAGAAATCGCTCTCGCCAAAGCCGAAATCGGCGCCGACGGGATCGGCTGTGAGCCTGCATCCGCGGTAACTCTGGCGGGTCTGAAAAAGCTGGTCAAGCAGGGATTCGTAAAACCCAACGAATCGGTAGTCCTGGTCCTGACCGGCCACTTGCTGAAAGACCCCGACTTTACCCTGAAATTCCACCGCGGAGATCTGTTCGAAGGCAGGCCGCACGAGAAAGAAGCCGCAATCCTGGCCACCCGCCAGCGGGCCCCAATCGTGCTGGATGCAACGGTAGATGCGGTGCTGAAGACCCTGGAAGCCGCGGAAAAGCAACCCTAGATTCTCTTCGCGTCCTTCGCGACCTTTGCGGTTGAAAAAACTGATTGAACCGCATAGAACGCTAAGGACGCGAAGAAAACCTTGATGAGATGAAGAAAAAGAAAGCTCTGGCGCCGAAAGTTTCGGGTTTCGAGCTCACCCTCCCCGCCACCTCCGCCAACCTGGGCCCAGCCTTCGACGCCGCCGCCCTCGCCTTCACTCTAAATCTCAAAGTAAAAGCCCACCCGGCAAAAGCATTCTCGGTCACCGCCCGCGGCCGCGACCCCGAAATCTGCGGCCGAGCAGAAAACCACCTGATCCTAACCACCTATCAAGACGTCCTAAACTCAGAAGGAAAGCCGGAAACCCCCCTGGCCCTTCACCTGGAAAACCAAATCCCCATCGGCAAAGGATGCGGCTCATCTGCCGCCGCCCGCTTGGCCGGAATTGCCCTCGCCAACCACTTCGGCAAACTCCGCTGGAGCGACAGCCGCATCGTCGGCGAAGCCTCCCGCCGCGAGCACCATCCCGACAACGCCTCCGCCTGCTGGATGGGCGGCATCACCGTCGCCAGAATGCAATCCGAAACCGATGCCCAAATCGCTCGCATCACCCCAAAAGGGAAGTGGCCGCTGCTGCTGGCCGTCCCGGAAGAGTCACTTTCCACCGAAGAAGCCCGCAAAGTCCTACCCGCAACCTACTCCCGCGCCGACGCCGTAACCAACATCCAGAACTCCATGCTGCTGCTCGCTGCCTTCATGCAAGGCCGCCCTGATCTATTGGCCTCAGCTCTGGAAGACCGAATCCACCAACCCTACCGCGCCCCGCTGTGCCCTCTTCTGCCAGCGTTGCAAGGGCTAGCCGGAACCGAAGGCATTCTAGGCGCAGCCCTAAGCGGCGCCGGCCCTTCAGTCCTGATCTTCGTAGATCCCAAAGCAAACCCGGGCCGGGTGAAAGCCAAAGTAGCAACCCATCTTCGTAAACTGGGGATCAAAGCAGAATTAATCGCAACATCAATCGCGTCCCGCCCGTAGCGTCGGCGTCCCGCCCGGCGCTCATGGAAGCGACAGCAGCAAACATTCTGTCATCCCGACCGGAGCGCGAGGCAAAGCCGAGCGCGCAGTGGAGGGACCTGCTGTTTAGCGGGATGCTAAACTCTTGCTGACGGTAGCCTGGAATGCACAATGTTCCAGATCAGAATAACGAAGTACTTCCCTAGATTCGCTCCTCACCCGGAGTGCGCGCGAAGTGGAACATGCCAAAACCGACTGCCAGCCTCACAGAAACCATGCGGCCAGCTTTCGTTGCTGCCGGATGGTACTCAGGCAGACAAGTTGAAGTGCCCACCGTAGTGCCATTCGATCATGCAGCATGGGCGGCGAGGAGTTCACGCCCGATGATCCAAGGGTCTACAAGTATCGTTAAGGGTAGGTCATTGCCAGAGCGGCTAGACGAACAAAACACCTCTACCCTTGCGCCCGGCACTCCCCCCGAGCGCTCTCAGCCGCCAGGCTGCCAAGGTGCCGCTCAAAACTAAGCCGGGGATCGCAAGCGAAACGCTCCGGATACGACGCGAGCGCCTTAAGGAATATCGCAATCTCCCGCTGTACTTCACGCTGTTGCGAGAGTTCCATCTGTGATTCGCGGTTTCGGCTGATCTTCATCTCCCACCACCTGAGAACGCGACCAAACATAGGTCAAGAGCATCAACGCGCCGTGGAAGCAACCGATACGAGTCAGGCTGGCTCCTCACAAATGGGGGAAGCCCAAAGATAATTCCACTCCGGGAAATGTAAATGGCACCCTAGTGCCATAGGGTGTGCATAATCCGGTGCCGGGCGTAACTTCGAACCCACCGCGGATCCACGCGGATGAACCCTGATCCTCAGAGCCAAGAAAGGGCTTATCCGTGGAATCCGTGTTCATCCGTGGCAAAGAAGTTGACTTCAAACCCCCACCGCGGCTCCACGCGCACGAACGCTGATCTTCAAGCCCAAGAAAATAAGGGTTATCCGTGAAAATCCGTGTTCATCCGTGTTCATCCGTGGCCAAGAAGTTACGAACTTCACTTCCGGCTGGCTGGCGGAATAATCCCATTCATCCGCAAATACTCCACCATCTGCCCGTAATGGTCGAAGCAATGCCCAGGTATCCAGGTCGCCAATTCCAGCGGAGTCACCATGCTGGTTCCAAACGGATTCTTCATCGGCTGCAGCGCATTCTTCTCGTTCAAAGACAGCACCGCCTTATGCGCATAGGCGAACGAGCCTTTTAGAAAACTGATGATCTCCGCCTTGGTCTTAAGTGACTCCGGCCCGTTCTCATCACCCAGCTCCACTGGCGGTTTTTCCTGCAGGATCGTCGCCGCGATAAGGTAGTTCACCGCCCCCACGTGCCTCACCTGCTGGCCGAACGTCCGCACTCCTTTGAAGTCCCCATCGGTAGGCGCGAAAGAAAACTTCTCTTCCGGCATGGCCTCTGCCGTGGTGACGAATTCATGCTCCACATTCCGCAGGTAATGATCCACCGCTTCACCCACCGTGGTCGCTTCCGCCGGCTTGGCCGCCTGCGCCAAAGCCAGCGAGCTGCAGAACAGTACCGCCAGGCCCCAAAACCCGCACGTCTTCTTCATCATGTCATTTCTCCTGGAATAATCGCTTGAACAATCTGAGACAGCCCGCACTTCAAACTCCCGCGCAATTTCGCCAGTACCATATTCCTAAGCCACTCCCAAAAGCAAATCCTCAATGGATGTGCCAACTGCTCCGGCGAAAAAACCTGCCTCTTTTCGCGTCCTTTGCGAACTTTGCGGTGAAAACCTAAACCCCAGGAATCACCAAAAATGCCGCCAACGCTAAGCTCCCCAAGCAACCCCTCCCGGATTTCCTGCATTCCCAGTTTGACCGCGCCCTCCCGGCGTCCTAACATTAGCGCCGACGGGCTTTGGCTCTCATGGTCGGCGAAACGGTCGCTCATTATCGCATTCTGAACCGGCTGGGCGGCGGTGGCATGGGCGTGATCTACGAAGCCGAAGATACGCGTCTGCACCGTCTGGTTGCCCTCAAGTTTATTCCCGAAAATCTCGTTGGCGACCAAAAGTCGGTGGAGCGCTTCGAACTCGAAGCCCGCGCCGCTTCCCAGCTGGCCCATCCCAACATCTGCACCGTCCACGCCATCGAAGACAACAACGGCCATCCCTTCATCGTAATGGAGCGGCTGGAGGGCGAAAGCCTCAAGCAGCGCCTCCACAAGAAACCCCTGGAATTAGACGAGCTTCTAGACATCGCAGTTCAGATTGCCGGCGCGCTCGAAGCCTCCCACGCCAAGGGCGTGATTCATCGCGACATCAAGCCCGGCAATATTTTTCTCACCAAAGATGGGCAAGTAAAAGTGCTCGATTTTGGCCTGGCCAAGCTGGTCCGCGAGCAAAGGTTGAGCGCCGACGATGACAGCAGCATGGAAAACTCCCTCACCGCCGTCGGCGTCGTGCCCGGGACCGCCGTGTACATGTCGCCCGAGCAAGCGCGCAACGAAGAGCTCGACTCCCGCAGTGATCTCTTTTCCTTCGGCGTAGTGCTCTACGAAATGGCCGCCGGAAAGAAGCCCTTTCGCGGCACCAATGTCGTCACCACTCTCGATGCCGTTCTGCACACCAAGCCCGAGTCGCCGCTGGCCTCCAACCCAAAACTGCCCGCCGAACTGGTCGCCATCATCGGCAAGGCGATGGAGAAAGACCGCAACAAGCGCTACCAGACCGCCGCCGACATAAAAGCCGACTTGCAGCAACTGCGCCGGGCAAGCGAGTCCGGGCTGACCAAAACCAGCCTGCGCGATGTGCCTCTACGCCTCGCCACCAGCACCTTTCAGGGTTCAAGCCGCTGGCTCACTTACTTATTCATCGGCGTCACCGCTCTGCTGCTCACCGTGTTGGCCTCGGTCGGCACCTGGTGGCTGCGCAATCGCGCCGCGAAAATTCCCGTGCAACTGAACACCGTCGCCGTGCTGCCGCTGCAGAACATCAATCAGGACGCCAGCATTGATTATCTCCGCTTCGCCCTCGCCGATGAAGTCGCCAACGCCCTCACCTACGCTCGCTCCCTGGAAATCCGCCCAACTTCAGCCACCGCCAAGTATGCCGCCAAGGATGTTGATCCCAGGAAAATCGGCCTTGACCTTCACGTAGCCATCGTCGTCACCGGCCATTTCGTCCGCCAGGGCGACGAACTTATCATCACTCTCGAAGCCATTGATGTCGCCGACGACAAATTGCTCTGGCAAACCACCGTCCAGTCGCCTGCCGCCAACCTCATTGCCATGCAGGCGCAGTTGAGCGGCCAAGTTCGTCAGGGATTGCTTCCCGTGCTGGGCGCCGCCGGCAGCCTGCAAAATACAGCGACGAAACCGGTCAATCAGGAAGCCTATGACCTCTATCTGCGCAGCGTCGCCGTGCCCCACGATGCCGCCCCGAATAAAGAAGCCATCCTGATGCTCGAGCGCGCCGTCGGCATGGATCCCAGCTATGCCCCAGCCTGGGAGGCCCTCGGCCTTCGTTATTACTACGATTCCACCTACGCCGGCGGAGGCGAGCAGGTATTTCAGCGCTCCAGTGCCGCCTACGAAAGGGCGCTGGCGCTCGATCCCAACCGCATCTTGGCCGCGGGCCAACTTATCATCAACCGGGTCGAGCGCGGTGAGTTGGGCAAGGCTTACCAGGCCGCCAAAAGCTTGGTGCAGCGCCGGCCCGAAAGTTCGCTGGCCCACTTCACTCTGGCCTACGTGCTGCGTTATGCCGGAATGCTCGAAGAATCAACTCAGGAGTGCAACACTGCGCTCGCTCTCGACCCCGGCAATTACCAGTTCCGCTCCTGCGCCTGGGCCTTCATGCAGCTTGGGCAAACCCAGCGCGCCAGGGTTTTTGTCCAGCTCGATGCAGGCTCCGAGTGGGCCGCCTACATCACGCCTTCCATCCTCTTGCGTGAGGGCAAGCTGGCCCAGCTGGCCGCGGCAGTCAAGCAAATGCCCGCCAACCGGCGCTATCACAGAGATCTCCTCGTGGCCTGCCTCCACGCCACCACGCCCGCCGAACTCGAAAAAGTCGCCAACGACGCTCAAGCCTCCGTACTCGCCGAGCCTGACCCCGAGCCCTGGTACAACCAGGGCGCAATTCTCGCTTACTTCGGCGAAAAGGACGTGGCCGTGCATCTTATCCAGACCGCCATCGAGCAAAACTACTGTGCCGACTCTGCCCTGAAAATGGATCCCCTGTTGGTCAAGCTGCGGAGCACTCCGGAATATGTTGACCTCCTGGTCGCAGCCGGCAACTGCCAGCAAATCATCAAGAATCCCCAAAGCCCGTGAGTCCCCGCATGAATCCCGCCCCTGAATCAGATAGGATGAATAAAGTAAAGCGCCCATACCACGCTCAGGAAAAATCTTGCGTCCTCCCCAACAGAAAGCCCATCCCCTTTTCATGAAAGACTTGAACCCTCCGGTGTCTTGCCCGCGCAGCAAGTGCTTTGCCGCGCGGGCTGCGGTTTTTGCAGTGCTATGCGCGGCCTTGCTGCCCGCGGTGCGCGCCCAGCAGTCCAGTTCGAAGCCCGACCCCGTTGCCCCGTTGCCCCAGGACTCCGGCGCAACCGGCCTCAAGCAAATGCTGCGGCGTCTCAGCACCACCGCCCGTCTGATGCAGACCACCGCCCATCCCGACGACGAAGACGGCGGCATGTTGACCCTCGAATCGCGCGGCCACGGCGCAACCGTACTGCTGCTCACTCTGAACCGCGGCGAAGGCGGCCAGAACAAAGTCGGCAGCAATCTCTTCGACGTGCTCGGTGTCCTGCGTACCCTCGAACTCACCGCCGCTGACCGCTATTACGGAGTCGAACAGCGGTTCACCCGCGTCGCCGATTTCGGCTATTCAAAAAGTCCTGAAGAAACCTTTCAGAAGTGGCATGGCCACGACATCGCTCTCGGCGATATGGTCCGCGTAATCCGCACCTTTCGTCCCGATGTCCTTGTCGCCCGCTTTTCCGGCACCGAGCGCGATGGCCACGGCCATCACGAAGCTTCCGCAATCCTCACCAAAGAAGCCTTTCGCGCCGCCGCCGACCCCCAGCGCTTTCCCGAGCAGATTCAGGAAGGCCTCTTGCCCTGGCAGGCGAAAAAACTCTACATCGGCAA
>Ga0335078_10000456_pt1 | contig 63240 bp, 63 predicted proteins | sample Lox_Sample_32_FD_206711 | JGI IMG/M metagenome (GOLD analysis project Ga0335078, IMG submission 206711) | Soil microbial communities from Loxahatchee National Wildlife Refuge, Florida, United States - Lox_Sample_3.2 | ecosystem: Environmental > Terrestrial > Soil > Wetlands | place: USA... | reverse complement strand
CCGCCCCGCACCGCCGCCGCGCCGCCTGCCCGCACCGTGGCCGCGCCGCCCCGCACCGCCACAGAACCATCCCGCACCGCCGCCGCGCCGCCGCTCCGCACCGTGGCCGCACCGCCCCGCACCGCCGCAGAACCACCCCGCACCGCCGCCGCGCCGCCGCCCCGCACCGTGGCCGCACCGCCCCGCACCGCCACAGAACCACCCCGCACCGCCGCCGCGCCGCCTGCCCGCACCGTGGCCGCACCGCCCCGCACCGCCGCAGAACCACCCCGCACCGCCGCCACGCCCAGATGCTGGCTGGAACGCGCCGCGGCAGATCCCGCCGCTGCCAGGCCACGGGCCGGGACTGCGACCGCGGCCTCCGCCGCGGTCGCCACCGCCCGCGCAGCGCCAGGAGGCGGGGACAAGACACCGGCAGCGGCGGCCCGCCCCGAGGTAGCGAGGAAGCCGAGCAAGGCGGCAGGTTCTCCAGGTCGTGGCAACCTCATCGGCTCGTCCGCTGAGCCGGGACCGATGGCCACTCATTGTAGAGTGATTGTGTATCCGGAAATTTCCGGGGCGGTGCAGAAATCTCGCCGACGGGCGGCGTGCTGGTCCTTAGGGCTGTGAATCGGAGGACATAATGCCGAAGCGCGAAGAATCGATCAATACGGTCACGAGAGCGGCCAAACCTGAAGCCCGCGACGTGCCACAAACCGGCCAGGCGCGCGATGCCGCCGGGCCAACCGCGCACATGCTGACGATTAACATTCCCATGGACGAGGCAATTGACGTGGCGGCCTTCCCGGTGAAGATGGCCGGCCGGGTCCTGGCCGCTAAGGGTGGCCTGCCACTTTATGCGGGTCTCGGCGTGCTCGCCGCGGCACAGGTCATCGAATGGCCCGTCGCGGCGCTGGCTGGGGTGAGTTACGCCGTGCTGCGCCGCTGGGGACCCCTCCGCCCGGCTGCTGTGCACCCGCCCGAGACGAACGGTAAGGCAAGCGGCAAGGCCGCTGGCAGGGCGAACGGCAAGGTGAGCGGCGGAGCTGAGGGCAAGGCGAGCGGCGCCAGGATGAGCAAATCGGCCGGCGGCGCGACAGCCAAGCCGAGCGGTGCGGCCACGAGCAGGACAAGCGCCAAAGCACGCTCCAGAACCGCCGGATAGGCGGGGCCAACCGCTGCACCCGCGCGCCAACCAGGTCCTTTCTGGTATCCCCATATCCCCCAATGCCCGCCTCCCCGTCACAGTCCACCGGTACGTTCCCAGTTGAGGTCCCGCCGATACCCGTGGGCGGAACGCGGATTTCATTGATCGTGGTACCCAAACCCGCTCATATGACGGGCTACGCATTACGATCATGGCTTGGGCGACTTTACAGTACCATTTGCCATAAAGTATGAGTCAGTCACGCAACGTCCTGCGGCACCAGAAAATGAGTGATGCCCGCGGCACCCGATCGGCGCGGGCCCGCCGCAGCAGGTACTGTCGCGATAAGCCATTTTGAGGCGATTGAGCCTCACCCGCCTCGGGTGATGTCCGCACCTTCGCTACGGCAGGATCCTGTACCACGACGCTCATGTCCGCCGGGCGTAACCGCGACCAGGGGGGTACCGGTATGAGCCGGTGGAAGACCCCGATTGGCCCTGGTCCCGCCCAATTTCTCATGGTGTTCGACACGTCCGTCATCAACGTGTCGGTCAGTCAGCTCGTCAAGCACTCTCATAGCTGGTCGGGGTGACAGATGGCCACAAGGACCGAGCGCAGCGTTATCAACATTGCCGGTCTGGTACAGGGCATCGTCCTTGTCACGTTTCCCGCCGCAAGCACCATCTTTACCGAGAAGAGCGAGTACGGGCTGTCGAGCAGTCGCTACGGTGAGATGTTCCTCCCCCAGGTGATCACGGCTATCGCGGCGTCGCTGCTCGGCGCGGCGCTGGCCCGGCGGATCACCACGAAACGGGTCTACCTCATCGGCCTGGCGTCCAGCCTGGTGTCGATGGGGCTGCTGATATCCAGCACGTTCGTCAAGACTGACCAGTCCGCCGCCTATCCGCTGCTCCTGGTCGCTACCGCGTTTCTTGGGGCAGGGTTCGGCCTGACCGTCCCTGTGCTCAACACCTATTGCGCCGACTTCCACCCCGCCACCGTCGACCGGTCGGTGCTCGTGCTCAACGCGCTACTCGGGCTTGGTACCGCGCTTGCACCGGTGTTCGTTGCCGCATTCGTCGGCCTCGGTTTCTGGTGGGGCCTTCCTGTCCTGTCCGCGGCGATGCTCGTCGCGCTGCTGCTCGTCAGCCTGCGGCTGCCGCTGCGGGCCGGCGCAGGGGGAAGCCGCACCCCGCTTCATCGCGACGGGCCGCGGCTGCCCGCGCGGTTCTGGTTCTTCGCGGCATTCGCCTGCACATACGGCATCTGCGAGACCATGAACGGCAACTGGTCCCAGCTGGACATGACCACACGGCTTGGCGCGTCGGCCACCCAGGCGTCGCTGGCGCTCGCCGCGTTCTGGGGGATGGTCACTGCCGGGCGGGTGTTGTTCGCCGCCATCGGCCGCTGGCTGCCTGAGCGAGTCACTTATCACATCCTCCCGCTCGTCCTGGTAGCCACCTTCATCCTTGTCGACATCCTGCCGCAGCACGACGCCGCGGCCGGGATCGCCGTCTTCGGGCTGGCGGGGCTTGGCTGCTCGGCGCTGCTGCCATTGACCATTAGCTTCGGTGAGGAGGAACTCACCGCCATCTCCGCCGCCGTGGCCGGCGGCGTCATCGCCTGCTACCAACTGGGGTACGGCATCGCCGCGTTTGGCGTAGGCCCCCTGCAAAAGGCCGGATTGAGCCTTTCGGCAATCTTCGGCCTGACCGCTGCGGTCGCAGCCGCGATGGCGCTGCTGTCGTTGTTCGTTGCTCCCGCACGCCACCGGCCCGCCCAACGGCCGGCGGCCGGTGTCTCTGGGTCAACCTGAGCGGGGACGCTCCCTCGCCTCCGTCAAGGACACCACGCCGACGATCCCGGCAAGCACGGCGACAATGACCGAGAAGAGGCTCGGCGTGTTGATCAGGTCCGAGACGGGTCGCACGCCCAGCTCGAAGGCGGCTGGTGCGCTGGCAAGCCCCCGGATGACCAAGCCAAAGACGAAGGTCACGAAAATCGCGAAGGGAAAGCCGGCGAGCAGCGCGAGGAGCCCGTCGCGGATCCCACTGCGGTCCGTCGTGTCGATGCCGAGCGCGACCGCGATGATGGCGCTGTATTCGGGGCCCACCACCATGGGCCGACGACAAGTATCTGCGAGTTGGTCAGGATTCCCACGGCGCCGATCAGGCCGGCGAAGGCAAGGAGAGCGAAGAAGCTGGGCGGGTACACGCCCTCCGCCGGGATCCTCGCTTCAACCAGCTCCCAGCTGAGGGCGGCTTCGCGGCGAAAGGCACCGACGGCACCCGAGCCCGGCAGGTCAGCGATCGTGGCGTCGACGTTCTCTATGGCGACGACACCGCGATCACCGAGACCGAGGTCGCGCAGTTGTCGTAGCACGGCATTCGCGGACGTGGTGCGAACGTCGAACTGGATGGCGTCGCCGTCGGGACGTCGCGCGGCTCCGGTCGGGACCACCAGGTTCCTTACGCCGGCATCCATGGTTAAGAGCGGGCATCAGGAGGCCGGTCAGATCGGGCGGACTCACCCACGCGGACGTGAATCATGGGCAAGCTCCTCGGCCGCACCCCAGCGTCACCGCTGGCGGTGGCAAGTGGATCACCCCGCGCGGATGATTGGCGGGCGGAAGCCGCCTGCCGTGCGGTCACCCAATCCGGACGATGCCATCGGGCTGAGCGGCGACCTACGGTCGGACCATCGCAGGCGCCGACCTGCACGGCGATCCTCTGGAAGGGCCGGCCTGGCCGGCCGGTCGGCGGCCCGGCCGGCCTGGGCGCAAGGAGGCAACGAGGCGGGTGACCAGACGTACCGGTCCGATGCACCAGGCTGAGCTGACCGCGGCTGACTTCCTGGCCCTGTTCGGGCGGCTGAAGGGGGAGTCGGCGTGGGGGGCGGCCGACCGGCGGGGTGCGTTGAACAACATCTCCGCAGCGGATGTGCTCACCGCGGCCCGCGAAGTCCGGCTGGGCCGTACCGTATCGCTCGCCGCGCCGCTGGAAGCCATGGTGACTCCCGATAATCCCGAACCCTGCGTACACGAGATGACCAGCATGCCCAGCGGTGCGCCCGGGCTGAACTTCGCCATGGACCGCCTGGCCATGAACGTGCACGGCAACGCCGACAGCCACATCGACGCGTTGTGTCACGTGATCTTTGACGGGGAACTCTACAACGGCGTAGCAGCGGGCACCGTCACCTCGGCGGGCGCGGCGGACCTGTCCATCGACGTGGCACGAGACGGGATCGTCCGCCGCGGCGTCCTGCTCGACATCCCGCGGATTCGCGGAACGTCGTGGCTGGAGCCGGGCGATCAGGTGAGCACAGATGACCTCGCCGCCGCGGAAAGAGCGCAAGGTCTGCGGGTCGGTCAGGGCGACTTGCTGTTCGTCAGGGTCGGGCATCGCCACCGCAGGAACACGCTCGGGCCCTGGGACGCGGCCAAGGCCCGCGCTGGGCTGCATCCCGAGGCCCTCTGCTTCCTGGCCGAACGGCGCGTCTCGGTACTTGGCAGCGACGGCAACAACGACACGGCGGCCAGCGTCGTCGACGGCGTTGAGTTCCCCGTTCACGCGCTCGCCGTGAATGCCATGGGGTTGCACCTGCTTGACTACCTCCAGTTCGAAGACCTCCTCCCGTTGTGCGAACAGATAGGCCGCTGGTCGTTCCTTTGTGTGATCGCGCCCCTGCGGCTACTCCACGGGACCGGATCGCCCGTCAACCCAATCGCGATCTTGTAACAAGTCGGCCGGCAGGGAGCCAGCCGTGCGTGAAATAGCGAGGCCCGCGGCGCGTGAAACGATGCATGACTCGCCTGCCATGGTGCGTGATCTGCCGGATCGGGCCTGATCCCGTGGAGGAGAAAAGCTATGCCCCTCGACCTGCGCGACCGCAACTTCCTCAAGGAAACCGACTTCACTCCCGATGAGTGGACGTACCTGCTCGATATCTCCGCCGAATTCAAGCAGGCGAAGTACGCGGGCACAGAACGAATGCGACTGCGAGGCAAGAACATCGCCCTGATCTTCGAGAAGACCTCGACGCGCACCCGCTGCTCATTCGAGGTGGCAGCGTACGACCAGGGTGCACACGTCACCTACCTCGACCCCGGAGGCTCACAGCTCGGCCACAAGGAATCGATCAAGGACACAGCGCGGGTCCTCGGGCGCCTCTACGATGGCATCGAGTACCGGGGGGCGGCCCACGAGGGCGTCGAGATCCTCGGGCGTTACGCGGGCGTCCCCGTGTGGAACGGGCTGACTGACGACTGGCATCCGACCCAGTCCCTCTGCGACATGCTGACGATGCGTGAGCACAGCCCTAAGCACGACAACGAGATCGCATTCGCGTTCTGCGGCGACGCCCGCAACAACACGGGCAACTCGCTGCTCGTCGCCGGCGCGATGATGGGCATGGACGTTCGGATGGTCGCTCCCAGGTCGCTGTGGAACGACGGCGATGTCATCAATGAGGCGCAGCGGATCGCGGCGGGGACAGGTGCCAGGATCACGCACACCGAGGACGCCGAGGAGGGCGTACGCGGCGCCGACTTCCTCTACACGGACGTATGGGTCTCGATGGGCGAGCCCAAGGAGGTGTGGGATCAGCGCATTGCCCTGCTGCACGGGTATCAGGTCAATATGGACATGATCCGCGCTACCGGGAATGCGGACGTGCGGTTCCTGCACTGCCTGCCAGCGTTCCACGATAGGGCCACCAAGGTCGGCGAAGAGATCTTCGAGAAGACCGGACTGGACGCCCTCGAGGTCACCGACGAGGTGTTCGAGTCGCCGCACTCGATCGTCTTCGACCAGGCGGAGAACCGGATGCACACGATCAAGGCGATCATGATCGCGACGTTGGGTGACTGAACCAAGCTCCGCTGCCCACCCCGCGGTCCGTCACCCCGCTCACCCCCGCGGTCCATCACCACCGCGGTCAATCACCCCGGACGGGCGATGCCCGGCCCGCTCACCCAAGGCCAAGGTAATGGTGACACGCAACGCTGAGGACGGTGCCATGACTGACAGCGAGACAACCCAGGGCGGCCCGCAGCTCAACGCCAAACTCCTGGTCAGCGGGGTACTGCTGATGGGAATCGGTGGCGCGATCGGCCTCGTCGGCCTTGCGCTCGGCAGTTCGGCGGTGCTCGCGGCAGGCCGGCGATGGGTGCGGCAAATGGACACCCCCCCAAGTGAGCTCGCGAAGTATCACTGGAACCGGGCCAGGGTGGCGACCGCAGCAGGCGTCGGTGCCTGGCGGGACGGGCAGCAGACACAGCAGGTCGGACCGTCCTGAGCCGCTGACGGGGCATCCCAGCCGGCCGGGATCCGCCAAGCCGAGAGCTTCCTGGAGCACTCGGCTGGGGGATGCGCAGCGGCGGTGGGAGCTCTTGCTTATTTAGTTGAGGTATCTCCGGCGGCCTTAGTTGAGGTATCTCCGGCGGCGGTTGGTGCAGGACAATTCGGGAGACAGTACCGCCAAACCTCGATCGGGGACGGTGACTGCGGTGACAGGGCGCGCAAGGCATGTCTTCCGCATCGATACCCGCCGTGACCGGCCGACGACGAGCACGGCTGGCCGCCCGCACCGTCGGCGCCAGGATCGGAGCCGGTCCCGCCGCGGGTACCTGTGCATGCTCGCGGCCGCGTTGCCTGTCCTCGGGCTCGCGGCCTGCTCCGGTTCTGGATCGGGGTCGGCCTCCAGCGAGGCCGCGGCCACGAGTTCCGGCCCGGCGAGCCAGGCGGCGAGCCCGGCGGTGAGCCCCCCGGCGTCGGCCGTGACGCAGCAGCAAGCGCTGGTGTCTGTCATCAAACAGGTCCTGCCGTCCGTCGTGGAGATCCGCACGAGCGCCGGACTCGGCTCGGGCGTCGTCTTCGACGCGGGCGGCGACATCGTGACGAACGCGCACGTGGTCGGCACTGCCACAACCTTCCAGGTGCTCATGTCAAGTTCCACCGCCCCGATGAAGGCGACCCTGGTCGGCAGCTACCCCCCTGACGACCTCGCGGTGGTGAAGGTCACGGGTGCGAAGAACCTGCGCCCCGCCGTCTTCGGCAACTCAGCCGAACTTCAAGTCGGCGACATCGTGCTCGCGATCGGCAACCCTCTCGGACTGCAAAGCAGCGTCACCGACGGCATCGTGTCCGCGGTAGGGCGCATCGTCTCCGAGCCTGCGACATCGGACTCGCCAGGCGCGACGTTGCCCGACACCATCCAGACGTCGGCCGCGATCAACCCGGGAAACAGCGGCGGCGCCCTGGTCAATCTGGCCGCTCAGGTCGTTGGCATCCCGACCCTCGCGGCCGTCGACCAGCAGGAAGGTGGCGCGGCACCGGGCATCGGCTTCGCGATCTCCTCGAATACCGTCACAAACATCGCCGGACAACTGGTGAAGACCGGCCACGTGACCAGCTCGCACCGGTCCGCACTCGGTGTCACGGTCACAACCGTCGTCGGCCCGAATGGCCAGCCGGCCGGGGTGGGCATCGTGTCGGTCACCCCCGGCGGACAAGCCGCAAAGGCCGGGCTGCGCCAGGGTGATGTGATCACAGCGATTAACGGCACCCCAACGCCCGACACCCAGACGCTGGCCGGTGTCCTCGCGGCGCTGAGCCCCGGCCAGACGGTCACCGTCGCAATCACCCAACCAGGCGGCGCTACCGCTACGATCAAGGTCACGCTCGGGCAACTGCCCGGGAGCTGAAGGATCACCCGCCAGGTGTGATGCCCGGCGAAACAACTGCTTAGACGATCTTCGCGGGAATGGCTAAGCAGTTAGCGCAGCGGGCGGCGATCAGGGGTCGCGTGACGGGAGGGGTGGATGAGCCAGCTCGATCTGGCGCGTTGGCAGTTCGCGGCGACGTCGATCTACCATTTCCTCTTCGTTCCCGTGACGATAGGCCTCGCATTCCTGACCGCATTGCTGCAGACCGCGTGGTACCGCAGCAAGCAGGACGAGTATCTGCGGTTGACGAGGTTCTTCGGCGCGCTGCTTGTGATCAACATCGCGGTCGGGGTGGTGACCGGGCTGGTGCAGGAGTTCCAGTTCGGGATGAACTGGTCGCAGTACTCGCGGACGGTGGGCGGTGTGTTCGGCGCGCCGCTCGCGATGGAAGGGCTGGCGGCGTTCTTCCTCGAGTCGACGTTCCTCGGGCTGTGGCTGTTCGGCTGGGACCGGTTGTCGCGGCGGGTGCATCTGCTGACGATCTGGGCGGTGGCGCTAGGTACCGTGCTGTCCGCGGCGTTCATCATGGCCGCGAACTCGTGGATGCAGCACCCGGTTGGGTACACGCTGAACAAGTCGACGGGCTTCGCGCAGCTGAACAATATCTGGGCGGTGCTGACCAATCCGGTGTTCCTCTGGGGATACACGCACGTCCTGCTGGCCTCGGCGGTGACCGGCGCGGCCGTGATGCTCGCGGTGTCCGCTTGGCAACTGCGCCATGGCGCATCCAAGGAGACGTTCAGCCGGTCGGCCAGGCTTTCGCTGGTCGTGCTCGTTCCGGCGATCATTTTCGCGATGTTCGTGGGCAGCGAACTTGGCGTGGTGGAGGCCAAGTACCAGCCGATGAAGATCGCGGCTGCGGAAGCGCAGTGGACCACCTGCCAGCCGTGCTCGTTTTCGATCTTCCAGATCGGCGGCGGCAACAACGACCAGGTCCCGACGCAGATCATCGCGATCCCGCACCTGCTGTCGCTGCTCGCGACGAACCACTGGAACGGCAAGGTGGTCGGGCTCAACCCGCTGCAGTCGCAGTACCAGAGCACCTACGGGCCGGGTTATTACGTGCCGAATGTGTTCATCCAGTACTGGGCGATGCGGGTCATGGCCTACTCCGCGGTGCTGGTGTTCCTGCTTGGGGTGTGGGGACTCTGGCTGATCAGGCGGAAAAAGATCGCCGCGTCGCGGTGGTTCCTGCGGGCGGCGATCTGGGCGGCGGTGCTGCCGTTCCTGATGAACACGGCCGGCTGGCTGCTGACCGAAAGCGGCCGCCAGCCGTGGATCGTGCAGGGCGTGCAGCTGACCAAGAACGGGGTGTCCCCGTCGGTCAGCACCCTGAGCGTCGCGATCAGCCTGGCCGTGTTCGTGGCGCTCTACGGCGTGCTCGGCATCGTCGACTTTGTGCTGATGCGCCGGTACGCACGAAAAGAGCTTCCCGCCGAGGCGGCGGGCGGCGACGCCGATCTGCCGATCCCGGCCGTCCAGTATTGAGGAGGCGGCGACACTGGTCACGTTCTGGTTCATCGTCATCGCCGTGCTGTGGACGGGGTTCTTCGTGCTGGAGGGCTTCGACTTCGGTGTCGGCATGCTGCACGGGCTGATCGGCAAGGACGAGCCCGGGCGGCGCGCCGCGATCAACACGATCGGGCCGCTGTGGGACGGCAACGAGGTGTGGCTGATCGTAGCGGGTGCCGGCATGTTCGCCGCGTTCCCAGGCTGGTACGCGACCATGTTCTCCGGCATGTACCTCGCGCTGGTGCTGCTGCTGGCCGCGCTCATCGTGCGCGGCGTCTCGTTCGAGTACCGCGGCAAGCGCGACAGCGCCCGCTGGCGCGGCAACTGGAGCGCGCTGCTGACCGCCGGGAGCCTGCTCGCCCCGCTGCTGATCGGGGTCGCGCTGGGTGATCTGCTGCACGGCCTGCCGATCAACTCCAAACAGGAATACACCGGGTCTTTCTGGAACCTGCTCCAGCCCTACGGGATCTTCACCGGCGTCACCCTGGTCGCGCTGTGCGTGCTGCACGGCGCCACCTTCCTGGCCTTGAAGACCACCGGGGGGGTGCGTGACCGGGCCGGCGCGCTGGCCCGCCGCGTCGCCCCGGTAACCGGGATCATTGTGCTCGGGTTCGCGGTCTGGACCCACGTCACCGCGGGCCGTGGCGTCTTCCCGGACCTGCCGGAGATCGCCGCGGTGCTGGCCGTCTTCGCCGCCTACTGGCTGGTGCACGACGACCGGGAAGGCTGGGCGTTCGCGGCCACCACCGTCGCGATGGCCGCCGCCGTTATTTCGATCTTCGTCGACCTGTATCCCCGGGTAATGGTGTCCAGCACCAACAAGGCCTACGACCTGACCGTGAGCAACACCGCCGCCGGCGGCTACGCGCTGAAGGTGATGACCGTGGTGGTGGTCATTTTCCTGCCGTTCGTGCTCGCCTACCAGGCATGGACGTACTACGTCTTCCGGCGGCGCCTCAGTGCCGACGATTTCGGCGCCGCGCCGGTCGCCGCGCCGCGGCCGAGCGCAGCCGGCGGCGGTGCCGCCGTGGTACCACCCAATCCCGGATATCCAGATGCCAGGCAGGAGCGGCACAAATGACGGCAGACTCAGTGGACGCGCTGGTCATCTTCGGCGCCACCGGCGACCTGGCGAAGCTGGAAACGTTCCCGGCGCTCGTCGGGTTGGTGGACCGCGGTGTGCTCGATGTCCCGGTGATCGGCGTGGCCAAGAGCGGCTGGGGGCTTGACCAGTTCCGCGACTACGCGACCGCGTCGCTGAAGCTCAATGGGATGGACCCGGCGACCCCGGCGGCGGCCAAGATGCTCGGGCTGCTCCGATACGTCGATGGTGACCTCGGCGACGACGGCACGTACACGGCGATGTCGGACGCCATCGGGGACGGTGGGCGGACGCTGTTCTACCTGGAGGTGCCGCCGCCGCTGTTCGGGCGGATCACCAAGGGGATCTCCGGCGCCGGGCGGGCAAAGGGCGCGCGGGTGATGGTGGAAAAGCCGTTCGGCACCGACTTGGCCAGCGCGCAGCAGCTCAACGCCACGATGCACGAGTTCTTCCCGGAGGAGGCGATCTACCGGGTGGACCATTGGCTGGGCCTAGATCCGGTGGAGAACGTGCTGTTCGCCCGGTTCGCCAACTCGGTGCTCGAGCCGTTGCTGAACCGGGTCCACGTGGAGAGTATCCAGATCACGATGGCCGAGGCGTTCGACGTGTCCGACCGCGGCCGGTTCTATGACCGGACCGGCGCCATCCGCGATGTGGTGCAAAACCACATGCTGCAGGTGCTGGCGACCGTGCTCGCCGACCCGCCGGACGGGACCGGCCTGGGATCGTGGCGGGACGCCAAGTCCCGGGTGGTGGCCTCGCTGCGCCCGCTGGCCGCGGAAAACGCGGTTCGCGGCCAGTACGACGGCTACCACGACGTGGTTGGCGTGGACCCGGGCTCGACCACCGAGACCTTCGTCGCGATCCGGCTCGCCGCCGACTCGTGGCGGTGGGCCGGGGTGCCGATCGCGATCCGTGCGGGCAAGTGCATGCCGGTCACCGCGACCGAGGTAACTGTGCATTTCCGCCGCGCCCCGCACGATGTCTTCGGCTTGCAGCCCGCGCAGGCCACGAACGCGCTCCGGTTCCGGATCTGGCCGGAAACCGAGGTGGGCCTCACCCTGGCCGGGAAGAAACCCGGCGCCGGGTGGCAGCCCGAACACGAGGAACTGACGTTCGCCGAGCGGCCCGGTTCGGACATGCGCCCCTACGACCGGCTGATCGGCGCCGCGCTGGACGGGGATCGCTGGCTGTTCGCCCGCCAGGACACCGTCGAGGCGGCGTGGCGGGTGGTCGACCCGGTGCTGGGCGACGTTGTGCCCGTACACCCCTACGCCAAGGGCAGCTGGGGACCCAAGGAAGCCGACCGGCTGCTACCCGACGGGGACACCTGGCACGACCCGGCCTGAGCAGCGGCGGGAACACCGGACATGACCAACCCAACCGGACCACGTCGCGTGGTGATCGTCGGCGGCGGCTTCGCCGGGCTCTTCGCCGCCCGCCGGCTGAAAGGGTGCACGGTCACCCTCGTCGACCGCGACGGGCACCACCTCTTCCAGCCCCTGCTCTACCAGTGCGCCACCGGCATCCTGTCCGAAGGACAGATCGCCGCCCCGCTGCGCAAGGTGCTCACTCGGTACAAGAACGTCGAATGCGTGCTCGCGGAAGTGACCGGCATCGACGCCGCGGGGCGGCGAGTGCACGCGCTGCGGCCAGTCGGCGGGCCGATCGAATTCCGCTACGACGACCTGATCGTCGCTGCGGGCGTGCAGCAGTCCTACTTCGGCCACGACGAGTACGCCCGGTGGGCGCCTGGAATGAAGACGATTTCCGATGCGCTCACCATCCGGCGGCGGGTATTCGGCGCGTTCGAGCTGGCGGAAACGGCAACCGATCAAGCCGAACGGCTGCGTTGGCTGACGTTCGCTCTCGTCGGTGCGGGCCCGACCGGGGTGGAGCTCGCCGGCCAGATCCGCGAACTCGCGACCAAGACGCTGCGCGCCGAGTTCCGCAACGTCAAGCCGGAAGACGCGCGCGTGCTGCTCTTCGACGGCGGCGGAGAACCGCTGGCCGCCTTCGGCCCGCAGCTATCGGCGAAGGCCGCCCGCACCTTGCAGACACTCGGCGTCGAACTGCACATGCACACCCTCGTCACCCACGTCGATGCCGACGGCCTGCAGGTGCGCGGCAAGACCGGCACCGTCACCCGGTACAACGCCGGCACCGTGCTATGGACAGCGGGCGTCGAAGCGCCTCCCGTCGCGGCGGTCATCGCAAAAGCGACCGGCGCCGAGCGCGACCGGGCCGGGCGCATCATCGTCGACGACCACCTCACCATCCCCGGGCACCCCGAGATCTCCGTCCTCGGCGACCTGATGAGCCACGACAAGCTCCCCGGCGTCGCCGAAGTCGCCATGCAATCGGGGCTCTACGCCGCCCGCCGCATTAAAAACCAGGCCGCCGGCAAACCCATCAGACCGTTCCGCTACCACGACCTCGGCTCCGCCGCCTACATCTCCCGCGGCCGCGCCGTCGTATCCGCCGGCCGCCTGCACTTCAGTGGATTCATCGGCTGGATCGGCTGGCTATTCATCCACATCGCCTTCCTAACCGGATTCCGCAACCGCTTCGGCGCCATCCTCACCTGGTGGGTCGCCTTCACCCGTGACATCCGCCGCGAACGCATCTTCACCACCCACCAGGTCGGCCTCGTCACCGACGTCTACACACAGCGCCCCGCCGAACCCCCGGCCGCGCAGGCCGATGTCACGGCACCGGCCGACGCGGCGAGGCGTCAGGCGTCACCCCGTGCGGGTGACGCCTGACGCAGCGTCTTTGGTGAATCGTGTAGTGAACGGGGTTTACCAAAGTTCTGACAGGGGGGCCAACATGACCTCGGCACCTACGATGACGCCGGGCGCCGGATCCAGTGCGGACTACGGGAGTGACCGCGGTCGCGGTCTGATGATCTTCGCGTCCGTTCTGCTTGCTGTGCTCGGTTTCTTCAACCTTCTGGACGGCATCGCCGCCATCTCCCGCTCACATGTCTTTGTCGCCAACGCGCACTACGTGTTCGGCAGCTTGCGGACGTGGGGCTGGATTGTCATGATCCTCGGGATTTTGCTGCTGATCGCCGCCGCCGGAGTCCTCACCGCCAACCAACTCGCGCGCTGGTTCGGTGTTCTCGTGGTCGGGCTCAACGCCATCGGCCAGATGTTCTTCCTGACCTCGTATCCCTTCTGGTCTTTGGTGATCATTGCGGTCGATGTGATCGCGCTCTACGCGCTTTGCGCCTACGGTAGCCACGAAGGGCCCATGGCCGCCCGTTAGTGGCTTTAATGAACCCGCCCACCCCCGAGAGATCCGCACCCCCGAGAGATCGCAAAAGGAGACAGCATGGCAGACCTGATCGCCATCGGTTACCCGGACGAGACGACCGCGGAACTAGCTGCCGAGGAGGCGCAGCGGCTCGCCCGCGACCTCATCATCGAACCCGACGCCATCGCCGCCATCGTCAGGGACAAGGAGGGCAAGTACCACGTCCACACCAGCCACCACCCCGTTGGCAGCGGCGCCACCTGGGGCATGTTCTGGGGCCTGCTGTTCGGCGTGCTGTTCTTCGTGCCCGTCTTCGGCCTGGCGATCGGCGCGGGCCTGGGCGCGCTGATGGGCAAGATCACCAAGTCCGGCATCGACAAGGCGTTCCAGGATCAGGTACGCGACATGCTCAAGCCAGGCACCTCGGCGCTGTTCCTGATGGTCGAGAAGGTCACCCCGGACAAGGCCATCGAGGCCCTCAGCAAGTTCGGCGGCACCGTGCTGAAGACCTCGCTGTCCAAGGATGCGGAGAAGGAACTGCAGGAGTCGCTGCACGGCGGCGGTTCCCAGCCGACGGCCTAACAGCGTGTTCTGAGCGACCGGCCCGCGTTCCTTCGTCGGGGGGGACCCTCGCGAGGTGAATCCGCGAGGTGACGGGCGGCGGCTCAAGGTCGGGCCACGGCGCCGGATATCCGGCGCCGTGGCCCGTTTTTCTCATGGCGGTTCAGGTGCCAAGCAAGTTCGCCTTCGCCGCGGTGAACTCCTCATCGCTCAGCACGCCCTGCCCGTGCAACGCCACGAGCTGGTTCAGCTGGTCGAGCATGGATGGCTCGCCAGCTGCGGGTGCCGCGGCAGGTGCCGCTGGAGCAGCAGGTGGCGCAGCCTGCCGCTGCTGTTGCTGTTCTAGATCGCTGATGCGCTGGTCCTGCTCGTCCTGGTATTCGGCCTGCTGCGCGGACTTGTTGGCCACATGCTTACCCGCGACATACGCGCCGCCACCAATCACCGCGGCACGCATGAGCGGACGTCGTCGGAACATCCTCTTCTCCCCTCAGTCTTGCCTGGCCGGTCAGATATCGCCTTCCGGCAGGGACAGCCCGAGGGCGAGCATGATCTCGGGTACCGCAGCTATCACTCGGGGCCCGCCAACCTGCAGCGCGACAGCGCGCAGCACGCCCAGGATCTCGCCGGGCGTCGCGCCAGAGTCCAGGGCATTCGGCACCTGCCACAGGTACGAGGCAGGCGGCGCGTCGACCGCCACGAGTGCGGCGATCTTCACCAGCGAGAAGGTGCGCGCGTCGAGCCCGCTCCGTTCCTGCGCCATCTCGCGGAGTTCCAGGGCGTCCTCGAGCACGCTCGGGTCACCCATGGCGAGGCTGGCCAGCGCGTCCTGCGTGGCCTGGTCAACATCGGCAGTATCGGCGGTCATGATCAGCTTCCTCTCGATCGCGCAAGGTAAAGTGCGCCCTCGGGCCTATGGGTTCTTCCCTCCGACACTCGCCTGATTGTCGGCCGGACGCGCCACCCGCAGGGGATGGTCGTATTCTGCTTGCACAGCGGCGATGGCCGGATCACCCCCGGTGGGTGACCTAGGACGGGCGCCCCGCCGCCAAAGTGAGCAGACCGGCGCTGCGCTGCGGACTCTTGGAGCAGCGAACGGAGGGGACGGGGCTATGAGGCAGGCCTCGGTTCCCCGGCGCGCAGCCGGGTGGGCCGCGGGTACGACGGCGGTGAGCGGGCGTGGCAGCGCAGACCGCTGAGCGCGCGGTTCACGTGCGTCCCTGGTTGGCAAAGCGCGGTGACCGTTACGGGCTGCTCCTGCTCCTGCTGGTCTTCAACTACGTAATATCGGCGTTTGCCACCATCAAGATCATCAGCGCGCTGGAGAGCCTGCTGTTCATTGTGACGCTGCTGCTCGCGTTGCGTACGTCCAAGGTGCGTCGGCGGACCATGCACGTGATCATGGGCATCACGATCGTCGGCTCGGCGACCGCGCTCGGGCTCGCGCTCGGGCAAGCCACGAACGTCGGCGTCGGCCTAGCGAACGTATGGAGCGCGCTCATCCTGCTCCTCACCGTGGGCGTGATCTTGCGACGTGTGCTGACGATGCCCACCGTGTCACTGCAGAGCATTTTCGGTGCGGTCAGCGCCTACATGATTATCGGGTTTATGTTCGCATCGATCTACTCCGCGCTGTTCCACCTGGAATCGCAGCATTTCTTCGCGACGGGATCGCCGGCCGACACCAAGACCTTCCAGTACTTTAGTTTCACCACGCTCACGACCCTCGGCTATGGCGACTTCACCGCCGGGACCAACGGCGGCCGGGCGATAGCCGTCCTTGAGGCACTGGGCGGCCAGATATTCCTTGCCACGCTGGTCGCCCGGCTGGTCGCCTCCTACCGGACGCCGCGCCATGACCTAGCGGCGACCCAGCCCGCTAACGTTGGCGACGGCTATGCGGCGGCCGAGCAAGCCAGCACGGTCCAGCACCCTGCCAGTGCCAACCAGCCTGCCGACGGCATCCAGCCCGCCAATACGACCCACCCCGCGAGCACGGCCCACCCCGCGAGCACGACCCACCCCGCGAGCACGACCCACCCTGCTAGCACGGCCCACCCCGCGAGCACGACCCACCCTGCTAGCACGACCCACCCCGCGAGCACGGCCCACCCCGCGAGCACGACCCACCCCGCGAGCACGACCCACGCCGCCGGCACCGGCGACCTCCCTGGCACCCCCGACCGGGCTCGAAAAAGCAGCCCGCGCCGCGGCAACCGGGTGCGGCCCAGGGCGGCACGGCCACCGGTCAAATGGCGACGCGCTCGCCGGCGATGACCTGCCGACCTCGTGGTGCTCACACCGGTAGCCGTCGACCCATAGATACCAAGACCCATAGATGCCAAGGCCCATAGATGACGTGGACCCCCCGATAGATGACGTGGACCCCCCGATAGATGACGTCGGCCCCATGGATTCTGAACCCAACGGGGATAGCGAGCAGGCGGGCTGAGATGCCGACGGCCAATCCGGCTGGGATTCTGAACACGTGAGCAGCGGCGAAACCGCATCGGCGCCGTCCACGGTGATCCTCGATCGCCGCTCGATGCCCCAATTTGTGCTTCCGCTCGTAGTGCGGGTCGAGCGCGCCTCGCCGCCGGAGCGCACCGACGCGCTCGAGGCTGCGGCGCGGGCAGTGCTCACGCTGCTGAGCGACCCCCGTGCGACCGACGGCGAATGGGCCGAGCCGGTCCGCGCGTGGGAGGCCGGCCGGATCAGGAAGGTCGTGCGCCGGGCCCGGGGCGCGGGCTGGCGACGTGTGCTCGCGCTTGCGGGCATGACGGTCACGCAGGGCAGCGCCGACGTGCGGGTCCATCCGCCCGTTCCGGTAGAAGATTGGCCACCCGATCTCGCCCGGCTACAGGTGGCAGGCACCGATCTCGCGGATACGATGCCGCCACCCGAACCTGATCGCGCCAAGCCTGTGCTCTGGCTGAATCCCGGGCTGGAAATGACCGCAGGCAAGGCGATGGCCCAGGTCGGGCACGGCGCGCAGCTCGCGTGGTGGCGACTGCCCGGCGCGGCAAGGTACCACCGGATGGCCGCCGGATTCGCACTCGCGGTCCGGACCGCGACGGCAGACCGGTGGGCGAAACTGGTCGAACGTGATCTGCCACTCGTCCGGGATGGGGGGTTCACCGAGGTCTCTCCCGGCTCATGCACCGTCGTCGCCGACCTGCCCGGACTCCGCTGACCTGCCCGCACCCCGCTGACCTGCCCGCACCCCGCTGACCTGCCCGCACCCCGCTGACCTGCCCGCACCCCGCTGACCTGCCCGCACCCCGCTGACCTGCCCGCACCCCGCTGACCTGGCGCACATCGGCGCCGCAGTTCATGATCATGCTGCCTTACCCGCGCATTTTTGGCGGTCTACGTACCACGATCAAGAACAACCCGCTGTGCCGGACATCCACGGCCGACGGTGGCTGGCTCAGTGCATGACCCAGCCACCGTCGACGCAGAGCATCTGCCCGGTGATGAAGGATGTCTCTGGCGAGCTGAAAAAGAGCACCGCATTCGCCACGTCTTGTGGCACACCGCGTCTCTTGACCGCCTGCTGGTCAAGCACGAAGGCGTTGTAGCCCTGCGGATCTGGATGGATCTCCTCCGCGGCAGTCGGAAACGCGCCAGGCGCGACGGCGTTGACAGTGACGCCGTCCTGGCCGCATTCACGCGCCAGCGCGCGGGTGAGCCCGACCAGTGCGCCTTTCGACGTGACGTACGGTGCCAGCCGCGCGAGCCCGCCGAAGAAGGTGATGCTGGAGATGTTCACGATCCGGCCGGATCCAGCGGCGCGCATAGCGGGCAGCACAGCCTGGCCGCAGCAGAACGCCGCGTCGACATTAGTCCGCTGCACGAGTTGCCACTCCTCGATCGTGTATTCCCCGACTGCCTTGCTGGGATAGATGGCCGCGTTGTTCACGAGGACGTCGACGCCTGCATGCGCGGCCCCGATCGCCCTGATCGCCGCTTTGGTCCCGGCGAGATCGGTGAGATCGCACGGGGCGAAAAGGGCGCCACCGGCGAGGCCGGACCCGTTGATCTCGGCCGCGACCTCGGCACCACGGCTGCCCGGAAGGTCCACGATCGCGACGTTGCCGCCTTCGGCCGCGAACGCGGCGGCCATGACCGAGCCGAGGCCGCCGGCCCCACCGGTAACGATGATCGACTTGCCTGCGAAACGCATCCGCGCCGCCTCCTCAAAGCCGCGGTGGGCCCGCGCCCTTACCACTGGCTAGCCTGCCCCGCCGCAGCGGGCGCGCAGCAGCCGGATGGCGGGACGTGCCACGGACAGCATGGAGGTCGAGTGCAGACCGGTTTCTTGGTGACTGTCCTGGTTGCACCTGGAAAGCTAGAGTTCAGCCTGAATCGTCCCGGCCTGCGATGACCCTTCGCTGGAGCGTGATCGTGTTCTGGAGCCGTAGGTTTTCGAGATTGTCGTTCGTCGTCGCGCTACTGGCTGCCTGTCTCGGGCCGATCGGTTTAGGGCCTGCGCTGGCGTCAGCACCGGCGCAGGCGGCAGGCGCGACACGGACGCTGACGGGCACGCTTGCGGATGGGGCGACCTACAAGATCGAGGTCCCGGCCAACTGGAATGGCACGCTGTTCCTTTACAGCCACGGGTACGTCGCCCTGGGGTCGCCCAACCCGGCGCAGGACGTCGGCGACGCTGTCACGGGTGGCTGGCTGCTCGGCCACGGCTACGCACTCGCCGGCTCGTCGTACGCGACGACCGGTTGGGCCATCCAGCAGGCCCTGCCTGATCAGATTGGCACGCTTGGCGTGTTTAAGAAGCTGGTGGGCCACCCGTCCACGACGATCGCCTGGGGCCACTCACTCGGCGGAATCATCACCGCAGGCCTCATCCAGCGCTATCCAGACACCTTCGACGCGGGGCTGCCGATGTGCGGCGTGCTTTCCGGCGGCGTGGCGACCTGGAACACCACACTGGACTCGGCGTTCGCCTTCAAGACCCTGCTCGCTCCCTCGGTTGTACTTAACGGTATCACCGACCCGTCCGGCAACCTGAATGTCGCGGAAGCCGCCGCGGCGGCCGCGCAGAAGACACCTCAGGGCCAGGCGCGGCTCGCCCTCTCGGCCGCGCTCGCAGATACGCCGGGCTGGTTCACGCCGCTGTCGCCGGAACCTGCGAGCACGGATTTCGCCGGCCAGGAGGCCAACCAGTACCTCTGGGACTCCCAGGTCGACTTCCCCTTCGCTTTCGAACTGCGGGCCGACCTCGAGGCACGCGCGGGCGGTAACCCGTCGTGGAACACCGGCGTCAACTACGTCAGCGACCTGGCAAGATCAGCCGACGCGACCGAGGTGCGCGCGCTCTACCATGCGGCGGGACTCAACCTGGGGGCGGACCTGAAGACGCTGGACAACGCGACACGCATCAAGGCGGACCCGGCCGCGGTCCGCTACCTGGCGGACAACATAACCTTCGACGGCCAGCTCAATGTCCCCGTGCTCGCGATGCATACCACCGGCGACGGGCTCGTCGTGCCGGAAAACGAGCAGGCCTACGGCATCGTCGTGGATAAGGCAGGCGACGCACGACTGCTCCGGCAGGTCTTCGTCCACCGGGCCGGTCACTGCGCGTTCACGCCCGCGGAGACGATCACCGCCGCACAGGACCTGCTGCACCGCCTGCGCACCGGACAGTGGGGACGGGACGCGACCGACCCGGCCGCCCTGAACACCGCCGCCGCGGCGCTCGGCGCTACTTATAACGTGTTCGCTTCCGGCAGCCAGTTGGTCCCCGCCCCGGCCGCGTTCCTGCGCTACGATCCCGCGCCATACCTACGACCCTTCGACGCCCGCCCCGGACACCGCTGAGGGACGCTGATGCCAGGATCACCCCCGGCCCCCGCAGCCCCCCGTCAGGCGCCACCTTCAGTGGGCGCTACCGCGGCGGAGCCATTAGGGCTCCGCTAGCCCGGGGGGCCGGCCCCCGAACCCCCCGTCAGGCGCCACCTTCAGGGGGCTATCCGGGGCGCGGCCGTTCATGGCGCTGCCAGCCCGGAGGCGACTCCCCGAACCCCCCGTCAGGCGCCACCTTCAGGGGGCGCTATCCGGGGCGCGGCCGCTTATGGCGCTGCCAGCCCGGGGGGCCGACCCCCCGCAGCCCCCCGTCAGGCGCCACCTTCGGTGGGCGCTATCCCGGCAGAGGCCGCGCGCGTTAGCTTGAACGGTATGCAATGGAGCATCGACAGAGGTGAGAGGACATGGCCGGACAGGACAGAATCAGGTCCCCCCGATTGCGGCGCAAGATCATGGCCGCGGAGGACGCCGCCGCGCTGATCCCGGCGGGGGCGAACGTGGGGATGAGCGGTTTCACCGGCGCCGGCCATCCAAAGGCCATCCCGGCGGCTCTCGCGAAAAGGATCGAGACCGCGAACGCCGCCGGGCGGGGATTCCGCGTCGGCGTCTGGACGGGTGCCGCGACGGCACCGGACCTGGACGGCACCCTTGCCAAGGTTAAGGGCATCGACCTGCTGCTGCCCTACCAGGATGATTCGGTCACCCGGCAGCGGATCAACGCGGGCCAGATGGACTACGTCGACCTGCACCTGTCGCACGTGGCGCAGATGGTCCAGGAGGGCTTCTTCGGCCGGCTCGACTTCGCAGTGATCGAGGCGGCCGGGGTGACGGCCGACGGCAACCTGATCCCTTCCACCTCGGTCGGCAACAACAAGACGTGGATCGAGCAGGCCGACCAGATTATCGTTGAGGTCAACGCTCACCAGAGCGATGATCTCGACGGCTTTCACGACATCTACTACGGAATGTCAATGCCGCCGCACCGCCAGCCCATCCCGATCACCGCACCCGGCGACCGGATCGGCGTGCCACACCTGATCTGCCCGGCCGACAGGGTCGTCGCGGTCGTCGAGACCGATGCCCCGGATTACTACACCCCCTTCACACAGCCCGACGCGGTCTCTGAGACGATCGCCGGCCACGTGATCGACTTTTTCAGCAACGAGGTGGCACATGGCCGCCTGCCCCGCGACCTGCTCCCGCTGCAGTCTGGCGTCGGCAATGTGGCCAACGCGGTCTTGCACGGGCTCGACAGCGGCCCGTTCGAGCGGCTCACCGCCTACACCGAGGTCATCCAGGACGGCATGCTGGAGATGCTCGAGTCGGGGAAGCTGCTTGTCGTCTCGGGCACCGCCTTCACGCTGTGCAAGGAGGTCGGCGATCGCTTCTACAGCCAGCTGCCGCGCTACCGGCAGAAGATAGTGCTGCGGCCGCAGGCGGTCACCAATCATCCCGAGGTCATCCGCCGTCTTGGCGTCCTGTCGATGAACGCGATGCTGGAGGCGGATATCTACGGCAACGTCAACTCGTCCCACGTCATGGGCACCATGATGCAGAACGGCATCGGCGGGTCCGGCGACTTCACCAGGAACGCCTACATCTCCATGTTCGTCAGCCCCTCGCAGGCCAAGGGCGGCGCCATCTCGTGCATCGTGCCGATGGCATCCCACGTGGATCACACCGAGCACGACGTCCATGTGATCGTCACCGAGGAGGGTGTCGCCGACCTCCGCGGCCTCGCCCCCCGGCGGCGCGCCAGGAAAATCATCGACAACTGCGCGCACCCGGATTTCAGGCCGGCCCTTGACGACTACTTCGACCGGGCATTCGCAGGCTCCCGCGGTAAGCACACGCCCCACCTGCTCGCCGAGGCCCTTTCCTGGCATGACCGGTTCGAGCAGGAAGGAACGATGCACTAGGACAAGCCCGGCTCATGACATGTGTGATGGGCAGGTTGTGCTCGCTGGCGTAGCGGCTTTGTTACGTATGGGTGTCACCATGTAGGCCATGACAACGTCGAACGCAACCGCCGGACAGCGATCACGGCTGGACAGGAGAAGCGGCCAGCCGCCCGCGATCGACCTCAAGAGCGTGCACAAATCCTTCGGAACCGTCCATGCCGTCAAGGGCGTCGACCTCGGCATCGCCGCGGGCGAGATTGTCGCGTTTCTCGGCCCGAACGGAGCCGGCAAGACGTCGACCATCGACATGATCCTCGGTCTTTCCCGGCCGACGCGCGGCGAGGTGTCGGTGTTCGGGATGCAGCCGCGCCACGCCATCGCCCGTGGCCTGGTCGCCGCCGTCATGCAGACCGGAGGGTTACTTAAGGACTTCACGGTCGGGGAGACCGCCAGGTACGTCGCGAGCCTGTTCTCGCACAGCAGGCCGGTGGGAGAGGTCTTGCACCGCGCGGGCATCAGCGGCATCGCGGACCGCAAGGTCGGCAAGTGCTCGGGCGGCGAGCAGCAGCGCCTGCGCTTCGCCATGGCTCTGCTGTCCGATCCCGAACTGCTCGTCCTCGACGAGCCCACCACCGGCATGGACGTCGAGGGACGGCGCGGCTTCTGGGGAGCGATCCGGCAGGACGCCGAACTCGGGCGCACCGTACTCTTCGCGACGCATTACCTCGAGGAGGCCGACGCCTACGCCGACCGGATCGTCCTGATCCGTGAGGGAGAGATCGTCGCCGACGGCACCTCATCGGAAATCAAGGCGCTCGCGGCCGGCCGCACGGTGCGCGCGTCGCTTCCCGGCGCCGACGAAGCGGCCCTGCGCCGCCTGCCAGGAGCCGACAGCGTCGAGCTGCGCGGCGACACCGTACTGATCCACTCCAGGGACAGCGACGCGGTGGCCAGGTACCTGCTCACCAACACCGCGGCCAAGGACCTCGAGATCAACACCCGCGGTCTCGAGGACGCCTTCATCGCCCTGACCAGTGACGACGCCAACAGCAACGGCAATAATGTAGGAGCATCACGATGAGCATCCGATCGGTTGCCGCACCCGATCTGAGCACCAGGCGAGCGCCGGGGCTGGGTGGTTTCAACCTAACCGTTCTCGGGCTTGAGGTGCGCCGCCTGCTGCGCAACCGGCGCACCCTCATCTTCACGATGGTGTCGCCGGTCGTATTCTTCTTGGCCTTCGGCCTGAACAGCGCGTATGCCAACGACAAGATCGGCCACGGCAACGTGTCGGCCTTCGTCATGATCAGCTTGGCACTTTACGGCGCGGTCCTCGCGACCACGGCCGGCGGGGCGATGGTTTCCATCGAACGGGCCGCGGGCTGGAGCCGGCAGCTGCGGCTGACACCGCTGTCGCCACCGGCCTACATCGCCATCAAGATGCTCACCGCGCTTGTGCTCGGGCTCGGCTCGGTGACCGCCGTCTATGTCGTCGGCGGGATCGTCGGCAAGCCCTCGATGCCTGTCTACTTGTGGGTCGTCACCGCGCTGTGCGTGTGGATCGGGTCGCTCCTCTTCGCGGCGTTCGGGCTGTTCATGGGTTACCTGCTGGCCACAGAGAACGTCATGCAGATCCTGTCCTTCGCCCTGGTCCTTTTCGCCTTCGGCGGTGGCCTGTTTATCCCGCTGAGCCAGTTCCCGCACGTCATCGGGGTCATTGCCGAGTTCACGCCGCTTTATGGCCTCAGCCAGCTCGTGCATGCGCCGCTCACCGGTGACACCGTCCAGCTGTCGTGGGTCGCCAACCTGCTGGCCTGGCTGGCAATCTTCGCAGGCGGCGCGGTATGGCGCTTCCGCAAGGACACCGCGCGGGTCTGACGGGTGTTCAGCCGGGCGACGCGACCGCCGCCGGCCGGGCGGCGCGACCGCGGCCGGGCGGGCGGCGCCACGCGGCGGGGCGACGCGACCGCCGACGGCCGGGCGACGCGACCGCGGATGGCGGGGCAAAGACTGATCCGCGGCGGCTGCGCGGCGCTGCGGCAGCAGCGGAGCGTTATCGGGCCTTCTGGCGACCCGCGCGCCATTTGTGGCGGCGCGCGGGCCCGCATAGCCTCATGTTGCGTCGGCGTGCCCGGCTTCGGGTGGAAGGCAGCCGGCGCGGGGTGGCAGCGGGCGCCGGGCGGCAGCGGCCGTCGGGCGGCAGCGGCCTCGGTAACGGTAAGCGGTGGGCGTGCTCGGCGGAAGCCGCCGTCTGGCGACAACCCGCTTGAGACGGTTGCGGGCACGGGTGGCCCCGGCCAAGGGACGGTACACGATGGAACGGATGAGCGCGCTTGACGCCGGGTTCTTCTTCCTGGAGCACGAGAACGTGCCGATGCACGTCGGGTCGGTCGCGGTGTTCGAGGGACCAGCCCCGGCCTACGGCGACGTCGTCAGGTTGCTGGTCTCAAAGCTGCCGCAGGTGCCGCGGTACCGGCAGCGGGTGCGCACGGTGCCCCTGCACCTCGGCCGTCCCGCCTGGGTCGACGACGAGCATTTCGAGATCCTCTATCACGTCAGGCACACCGCGGTACCCTCGCCGGGTGGAGCCGACCAGCTGCGCAACCTGGCCGGCCGCGTCTTCGCGCAACGGCTGGATCTCGCCAAGCCGCTGTGGGAGATGTGGCTGGTGGAGGGCCTGAAGGACGGCAAGTGGGCGCTGATCTCCAAGGTGCACCACTGCATGATCGACGGCGTCGCCGGCTGGGACCTCACCGCCGCCCTGCTTGACATGGCCCCTGACGCCGAACAACAAGCGGTGGTCCCCTGGACCGCGCGTCGCGCCCCAAGCACGGCATGGTCGATCATGGACGGTGTCCGCGACGCCGTGGTTGAGCCGCTGCAGCAACTGGCCCGTATACCAGCGCTGGCGCGCAATGTGCCGAGCCGCCATGAGCTGCTGGAATTCGGCCGTGGACTACCAGGTAGCGTGCGCCGCCTGACCAGTCCCGCGGCACGTTCGCTCAACGGGCCGAGCGGGCCGAATCGGCGCTGGGAATGGGTGCAAGCCAGCCTGAGCGAGGTCAAACCGGTCCGAAAGGCGCTCGGGGGGACAGTCAACGACGTGGTGCTTGCGGCTGTCACCCGCGGGTTCCGCGACCTGCTCGCCGAGCGGGGCGAGCTTTCTGACCGGCAGGTGGTGCGCTCACTCGTGCCGGTCTCCGTTCGCGCGGAAAGCGAACGAGGCACCTTCAACAACCGGGTGGCTGCCGTACTGGTGAACCTGCCGGTCAGCGAGCCCGATCCGGTGGTCCGGCTCGGCCGGCTGCGCGAGCAGATGGATGACCTGAAGAGCAGCCGCCAGGCGGTGGGAGCCCAGGGGCTCACCGAGTTGGCGGGTTTCGCGGCTCCCACCCTGCTCGCCTTGGGATCCCGGCTGACGTTCCGGTTCCCGCAGCCGCTAGTGCAGACCGTCACAACGAACGTTCCCGGACCACGCTTCCCGCTGTACATGCTCGGCAGCCAGATGACCGAGATCCACCCGTATGTTCCTATCGCCAGCAACATACGCATTTCCGTCGGCATTCTCTCCTACCTCGACCAGTTGAACTTCGGCATCAACGCCGACTTCGACGGCGTGCCTGACGTCCGCGTGCTCAGCCACGGCATCCGGAAGGGTTTCGACGAACTCATCGCGCTCGCCGCATCCGTATCGACGGCGTAGCCGTGGGGAGCCGTGGCTGCGGGAGGCGCGACCCACGCGAGCGTGTCCGCGGTCGGACGTCGCGGGCAACTCGGAGTCGTCAGCCATCCCGAATATCTTGCGGCGCTGAGACGGCGGAGTGCCGCGAGCGCGAGCTGAGCAGCACGCCAGGGACATAACCACCATGGCGACGAGCGAACCGGCCTCATCTGCCGCCGCACGCAGCATAATTTGGATATGGACAGCACAGCGGCCCAAGAGTTCGCCGCGAGCTGGTTACAGGGGTGGAACGCGCACGACCTCGAGCGGGTGCTGAGTCACTTCGCGGAGGACGTCGTCTTCACCTCACCCTTGGCTGCGCAACTGCTCGACGGCAGCGACGGCGTCATCCGCGGTAAGGCAGCGCTGCGTGACGCCTGGAACGAGGGCCTTCGGCGCATCCCTGATCTGCACTTCGATCTGCTGGGCGTTTACGTCGGCGTCAGCACGCTGGTCATCAACTACCGCAATCAAAGGGGTGGCCTGGTCAACGAGGTCCTCATCTTCGATGGCGATCTGGTCACGACGGGTCACGGCACCTATCTCGGCGGCGACGCCAATCCCGCGGGAGCGACGTTGCGCTGAACGTCAGGCAAGCCGGCAAGCGCCGCAGGCCCGCATGCGCGATTGCCCGGTATAAAGGACGCCGTGCGCGAGTATCGGCCGTCGAACCAGAGCGCTTCATTAGGAACCGTCAGCGTGGGGTCAGGACGCAGAACTCGTTACCTTCAGGATCAGCGAGCACGACCCACGGCGCCTCGCCGCCCTGGCCAACGTCGGCCGGCACAGGGCCGTAATCACGTGGGCGTGCCACCTCGGCCTGGTGGTCGTCGCCCGGGTAGGGCGCGACATCGAGATGAATCCGGTTCTTGACCGTCTTCGCGTCGGGGACACGCAGCAGTTCGAGATACGGCCCGACGCCGTTCGGCGATCGCAAGGAGGCCCAACTCTCGTCCACATTCTGCGGCAACCAGCCCGCGGTGGCACTACAAAACGGCGCCAGGGAGGCTGGGTGAGCGGAGTCGACCACGACGGCGGCGACCGGCCCGGTGTCCCTGTAGGCGGCCCGCGGATCGAGCACACACAACTCGTTGCCCTCGGGGTCGGCCAGCACAACCCACCGCACCTGGTCCTGGCCGACATCGGCCAGTGTCGCCCCAAGGTCCCGCAGGCGCTGAACCTCGGCCGCCTGGTGCGACGTCCCAGCCAAGGGCGGCCCAGAACCGCGCCAGCAGGGCCGGATCGGCGGCGTCGATCACAAGGTGGGCGAGGCGAGTTGGCATGCCGCCCAACCTTGCACCCCTGACCCCGTAGAAGCAACCCGCTCCCGGCTGGGAATGCGCCTAGTCGAGGCCCCAGGCCGGCCACGTGCTCATCGGGCCGTCGGGACGTATCGCGAGCAGAACTCGCTGCTCGGCCACGAGCGCGGTGAGTTGCTCATCGTCGCCGGGGACCTTGACACCGTGTTTTTCGCGGATGGCCCGGAAGTGGTCCAGCTCTGCTGCCACGTCCTCGCGGATATCGACCTGCCCGGAAACCAGCACGCACCGGAAGCCGGTGGAGTCGTCGACGGCCAGGCTGGCGCGCGGATCGCGGCTGAATATGGCGTACTTCGCCCGCGTGCGAGTTGTTGACACGTAGAACAGCTCGCCGTCCCAGTGAAACCAGTTCGGCGTCAGGTGCGGCCGCCCGTCGCTGCGGACGCCTGCGACGATCACGTTGCGGGGTTCGGTGAGGAACGCGGCCAGCTTCTCCTTCGACGCCATCCGGCAAGGCTACCGGCGCTGCCGCGGCGATCGCAGCCCCGCCCGGGCCGCGCCTCGCCTGCCGTGACACGCGAATGCCCGCTACGGTGCGAGCAGGCCACAGCCGCCCACCGCCGATAGCCTCGGACGTAAGTGGACAGTCCGATCGCTAGGTTGCCCGTCGGCGGCCGATGAACAGCTCGCGTGGCGTCCAGCCGTCGGTCGTCTGCTCGGTGACAGTGGCGGCCTCGAAACCCGTGTCGGAAATGAGCCGCATCCACAGGTCGCGGCTGAACAAACCCGTGCGATGGGTCTCGTGCACCACCTGCACCGAACCGTCGGCGTCGCGGAGCAAGAACGCGTACTCGGTCTGGATCCAGGTATCGGTGGGATCAGGATCCCAGGACCACGACAGAAATCGCGCACCGCGGCCGGTGGCGTCGTCGCTGCCGCCATGACCGGTCGCCGGCTTGAAGGTTTCCGCGGTGTTGTCGGGCACGAACACGGCCGAGCCGCCAGGACGGCAGTGCACGAAGGCCGTCTCGATGGCGTGCCTTAGGTCGGCCTCGGTAACCATGTAGTCCACAGCGTCGTGGACGAACACGGCGTCGAAGATGCGGCCAAGCCGCACCGCGCGCATGTCGCCCAGCTGGTGGTCACACTCGGGATTGAGCCGCCGCGACGCGGCGAGCATGTCCTGCGAGAGGTCGACCAGAGTCAGTGCGAACCTGCCCTTGAGATGGACGGCGTTGTGGCCGCCGCCACTGCCAAGCTCGAGGACATCGCGCACCGGAATCGATGCCGAGCCGAGCACCGTCGCCGCGTACGCGGCCTCTTCCGCGTACGCATCCGGGGGTGAGATCAATGGCCACCACGGAGCCAGGTCACCGTACAACCGGAAGGAGCTAGGCGCACCCGTCATGGCTACCATCTTCGCGCAAGCGGGCGCTGCCGATGCGTTCCGCTACCTCGATCGCCCGAAGCCTGCCCGGCCGTGCCGAAGAAGCGAGCTCAACGATGCAAAGCGGACCCCGATTCGCCGAGTGAGAAGTCCGGACAACGATCAACTCGGCAAACTTCATGATTACCGCTGAACTCCGCCGTGGCCGCGAGACACGACCTTTACTCCTCCACAAGATCACCGAGAGGGACGTACTGCTCCACTTCTGCGGGCGTCCGCACCTGGGCCATGAAGATGCCCTGGCACTTGATCACGATCCAGGCACCGTCCTGATTACGGGACGTGTTGGTGAGTGTGATCGTCTCGGCGGTCCACCGGCCGTCACGGCTGCGTAGCCTCACCAAGGCCGCCCTGGGGCCGGCCCGGCCGGACCGCGTTGGACTTCACCCTGAACCTGTATAAAAGTGACATCTACACACGATCATGATGATATGTACCATCTTGGGCACAGACCGGGCGCGCCGCCGAACGGGGAGGTCGAGTAACTAGGAGCCTGGCCCGTGGCAGAGCAGAGGCAGAAGATCCAGATCACGATCGAGGCGTGCGGTCAGGGCAAGGGCTATGTGCGCATTCGCCGTGGCGACCGGGTGGCGACGCTCATCTTCAACTCGTACGGCATCTTCGCTGCCAGAAACTGCCCGGGCGTCGATCACCACGACATCTGGGTGGCAACCCGCGTGCTGCGGCGTTGCGGTTTGCTGCGGGCACAGCGCTGACTATGCCCCGACTCGATCTTCGGCTGAGGGCTGGCAGGGTATCTAGGTCGCTCGCCGCGCCGTTACATCGCGCCGTTACATCGCGCCAGTGACGCTGTTCGCCCCGTCCGGGCCCGACATACGCGATATAGAGCGCCTCTTGAGCCATGGTCGCCTGGCGGTGCCCCGCGTCACAAGCAGGTCAATTGTGGATAACTAATTTGCATCCGTGGGACCGCCTGTGGCTATGTGGCTTTTCTTACACACAGCCGAGTGGGCGGCGTTCATGCTGGTAACAGTCGCCTACCGGGCTGGATCTCGGCGCGATTCCCTGCCCTCGTCCCCCGGCTGCGCCGAGCTCCATCGGCATGTCTGCACAGGACTCCACCGGCCTGTGTATAGCGGCATGATGAGCTGCGCCCGCAGGCCATCCGGGCGCCGCGCCCGCCACGGCCGCCCGGCGAAGCCCGCCAGCGACGGTGCCGAACGTGACGCCACGGCCGGTATTCGCCGGCTCGAGTGTGCCCTCGATGTGCAGGTACAGCTCGGCCTTGGACATGCCACGAACGACCGTCGGCGAGGTCGCCCGTGGTGGCGTTCCTCGTCGGCGCGCCCCGCCGAGGCCAGTGCCCATCTTTCCCTGTTCCATCCTTACTCGCGATATATCTTACTATCGGACAGACGCGATGTATCGTGTTGTGCACCGGAACAAGGCGATAACCGGGAACGGGTCGCCAGCCGATCGGGAGGAACGTCATGGCACGGACCGACAAGGGTTACAAGGGCGTGGGAATGGAAGGCTCGGTCGCCCGCTGGTATGCGGCCAGCGCGGGAAAGGATGCCGGGCGATACGAGGAACAGGCGAAACAGGTCGCGGACCGCGCACCGGCCGGTAGCAAGGTCCTGGAAGTCGCCCCAGGACCCGGTCACTTGTCCATCATGCTGGCCAGGTCGGGCGATTACCGGGTCACCGGTCTCGACGTCAGCTCGACTTTCGTCCAGATCGCCAGGAAAAACGCGGCCGAGGCGGGCGTGCAGGTGGACTTCCTGCACGGCAGCGCGTCGGCCATGCCGTTCGACAGTGACAGCTTCGACTTCGTCGCTTGCTGCGCCGCCTTCAAGAACTTCTCCGCGCCCGTCCGCGCGCTACGGGAGATGTGCCGGGTTCTCCGTCCCGCCGGACAGGCACTGGTGGTCGACCTGCGCCCGGACGTGTCCAAGCAGGCCGTGCACGATGATGTCGCGCGGATGGAACTCGGCGGCCTCAGCAGGGCGCTCGTCACGTTCACCCTCGGCTCCTGGCTACCGAGGCGCGCCTGCAGCAAGAAGCAGTTCGAAGACTTCATCACGCAGACGAACTTCCGGTCGTTCGACATCCGCGAGACGCCGATGTCCCTGGAAGTGGAGATGCGGAAATGACCACGGCGCGCAGCGGTGGTGAGCTTCGCGCAGGCGGGGCAAGACCTTTTCAAATGCCGCGGATTCAAATGCTGCGGATGACCCGGGCCGGATTGCCGGCCGCGATGACGCCCGCGGGCAGATCTCTGGTGACGACCGCACCCGCGCCCACGACGGTGTTCGTGCCGATGGTGACCCCGGGTAGCACAATCGCGCCGCCGCCGAGCCACGTGTTGTCCTCGATCGTGATGGGCTTGGCCGCCTCCCACTTGGCGCGCCGCGGCTCGGCCGCTACGGGGTGGGTGGGCGTCAGCAACTGCACGTTCGGGCCGATCTGGACATCGTCGCCAATCGTGATGGCCGCGACGTCCAGGGCCATCAGGCCGAAATTGATGAACGTGCGCGCGCCGACCCGGATCTGATAGCCGTAATCGCAATACAGCGGCGGGCGGATCGCCGCATCCTCGCCGAACGCTCCAAGCAGGTCCATCAGGATGCGCTGGCGTTCACGCGCGGCGTCCGCCGCACTGCGGTTGAACTCCTCCATGAGCCGCGCGGCGCGGCGGCTGTCGGCGGCCAACTGCGGGTCGTTGGCAATGTACGGATCGCCAGCGAGCATCCGCTCACGTTGGCTCCGCTGGTCGCCTGCTGCATCCGGATCGCTCATGAACACTGAATACAAGCATGCGGGCCGGCTGCCAGCGTCCTCTACCCCCGCTGCCGGGGTCTTTAACATGGCGCCGGGCTACCGAGGCGCCGCGGGCCCGGGGGCCCGGGGGCCCGGGGGCCCGGGGGCCCGGGGGCCCGGGGGCCCGGGGGCCCGGGGGCCCGGGGTGCGGCGCCGAGCGCGGCGCCGAGCGCGGCGGCGAGCGCGGCGGCGAGCGCGCGCGAGGCGCGCGGTAGCCGGATCGGCGGATGGCGAAAGCGCCGCGTGCACGCGCTATCGCCGCGCACGTCCGCTGAACGGGCCCGGCGGCGCATCGTGCACGCTGACGGCGCCGCCGCGGTACAGCGATCCGCGCAGCGTTACTTCAGCTTCGCGCTCGGCGACGGCCAGTCGCGGGCCGGGCCCGCATCCCAGCACCAGCGCCAGCGCCGGTGTTAGGACCATCTGGGGCCAGCCCGCGAGCGCGGCGCGCCGTTGCCAGGGAGATTGCGCCCGGCAGCCGTTAAGAATGATCACGCGTCGGTTAGTTGATCAGGAGAAAGCGATCGATCATCGCGTTGACCTGGTCTGGGATTTGGACCTGGGGAAAGCGCCCGGACCCGACGGTCTGGCCGCGGACGATGCCGGGGCAAAGTTCCCGCAGCGCGGCCGGGGCGTCGCCGGAACTGATACTCAGCAGCGGAACCTGGACCTCACCGAGCGCCGATGCGCCGTCAAACGTGGCGATCGCCTGCCAGGCCGCCGTGGCGATGGCGGCGGGCAGAGCGACTATTCCGGCGATGATCTCCTTCCTGCCGACCGTATCGGTTCGCAGGAAGAGCCCGCTGGCCATGGCTGCGCGCGCCGAACCGTCGTGATCGGCGGCGAGCGCGGACAGGAACCGCGGATGAAAGGCCCTTGCGTCCTCGGTGAGCGTCAGCGCGGGCTCGATCATCACGGCGGCCCGGGTGAGGTCAGGATTGGCGGCACATGCCAACGCAACCAGGGCCCCCAGGCTGTGACCGACGATGACCGGACGGTCCAGGCCTGCCGCATCGGCAACGGCCAGCGTGTCAGCGACAAACGCGGCGACGTCATAGATACCCGGCTGCGGCGCGGGTTGGTCGCTGTCCCCGTGGCCGCGCAGGTCGAGCGCCGCCACGGTGTGGCGGGCCCTGAAGTAGCTGATCTGCGCGGCGAAGGACGACCGGTCGCAGCCCCAGCCATGGACGAACAGCATCGGAGGGACACCATCGCCCGCCAGATCGTAGTCGAGCGCGATGCCTGCCGAAGTGCGGACATACTCAGGCATGATCTTCTCGCGGACCCCCGGGGGCGGGCTACAAAGCCGTGGTCTAGCGTCTAGCCTGACTGCTTCGCCAGGTCACGAGCGACGTGGACAGGCCGTGCTGCGGGTAAAGGCTGCCGAAGCGCGCACCATACGGACTGCGTAGCCCAGTATGGCTCGCACGAGCGCCCCCTGCCTAGGGCTCACGATCGCGTGCAGGTTGGCCGTCCTTGACCGCCTGGCACCCGCGCTGCCGTCGCCGCTGATCGCGTCGGCGAAGCCAGGGGGCCACGCAGGAAGATTGCGAAGATCTGCGAGCAGGGCGAAATCGGTGCCGGGTTCGGCCTCGGTCTCGATGCTCCCGGTATCGGTCCGCGCGGTCACATCGGTCCGCTCGTCGCGCATGGCAAGGGACAATGATGTCATGAGCGAGTTCGTAAGCTACGGCGTAGCCGGCACGGCAACCCGCGATAGGACCCGCACCCTGTTCGGGCAGACCATGGGGTACGTCGCGGTAACAGCCGCCGTCTTCGCGCTAGGCGCCTACCTGGGGCGCAATCTCTCCCACGGCTGGGCGATCGGGTCATTCATCGCCGCCTTCGCTTGCCTGATCGGCATGAATTTCGCGGTGCGCTGGTCCGAGCCGATGGCCGCCGGCCTGCTCTTCGTGTTCGGTGTCCTGATCGGGCTTGCGGTAGCGCCGACGCTCGTCTACTACGCGAGCGCGAACCCGCAGGCCCTCTGGCAGGCCGGCGGCGCGACCGCGCTGTTCATCGGCGGCTTTGGCGCAGCCGGCTACGCAACGCGGCGAGACCTGTCGATGCTCGCCCGCCTCTGCTTCTTGGCGCTGATCGCCCTGATCGTGTTCGGCATCGTGGCGATCTTCGTCCGCATCCCGCACGGCTCGCTGATCTACTCGGTAGCCGGCCTTGTGATCTTCGCAGGTCTGACCATGTTCGACTTTCAGCGGCTACGGCGGTCGAAGGGGCTCGGCTCGGCCCCGATGATCGCCGCATCGATCTTCCTCGACGTGCTGAACGTGTTCCTGTTCTTCCTGCGGATCTTCGCGAGAAGCAACTGACCGCTGAGCTGCCATGGTGCACAGGGCAGGTGACGCCCGCTCAGGTAGCCGGTTCAGACGGTGGGGATCGCTGGTCACGGCGCAGGGGGTGGCCGGCGGGGACCTCGACGAGAACGATCTCAACGCCGTCGGGGTCCTTGATCCACATCTCCTTCAGTCCCCAGGGCTCGGTCGCGGGCTCCCGGAGCACCCGGACGCCCGCGACCGCCAGTCGTTCATGCTCGGCCCGGACGTCGCGAACCTGGATCCAGATCATCAACGACCGGCCAGGAGGGCCGGGACAGCGGCCAGACACCTCCAGGAACCCCGAGCCGAGGAAGAACACAACACCTGGATCGGCCGCAGAGCCGAACTCACGGTAGATCGCCAAACCCAGGACGTCGCGGTAGAAACGCCTGCTCCGATCCAGGTCGGCCGGCCGCAACAGGATCCGGCTGCTCAAGACGTCCACACCACGATCCTGACAGCTCGCTTGACCCGCGCGGGCGGCGGCTGCCCGCCAGCCGGACGCTCAACTGGCCGTCGTTGCGGCCGAGGGTGGCGGGGTGACGGCCCAGCGGATCGCGCGGACGACCGCGTGACCGGCGGGCCGGATCACAGCGGCCTCGGTGAGCGGCAGGCGGGGCAGGTAAAGCGGGCGGCGGGCCCATCCGGGCAGCAGTGATGTCGCCGCGGCGGCGAGCACACCGTAGGGTGCCCGGGCGATCACCGGCAGCGGCGGGCTGAGCAGCAGGAACCTGGCGGCCGCACGGGCTTCGGCAGTGCCTCGCAGCTCGGTTCGGTAATCGCTGATCCGGTCGGCGAGTTCGGCCTCGGTCCGTGGCGCGTCGGGCACGCCGAGTTCGGTGCCGATCTGCGCCATATCGGCGACGTAGCCGTCGCGTCCCGCCTGGTCCAGCGGCTGGGCTCCGAAGCGGGCGTGCGCGCGCAGGAAGCTGTCGGCCTCGGCGATGTGAATCCAGGTGAGCAGGTGCGGATCGGAGGCCGCGTACGGCCGCCCGTCCGGCGCTGTGCCGGTAACCCGGGCGTGGATCGCCCTGACCCGTTGGATGGCCGCTTGGGCGTCGCCGGCCCGGCCGAACGTCGTAACGGCGAGGAAGTAGCTTGTCCGCTGCAACCGCCCCCACGGGTCGCCGCGGTAGCCGGAATGCGCCGCCACGCCGGCCATCGCCAGCGGGTGCAGCGACTGCAGCAAGAGGGCGCGGATACCGCCGACGAACATCGACGAGTCGCCGTGCACCCGGCGGATCGGGCGGCCGGGGGCGAACCACCGTTCGCCCCCGGCCTGGTGGATCGACCGCCGATGCGCCGGCCCCGCTGATCCGGCCACTCGTTCGAATATCGACGCGCCGACACGGCGGCGGACGGAATCAGCGGCAGTTTGTCCGAGCATCTTCCCATTCTCAGCTGGTCCATCGACCAGGGGTAACGCCGCCTACCCGCAGGGCTGCCGTCAGCGGGCGGACACTGGCAGGCTCGCGTGCCCCCGGCGGGCGATCCCTTCCCTGCTGACCGGCTCGCCATCGAGCGAAAGGCGCGGGAAACCGGACAGCGGCTCGTTGCTCGCACCACGCTGAGCGTGCTGCCGGATCGCGATGGGCATCACCATGGGCTACATGCTGATCGTAATGCTGTAAGCCCATACGGTGCCGACGTGGCGCCGTGCGCCCGATCGTTAGCTACCAGCCACCTATGCGGCAGCGGAGTGGTGTTTGGCGGCCACCCATTCCTTGAGCTGGCCGGCCGCGGCCGTCAGCTCGTCCAGGCCGGCGAGCATCGCCTCATGGTCTGCCCAGGCCCGGGTGAATACCTCGGGAAATGTCGCCGAGAGCCCCGCTTCGGCGGCCTGAAGGTTTCCTAGCAGGTCAGCGAGCGCGCCCTGCTCATCACGGCTCAGATCGCACATGCACAGAGCGTATATCGCTGTACACACTCGAGGCGAGGCAAGGAAATGCTTGCCGGATGGAGACCTGAGCCGGGCGTTTCTATGAGCCCGGCTCGAATGTGCGTGCCTGCCAGCCGTCCGGCCGGGAATGCGCGCGCATCCGCCACCGGGTGCCCTCGCTGGTGTCCTGGATTTCCAGGCCAGCCGTGGCAAGGGCCCGCCGGATCGCGTCTGCCGTGCGGTAGCAACCCTGGCCGCGCAGGGCACCCCGGAGCGTGATCAGCTGCTCCACCGCGGGCCTGAGCAGGTCGTGGGGACCGCGCAGGCCGGACTGCGCGGCGCGGCCGAGCCGGACCACGAGGCCGCGCAACACTGACCTCGCCTGCTCGGTGCCCTGATCCTCATCTGTATCAGCGGCCCAGGCGGCAATCGCGGCCTCCAGATCGAGAATTGCCGTCACCATGCCGGCCGCGTCACCGCTCTGCTCCGCTGACTCGAAGCGGCACCGCGCCTCGTCGGTGATGTCAGGCAAGGCCGGCGGCGGGTCGACCGGCCTGGCCCGACGCGGCACCGCGGGCGGCAGCGCCGCGCCGGTTGCCACGGCCGCGATCCCTGCCGTGGCCGCAATGCCGCCGCGGACCAGCGCCCGCAGCCGCGTCAGCGAGATGGCGCTGCCGGGCGGCAGGACTGTGCTATCGCCCGCCCTGCGCACCGTGACGCCGCCGCGGCCGTAAATATCCATGGTCTGCGCGCGTAAGTCGAAAACGGCGGCGGTGTGCTCGTCGACACCCAGGATGGCCGCGTCGGCGGGCAGATTCTGCTCAAGCAAGGACAGCCGCCGCTCGCCCAGGTAGCAGTACCTGGTATCGTAACGGCCGCCCTCGGTGTTGTCGTAGTGCGGGATGACGGCGACCTTGAGCCCCACCGCGCCCAGAAGGTCGAGGCCTGCCAGCCAATATGGCGCCGCACCCGCCTTGTAGATCTCATATACCGGGACCGCGGCAAACCCCATCGTGGCCGCCGCGGCCGACGCGAGTACCGTCACCCCCTCCCCTGCCGCCACCCGGCCAGCCAGCACCTCCGCGACCGTGCTGCCGCGCCACTGGGCGAGGGCATAGGACGGGCTGCCCGGACCGGCGAACACCCAGTCAGCGTCGCCCAGCGCGGCGAGGCCGTCATCGTCAGCCGGGTCGTTGCCCGGCGTTGTTTGGGTGCCCCCGAGGACTCCCACGGCCAGACCGACGCTGCGGGCGAAGTAAACCTGGGCGCGGGCGGACACGTCGCCCGCATTCTCCTGAAAGGCATATGGGGTCGCAAGCAGCACCGCGCTCGGGGCTTCGGTGCCAAGCCGCGCGACTAGCATCCGATGCACGGTCACCATCGTCGGACTAGTTTCGCCGGAGCCCACGATCGCCAGGATGCGGCACCGGGATGTCCCGTCCATCAGGTCGCCTCCTACGCCTCGTGCCCACCTCGGACCCGGCGCCGGCCCAGCGACAAGCATCCCCGCGACGGTCGCACGGCACGCCCGTGTCATCGCGCGTGAGCCGTTTTGGATAAGTTATCCCGAACGGCTGCCGCGGCTGCGCTACGGCATGCCGGCGCGCCGTGACGTCGGCGGGAGCCCGGTGCCGCGCATGGTTCGCCGTCTCACGCGGCGACGTCGGCCTTGCGGGGCCGGCCGCGTGGCCGTTTGTCCGCGACGACCACGCCTCGCAGGAACAGCTCGCCGCCCCAGACACCCCACGGCTCGCCGCGCCGCAGCGCCCCGGCGAGGCAGGCAGGCTGCAGCGGGCAGTGGCGGCATAGCTCCTTTGCGCGCCGGACATCGGCTGGCTGTTCGGCAAAGAACAGTTCCGGTGCGCTCCGGCAGGCCACCTCGGCAGGTCCAGCTCGTCGGGGCCGCATCCGTACGCCGGCCCCTCTTCCTGGCTGCATCGGTCGCTCCTCGGCAGCAGGCCGCCTCTTCGGCCCCACCTCTCGAGGTTCGGGGTAAGGCTCGGCCGGCCGCATCGGGCAGACGCCCTATCTCTGCGCCGAAATTGGTCTTAGGGCGACCGCAGGGCCGGGCGATTAGGGCGATCACGACTCGGGCACGGAGGCTGTGACGAGTCGTTAGCTACCCGGCGGCTGCACGGAGGAGGGCTGAGCATGCCTGATGGTGATTTCGCCGGTGCTGATTCCGCCGGTGTGGACATCGCCGGTGCGGACATCGCCGGTGCGGAAATCGCCGGGGTGGACATCGCCGGTGCTGATTTCGCCGGGCGGATGGTGATCGTGATTGGCGCGGCCGGCGCGCTCGGCGCGGGACTGGTCACCGCGTTCACCGAGGCTGGTGCGACGGTGAATGGCGTCGACAAGGCCGTGCCCGCAGCTGATCGGCGGCTCGATGGGGTCAGCTATCAGGCGGTGAACGCGGCGGACGATGCGGCGCTCGGCGCGCTGTTCGAGCAGGGGGCGCCGCCGTGGGCGGTGGTCAACGCGGTCGGTGGATTCGCCCCGTATGCGCCGCTGGCGGAGCTGGACCCGGCCGTACTCAGCGGCCAGCTTGAGCTGAACCTGATCAGCGCCGCGCTGGTCACCAAGCATGCGTTGCGGCGGATGGCGACGGCGGGCCAGGGCCGGATCGTGCATACCGCCAGCCGCGCGGCGGTGGTGACAAAGGGCTCCAATTTTGCCTACTCGGTCAGCAAACTCGGCGTGCTGCACCTGGTATCGATGGCGGCCGACGAGGCGAAGGGCACGGGCATCACGGTGAACTGCGTCGTACCGAGCATCATCGATACCCCGGCGAACCGCAGCGCGATGCCCAATGCCGAGCACGCCTCCTGGCCCAAGATCCCCGACATCGCACGGGCCTATGTGTTCCTCGCCTCACCTGCGGCGCGACTGGTTTCTGGAGCCGCGTTGCCGGTCTGAGGACTTTGCCGCATGAGGACCGCCGACGGCTTCCCCTGGTGCTTGGGGCCGAGGCATCATTGGCCGCAGAACCCGGATCCGCTTCGCGGGATGGCCGACGTGGTCCGGGGCCGCAGGAGTCGCGATCGAAGCGGCGCGCCAGCTACCCGGACGGCCCATGCGGACGGCCCGTGCGGACGGCCCGTCCGGGCAGTCCGGGACTGCTTCGTGCGCTCGGCAGGCACGTGAGCGCCCACCATGCCTGCCCATCGTGACCGGCGAGGACGGAGAGGACGATGACCGAGTCCGACGCGGCGCTCCGCCGCATGTACGCCGATTTCGAGACCGCGGGGATGGTTCCGCTGTGGACGCAGCGCGAGGACCTGATGCCGCTGAGACCGGCGCCCAAGGCCGTCCCACACGTATGGCGGTGGAAGGACCTTTTCCCGCTTGCCGAGCGGGCGGGCGAACTCGTTCCCGTGGGCCGCGGCGGGGAACGCCGAGCTATCGCGCTGGCCAATCCCGGTCTGGCCGGTGAGCCATTCGCCGTGCCCACCCTCTGGGCCGCCGTTCAGTACCTTGGCCCGAAGGAAGTTGCTCCCGACCACCGGCATTCCCAAAGTGCCTTCCGCTTTGTCCTCGAAGGAGAGGGCGTGTGGACGGTTGTCGACACTGATCCAGTAGCCATGCGCCGGGGCGACCTGCTACTCACGCCCGGGATGGCGTGGCACGGACATCACAACAGCCTCGGCGGGCCGATGGCCTGGCTCGACGGCCTGGACATCCCGATGACCGGATACCTCGATGCCACCTTCTTCGAGCCTGGCCCCGAGGAAATCCAGGACCGGTCAACTCCCGCCAGGTCCCGCTCCGAGCGGCTGTGGGCGTACCCGGGCCTGCGGCCGCTGTCCGCACCTGACTTCACCAGCTCACCACTGTGCGCCTACCGATGGGAGTCCACCGACGCGGCGCTCAGCGCACAGCTCGAACTCGAAGCTGAGGGCCACCCGGGCACTGTCGGGCCCGGCCACGCCGCGATCCGCTTCACCAACCCGAGCACCGGCGGCGACGCCCTCGTCACCATGCGCACCGAGATGCACCGCCTGACCCGCGGCTGCCGTACCCCGCCCCGACGTGAAGTGGGCTCGTCCGTCTGGCAGGTCTTCGACGGCGCGGGCGCATTCGAACTCGACGGCCACCGCGCCGAGGTTGACCGGGGCGACGTGATCGCGGTGCCATCGTGGTGCCGAACTGCCATCGACACCGCCGACGGACTTGACCTGTTCCGGTTCTGCGATGGACCCGTCATCGAACGGCTCAACCTCGCCCGCACCGCCTCAGCGGGCGCGTGATGAGCCGCGCCGTGCCGCGGAAGGCCGGGGGCACCACCGCCGTCCGGGGGCCGGGAGCAGGCGCATGACCAGCGCCGAAGACCACGAGATCTTAGTCATCGGCGGCGGCATCGGCGGCCTGGCGGCCGCCCTCGCCATCAGCCGAACCGGCAGGCACGTGCGGGTACTCGAGCGGTCCCGCCAGTTCGGCGAGATCGGGGCGGGTATTCAACTTGCGCCCAACGCGACCCGCATCCTGGATCGTCTGGGGCTGGTGGGGCGGGCCTGTAGCGTCGGCGTCCTGCCGCGGCGCCTCGTGCTCGCTGACGCCGTCGACGGCCGTGAGCTGACCGCCCTCGATCTGACCGACTTTCCCGACCGGTACGGCGCTCCCTACATCGTTCTGCACCGGTCAGACCTGCTCGACATCTTGCTGCAAGGCTGCACGGACGCGGGCGTCGGGCTTGAGGCGGCCGCCGACGTGACGGAGCTGCGGGACGACGGCGCGTCGGTGCACGTCACCTGCGCTGACGGCCGCGCCTTCCACGGCGTCGCCGCAATTGGCGCGGATGGGCTGCGCTCGCGTAGCCGCACCCTGTTCAGCGACGATCAGGCCATCTGTTCCGGCTACGTCGCCTACCGCGGCGCCGTCCCCACGGAGCAGGTCGAACGTCACGCCGACGGGCGTGACGTCGTCGCGTGGATCGGGCCAGGACTTCACTTCGTGCAGTACCCGTTGCGCCGCGGGCAGATGTACAACCAGGTCGCGGTCTTCCGCAGCGACGCCTTCCGGCGGGGCGAGGCCGACTGGGGCACCCCTGCGGAACTCGATCAGCGCTTCTCGGCGTGCTGCGGCCACGTTCAGGAATCCATCCGCCTGCTCGGCAGGGACAACCGGTGGCCGATGCAGGACAGGCTACCGATCCCCACCTGGGCCAAGGGAAGGATCGCGCTGCTCGGGGACGCCGCCCATCCGATGTTGCAGTACCTTGCGCAGGGCGGCTGCCAGGCGATCGAGGACGCATCGGCGCTCGCGGCTGCGCTGGAACGTCACTGCTGCCGCCCTCCGACTGGCGCGAATGTCGAGGCCGCGCTCCTTGCCTACCAGCAGGTCAGGGCGCCACGCACCGCCCGGGTGCAACGCGCGGCGCGCACGTGGGGTGAGATCTGGCACCTCGACGGCGCGGGAAAACTGGTCCGCGACGAACTATTCCGCCAGCGCCGAGACGATGACCACACCCACGTCAGGTGGCTCTACGCGCGCGGAGCCGACAGCCTGCCCTGGGCGGACGACGGGGAGCAGGCCAGTACCCGGCAGGGTTGAAGGCCGCGGAACTGGCTTCACGGCGGCTGTGGACGCCACGTTCCATCACGGATTGCCTGCTCCCTGCGTACACGGTGGTCTTTCCGGCCCGCACGGCGGTTCTGGGCGGAGGACCAGGTCTCGGCGGCGTTGCTGCTCATCCCCCACCGGGCGCCAAGAACGGCCACAGAAGCCAGCCCGGCAAAGGACGCGATCAACGCCGAGAGGGTCAAGATGTGCAGGACCCGATGGTGCTTGGTGTAGGTCTCTACCTCGAGGGCACCGACGACGTGCGCCAGCATGACCAGTAGCAGCCGCTGAAAGACCCGTCGGCGGCGCCGCCGGAGCTGGTAGAGCGCCTCTTCCTGGTCGGACCACATCATCACCCTCGCCGGTCTCATCCGTCTCAAGCGGGGGCCGCGACAACCACCAGCGTAGCGTCTTGGCGCCGCGAGGGCTCGGGACACGGCGTGCCGCTGTCGGTACCCGTCACTCAACCCGCGTGAGCGGGCAAGGCTGACGTCACCCCAGTGGCGCGGCGACGGCATCCAAAATGACCGCGCTGATACGCTCCGGCCCCTGGCTGGTGCCCGCCGGTCCTGGGAGGTCACCGGGTCCAGCTTGATCACTGCGGGGAGTCAATCGCTCTGGGCTGTCCGGTTGATGCGTGCGGTCCGAGCACCGTCACTGGCGCCGAAGGCACGCCCGGCCTGATCTGCCAGCATGACGGCGACCAGACGTGCCTGCGGGGACGGCTTCGAGCCCGGCTTCGGCTTCAGCATGAACCGCCCGTGGTACTCGCCGGTGCCAAAAACCGGCAACTCGATCTCCGCCGCAGGAAGTCCCCATCGTTCGAACTCCCAGCGATATTGACCCATCATTACGTTGCCGTCCGGCGCCAGACGCGGCGGATGGCCGAGCAGGGAACCGTGCTCGAACCGGCATCCTTCCAGGTCCAGCAGGCCGATGAGCGCCGTATTGACGTGCTCGACTACGACACCGGCAGACCTGGCGGACTGAGCCAGCGACGCGGTGTCGTGGATCAACGCCAGGTAACCCGCGTCCGTGATCGCAATAGTCTGCAGGCGCCGACCGCGAGCCGCCAGCTGCGACACCGCCAGGCCGACCAGCAGCAAAAGCACCGCGGTCGTGACATCCGATGAGCTGCGGATCGTGAACCGCTCATACGGCAGGGTGAAGAAGAAGTCGAACCAGGCCGCCGCCCATACCGCCGCCAAGCCGCCAGCCACGCGGTTACCGATCGCGGCTACCCCGACCACGACCACGACCAGCAGCAGGGCCACGTTCGTATTCGACCAGCTCGCACGGAACGGCAAGAGAACCGCCGCTGCCGCAAGCGGTGCCGCCAGCGCAGCCGCGATGGCGATGCGGTCTCTAGTCAAGTAGCGCGTCATCTGTGGCACCTCCCGCGACCTGAGTGGCTGCCCTGCGCTGGTCTCGCAGGACCCGATCCGGGGTCAGCCTCCGGCGCTAGAACGCCCATACCACCGGCCATGTCCGATTTCCCGGGCGAGTGCCGGGCAGCGGGACGGCGAGCACGGGTGGCCCCATCCCGCCAGGATCAGGTCCCCTCGCGCCACAGCTTGACCGCTGCGACGATCAGCACCGCCAGTGCCGGGACGAAGAACAAGCCGGTGTGCAGAATCCCCCCCGCGATCCCTGCGACCAGAACCGCCACGCAGACGACGGCTGCCAGCTTCGCGAGCCGGGCCGGAGCGAACGCAGCCACCGCGGCGAGCGGTGCGGGCGCGATGGCCAGCAGGAGCGACGACCACGTCACCGCCAGCGGGTCTGCGCTCTCCAGCGCGGAGATGGTGATCAGCTGCGCAGCCCCGGCGAGGATGAGCGCGCCTCGGCGCCACGGCCAGCTGGGTGGGGCGGGCACCTGCGATGGGGCAGCCGACAGGACCGTGTTCGTGACGGGTGGGCTGCCTGCGGTTGCGTCCTGTGTGGTCATTGCGCGCTCCTGGCGGACGGACACGAATGTCGCGCCGACCAGGCTTCCCGGCTCACCTAACCCTGAGCCTAGACTCCGCCCGGGTGGCTGCCAAGGGACGTAGCGGGGCCCGCCCTCAGGTTCAGGTCCAGGCGTCAGCGCACCCCGGATTGTCGCCGGGGTAAGGCAGGGACGCTCGTCTTTCCGCAGCGGGACGTCACTGCGCCCGCAGGCCGTCGTCCGCGTACTCGATCAGCAGATCGCTTAGGGACACACCCCGCCGCCCCGCCTCGGCGGCGAGCCGATCGGCTAGCTCAGCCCCAGTCGTACGCGACCCGCTCACGTTCGTGCCCGTATTCGACGGTGACCACGACGTGCCGTTCGCCAGCCTCGATGGCCGTCGCTCGCCCCGCGAGCATGCGAAGCCACGTGTTTGGCTGAGCGTCGCATCCGCCTGCGACGAGATGGCACCGCCGTCTATCCGCTCGAGGAACTCGCGCCAGCGCGACTCGGCCAACCGCGGCAAGTCGCCGGGATCGCGGTCGACGGCTGAATCGCGCCATGGCCGCCCGATGCCACCTCCCAGCTCCGTGGGCAGGGGGTAACCGATGTCTTTTTGCGGTGGCGTGCGGAGTGGCAGCAGACCGTTGGGCCCCCTATTCGGTTCCTGGCGCCCGAGCCGTCAGCCTGGCAGGCTCTCGACGGCGCCGGCGGCGATGGCGCTGACGAGCTTGGCGTGGTCTCGCTCGTTCTGATCGGCGTACCGGCGGGCGAACTGGCCGATCGCCGCGGCGAACTTGGGGCCCGTCCCGATGTAGCCGTCGATGGCCACCGGGTCGCCGGTGCGGGCGTGGGCCCGCGCGAGTGTCTCGCCGCATGCGGTGGCGAACTCGACGAGGCGAGGGGCGATCAGTTCAGTGGTCGGGATGATCTTCATGTCACGGAACTGCCGCACGTAATAGTCCTTGCCGTCCAACGAGCCCCAGCCGACGAAGATATCGGTGGCGGTCTGGACCAGCCGTTTGCCGTTGATCACCCGCGCGCCGTGGTTGAGGTGGCGGCTGGGCCGGGTGCGGGCCTCATACACCGATGGCCCGGCCTGCTTAACCTGCAGGAACAACGGGTCGGCACCGGTGCGGCCCTCGAGGAGCACCAGATACACAGCCATCCCCACGCTGCCCACTCCCACGACCTGGCGGACCACATCGACCTCGGTAAACCGGTCGAACAGGCTCCGCCGATCCTCCTGGAGGGTCATCCGGTACTCGGCCAGGAGGTGATCGACCAGGTCGGCCTGCTCGTCGTCGCTGATCGTGACGCGCAGCGGAGCCTCCTCGGTTATCCGGGGGCGGCCGTGCGCCATCGTTGTGAGCTTGGCGAACGCGCCACGGCTGGTGCGGCGCTTTCGCTTCTTCTCAATATGGATGGAAACCCGCCCGCGGTCGGCCGGTTCGAAGTAGTTGATCAAGCTGTCGACGTGCAGGCCGTCGTACCAGATGTCGAGCTCCGGCATCATCGTGTACCCGCGCATGCGCCTGCGATACGCCTCGACACCGGCGCTTACCGCGGCAGCGGCCCTCGCGGGCTTGATCCGGTTCTCCCGCGCTGCTACCACGACGCTGGCGGCAAAGCGCTTGACGTCCCACTCGAACGGGCCGGGGAGAGTTTCGTCGAAGTCGCGTAGGTCGAACGACAAGTTCCGCTCCGGTGTCGCCCACAGGCCGAAGTTCAGGATGTGGGCGTCACCGCAGAGCTGCACCACCAGCCCGCTGTCGGGCTGGGAGGCAAGGTCGGCGGCCATGACCGCCGCGCCGCCCCGGTAGTAGTTCCACGGGGACGCTGCCATCCGATGATGCCGGATGGGAACAAGCGCGGGGAGCCGGATCTGGTTCTGGGCCAGGATCGTCTTCAGCGGGTCGTGCCCGCGGTCCTCCTCCGCCCAGTATCCCAACGTGCCCCGGCGAGCGCGTTTCCTTGCGGCCTTGCCAGCCGCTCTTCTCTCGTCGTTCGTTGCCGACAGATCAGGTAGGACGGCATCCGAGGACGATGATCTCGGTGAGCTGGTTTCCGTCATGAGCCTTTCGTATTCGATTGGGCGGCGGGAGATGCCCGGGGGGAGTTCTGCTCAGCCGACTCTACGCGGCGCCCGCTAGCAGCGCCGCTCGGGCCGCAGCACGGTGTCGTGGACGGTGACGGCGTGGCCGTCAGAGTCGGTGCGCCACGCTCGCGGGCCGCGCTCACGACGATCTCCCATCCGCGCGGGTCCAGCGAGGCCGCGAGGTCGGCAGCCGTGCGGAACAACCCGGGTGCGGGTCGGCGCATCGCGCTGGCCTGCAAGTCGGCGGGATGGTGGCCGACGACGAGCCGCGAGCCGCCCGGCGCCACCGAAGCGGCGAGCCGGCGCAACAGCGAAGCGCGTGGTTCGGCCGACAGCGAGGCCCGCCGTCTCGGTGACGAGATGCGGGTTGGGATGCCCGCTCCACAATGCACTGCTGGAGCGGTAAAACTCGTCCCAAAAGGCCTCGTCCCTGACGACGTCCGCGCCGTCGTGTTCGTGGCGCTGGCCGGCGTGCCCGGCCGTCACAGCGTCACCGCGGTGAATCATGTTGATTAGGTGAAGCATGTGGAGTAGGTGAAACATGTGGAGTAACCGCCCGCGGCCCGCCGACTTCCACCGGCGCGGCCGGGCTCACGGCACGTGTCATGTCGCCAGTCACGGCGACCACCTCCACGGCGATCATCTGTTGGCCGAAGCCACGCCGCAAATCCTGTCGCCGCCGATCGCCGGAACTGCCCGGCTTGGCGGGTCAGGGCAGCCGCGGCGATCGGGGTGGGCAGAGGTAGCCAGCCTGCGCGAACGGCGGTACCGTCGGGCGGCGGCTACGCTAGGCCCGGTGCGGGTAGCGACCTGGAACGTGAACTCGATCAAGCAGCGGGTGCCACGGCTGCTGCCTTGGCTGGATCAGCGGCAGCCCGATGTCGTCTGCTTGCAGGAGACGAAGCTCGCCGACGATGCCTTCGTCCGGCTGCTCGGCGATGAGCTGGCGAGCCGCGGTTATGCCGTCGCCCTCCACGGCGAGGTGCAATGGAACGGGGTAGCGATCTTGTCCCGGGTAGGGCTGGATGACGTCGTCGCCGGACTCGCGGACGCGCCTGGCTTCCCTGCCGCAGAGGCGCGTGCGGTGTCCGCGACCTGCGCGGGGATCCGGGTGCACTCCGTGTATGTGCCGAACGGGCGGGTGCCGGGTTGCGAGCACTACGAGTACAAGCTCGCCTGGCTGGCGGCGCTGCACGCCGTGGTCGCCGCGGGTCCGCAGGCCACGATCGTGTGCGGGGACATGAACATCGCACCGGCGGACGCAGACGTGTTCGATCCAGATGCGTACGTCGGCCAGACCCACGTCACACCGCCGGAGCGGGCGGCCCTGGCGAAGCTACAGGCACTCGGCTTGCGCGACGTCATCAGGGATCGCTGGCCGACCGAGCGGGTGTTCACCTACTGGGACTACCGGGCCGGAATGTTCCATCGGGATCTAGGGATGAGGATTGACCTGGTGTTGGCCGCTGCCCCGGTGGCCGGCCGGGTACGGGCGGCATGGGTAGACCGCCATGCCCGCAAGGGCACCGCGCCGAGCGATCACGCCCCGGTGATCGTCGACCTGGACGAGGCGCCGGACGGGGACATCGGGCCGGTCGTGCCGCCGCCCTCCGCGCCAGCGCCCAAGGCTGGCGCGGCCAAGCTGCCTCAGGCACGGTGATACGCGCAGCTCAGTTGGCCTCTGCCAGCGCCGTGACACCGGCAGGCGTGCCACCGCGCGGTAGCCGTTGTGGATCAATAACCGGCCGGTGAGATAGATACCGAACGGCTTAGGCGGGGAACGCTGTGCCCATGGACTGCGGTGTGCCCGAGCTGCCGGTAGATCCGGCGAGGCGCTGCGTCGGCGGCGAAGCGCGAAGTGGCAAACATATCCGGCTGATGTGCTGCCGTTAACGGTGGCCGAGATGGACTCGGCCCTTGCCGCGCCCGTCACGGCAGGGCTACGCGAGGCCGTCGAGCGGTCCGACGCTGGGCTCAGCCGGGAGCTCGGCCAGGCCCGACGATCACGACGCCGGCTCGCTCGCAGGCGCCGCAGACGGCTGTCGCGTCGGAATCCGGCGGCTGGTGAACAATGCGATCAGTGCGACGACAGCAAGCAGTGACAACGACGCGCGCAGTCCGTCGATGCGGGCGTTTGCGTTCTCGTCGACGATCGCCGCGGCGGTAGTGGGCGGCACGCCGGCCTTGTCGAGTGCGGCCTGAAGGTCCTTGTCGGACATGAACGGGATCCCCCCGGCCAGCTCGACCTGCGCCTTCGAGGCCAGATCCTTGGGAACGGCGGGGTTGTTCTGGATGCCGGTGAGGAACGACGCGGTCAGCGCCGAGATGAGCACCGCGCCGGCCAGGGCGGTTCCGATCGACGCGCCGAGATTGGTCACCGTGTTCTGAACTCCGCCGACTTCCCCGCTTTGCTCATCGGGCACCGACGACACGGTCACGCTCCCGAGCTGCGAGGCCAGCGCGCCGATGCCGAGGCCCGCGAGCAGCATCGGCCAGGTCACGATCTCGGGCCCGGCACCCGCGTCGAGCGCGGCCACCATGATCACGATGCCGGCGAACAGGGCGAGGAACCCTATTTGAACGATGCGCCGCGGCGACGCGTTCGGGAAGACCTTGGGAACGCCCGCGGCGGCCAGCAGCAGTGTGAGGGACAGCGGCAGCAGCCGGACACCGGTTGCGATGGCAGAAAGCCCGAGCGCCACCGACAGGAACAACGGCACGGCGAAGAAGAGGCCAGCCTGCAGGAAGTACTGCATGAAGAACGACGTCAGCCCGCCCCGAAGGGTCCGGTTCCGCAGTATCGCCGGATCGAGCAGCGCGGCGTCGCCGCGGGCGAGACGGTGGTTCTCCCACCACAAGAAAATCCACAGCACGACCCCGCCACCCAGAATCAGCCAGATCACCGGTGACAGGCCCAGCCACTGGGGACCACCGCCCTTCGGCTGGACGAAGCCCCACGTGCCGGAGCGGAGGATGCCGTACACGACGAGCCCGAGGCCGAGCGCGGACAGCGCGGTGCCCACGACGTCGAGCCGCGTGCCCTCCTCGGGCGGGGTATCGACCATGCGGCGGGTAAGCCCCAAGATGGTGAGCACGAGGAGGACTTCACCGGCGAACACCCACCGCCACGACAGATAGGTGGTGAACAGACCGCCAATCAGGGGCCCTGCCGCCACCGCAATCGCACCGGCCGAAGCGACGAGCCCGTACGCGCGGGGGCGCTGGTCACGTGCGAAGTTCGACGCGACCAACGCGACGACCGCCGGCATAATCAGCGCGGCCCCGACGCCCTCGAGGACTGACCATCCCAGCATCAACACGGCGAGATTCCGGGCCAATGCGGTGATCAACGACCCGCACCCGTAGATGACGCAGCCAAGGGCGAAGGCGCGCTTACGCCCGAGGATCTTGCCGAGCTTGCCACCCGTGATCATGAGCGAAGCCATCACCAGCGTGTAAAACGTAATGGCGGTCTGGATCCCCGTCACGGTCGTGCCGACATCCTTGGCGACGGTCGCGATCGACACGTTCATTACCGAGCTGTCGAGCGTCATCAGGAACTGCGCCGAGGCAAGCGTCAGCAGGACGGTCCCAGCCCGCTTAGGCCCACGTTCGGTGGTATCGCTCACTTCGACCTGTCGACCTTGATCCATGGGCAAGCTCAATCCGGGTGGAGACAACCAAGCGCACGCCGTCGCATTTGACGGGAGGCGGCACATCACCCATCCAAGGTGATCGCAGGTGTGCTGGGGCGGGTTTCGTGCAAACAGCTCGGCTTGCGGCCCGCCGACAGAGACAACCGGCGCGTGCTCGCCGTCCCCGGCTACCTGGGCAGCTCGGATCCGGCGCCAGCCGGGGCGGAAGGACGTCCCGGTGGAGCGCCGACCGGGCTGCAGGACCGGCGAGCGTTCAAGTGCCGTCTAACGGCGGACCGGGCGCCGGACGGCGGCGCAGGCGGATGCGTTCCTGCGCGGCCGCGGGCTCGCGACCCGCACGGCGGACTGCTGGCGAGCCTGTACCATGCGGGGTCCCTACAAGCCTGGCAGCTCAGGAAAGGGGTCGCCGGTCTCGAGGTCCAGGTCGGCCTCGGCGAGCAGCCGGGCAGCCGCGGCGGGGTCGCGCAGCAGGGCGGCGAGCAGATGCCGAGCCGACCACCTGCCCGACGCCCACGCCAGCGCGCAGGCGAGGCCGCCCGGCCCAGCGGCGTGCACGGCGCCGGAGGTGTAGCGCCATGGCACAAGAACGCCGTCCACAACGAGCCGGTCATGTGCGTAGTAGGTCGTGGGCGCGTCAGGCAGCACGGCGCGCGCGATCGCGGGGACCAGCCGGGATGCTGGAGACGACTCGACCCTGCCCACGACCTCCTCCGAGACCAGCGGCAGGTCCAGCAGGTCAGCGAGCCGAACTGCCCGATCGTAGGGTGCCAGCACGAGGGGCTGCGCAGCCACAAGCGGCCACAGGTCCGCGGCATCGAGAACCAGTGCATCCTCGGCGTCGGCCACGACAATCTCGTCCCCGCACACCACGCGTACCCGGTCCGGCGGTACGGCCTCATCGACGGCCGCGAGCGCCGCCCACAGCGCGCGCAACTGTGCCCGCGTCACCGGCCGCCCGGAGTCGGCCAGCCGGTCCAGCAACTCCTCCGGGCCGCCCGGCTCTGCGAGCAGCTCGGCGAGTGAGGTGCGTACGCCAAGCGCGCGGGCGACCGCCGGGTCCGCTGGCAGGGTGGCCTCGTCGTACAGGCCCGCGAGCAGCGGGTCCGTGCCGGCCACGCGTACGTCGGTGGGGCGCCGGCCAACGAGGACCCGATGGCGGCGGAGCCACCAGGCCGTGTAGCAGGGCACATCCGCGTGGCGGCCGTCCGCGAGCAGCACCCGGGTGGGCTCGACGAGCCCTGCCCGCAAGGCCGGCGCGGCGAGCAGCTCCAGTGCCCGCGGCCAACGCGCCGGGTCGACGAACTCGAGGTCTCGCACGGCCAGCACCTCCGCCGCCACTGGCGGAACGTCACCGCCGGGCAGCCGCGCACGTGTGTCGTCCGCCCACTCCTGCGCCCCGTCCAGGTCGAGGTCGGGCGCATCAAGGGCAACGTCCTGCGCCGCCAGCAGGCTGAATGACGACAGCACGCCGACTGCCTCGAGCGTCGCGGCGCCGAAACGCTTGAGTATCGCCGGGTCAACGGTGCCGAACGGCGTATCCGCGGCGACCACCTCGGCCAGCGGCCCCCCGGGGAGCAGCAGCTCGCCCGCCGCGTACCAGTCGCCGTCGGCGCCCTGCAGCGCCAGATCCGCGAGCCAGGGCTGCTCCCCGGGCCGCAGGTGCGCGGCGGCGACGAGGCTGAGCACCGCGCCGGCGACCGGGCCGGGATCCTCATCGTCGTAGGAGGCCGCGACCGCTGCGCGCACGGCCGGATCGGCGAGGACACCCCGCGGTGTCGCCGGGGCCGCGCCCAGCCGGGCAAGCAACGGGTGCACCGCGCCGGGATGCACGACGCGCAGGCCGAGTAGCGACAGCCGGCCGGGGTCTTCGAGATCTGGCCCTGGTAGCAGCAGCCCGCGAGGCCCCCGCACCAGGCGCCCGTCAGCGAGCGGCACCGGCAGCGCCCCAAGCTCGCCAAGCTCGCCGGGCTCTGCGGCGGCCAGCGCGTCGTACAGCCGCCACCACCAGGCCGGGTCGCGGTCGAGCGAGGCGAGCATGTCGGCGAGTTCGGCCAGCCGGAGCCGCCGGACGCCGAGGACCGCGTAGGCGGGATGCCGGGCCGGCCACCCGACCAGGCCGGGCAGCACCGGCGCCAGGCAGCCGGGGAGGCCGGGAGGAGTTGCGTCCAGGATGACCGCGTCACGCGGCCGGATCCGCGGGCCAGCACGTTCGGCGGCGGGGAGGAACGCCGTCTCGCCCAGGCGCGCCAGGATCGCACGACGCAATTGCGCGTCCAGCTCGCCCTGGGCGACCGGGCCCGGGACCAGATCGAGCAGTCCCGTTCCTGGAGCGAGACTGGGCAGCAGACGAGCGTAGACCTCGGCGGCCTGATCGAGAAGGAAGTCTGTGAGCGGGCATGGCGCGACGTGGCGGCGGTCGGGGCTGAGCGGGAACGAGGCAAGCAGCAGCGCCGGGAGGCCAAGCGGTTCGCTGGTCGGCGTAGGCGCGTGCGCGACAGCGCTGACCCCCGCTGGCAGGCGGCCGGCCGGCGCGCCGCCGTTCTCGCCGCCTTTCTCGCTGCTCAGCGTGACAGGCACCGCCCAGCGCACCGACCACGACGGGCGCGCACGCTCCTCGGCCGGGCGGCCGGCGAGGAGCCGGGGATCGGCCCGGCCGCCCGCAGTCGCCGTGCGCCACCTGTTGGCGGCGCCGTCGACGGTGATCGTGACGCCGTCGCCATCGTGCGCCGCGGTGAGCGTACGCGTCGCGCCGTCGACCTCGATCTCGATGGTGGCGAGAGCGGGCAGCGCGAGCAGGAGCGCGGGCCCTGTCTCCGCGAGCAGCCGATTGACGAGCCGGTCGGCGGCCTCGTCCCGCAGGAGCAGCGTGACCGCCGTCGCGAAGCCTTCGGGGGGCGCGCCGTCCGCGGGAAACGGCAGCCGCAGCACGGGCAGGTGCCCCGATCTCGCGGTGAGCTCGGCGGCCAGCTCGGGAGTTCGCCGGACGAGATCGCCGGCGGCGCTGCGCGACCAGCTCACCGCGCCGGTGATCGAGGAGATACGAAGCTCATCACTGACCGCGACCGCAGCGGCGAAACCCACACCGAACCTGCCGACCGCTGTCTCGGGCGCGGTGCCGTCCGCGCCGGACCCGCGCTTGCTTGACGCTCGCAGCGTGGACAGCGCCGCGACGCCCGCCGCGTCCAGCGGCGCGCCTGTGTTCGCGGCCACGAGTGTCCTCGTGCGCAACATCAGCCGCAGCCGGCCTGCCACTCCCCCGCGCGACGCCGCGTCGGCCGCGTTCTGCGCCAGCTCCACGACAACGCGGTCCCGGTAGCCGCCGAGCGCGTAGTCCTCCTCCGCGTTGGCGTCCTCACGGAACCGCGCGGGCGACGCCGCCCAGGCGCCCAGCACCCGGCGGCGCAGCTCTTCGGTATCGAACGGGTCCGACAGGCTGGCCTGCACAGCGTGGATCCCCTCTCCTTCACGGTGTCGGCATATCCGGCTCGCTCACCCCTGTGCTCGCACGTCCGCGTGCTCGCCAGGCTTCTGCTCGCCGCTTCTGCTTGCCAGGCTTCTGCTCGCCAGGCTTCTGCTCGCCGCTTCTGCTCGCCGCTTCTGCTCGCCAGGCTTCTGCTCGCCGCTTCTGCTCGCCGCTTCTGCTCGCCGCTTCTGCTCGCCGCTTCTGCTCGCCGCTTCTGCTCGCCAGGCTTCTGCTCGCCAGGCTTCTGCTCGCCGCTTCTGCTCGCCAGGCTTCTGCTCGCCAGGCTTCTGGTCGCAGACCCGACCATATTCCGGCGGCGTAACGCACGCCGCCGGTGGCCTGCCCGGCCAGCGCGTGGGCGTCACGTGTCCGGCCCGCGCGCTCTGCCCGTTCGTGCGGACGATACGCAGGTCTCGGCCAGCAACGGTGGCATCTGCGCCCGGCGGGACCGAACAAGTTGACCGAGGACCTCCCGCTGGCCGCGACACCGTCAAGGGCCGGACCCGGGCGGCCATGACCGGGGAACTGCTGGCCGGCGCCCCTGCCGGCCGGGTCCGCATCGCCATCGGGCGGGCCTCGGACTTCTTCGGCGCCGGAGTCACCGGGGAGTCAACGCTCGGCGAGCGGGTCTTCGGTAACGCCGTGGCCGGGCGGCGCGCCGACTTCCTCGGCAACCCTGATCTGCCGCAAACCTGCAGTTGTGTTCCCGACATTGCCGCGACGCCCGCGCCGCCGGCCAGGTGCGGCACCTGCCCGGCCCGCAGACGGTGACGACCCGGTGGGGCACCCCGTCGCCATCCGCTCGGTGCCGAAGCTCGCCCTTCGCGCGCTCGGACTGGTCAACCCGACGATCCGGGCGCTGCCCGAAGTGGCCTACCAGTTCAGGCTGCCTTCGCCGCCTTGTGGCTGCGCGGGCATCAGGTCTGCTCGCTCGCCAAGCCCGGACCTTATCGCCGCCAAAGGCCCGATGATCATGCGTAGGGCGCGGTGGCCGCGGACTTCACAGCGAGGGCGTCAATGCGGCCGGCGGATGTGCCGCTGACGCTCACGCCCGGCGGCGGTCACACCATGCCGACGTGGCGGGCGGAGGTCTCGCCGATGCTCGAATGGATGACCCATATTCTGGCTCAGGCCGCCCAGCAGGAACCGGTGGCACGATCACGGCCCGCCACGGACGTGGCGGAGCGGCGGCGCTGAGACGGTCGGGCAAGCCCGCACCCGCGGGCATCACCGCGCCCCCGTGTGGGGCGGCCGTCATCTGAAGAAGTGCGTGCTGGGCCGGGGGAGCCGGTCGCCGTCAACGATCACGTCTACCTTCTCGTTGTAAAAGGCGATCAGGCCGGCGATCGGCAGCAGCGCGCGGGTGGGAAAGTCGTAGGCCCAGGCCAAGTCCGGGTGGAGCTCGCCGTCGGCGCGGACCGACCAGTAGCCGCTTGTCTTTCCCTTATAGGGGCAGGCGGTGACCGTGTCGGTGGGCACCAGGTGCTCGAAGTTCACATCGGTGCGGTTGAGGTAGTACCGCGTCGGCAGGCCGGTCTCGAACACCATCACCGGCGAGGACGACTCGGCGAGTGCGACGCCGTCGAGTTCGATCCGGACGTTCCGGGTGGAGCGCAGCGCATCGACCCGCGTGTAGGGGTTGCGCGGATGGACGAAGACCTCTTCGTCCTCCTCGAACCAGGCATCGAGAGCGTCCCAATCGAACCGGGCCATCCCGGCCAGCCCGTCCGGGGCCTCGTCGGTGAAGACCCTTGCGGCGCCTGGCCGCGAGATCTCGCCTGCGCGCAAGCCGTGCCGGCGGGCAGTGCCCTGGCGCAGACGCTGGGTGTGCTGCTCGTCGACCAGCACGTCCCGGTTCACGTCCGCGACCGGGATGTAGAACTGCGGGTAATACGGCCACTCCCACACGTACACGGCGTTCGTGGTGTCCAGCACGACGTGGCCGCCGAGCAGGGCGCGGACCCGCCTGGGTACGGGCTCGATGTAGCCCTGGGGGACGATCATCTCCGGGTAGTCACGGTCCACGGGTGTATCCTGTCGCCTCGGCCTGGGCGCGCCCAGAGCGGCCAACCCGCACGTGAACCCCTCGCCGTGCCCGTGTCGGCATACGCCATGACAGTGATCCTACGCAAGACCGGCGGCCGGGGATCATGGTGGCGCCACCGCAACGCCGGGCCGCGAGGCGGCGCGCACGGTCAGGCGGCACGGTCGGGCGGCACGGTCAGGCGGCACGGTCAGGCGGCACGGTCAGGCGGCACGGTCAGGCGGCACGGTCAGGCGGCACGGTCAGGCGGCACGGCCCGGAGGACCGCCCTGACCTTCACCAACGGGCCGGTGAGCCTTGTCGATCCGGACACCATCGAGCAGCTCGGCGCGCCCGTCGACCGGCCCGGGTCGGCGGCGGCGCGCTGCTGTCCGACCTGGACGCGGCGACCCGGGCGCACGGGCTGGCTGTGCCCGCCGGACTGGTCAGCCACACCAGCGTCGGCGGTCTGACTCCGGGCGGCGGCATGGGGTGGCTGACCCGCAAGTTCGGGCTGAGCATCGACAACCTGGTCTCGGTCGAGGTCGTCACCGCGGACGGGCAAGTACGGCGAGCCGCGGCCGACGAGCACCCCGATCTGTTCTGGGCGATCCGCGGCGGCGGCAGCTTCGGCGTGGTGACTTGTTTCGAGTTCGGGTTGCACGAGGTCGAGCCGGTGGTGCAGTTCGGGCTGTTCCGCTGGAATCTCGGCCAGGGGCCGCAGGTCATGCGGCTGGCCCGCGACACCACCTCAGCGCTGCCGCCGGACCTTAACGCCGTGATCGCCGCGGTGAACGCCCCGTCGGCACCGTTCGTCCCGCCGCAGCATCACCTCGAGCCCGTCTATGGCCTGCTGCTAACCGGATTCGTGCCCGCGCCGGAGCACGCCGAGCTGGTCACCCGGATCCGCGAGAGCCTCCCGCCGCTGTTCGACCTGGTCACTCCGATGCCCTGCGTCGAGCTGCAGAAGCTGCTCGACGAGCCCAACGCGTGGGGCATGCATGGCTACGACAAGGGCGCTTACCTCGAAGACCTGTCCGACCCAGTGCTCGACATCATTACCGGGCACGTCCGGCGCAAGACCTCGCCGATGTCCGTGCTGCTGTTGTACCGCCTCGACCGCGCCTACAGCGGGATCGGCGACGAGCAGACGGCATTCAGCGGCCGGCGCGCGCCGCGATACGCCGCCTTCATCGTCGGACTGACGGCGGACGCCGACCCACTGCCCGCCGAACGCCGCTGGGCCCGCGATCTGTGCGAGGCCCTGCGCCCGTACGCCATCGACGACGGGAACGGCTACATCAACGGCACGTCGGACTACTCCACCGACGGGTGCGCGGAAGCTACGGCCGCGCCAAGTACCAGCGGCTCGCCAGGATCAAGGCCAAGTACGACCCAGGCAACATGTTCCACCTCAACGCGACATCCGGCCAGCTTTACGGCCAATCGGAGACATCATGAGCGACCAGGAAGCGCCCGTTCTCGCGGGCGTCCACCACCTCAAGCTGCCGGCCACCGACCTGGCCAGGTCGCGCGAGTGGTACCGCAGCCGCCTGGGCTACCAGGTGGCAGATGGAGTTCATAATCCCCTCACCGGTCGGCGGTCGGCGGTCGGCTCGCCCATGGTCAGGCCGCGGTGCCGGAACGCCCGGCGGTGCCCGCCGTGTCCGGCTTCCAGCTCCAGCCGGTTCAGCATCGGCTACCTGGTCGACATCATTTACAACGCGACCTGTGGATTCACCGCCCGGACCTAGCCCGGGCGACCGGGCAGCCGTTCGCTGAAGGTGCGCGGCGGCTGGCCCGGTGGCGGGGGGCCCAGGGCAGGATCATGGAGAACATGCCCGGCAGGCATCACAGGCCGGGTGGCCGGCAGGAGGGAAAAGCGGGTGAGCGGCGATGGTGGCGACGGTGCTGGTCGGCGAGGAGGAGCGCAAGCTGCGGGACCTGGTCCGGCTTACCTGGAGCGGGCCGGGTTCACGGTGCTGTCGACCGGGTCGGGCGCGGAGGCGATCACGATGGCGGCCGCGGCCGCGCCGGGCGGTGATGGCCGGGGCTGCCATGCTCCAGCCCTACCGTGGTGACGTTAGCTGGACCGTTTATCGCCCGCTGTCCGGCTGGCTTTCGGCTGGGCCGCGCGCGGGTGGCCGACCGCGGGGGCGCATGCGCCCGGCGTGGCGAGGGAGCCGGCCGGCTTCGGCCAGCGCGCGGCGGAGAAGGAATTCGATCTGGGCGTTGGTGCTGCGTAGCTCGTCGTTAGCCCACCTGGCTAGCGCGTCGTGGACGGCGGGATCGAGCCGGAGCAGGACGCTCTTGCGTTCGGTCACCGCGGTTCCGTGCCTGCCGTCACTGGTAGAGGGAGCCGGTGTTGACGACTGGCTGTGTCGCCTGCTCGCTGCACAAGACCACGAGCAGGTTGGAGACCATCGTGGCCTTGCGCTCCTCGTCCAGTTCGACGACTCCCTCTTCCTGCAGCCGCTCCAGGGCCAGGCGGACCATGCCCACGGCACCCTCAACAATGCGCGACCGCGCGCCCACGACAGCGCTTGCCTGCTGCTGGCGCAGCATGGCTTGAGCGATCTCCGGGGCATACGACAGCCGGGTCAGGCGCGACTCGATGATGTGCACGCCGGCTGGCGCGACTCGCGCGGTGATCTCGGCGGAAAGCTTCTGGGTGATCTCTTCGGCGTTGTCGCGCAGCGAAAGCGCGCCGCTGCCCCGGTTGTCGTAGGGGTAGCTGGAGGCGATGTGCCGGACGGCGGTTTCGGTCTGGATGGTGACGAACTGCGTGAAGTCATCGACGGAGTAGACGGCGCTGGCGGTGTCCCGGACCTGCCAGACGACCACAGCGGCGATCTCGATCGGGTTGCCGTCGGCGTCGTTGACCTTGGCCTGCGCTGATTCCTGGTTGCGGATCCTGGTGGAGACCGCGATGCGGCGGGTAAACGGGTTCACCCACTGCAAGCCCGAGTCGCGGATGGTGCCGCGGTACCTGCCGAACAGCTGGACGACGCGTGCCTGCCCGGGGACGACAGAGGTGAGGCCCCGCAGCGCGAGGGTACCGGCAATAAAGATCAGGACGCAGAGCAGAGCTAGCGCCGCGGCGACGCCGTGACTCTGGTGACTTGCCAGCACGACAAGCGCCACCCCGGCCAGCAGCAGGACGATGCCCAGCACCAGCATGCGCAGGCCGGGCAAGAACCGGGCCACGCGCTCGGTCACCCGCCGGCTAGGCAGTTCCGGTCCTGCGGCCGCTGCATTCTGACTAACCATCTGGCGCCTCCTCCGCTTGGCGGATCCGCTAACACGGCATATCATACTGATATCTATTTTTACCAGCAAGAGCCGCGGCGTGCATGGCACCACCGCGGGCCGGGCTGGGACAAGGCGGACGTGTGGGCGGCGACGAGGAAGCACCCGGACTGACCGGCATGGGTCGGCGGCACGGTGACGGGCTGGGTACATCGGCCCGATGCTGGTCGATGCCCAGCTGACTGGGCATCGACACCGGCACGATGCTCTCCCTGATCCGGGAACGCGGTCTGCATTAAGAGAGGCAGGACGCCATAATCGCGACGATCTGGGCGACGGCGCTGGCCGCCGCTACCGCGGCGAGGTAGCGCTCGACGACGTCTCACTCACCGTCGAGCCGGGCACCGTGACCGGGCTGCTGGGCCGCAATGGCGGGCAAGACCACGCTGATGCGCATCGTCATCGGGCAGGAGTTGCCTACCACCGGGGTCATCCGGGTGTTCGGGGAGATTCCCGCGGAGAATGACGCGGTGCTGCGCCGCATGGTGTTCGTGCGCGAGGAACATCCCTATCCGGATTTTCGCGTGCGCCATGCGATCCGGGTTGCCTCGTGGTTCTGCCCGAACTGGTGCGCCGAGCTGGCGCGGCAGCTGCTCGCTGACTTCGATCTCCCGCTGCAGCGGCGGATCAAGAACCTGTGGCGCGGGATGCGATCCGCCGTCGGGATCGTCATTGGCCAGCGCCGGGCTGCAGGTGCTGGCCGAGGACATAGCGGTGATCGACGGTCCGGCCGAGTATCGACGGGCGGAAGAAGACGTGCGCGGGCAAGACCCGGTACGTCGCCCAGGTCGTCGTGTCCGCCGATGTACGTCCGTGGCCTGGCCGCAGCCATGGAAGCCGCCGAGAATAGGCGGGGGGTGCAGCAGGCCCCACCCCTGACTGAATAAGAGGGCCACGCCAGGCAGGTCCCCGCGCCAGCCAGGTGAGCCTTCCCCCATGGAAAGAGGACAAGATCAATGAGGTACCTGATCAACCTCGCACAAGAGTGGGGCTGGACCCCCGGCTACTGGCAAGAGCTACCCGAGGGCAAGCTCGCAATCATGGTGGCCCGCGTCACCGAAGAAGAGTTCGTGGTCTTCAGTGACACGAGTTACACGCCCGAGGATCCCGCAGAACCCCACAGGCGGCGGTCCAAGATCATGGAGGCCGTGAACAAGCGCGGCGATATGACCCTGCTCGGCGCCGCTGACGTCGACCACGCCATCGAAGCTGAGAACAACCAAACTCCCCCGAGCTGAGCGCCGCCGACCGGTCCCTGGCCGGTCCCTGGCCGGTCCCTGGCCGGTCCCTGGCCGGTCCCTGGCCGGTCCCTGGCCGGTCCCTGGCCGGCCGGTCCGGCGCGCTTGAAGCCACAGAGAAAGCTGTCACAAGTCTTGGCTGCGCCGGTGTGCTGCGCGCCTGTGCGCTGTGGCCCGGCCGCGGGCTGGGATTATGCCAGGCCTCGGCCTGCTGGCCGAGCGGCATGGTCACGGTCCGCCTGGCGGCCCTGCCTGCCCGTGCGGACAGGTGCTGGGCGGGGACGGCAGGACGGCGGCGGTCGCGGTCAGCCTGATTGGGGGCGCATCGCCCAGTCGCGCTCGGCGCGCCGCTTCAGGTTGGTGAACTGGCGCGCCGCGCCGTGCTGGCCTGGCGACAGCACCCCCGCCAGGGGGCACCCCCTGCGCCCCCTTGGGCGTTGGGGAAGATCATGAGGGAAGGCGCGGTGGCGTTCACCGTCGGCTCCCGGGTCACTCCCCATCTGCGCCACGAGCACAAGTACGACCAGTGGCGCCGAGCCCACCAGCCGGTTCCACTTCCGGACTGAACCCGACACCCTCACCGGCGCGATCGCCGCCAACCTCGCCGAACTGGAAGCCGCGCTCGCCCGCTGCGACCAGCGCGTACTGCGGCACCGCTGCCCGCGCCACGACTTCTCCAGCTGGACAGCCGCCGTCCTCCGCGACAAGGCACTCGCCGCCGACCTCAGCGCCGCCGAAGCCGCAGTCACGGCCCAAAGCCCCGCCGCGGTCGTCGAACAGGCACGCCTGGCGCTCATCGCCGCACTCCAAGCCCGCCACCCCGCTGAACCCACGGAGTCTTGGCGATCACCCGGCGGACGTGCTGACGGGCCGCCGCGCTTCGTAAGGGTGGTCCCGCCACGAGACGGCATACCAGGATGGCTTTGACGGCCATGCCGCCACCGTGGTCTTTCGTGGAGAAGTGATTCCGAGACGCGTCTTTACGCCGTGTAGATCACGCGCGCTCGGACCCGCCCGGTGCCATAACTCTGCCTGGCCTGTGAGCTGCAGCAGCCAGCGGCTCGTCGGGTGTCCTCCGGTAGCCTGGAAAAGGAGCGGGTGGCTCCGGTGGAACGGCGGCCCCCGGGCCGGCGCCGGGGCGGCGCCGGGGGTCCTTCGCTATTCGGTAAGCAGTTCTGGCAGAGTTGCCTGAGCTCGGCCGTCGTTACCGCCTGGAGACCGCGGCGAGGTAGGTATGGGGGGCGGCGGAACTAGTGGGGATATAGAGCCCCATGACGTGGTTCTTATACACGGCATTCCCGGTCACGAGACTGCAGCCAGCCGAACATAGCGGGCTCGTCATGACTTTGACCGGATACCAGGTTGCAGGGCCAAAGGATCCGTTGCGGGCGTGGACGGGAATGAATGCCATCGACGCAGCCTGGGCCGAGCTCATGGCCACAAGGTTGAAACCGCCCGGCGCGGCGGTGACGCCCTCGAAGTGTGTGACCGCCGCCGGGCGGTTGTCGTAGCTGTAGTATTTCGGCGCCCCGAAGCGCCCCGTCCGTTCGTTGTAGTCCATGAGGAAGGCTCGCTTGCCTCCGCTAGCGGCGGAGCCCCCAGCCAGGGTGTAGTGCGGGCTTGTGCCGCCGCCGTCCTGCCAGATGCCATAAAGCGTGGTCTGGCTCGACAGGCTTCCGCCGAGGCGGAGCAGTGTCCACTGATACCTGGCCATGTTGTAGATGAAGGCATTGCCCGAGACCACACCACCACGCACGCTGGGGTTGAGATCGTAGTTGCCCACCACCAGGTCGCCCATGGTGCTGTGCGCGATGGTGTCCATCACGAAGCAGTCGACCCGGGTCCTGGGGCAGGCCCGCACGTGCCCGGCCGTATCGGTGCCATCAGCAGGCACGTCGAGGGATGTCCATGATCCACCCGATCCGCTCACCGGCCCGAGGTAGATCATGCCCTGGTTAATGACACCGGCGGGCGCCGACGACGACTGGTAGCTCCCGACGGCGCGAACCTGGCCTCTCGGGATGCTCGTCGGGTTGAAGGAGTGGGTATCCGGACCGTAGAACGTCGCCGACGTCACCCCGGGGAACGATGGTGTCAGCACCGATACCGCTGCTCCCGCAGCCCTCTCAAGACTTCCCCGGTAGAGGGACGGGGCAGCCTGCGCGCCATTTCCTATCGCCGCCGAACCCGTCAGCACGACGTTCCCGTGCCCCATGCCCCGGACACCGGTGACTATGTCCCCAGTTCGCAGAATCGAGGAGACAGAGCCGCTGCCGCTGACGTCCGCGCAGAGGAGCGGGCGGAAGAAGATGGTCGGCTGGCCGTTGCTGAGGATGTTGCTGCTATTCCCCTGGTGAATGTTGAGGTACCAGCCATGGGCTGGTACCGGCGTGGTCACGTTGGTGAATACCCGGACTGCGTGCACGATCTTGCCACGGCTGTTGGCGATCAGGGCCCTCAGCATGTACTTGACCGGGCCTTGGCTCACGCAGCTGCCGAGGTGTATATGGGCGGCGTGCGGACCGGGAGTGAGCCCGCTGGCGTGGACGGTCACGGTCAGCGTGTGGCGGTGGGCGTTATAGGAGATCGCGGCTCGTCCCCGCGGCGTGCCGAAGTCGGCGCCTCCCGGGCCGACTTCGACCGGGATAAGCGGGTGCGGCTGGCGACCGGGAACCCTCAGCCGCCCGGTCTCAGTGATCGGCTCCCGGGCGACGCGGCCGCTCCCCACCCCCATGCGGATCAGCAGGCGGCTCCCGCGCGGCAGATGGCCCGTGAAGTGGCTTTGGAGGGTGCTGTTGGCCTGGCCAACGGTATTGGCAGTGAGCCGGCTGAACCAGATAATCCCGAAGCGGCCGGGCATCAGCAGATTCACACTATGCGACGAGCCGGGCGTGAGCCCGAACATGACTGCGTGGACCGTGAGGCGGCCATGGCGCCTGCCGAAGGTGACCGTCCCGGCGGGCATTGCCCGCAGGCGCAGGCTATAAACGGCCGGAGTGATGCCATGAACGGTCGCGGAGCCAAGGGGGCCGGCGCTGCTCGTGCTGCCGCCAGCCGACGCGGCCAGGGTGAGGACGGCTACCGCGGCCAGCGCGCCCGATGCGGCTGCGCCCGCGCCGAGGCGGATCCTGGAACGCCGCGGCATCCTGTCCCGGATGCGGTGCCGGCGCCCATTGGCCCCGGCACCGCGACTCGTGCAAGCGGTAAAGCTCACCGTCAGGTCCTTTCTATTCCGGGGGCCTCAACCGGTGGACGCAATTGAGCTGATTTATCCCCAGGATTACTAGGGAGGAGGAACTCCGCAGACATTTCTGCTGGCGCCCTGATTCTGAGCATAACGCGACTTCACCACGGCGTGAAGGTAGCGAATGTTACGGGTGATCTCGACGCCTTTCGGGACGAATTCCCGTAGTAGCGGAAGCCCTTGGCAATCGCTTCTTTACCGGTCACGTGCGAGGCGGTTCATACAACCCATAACCGACGGCTTCGGGATGCAATATTCGATGAGAGGAGTCGTTAACGCATACTCGGCGGTCGGGAGCTTTCTCCGGACTTAACCGCAACAAGGTGGGTGCCTCCTGAGTGCCCCGCTGGTCGCAGTCGGCTTGGCCACGCCGCCGAGCACGGCCTGATCTCACCCACGTGCCCCAACGGGCGGCGCGGCCGGCGGCGAGGTGCTGTCATGACCACCGCCATCACCAGCGGCAGCCAGCCCGCCGCCGTGGCCGCGCGCGAGACCGCCGCCGGCCTGATCCCGGCCCGGCCGCTGGCCGCCCTGGCGCACGCCCTACGCGCCGCGGCCGCGTTCATCGAGCAGGCCGGCATCGCCGGGCTGTCGCTGACCATCGGCGCAGGCCAGATCACCATCCAGGTGCCCGTCCACCTGGCCGGCCCGGCCGCCAGGACCGCGGCGGTCGCGGTGCTGGCCGCCGCAGCGGGCGGCCAGCCATCCCGCAACACCGCCCCCGGCAGCCGGACCTACGGCTGGGTCAGCGCCGAAGGGCAGGTCGCCGGGCACGCCGTGCGCATCTTCACCGCGATCGAGGAGACAACGCCATGACTACCACCACCGCCACGGCCACCGACCTGGGCGCGCTCGCCCAGTCGCTGCGGGCCCTCAAACTGTCCGGCATGCTGGACACCCTCGACGCCCGGCTCGCCCAGGCCCGGGCCGGCCAGCTCGGCCACCTGGACTTCCTCCAGGTCCTGTGCCAGGACGAGATCTCCCGCCGGGAAACACTCTCCCTGGCCCGGCGGCTGCGCCACGCCCGGTTCGAAAACCAGGCCACCCTGGAAGGCTTCGACTTCGCCGCCTCCACCAAACTGCCCGCCGCCCAGATCCGCGACCTGGCCGCCCTGCGGTGGCTGCACGCGGGCGAGTCCGTCATCCTGTACGGCCCCGTCGTTATCCACGGTTTTAGCTCGCGGGAGCCGAGTTTTCGCAGGTCATTTCGTTGTTGCGATTGATGTGACGTTATTTCGCTGTTGAAGGCTGCGGGTTCTGGCCGAGCCGTGCGAGCTGGCGCCGGAG
>Ga0335078_10000455_pt1 | contig 63286 bp, 57 predicted proteins | sample Lox_Sample_32_FD_206711 | JGI IMG/M metagenome (GOLD analysis project Ga0335078, IMG submission 206711) | Soil microbial communities from Loxahatchee National Wildlife Refuge, Florida, United States - Lox_Sample_3.2 | ecosystem: Environmental > Terrestrial > Soil > Wetlands | place: USA... | reverse complement strand
CGTTAACCGACGAAGGCCGCCAAAGCGGCGATCTACGTCTTATCGGCGTTGACGATCCGCTCGTACAAAACGGAGAAGGTGCGGTAAGCAGCTTGCCAGCTCAAATCAAAGGATCGGACATTGAGCCCGCGCCAGCGCCTGGTTTCGCCGGCGCCATCGCCGTCGATGCGCGCGGCGACTTCGTCGGCATGGTTGATCTCAAGCCTCCGGCTCTCGCCACCGCCAACGGCGGTTCCGCTCGCGTGACCGGGACGCTCGTGCCGCTGGATTCGATTCGTGCATTCCTCAAAGCGCACGGCGTTTCGCCCGCCTTGGCTGCCAGTGCCCCCTCGGAAGCGGAGCAATCCGTAGTGCGCATTATCTGCGTCAGGAACTGAGCCGCGCCCCTCGGCAATCCGGCCTATTTGTTTTCGAATTTGGGCGCGCGCTTGGCGATGAAGGCGGCCATGCCTTCCTTCTGGTCGGCGGTCGCGAACAGCGAATGAAACACGCGCCGTTCGAAGCGGATGCCTTCGGCGAGCGAGGTTTCGAAAGCGGCATTGACCGCCTCTTTCGCCCCTAGCACCGATGGCAGCGACATTGAGGCAATCGTTTCGGCGACCTTCATGGCCTCTTCGATCAGGCCTGCCAGCGGCACGACGCGAGCGACCACGCCGGAGCGCTCGGCTTCGGCGGCGTCCATCATCCGGCCGGTCAAGATCAGGTCCATCGCCTTGGCCTTGCCCACAGCGCGAGTTAGGCGCTGCGTGCCGCCGATGCCCGGAATGATGCCGAGCTTGATTTCCGGCTGGCCGAATTTCGCGTTGTCGGCGGCAATGATCAGATCGCATTGCAGCGCGAGCTCGCAGCCGCCGCCAAGCGCGAAGCCCGCGACCGCGGCGATCACCGGCTTGCGCAATTCGGCCGCCGGATGCCAGTCGGCGGCAAAATCGCCGAGGAAGGTGTCGGCGAAGGCCTTGTTTGCCATTTCCTTTATATCGGCGCCGGCGGCGAACGCCTTGTCCGAGCCGGTGATGACCATGCAGCCGATTTTGGCATCGGCCTCAAATCCATCGAGCGCTGCTTTTAATTCGCGCATTAGCGCGCTGTTGAGCGCGTTCAACGCTTGCGGCCTGTTCAGCCGGATCAGGGCGACCTTGCCGTGGGTCTCGACAACGAGATTTTCGTAGCTCATGGCGCGTCCGTTCTCTCTTGCCGCTGTGGGCGTTACTTCTGACATACCGGGCAATAAAACGTCGAGCGTCCATTCTGCACTATGCGTTTGATGATGCCCCTGCAGCCGGGGGTGCGGCACTTCTCACCTTCGCGATCGTAGACGCGGAAATGGTGCTGGAACATGCCAAGCTCGCCGTCGGTGAGCTTGTGATCACGCAAGCTCGACCCGCCATCCCTGATCGCCTCATTAAGCACCGCTTTGATGCTTTCAACGAGCCGGTGCGCACGCTCGTTGGGCGCGCCGCGGCGGTCGGTAATGGTCGATGCAAGGCGCATGGGAGACAGCCGCGCGCGATGCAATGCCTCGCAGACATAGATGTTGCCGAGCCCGGCGACGACGCGCTGATCGGACAGCGCCGCTTTGAGGCTGGTCTTTTTTCCGCGGCAGGCGTGCGCGAGCAGCGCGGCATCGAACGCGTTGCCGAGCGGTTCCGGACCAAGCCGTGCGAGCAACGGCTCAGCATCGAGCTTTGCCCGCGGAACAATCTTCATTGAGCCGAAACGGCGCGGGTCGTTGAAGGTCACGATACTGCCGGACGACATATGAAAAACGACATGATCGTGGGCGAGATGGCGTCTGCGTTCGTGATGGTACGTTCCGAGCTTTTGGCCGCCGGTATTTTGGAAAACGTGAAACGAGCCGGACATGCCGAGATGCATCAAGAGAACGTCGCCGGAAGACAGATCGGCGAGCAAGTATTTTGCCCGCCGGCCGAGACCGGTCACGGTCTGACCGTGCAGTCGGCGAGCGAAACCGCGTGGTAGCGGCCAGCGCAGATCGCCACGGCGCACCTCGACCTTGGAAAAGCGCGCGCCCTCCATCGCCGGTTCAAGACCGCGGCGCACCGTCTCGACTTCAGGCAATTCGGGCATTTGGCTCACGACAAGCTGAAAATCACGGCCATGGATAGCGCTGTTCGTCGCCCCTAAACCATTGCCCATCGACTTTGTAGCGGCCAACCGCCGGCCGCGCTATCGTTGGTCACCAAGGAATCCGCCATGTCCGAGAGCGAAGAACAACAGGCCGATTTCGGCTATCGCCGCGTGCCCATTGGCGAGAAGCAGGCGCTCGTTTCCGAGGTGTTCCGCAGCGTGGCAGGTCGCTATGACCTGATGAACGACCTGATGTCCTTTGGGCTGCATCGCGCCTGGAAGGATGCCCTGGTCACCGCAATCAATCCGCCGAAAAATCGTCCCTTCGTGCTGCTCGATGCCGCCGGAGGCACCGGCGATATTGCGTTGCGCGTCATCTCCGCCGGCGGCGCACAGACCCGCGCGGTCGTTTGCGATATCAATCCAGACATGCTCGCCGTGGGGCGTGAGCGCGCCAGACGGCGCGTCGGCGGCTTGTACAATCCGCGCGCGACCGAAAAACAAGCGGAGATCGAGGAGAGAGTTACCTTCACCGAGGCCAACGCCGAGACGTTGCCCTTTGCCGACCGCAGTTTCGACGCCGTAACAATCGCCTTCGGTATCCGCAACGTTACTCGTATCGAGTCCGCGCTCAGCGAGGCCTTCCGCGTCCTCAAGATCGGCGGGCGCTTTTTGTGCCTCGAATTTTCCATGGTCGACGTTCCCGGCCTGCAGTCGCTCTATGATTTCTATTCATTTAGCGTGATCCCCGCGCTCGGCGGCATTGTTGCCGGCGATGCACAATCCTACCGCTATCTGGTGGAATCCATCCGCCGTTTCCCGAAGCCGCAGGAATTTGCCGCCATGATGCGTGCGGCAGGATTCGCCCGCGTGTCGCATCAGCGCATCACCGGCGGTATTGTGGCGCTGCATTCGGGCTGGCGCTTGTGATCGCCGCGCCCGCGTACCTCTTGCGCATCGGCCGCGCCGGCATTGTCTTCGCCCGTGAAGGCGTCTTCGGCGTGATCGATCCCGTCGCCATTCCGCCGGCCGCACGTCCCTTCGTGCGCGTGGCGCGCCTGATCGAACGGCCCTCATCGGCGGCAGCCGAGACGCGTCTGTCGGCGGCGCTGACGCGATTAGGTCCAAGTTACGTAAAGCTCGGCCAGTTTCTGGCCACGCGCCCTGACGTGGTGGGCGCCGCGCTCGCGCGCGACCTCGAGCGGTTGCAAGACCAGATGCCGCCCTTTCCGCAACAAGACGCGGAAGCGGCGGTGGAAGCTTCATTCGGACGGCCCCTCAACACAATATTTCTGCACTTTGGACCCGCCGTCGCCGCCGCCTCGATCGCCCAGGTTCACAAGGCGGAAATCGCTGCCGGCGGCGCGCGGCGGCCGGTCGCAGTCAAAGTGTTGCGGCCCGGAATTGAAAGCCGATTTTACGCCGATCTACGGGCATTCGATTTCGTCGCCAGACAGGCGGAAGAGATTTCCGCCGAGGCGCGGCGGCTACGGCTTGTCGAAGTCGTCGATACGTTACGGCGTACCGTCGGCGTGGAAATGGACTTCCGCCTGGAGGCGGCCGCGCTTTCGGAAATGGCCGAGAATACCAAGGAGGATCCGGATTTCCGCGTTCCCACCGTGGACTGGGACCGCACCACGAAAGAGGTCCTCACGCTCGAATGGATTGAAGCCACGCCGCTCTCCGACCGCCCGCGGCTGCAAGCCAAGGGCTTCGATCTGCGCCAGCTCGCCCGTGCGCTGATCCAAACGTTTCTGCGGCATGCCTTGCGCGACGGCTTCTTTCACGCCGACATGCATCCGGGAAATCTGTTTGTCGACGATGACGCCCGGCTGGTTGCGGTCGATTTCGGCATCATGGGCCGGCTCGGTATCAAGGAGCGGCTGTTTCTTGCCGAGATCCTGCACGGTTTCATCACCCGCGACTATCATCGCACCGCCGAAGTGCATTTCGAAGCCGGCTACGTGCCGCCGCATCACTCGGTGGAGAGCTTCGCGCAGGCGATCCGCGCCATCGGCGAGCCGATCCATAACCGCACTGCGGAAGATATCTCGATGGCGCGGCTGTTGACGCTGTTGTTTGAAGTCACCGGCTTGTTCGACATGCGCACCCGTCCGGAGCTGTTGCTGTTGCAGAAGACCATGGTGGTCGTTGAAGGGGTCGCGCGCTCGCTCGATCCGAAGCTCGATATCTGGTCGGCGGCGGAGCCGGTGGTGCGTGAATGGATGACCCGGCATCTCGGTCCGGCGGGTAAGCTCGAAGGCGCGGCGCTTGGTGCCGCCGAGGTGGGCCGCTTCGTCGGCAATGCGCCGGGCTTGCTGACCCGCGGCGCCCGCGTGCTCGATCAGCTCGATGAAATCACACGCGACGGGCTCGTGCTGTCGCCGCACACCGTCGCCGAGATCGGCAAAGGCGAAGCGCGCCGCAATCGGTGGGTCGCGATAGCGCTGTGGGTGATCGCCGCGCTGCTGTTGTGGATCATTGTTCTCCTGATGCGGTGATTGCACTGATTGCAGTGCAATCACCGCCGTGCTATCATCGGCAGATGGCGAGCCTCACCGTCCGGCAGCTTGACGATCGGCTGAAGAAGCTGTTGCGGCTGCGAGCCGCCCGCAACGGCCGTTCCATGGAGGACGAGGTCCGCACCATCTTGCGGCAAGCGGCGCAGCACGCCGGCCGCGAAGCGCTCGATGTGCTCGAACCACCAGCCCGCGAGGCGCGGCAAGTTGCGCCGGCGCAAGCACCCGCGGCGAAGCGTGTCCTGCTCATTATCGGCGGTGGCATTGCCGCATATAAATCGCTCGACTTGATCCGCCGCCTGCAAGATCGGGGTCCAGGCGTACGCTGTATTCTCACGGCGGCGGCGCAGCATTTCGTGACGCCGCTTGCGGTCGCTGCGCTGTCCGGCGAGCGTGCTTATACGGACTTGTTTGATCCGCAAAGCGAGTTCGACGTCGGCCATATTCGCTTGTCGCGCGCCGCCGATCTGATCGTCGTGGCACCCGCAACCGCCGACTTGATCGCCAGAATGGCGACCGGACGCGCTGACGATTTGGCGGGCGCGGTACTGCTTGCAACCGACAAGCCGGTGCTGCTTGCGCCGGCAATGAACCCGCACATGTGGGCGGCCAGGGCGACGCAGCGCAATCTCGCACAACTTCGTGCCGACGGCGTGCACCTGGTCGGCCCGAACAGCGGCGAAATGGCTGAGCGCGGCGAGGCCGGAGCCGGCCGCATGGCCGAGCCGCTGGAAATCGTTGCCGCCGCCGGCGCGATCATGGACGGGAGCGGCGCGCTTGCTGGCAGGCGCGTGCTGGTCACGTCGGGGCCGACCAGCGAGCCGATCGACCCGGTGCGCTTCATCGCCAACAGGTCCTCGGGCAAACAGGGTCATGCCATCGCCACGGCGGCTGCCGCAGCAGGCGCCGAAGTCGTACTCGTGAGCGGGCCGGTAAACTTGTCTGGTCCGGCCGGAGTCACTGTCGTGCGCGTCGAAACTGCCAGGCAGATGCTTGCTGCGGTTGAGAAATCGCTGCCCGCCGATGTCGCTGTTTTCGCCGCCGCAGTCGCCGACTGGCGCCCGCGACTGGAAAGCCGCAACAAGATCAAAAAACAGTTGCAGCCACCGACCATCGAATTGGTGGAGAATCCCGATATCCTTTCCACCGTCGCTCACGCTAAGTCGAATCGACCGCGATTGGTCATCGGCTTTGCCGCTGAAACCAATGAGCTCCTCGCCAATGCCAAAGCCAAGCTCGCCAAAAAGGGTTGTGACTGGATCGTTGCCAACGACGTTTCGCCGGCGACCGGCGTCATGGGCGGCGATGTCAATACGGTTCATCTGGTCACCGCGAACGGTGTCGAATCCTGGCCGCCACAGTCGAAAGACGATGTTGCCCGCGTGTTGATTGAACGCATTGCAGTGTCACTGAAGGAGAGTGAAGGTGAGCGGCGCAACTAGCGTCGAGCTGCGCATCATGCGGTTGCCGCACGCCCGCGATCTGCCGGCACCGCGATATCAGAGCGCGCTTGCTGCCGGGCTTGATCTGGTCGCGGCCGTTCCGGCCGATGCGCCGGTCGAACTCGCGCCAGGGGGCAGGGCAGCTATCCCGACCGGCATCGCGATCGCGCTGCCTATGGGTCACGAGGGCCAGATTCGCCCGCGCTCCGGTCTTGCCGCTCATCACGGCGTCACCGTCTTGAACTCTCCCGGCACGGTCGACGCGGATTATCGTGGGGAAGTGCAGGTTATTCTGGTGAACCTTGGAGCGGATGCATTCGTGGTTCGCCGTGGCATGCGCGTTGCACAGCTTGTCATCGCGCCGGTCGCGCGCGCCGAGGTCGTGGAAGTGAGTGCCTTGCCGCCAACGCAGCGCGCAGCAGCGGGGTTCGGTTCCACGGGAATTGATGCCGGCGCCGAGCACTCCTGATCGCGCCAACCGGCGAACCATTCCCGGCGAACGACGTTTTCCTCCTGCCCATGTCCGTACTCCCGCGCAAAGCACTTTTGGCAATTGCCGCGGTTGTCGAGGTGGCGCTGCAAGCACCACAGCGACCGATTGCGGCCAAGAGCCTCGCGTTCCGCCATGGCCTGCCGCCACGACACCTTGAAACCGTTTTGCAGGCGCTGGTGCGCGAGGGAATCTTGCGAGGCATTCGCGGGCCGCGTGGCGGCTACGAGCTTGCGCGCGCGCGACAGCAGGTCAGCGCCAGCGACATTTTGCGCGCATCGGGGACGGCTGAAGCGGCGGTTAATGGCTCGGCCTCGGAGTTGATGGTCAAAGTGGTGATGCCGGCCCTGTCCGCGGCCGAAAACGAATTCGCGCAAGCCTTAAGCCGCATCAGCCTCGACGAGTTGGCGCTGTTGGCGGAAAGCACAGACGCGCATCAGCCGCCGAAAACTCATGCTTGAACGCTGTTCACGATCTGGACTCTTTCGGTGCGTTTCCGCTTAAGAGTACAGTCGAGCGATTCGCGGGCTCTTTTTCCCTCTATTTCTGCCCGCTTGCGGGGGTAAACGGAGGGATCTGGCGAAGGCGGAGCCAGCAGAGGCAAAGGGGCATGCCGGAGACGATCCGGAGGAGCGGGGGCTTTGCTCGTCCGTGGCTCGGCGGATTCGCTCTGGCCACTGCCGTTTGCTTCCCGGATTACGTCGGCGCCGCCGAGCCGCCAAAGCTCGCCCTTCACGAGCTTGTGCTTGGGGCCTCGCACAGCATCGGCAGCCACGAAGTCGCGGCGCTCGCGCTGATTGTCGGGTTGTTGCTGTTCGCCGTCGTGACAGCGAACATGCTGTTGCGCGCGCGGGCGCGATGGGCGCGGCTGGAGCGATCTGCGCAGGAACACAACGCGGCGCTACGCGCGGAGCTCGACCGCGCCAACGCGCTGCTTGCCTCTGAACCGCAGGTGATCGTGGATTGGCCGGCCGGCTCTGACGAGCCCAGCGTCGAAGGCAACCCCGCCATCGTCGGTGTCGCTACGCCACATCGGGTCCTTGCCTTCGCCACTTGGCTCGACCCCGCAAAAGCAAGCGCAATCGAGCGGGCCATTGAAGCCTTGCGCGCGCGCGGTGAAGCTTTCTCCATGGCGTTCACGACTCGGGCTGGCCGCCCCATCGAAGTACAAGGCCGCGCAATTGCCGGCCGCGCCGTTCTGCGCCTCAAAGATGCCAACGGGATCAAGCGAGAGCTTGTCGACCTTGCCGAGCGTCATCAGGCTCTGCGCAATGAGGTGTCATCCTTGCGCGCACTGATCGAGAAGCTGCCGTCGCCGGTATGGATGCGTAACGCGACGGGGCGGTTGACTTTCGTAAATGCCGCCTACGCGCACGCTGTTGAAGCATCCGATTCCGACGCGGTTGTCGGAAAAGGGGTCGAACTGTTCGACAATCAGGCGCGCGACATCATTGCCCGTGAACGCGCGGCGGCGGGTGCGTTTGCCGGCAGGCTGCCCGTAATCGTTGCCGGAACGCGGCGGAGCCTCGACGTCCTTGAAGTCAGGAGCGCGGGCGGGAGCGCGGGCCTCGGCATCGATGCGACGGAAGCCGAGACCATGCGCGGCGCACTCGGCCGCATGATCGATGCACATCGGCGTACGCTCGATCAGTTGTCGACCGGGGTGGCGATGTTCGATTCCAGTCAAAGGCTGACATTTTACAACGCCGCTTACCGGGCGCTGTGGAATCTCGATTCCTTCTATCTCGACCAGCGGCCAACCGATTCGGCCGTGCTCGAGGCGTTACGGGCAGCGCGCAAGCTGCCCGAAGAGCCAGATTTCCGGCAATGGAAGGCGCAATTCCACGGCGCCTATCGGGCCACAGAAGCGAAGGAGCATACCTGGCACTTGCCCGACGGGCGCACCTTGCGCGTCGTGACGACGCCAAACCCCGACGGCGGAGTCACCTACATCTTCGACGATGTGACCGAGCGGCTCGATCTGCAACGGCGTTTCCAGGAACTGATCCGGGTTCAAGGCGAGACGCTCGACAATCTCACCGAAGGCGTCGCGGTATTTGGCAGCGACGGCCGCTTGCGGCTTTCCAATCCAGCATTTGCGCGGATGTGGGGACTGTCACCGCAAATGCTTGCGGAGCGGCCGCACATCGAAGCCATCTCCAGATCGTCGGAGCCGCTGCACGGCAACGATCCGACGTGGCAGGCGCTGCGTCAAGTCGTGACCGCGATCGACAGCCGCGAAGCGATCTCGGGACGGCTTGAGCGGCGCGACGGCAGCGTCGTCGATTGCACGACCGTGCCGCTGCCGGACGCCGCCACGCTGGTGACGTTTTATGATGTCACCGATTCGGTCAACGTCGAGCGCGCGCTGCGCGAACGCAACGAGGCGCTGGAAGATGCCGACAAGATCAAGATCGATTTCGTCCACCACGTCTCCTATGAGCTGCGCTCGCCGCTGACCAACATCATCGGTTTTGTCCACCTGCTGAGCGATCCGGCAACCGGCTCGCTCACCGCGAAGCAGCGCGAATATCTCGACTACATCACCGTTTCCACCAACACGCTGCTCGCTCTGATCAATAACATCCTTGATCTCGCCACCATCGACGCCGGTCGTATGCAGCTCAATCTTGGGCCAGTCGACATCCGCCAGACCATGGCGGCGGCGGCGGAAGGCGTTCAGGACCGGCTCGTCAGCACGGGCCTGGTGCTCGAAATCCGCTCTGCCAGAGACATCGGCAGTTTTGTTGCCGACGAACGAAGGGTCCGTCAGATACTGTTTAATCTGCTCGCCAACGCCGTGAGTTTTTCGCCACCTGGGGGGATTGTCATTCTGCAGGCCGTACGCCGCGCTGACACGCTGGTATTTTCAGTGACTGATCGTGGACCGGGCATCCCGCCCGACGTCCTGGAGAAGGTGTTCGATTGGTTCGAAACGAATTCGCTGGGTTCGCACCATCGCGGTACCGGAATTGGGCTGTCGCTTGTCCGCTCTTTCGTCGAACTGCACGGCGGCACGGTGCAGATCGATTCGACGGTCGGCGAAGGCACCAGAGTCACATGCATTTTCCCACTCGGCGCCGCCGCGGCCGACCTCACAGCCGCTTAAGCTTAAGAGTTTTGCCGCGGCCCGCGAGTTCGATCGTAAGCTCGCGTCGCGTTGAGGAGACCGGGATATGAGCCTGCACGATTTCGCTCTCACCAACGAGTTCAACATCCTCCGGCTGATCTGCGGCTTGTTTTTGTTGCCACATTTCTACGCCAAAGCGAGCAATCTCGAACTCACCTACAAAATCTACGACGATTTCCGCCTCTACCCGGTGAAGGTTTGGGTCTTCTCATGCATGGCGGTCGAGATCGTCTGCGCCGCCGGCATGATCCTGGCGATCTTTACGCGCTATGTCGCTTCGCTGGAGGCGGTATTTTTGTTTGTCGCCGCTTGGGCAGTGTGGCGCCACAGCGGCGGCAAGTGGCTGTGGCAGCTAGGCGGTTTCGAGTACTGCCTGTTTTGGGGGATTTGCTGTGTCGTTGTCGCTATGCATGGCTGAGCTTTGGCATCCCGTCGAGCACATCGGAGCGCCGCGATGTTTCCCACCGCTTCCGGCGGTTCAACCTTCACGGTGATGTTGCCGGGCGAGCGCGCGACCGCGCGTTTCGCGGCCGAGATCGCACTTGCGCTCGAGCCCGGCGATCTGGTGACGCTGTCCGGTGATTTGGGCGCCGGCAAGACGACGTTCGCGCGCGCCTTAATCCGCTACCTCGCCGGCAATGAATCCATCGAGGTGCCAAGTCCGACCTTTACGCTGATGCAGACCTACGAGCTGCCGCGCTTCGTCCTCGTGCACGCCGATTTCTACCGGCTTTCGGGGGCGGCTGAACTGGCCGAGCTCGGGTTCGACGACCTGCCGGCGGGTGCCGTCGTGCTGGTGGAGTGGCCGGATCGCGCGGCGGGATTTTTGCCCGCCGATCGCCTCGATATTGCATTTACGCTGGCGCCGCAGCTCAGTCCGGACGCGCGCAATGCCCGGGTCGTCGGTTACGGCGCGTTTGCGGCGAGGGCGACGCGGATTTCGCAACTGCGCGGCTTTCTGCAAGAGACCGGTTTTGCCCGTGCGCGCCGCAGCCGCATGGTCGGTGACGCTTCGACGCGCATCTTTGAGCGGCTCACGCTCGATCACGACACAGTAATCCTTATGAATGCGCCGCGCCGGCCGGACGGCCCGCCGGTTCGAGACGGCAAGCCCTATAGCGCCATCGCCCATCTCGCCGAGGACGTCGTGCCGTACGTCGCGCTTGCAAACGGCTTGCGCGATCGCGAGCTTTCGGCGCCGGAAATTCTCCATGCCGATATCGATCATGGATTCATCGTCATGGAGGATCTCGGCGACGAACGCATTGTCAGCGGCGATCCGCCGGCGCCGATCGAGGCGCGCTACGAGGCTGCTGTCGATCTTTTGTCCGCGCTGCATCGCCGCAAACTGCCGCAAACGCTGACGGTGGCGCCACAGCTCGAGCATCGATTGCCGCGCTACGATCTGGGTGCGTTTCTGATTGAGGCCGAGCTGCTGCTCGATTGGTATCTCGCCGACGCCGATCCTGCGCCGACAAGTGCCGCCCGGGCCGAGTTCGTTGCGCTATGGCGCGATGCGCTCGACCCGGCGCTGAAAGCGTTTCCCACCTGGGTGTTGCGTGATTACCATTCGCCTAATCTTCTCTGGCTGCCGCAGAGGCAAGGCATCGCTCGGATCGGGCTTTTGGATTTCCAGGACGCTTTGATTGGTCCCACCGCCTATGATGTCGCCTCGCTTTTGCAGGACGCGCGCGTCGACGTTCCTGAGGAGCTCGAGGTTGGACTGCTCAGCCGCTATGCGCGCGCGCGCCTCGACGACCAGCGTTTTGACGCCGCGGAATTTGCCATGCTTTACGCCACGCTTGCCGCCCAGCGCGCCACCAAGATTCTCGGCATCTTCGCTCGGCTCGAGCGCCGCGATGGCAAGCCGCAATATCTTCGTCACGTTCCGCGGCTACTGCGCTATTTGCAGCGGTCGCTCGCGCATCCTGCTCTGGCGCCGCTGAAAGCCTGGTATGAAACCAACGTGCCGCCGTTGAATGGGTTATGATGTAAACGAATCGGCGGGTGGTGGGCATGGCGCGGGGGAAGACGTCGATCCCGAAAAGCGCAATGGTTTTGGCGGCCGGCCTCGGCACGCGCATGCGGCCGTATAACGGTCATCTGCCCAAGCCATTGGTGGAAGTCAGCGGCAAGGCTTTGATCGATTACTCGCTCGATCGTCTTGGCGAGGCCGGAGTCACCCGCGCCGTGGTCAACGTTCATCATCTCGCCGAGGCCTTGGTGCAGCATCTAGCCGCGCGCGAGCACCCGCAAATCGTGATTTCCGACGAACGCGCCGCGCTGCTTGGCACCGGCGGCGGCATCGCCAAGGCGCTGCCGGAGCTCGGCGGCGGTCCCTTCTTTCTGGTGAACTCGGATACGCTTTGGCTTGACGGGGTGCGGTCGAACTTTGTGCGCCTCGCCGAAACTTTCGATGCGGCGAGTATGGATGCGCTGCTGCTTTTGGCGCCGACCGCCGGCAGCATCGGCTATTCGGGGCGCGGCGACTTCGCCATGTCGCCGGACGGCCGTTTGCGCCGGCGCGCTGAAAAAGAAGTGGTCCCCTTTGTTTATGCCGGCGCCGCGGTCCTCTCGCCGCAGTTGTTTACGGATGCTCCGGCCGGCGCATTTTCCCTGACGCGGCTGTTTGATGCCGCCGCCGACAGCGGCCGTTTGTTCGGCTTGCGTCTGGAAGGCGTTTGGATGCATGTGGGCACGCCGGAGGCCGTAGCCGCCGCGGAGGCGGCGCTGCAAACGCTTTAGAATCGGCCGTCCGGGCTACCGGAACCCGATATGCCTTCTCGCGTGTTCAACATTCCGGCATCGGCGCCATTTTTGCCGACGCTGGTCGATGCTTTGCGGAACGGCAAGCTCGGCTTCCGCATTTCTGACGATCAGCTGGCATGGGCCTCCGCCACGCTGTATTTGCCAACGCGGCGCGCCTGCCGGCTGGCGCGCGATGCGTTCCTCGATGTGATGGAATCCGATGCGGCGGTTCTGCCGCGCATTGTCGCGCTGGGCGACATTGACGAAGATGAGATTGCTTTCGCCGAAGTTGCGGCCGGTGCCGCGGCGGAGGAGGCGCTGGCGCTCCCGCCGGTGCTCGGTGGCGTCGAGCGGCGCCTGCTCCTGGCGCGGCTGATCAGAGAATGGGCCAACTCTCCTGAATTGCACGGCGCGAGCGGTGCGCCGCTCGTTGCGCAGACGCCGGCGGCGGCTTGCGCGCTCGCCGACGACCTCGCCCGCCTGATCGACGACATAACAACGCGCGGCGTTCCGTGGGAGGAGCTCGACGGCCTAGTGCCCGATTTTCTCGATCCCTACTGGCAGCTCACACTGAAATTTCTTCAGATCGCCCGCGATGAGTGGCCGCGTATCCTGCGCGAGCGTGAAAGGATGGAGCCGGCGGAACGCCGCGATGCGCTGATCAAAGCCGAAGCCGCGCGGCTCGCCCGCCATGCCGGCGGCCCAGTGATCGCCGCCGGCTCGACCGGATCGATCCCCTCGACCGCGGAATTGATCGCGACCATTGCGCGGCTGCCGCACGGCGCCGTCGTGCTGCCCGGACTCGATACCGATCTCGACGAAAATTCCTGGCGCCTGATCGCCGGCGATGAAGGCAAGGGAATTGCGCCCGCGCCGGGACATCCGCAATTCGCCTTGCAGGCGCTTCTCACCCGCATCGGTATCGCGCGCGACGCGGTGCAAAACCTTGCCGAACCACGCGGGCGCGAGCGGCTCGTCTCAGAAGCGCTGCGCCCGGCCTCGTCGGCGGACGCATGGGCGAAGCTTGCCGCCGATCGGCAATTCTGCGCGCACGCCGACGCCGCTCTTGAAAATATCAGCGTGATCGAAGCGGCGCATGCGGAGGAGGAATCGCTCGCCGTCGCCGTCACGCTGCGCGAAGCCGTCAACCAGGGAAAAACGGCGGCGCTGGTGACGCCTGACCGCGCGCTTGCGCGCCGCGTGCTCGCCGCACTCGCCCGCTGGAACATCGCCGCGGAGGATTCGGGCGGCGAGACGTTGGCGGCGACGCCGGCCGGCATTTTCGCCCGGCTCGCCGCTGAAGTTGCGCTCGGCGGTCTCGCGCCGGTGCCCTTGCTGGCGCTGCTCAAACATCCGTTGTTGCGGCTCGGCTCGGACGGGCGCGCCGTCGCCGCGCTCGAACGCGCCGTGCTGCGGGGTCCGCGCCCGCGTCCCGGCAGTCAAAATCTGGCGCATGCGCTGAAGACCTTCCGCGATGAACTGGGAAAGTTTCGACGCAAGGAGTCAACCGATCTGCACGGATCGGATCCGCGCATTACGCTTGGCGAAAGCGAGCTCGCGACGGCGGCCAATCTCGTTGCCGAGCTCGACGCCGCTCTGGCGCCGCTTGAGGACATCACCGGTCAATCGCTTCCGCTTGGCGAGATCGCCGCGCGCCATCGCGACGCGGTGGCCGCTTTGTCGGACGAGGGCGGCGAGGAAGCCGTGTTTGCCGGTGCCGATGGCGTAAAGCTCGCCGAGGCGTTCGAAGATCTTGCCACCAGCGAAGCCGCGGGCAGTCTTACTGTCGATACGCCCGATTACGCCGAGCTGTTTGTCGCCGCGCTCGCAGGCCGCCAGGTGCGGCCGTCGCCACGCGCCGGCGTGCGCGTCCGTATCCTCGGCACGGTCGAGGCGCGTCTTACTGATAGCGACCGCGTCGTGCTCAGCGGTCTGGTGGAAGGGACTTGGCCGCCGGAAAGCCGTTGCGACGCCTGGCTGAGCCGGCCGATGCGCCAACAACTCGGCCTCGATCAGCCGGAACGGCGCATCGGCCTGACCGCGCACGATTTTGCGCAGTTTCTCGGCGCGCCCGAAGTCGTCCTGAGCTACTCGGCCAAGATCGCCGGCGCGCCGACCGTACCCTCACGCTTCATTCAGCGCCTGGCCGCCGTCGCCGGGAAAGAGCGCTGGCAACCGGCGCTCGATCGCGGCAGCGCTTACGTCGCCTGGGCGCGCGAACTTGATCGGCCACAACGGCGTCCTCAATCCGCGCCGCAACCCGCGCCGAAACCCCCGCGCGAAGTGCGGCCGCCGCGCCTTTCCGTGACCGATATCGAGAATTGGCTGCGCGATCCCTACAGCATCTACGCCAAATACATTTTGCAGCTGACGCCGCTCGATCCGGTCGATATGTCGCCGGGCGCCGCCGAGCGCGGCACCATCATCCACGCCGCCGTCGGGGAATTTACCGCGCGTTACGCCGCCGGCCTGCCGCCCGAGCCGGAGCGCGTCCTCATCGATATCGGCGTGCCGCATTTTGCGCCGCTCGAAGACTTTCCCGAAACGCGCGCCTTCTGGTGGCCGCGTTTTAAGCGCATCGCGCGCTGGTTTACCGCCTGGGAGATGCAGCGGCGTCCCGACATCAAGGCGATAGTCGCCGAGCTTCGCGGCGAAATCGATATTCCGCTTGCCGATGGAATCTTCAAATTGGTCGGCCGCGCCGATCGCATCGAGCGGCACGCCGACGGCCGCTACGTCATCCTTGACTACAAGACCGGCTCGGCGCGTACCGAGAAACAGGTGCGGACCGGCCTCGCGCCCCAGCTCACCCTCGAAGCCGCGATCCTGCGCGAAGGCGGATTTCCCGGCGTCTCCCCCGGCTCTGTGGCGCAGGTCGGTTACGTGCTGCTCAAAGGCGGTGCGCGGCCGGGCGAACCGAAGCTGATTGATTTCATCAAAGGCACGACCGACGACCAGGCCGACTACGCGCTGCAAAAGCTCACCGAAATCGCTCGGCGCTTCGATGACGAAAACGAGCCCTACCGCTCGCTCGTCCATCCCATGTGGACCACGCATTACGGCGACTACGACCACCTCGCGCGCGTCAAGGAATGGTCGGCGACCGGGGGCGAAATCGACGATTTTTGGGGCGGCGAATGAGACCGCCGGAGAAAATTCCCGACGAAGTAACACGGCGCCAGCATGTGGCTGCCAATCCCGGAACGTCGGCGTGGGTCGCCGCCAATGCCGGCTCCGGCAAAACCTTTGTGCTGGTCCGGCGCGTCATCAATCTGCTGCTCGACGGCGTCGAGCCGGAGAAAATCCTCTGCATCACCTTCACCAAGGCGGCCGCGGCCAACATGGCCAAGCGGGTGTTCGACACCCTCGCCGAATGGACGGTCTATGACGATGCGAGGCTCGACGCTGCGATTAAGGAAAGCTCAGGCTTGAAGCCGGATGCGCGCCGCCGCTCGCTGGCGCGGCGCCTGTTCGCACGCGCGCTGGACACGCCCGGCGGGCTCAAGGTGCAGACCATCCACGCCTTTTGCACGCAGCTTCTGCATCAGTTTCCGTTCGAAGCGAATGTCGCCGCGCGCTTTTCCGTGCTCGACGAAACCGAGCAGTCGGAGCTGTTGGAGCGGCTGACGCTCAACGTACTGCTCGACGGCGCCCGTGAGCCGGACAGTCTGCTGGCGCGGGCGCTTAATAGCGCGATGACGGCGGCGGCCGACCAGACGTTTCGCGACGTGGTGCGCGAAGCCATCGGCCACCGCGACGCCATCATGCGCTGGGTGAGCGGCGGGGGCGGCGTCGGCGCGGTCAATGCCAATATGTCGAAACTGCTTGGCGTCGATCCATCCGACAGCATCGAAGAGATCGAAGCCGCGTATTTTTCCGGCGAGATTATTGCGCCGTCGGAATGGCCGGCGATTGCGAAACCTCTTGCCGGTGGTCGCAAGACCGATTGCGACCAGTCGGACCGTTTTGCGCGTTTGGCTTCATTGTCCGGATCGGATCAGATCGACACGTACCTCGATGTATTTTTCACCAAGGAGCGCGAGCCTCGTGTCTCGGTCGTTACTCAGGCAATCAACAAAGATCTACGCGAGAGATTGTGCAACGAGCGGGATCGCCTGACCGCGCTGCTCCAACGCCGCCGTGCCGTCGCCAGCCGTGACCGCAGTGCCGCGCTTGCTACGGTCGCGCATGAAGTATTGACCCGCTATCGCAACGAGAAGGAGCGGCGAGGTCTGCTCGATTACGATGACCTGATCGACAAAGCGCTGGCCCTGCTCTCCGATTTCAGCGCCGCCTGGGTGCACTACAAGCTCGATCTCGGCATCGATCACGTGCTGGTCGATGAGGCGCAGGATACGAGCCACAAGCAGTGGGAGATCGTGCGCCGCCTCACTGCCGAATTTACCGCCGGCGCCGGCGCCCGCAGTATCACGCGCACGCTTTTCGCGGTCGGCGACGAGAAGCAATCGATCTACTCGTTCCAGAACGCCGCGCCGAAGGAATTCGACAATATGCGCCGCTATTTCAAAAGCGCTCACGAAAAGAGCGGCCGCCTTTTCGTCGACACCAAGTTCGAGCACTCATTCCGCTCGGGTAGGGAAATCCTTGCCGCCGTTGACATGGTGTTTGCGCGCAAGGAGATCGCCGAAAGTGTCACGTCCGACGCAGCCGGCTTCCCGCCGCACATCCCCCTGGATGATGCAGCGCCGAGCGTGGTCGAAGTCTGGGAACCGGAAAAGCCCGACCCGCGCGATGAGAACAAGGAAGGCTGGGACGCGCCGTTCGACACGGTGAACGAGACAAGCGCGCGCGTGAAACTTGCGCGCCGCATCGCACGCGCGGTGCGGCGCATGGTCGACGGCGGCGCCGGCTATCGCGACATTCTGATCCTGGTGCGCCAGCGCGGCGAATTATTCGAGGCGATCATTCGCGCGCTCAAAAACCAGGCGATCGAGGTCGCGGGCGCCGATCGTCTCATGCTCACCGAGCACATTGCGGTGATGGACTTGATGGCGCTTGCGGATGCGCTGTTGTTGCCGCACGACGATCTGGCGCTGGCCACGGTGCTGCGCAGTCCGTTGTTCGGCTTCAGCGATGAAGATTTGTTTGCCATCGCGCATGGCCGCGGCCGCGCTTCGCTGCGCGCGGCTCTCGCACGAAAGAACGCCGAGAAGCCGATTTTCGCCGAGGCGGCGGCGCGCCTTGATGCGCTTACCGATGCGGCGCGGCATGCGACACCGTTTTCCTTCTATGCGCTCCTGCTTGGCCAGGGCGGCGGGCGCCAGCGCCTTCTCGCGCGGCTCGGGCTCGAGGCGAACGACGCGATTGACGAGTTTCTCAACGTCGCGTTCGATTACGAGCGGCGCGAGACGCCGACGCTGCAGGGATTCTTGACCTGGCTCCGCGACGCGCGTGCCGAGGTCAAACGCGACATGGAGATCCGGCGCGACGAGGTGCGCGTGATGACGGTGCATGGCGCCAAGGGTCTGGAAGCGCCGATTGTCATTCTCGCCGACACCATCACCCCGCCGGTGATGAAGCCGCCGCGCCTGCTGCAGCTTGCCGACGGCGCGACGATCTGGGTGGGGCGCAAAGCCGACGATGTGGCGAACGTCGCAACCGCGCGCGCCGCGGCCAATAAAGAGGCCGAAGACGAATACCGCCGCCTCCTTTATGTCGCGATGACGCGCGCGGCCGAACGGTTGATCATTTGCGGCGCCGATGGCCTAAAGGCGCGGCCGCCGGGGTGCTGGTACGATCTCGTGCACAAGGAGCTTGAGCCGGAGCTCGTCGCGGAAGACGAAAGCGGCGAGAAGCTCTGGCGCTTCGGCACGGGGGCGAGCGGCCAGGCGACCAGGCTTCGAGACGCACAAGCCGCGGCGACCGTTCAGCGCCGGGAATTACCGTCCTGGCTGCGTGAGTCCGCGCCGCCCGAAAAATCACCCCCGGCGCCGCTCTCGCCATCTTCTGCCTTCGAGGAAGAGATCGGCGCCGGCTTCGCGCGCACAAACGCAACGATCGCCGAGCGCCGCAAGGCGCTGGCGCGCGGCCGCATTGTGCATCGGCTCATGCAGTCCCTTCCGGATATTCCGGAAGCGGGCCGCAAGGCTGCGATCGCGCATTATCTGAAACGCGCCGCCGCGGATTCCTCTGACGCCGAGCAAGACGAGATGACGCGCCAGATTGTCGCCATTCTCAACGATCTGGTCTTTGCCGAGGTCTTTGCGCCGGGAAGCCGCGCCGAAGTCTCCGTCGCCGGCCGCGTGACGGGTTCGGGACCGGAGCCGATTCCGGTCGCCGGCCAGGTCGACCGCCTGGCGGTCACCTCCGATTCGGTCCTCATTACGGATTACAAGACCGACCGCCTGGTTCCGCAAAACGCGGCGGATGTCCCAAAACCGTATATCGGGCAACTGGCGCTTTACGGTGAGCTCTTGTCGCGCATTTACCCGGAGAAAACGATTCGCGCGGCACTCATCTTTACCAGCGGGCCGGCTCTCATTGAGGTTTCGGGATCGGCCATGAAGGCGGCGTTGGCCGAAATCCTGAGCGAAACGCGCAAAAGTCAAGCTCCGGTGAAACGACCTTGACGCTGCCAAGCGCCGTTCATAGGTTCGGCGCCCTGCCCATTTCCGCAAACCCCAGCGAGGTCTTCCGATGGTCGAAAAAGTGACAGATGCAACGTTCGATCAGGACGTACTCAAGGCGAGCGGACCCGTGGTGGTGGATTTCTGGGCGGAATGGTGCGGGCCCTGCCGCATGATCGCGCCGGCGCTGGAAGAGATTTCCAAATCGCTCAACGGCAAGGTGAAGATCGTCAAGCTCAATGTCGACGAGAATCCGGGCACCGCGTCCAAATTTGGCATCATGTCGATCCCGACGCTGATGCTGTTCAAGGATGGGCAACTCGCGTCCCGCCAGGTCGGCGCTGCGCCCAAGCAAAAACTCGAACAGTGGATCACCGCTGCGGTGTGATTTGGCGCCTCGGCCTCTAGTGCCGGAAATGTCTTACGCCGGTAAAGACCATGGCGATGCCGGCGTCGTCGGCTGCCTTGATCACCTCATCGTCGCGCACTGAACCGCCGGGCTGGATCACCGCGGTTGCGCCCGCCTCAATGGCGACCAGAAGTCCGTCGGCGAACGGAAAGAAAGCGTCGGACGCGACCACCGATCCCCTGGTGGCCGTCTCCTTCAAGCCGGCTTCTTTGGCGGCGTCCTCGGCCTTGCGCGCTGCGATACGCGCCGAATCCACGCGGCTCATCTGTCCGGCGCCAATGCCGACCGTGGCCGACTCCTTGGCATAAACGATCGTATTCGATTTCACGTGCTTGGCGACGCGGAAGGCAAAGCGCAGATCGCGCAATTCCGCATTACTTGGCGCCCGCCTGGTCACCGGCTTTAACGCCAAATCATCGACCACGGCATTGTCGCGCGTCTGCACCAAAAGCCCGCCGGCGACGGTCTTGATGCTTAAGCCTTTCGCCCGCGGATCGGGCAGCCCGCCGGCGAGCAGAAGCCGCAAATTCTTTTTGGCTGCGACGATCGCAATCGCTTCCTCGCTCGCATCCGGCGCGATGATGACTTCGGTGAAAATCTCGGTGATCGCGCGCGCCGCGCTCGCGTCGAGAGTGCGGTTAACGGCGACAACGCCGCCGAACGCCGACACCGGATCGCAGGCGTGGGCCTTGCGATAAGCGGCAGTGAGGTCATCACCTTCGGCGACTCCGCAAGGGTTGGCGTGTTTGATGATGGAGCAGGCCGCAGTGCGCGCCGGATCGAATTCGGCGACGCATTCGTAAGCAGCATCGGTATCGTTGATGTTGTTATAGGAGAGCTGCTTGCCTTGCACTTGGCGGGCCGTAGCGACACCGAAGCGCCGCTCGGCCGCGCGATAGAACGACGCCGCTTGGTGCGGGTTTTCGCCGTAACGCAATTCTTCAATCAGGCGGCCCCCGACCGTGCGATAGTCGGGCGCTGATTGGCCAAGTTCGTTCGCGAACCAATTGGCAATTGCCGCGTCGTAGGCGGCGGTGCGCGCAAACGCCTTGGCGGCGAGCCGCCGGCGCAGAGGAAGCGTAGTCATGCCGCCGTGCCGCGCAAATTCGTCGAGCACGGCGGCATAATCGGTAGCCTCGACTAAGACTGCGACGTCGTTGTGGTTCTTGGCCGCGGCGCGGATCATCGCCGGTCCGCCGATGTCGATATTTTCGATGCAATCGGCGAAGCTTGCGCCGCGCGCGACAGTCTCCTCGAACGGATAGAGACTGACGACGAGCATGTCGATCGGCCGTATTTTGTGCGCGCGCATCGCCTCGACGTGCGCGGGGTTACCGCGGACTGCAAGCAATCCGCCATGCACCGCCGGATGCAGCGTCTTTACGCGGCCGTCCATCATCTCGGGAAAGCCGGTAAGCTCGCTCACGTCGAGCACCGTCAGGCCAGCGTCGCTCAGCACCTGGCGCGTGCGCCCGGTCGAAATAAGCTCAATGCCATACCCGGCAAGAGCGCGAGCCAATTCGGCCACTCCGGATTTGTCCGAGACGGAAATCAGGGCCCGCGTCGCGCGGCGCAGATGCTCGCTCATGGTTTGCTTTTATACTTGAAACGATTGCCGCTCACAGCGGCAGCTTGCGCTGCTCCGGGCGGGCGCGCCGCGCGCTGCCGGCTGTTGCCACCGTCATCGGATCGGCCTGCTGAAAGCTCCAGACCACGCGCGGCGTCGTGCGCGCCTGCCCGTGGACGACCAATTGCACGCTGCGGCGCGGCCCCTCGTTGCCGGCGAGATAGACGCCGTCTTCAAGCTGCACGCGGCTGTCGCCGGCATTGAACGTCCACACTTCGCCATTCGCCATCATCAGCAGGGCGCCATGGCCGTCGGTAAAACCCGTCGCCTTGATCGAAGGATGCAGATGGAAGCGCACCGCGTAACGATCATGGCTGGTGCGGATTTGCCGGCCGCCACTCGCGTCAAGAAACAGCTCTTCGCCGTCGAACCGTGTCCCGTCCGCCGCCAGTGCCACGGTGCGTTCGTGGACAATGCCGTAGCGGTCGGCATAGCCGTTATGAGACGCACGCAGCAACACCGCATCGGTCTGCTCCTCGCGGACGACGGAAACGCGGCTCGGACCGGCGAGCATCGGCGAGCCGCCGAGTAGGCGACGGAATGCCGGCCGTTCGATGAAACGGGCAGAGGATTCGTCGTTGAAGGTGACAGTCGAATGCGAGGCGGTAGCGCGCGCCAACGGCTGCCAGTCCTCGCGCGCCGTCGCCGGCATGCCGCAATTGACGACAACGAGGCTTTGCTTCGGTGAAGAGAATTCGAACGACAAACAGCCGGCGTGGGCCTCGAGACTCATATCCATCGGCGGCGCGCGGCCGGTGTCCATGATCAGGACGCCGCCGCCGGCCTCGAGGCGGTGGTAGGCGGAATAAGGCGCATTCGTGAGCGGCGCGCCGCGGGTCTCGTCATAAGCGAGAAGGGTCAGCAAAAGATCGGCGGGCGTTGTAGCCATGCCGTTGAAGTGCGCAAACGTACCCTCGGAATGCCGGAAGAAGCGCAGCATCGGCATCATCCGGTCGATGGCGTTGAGCAGAGCTTGCGGCGGCGCCACGTTGCGGGAGGCGAACGCTTGCCGTAACGGCAGGAATTCGAGCAGCAATTCGATGACCGCGCCGGGGTCGCGACTGACATGACCGCCGTCGGGAAGGATTTGCCGTTCGATCTCGCGTTTGAGGTGTTCGCTGGCGGATTTGATGTAGCGCGCCTGACCGGCGATGCACAAAGCGGCGTAGATGAGCGCGACCGCGGCCTGCATGCGGGCGACGCCGCGATTGGCGTGATTTGCGGTGCGGCGCAGATAGCGCACTTGCCGCATCAGACTGCGGAGAAAGCGGCGATAGAAGCGCACGTCGGCGTCCTGCAACACCAGAGGCGCTTGGCTGAGCCAGGAGATGATCCGTCGCGACAGGACGTCCGAACGCCAGGCTATGGGATGCCAGGCGCCTTGCAGCGTGATCCATTCATCGACCAGCGCGCGGGCGTTCGCCCGGGTGATGCCGGATTCGGCGGCGCGCAGGTGCCGCAACCACGAAAAGCCATACAGCGCCGTGGCCCATTCGGTCGATGGCGGCGCCATCTGGAAGATCGAGCGGTCGTCGCAAATCACCACCTTGCCGGCGAAGGTGAAACGGCCGGCATAGATCTCCGTGGCGCGGGTGGCGTCGGCGGTGCGCAGCTCTTGCGGCGCGATCAACAGCCGGTCGGCCTTGAACGGCGACAGCCGCCAGCGCAGCAGCGGATGGCCGATCACGCGGCCGCCGAATTGGCGCGCGCCGCCGCGCAACAGCAGCCACGAAAGCTTCAGACGGTCCGCGATGACAACGCCCGTCATGCCGCGCTCGCCCCTCCTCGGCGGAAACGCCGGTATTGTCGCTGTGAAACCATAACGGAATGACACAGCGGCGGCCATTGGGCCGGTTTTTTCGGCCAAACGCTAATGCTTCACCAGCCGCGCGGCGTAAAACCCGTCCAGGCCGGCCAGCCGCGAATCGGGATTGGGGAAATGGCAGGGAAGCGTCCGCAGGTCTCCGTCTCGATCAATCAAGCCGTCGGTGCCGGGGATTTCGCCGCTCCCGAGCGGGGCACGGCGAAACGAGCTTTCACGGGCGAGCAGGCCGACGACAATATCCTTTCCCTCCTCCGGCTCGAGCGAGCAGGTGCAATAGACCAGCGTGCCGCCCTTTTTGGTCAGCGCGGCGGCGCGCGCGAGGAGGCGGCCCTGAAATTCGGCAAGTTTGCCGATGTCGGTCGGCTCTTTGAGCCAGGGCACGTCGGGGTGCCGGCGAATGGTGCCGGTGGACGAGCAGGGCGCGTCAAGCAATACGGCGTCGAACGGCTCGGCCTGCCAGTCGCCGACGTCGGCGCAAACCAGCTCGGCCTCAACCGATAGCCGGGTTAAGTTTTCGCGCAGCCGATTGAGCCGCGCCGGCGCGCGATCGACCGCGGTGACGCGGGCGCCGGCGGCGGCAAGCTGCGCGGTTTTGCCGCCGGGCGCCGCGCAAAGGTCGGCAATGCGGCGGCCGGCGACGTCGCCGAACAGGCGCGCCGGCAGCGCTGCTGCGGCATCCTGCACCCACCAGGCGCCGTCGGAAAATCCCGGCAATGCGGTGACCAGGCCGCTCGTGATCGTTCGCACCGACCCGGTCGGCAGCATCTGACCGCCAAGCCGCGCGGCCCAGATGTCGGGATCGCGCTTTACCGTTATGTCGAGCGCCGCCTCGCGCCCGTTGGCGACGGCGATATCGTGTGCGGTTGCGGCGCCATAGGTCGCAATCCAGCGCTGCATCAGCCATTGCGGCGTATCGAGTATGGCCGCATCCGTTTCGCGCAATCGCTCCGCGCCTTCACGTACGACACGCCGCAACACGGCATTGACGAGGCCTGAGTAACGCGCGGCGTGGCGGTCTTGCTGCACGAGCCGTACCGACAGATCGACGGCGGCGTGGTCGGGTACGTTGAGAAAGAGAATTTGCGCCGCGCCGAGGAGGAGCGCGGTTTCGGCCCGCGGCGCCTCTTTCGGCGGGCCGGTTTCGAGAAAGAGATTTAGGACATGGCGCAGCGATCCGAGCCGCCGGATCACGGTCGCGGCAAGCGCGCGCACAAAGGCCCGGTCGCGCTCGGCAAGTTCGGCGAGCGCGCGATGCGCGCCGGCGCCGTCGAAGAGTTCGTCGAGCGGTCGCCGCCGCCGAAGCACGCCCTCGACAATGTCGGCGGCGATGCGGCGAGTGGCGAGCCCCGGAGGGTCGGTTACGGATGTTTTGTTCATTTCACCCTCCCCTGGAGGGGGAGGGTCGCGCCGGCAAGGCGCGGGGTGGGGTGATAACCCATGAATGATAGAGCGTGCGGCAAACCCGGTTCACCCCCACCCGATTTCGCTTTTGCGCAATCGACCTCCCCCAGGGGGAGGTGATCCCAAAAGCGTTTCGACAACAGAATGACCTTGCGGTCGGAGCACGGCTACGCCAAGTCAGAGGCCATGCCAACCGACGAACAATCGCCAAAGCCCGATGCGAACGGCCCGAGGAACGACGGCCCGGCGGACAAGCCGCGCCTCACGCCTGCTGCCGAACGGGCGCTCGCGGAGGCAGCCGCGCGCCGCGCGGCGGGTGACCGCAATGAGGCTAAAGGGCCGACGGAAATCCAAGGCCGCGACGGCCCAGAGCCCACCCGCTACGGCGACTGGGAAATCAACGGTCTCACTTCGGACTTCTAAGACTCTGAAGGCGGTTGCGGATTAAATTCCTTGGTGTTCCCAATTTTGCGGATTATAATCCCAATTATAGACTTGACTCCACAAGCCCCAAATGCTAGATTTGGCTCAGTTTTAAGGGAATTGAGCCATGTCGAATGCCTTTGTCGCCCCGCATTTCCAGAACCATGAAGCCGCTCGGGATTGGCTTGAAAACATCCGCTGGCCGGAAGGTCCGGTTTGCTCGCATTGCGGGACCATCAACCACGCCTACAAGACCAAAAAGCCCGGCTGGTACCGCTGCGCCGAGAAGGAATGCCGGAAGGATTTCACGGTCACTACCGGCACCGTGATGGAGCGCAGCCATATCGCGCTCAATAAGTGGCTGATGGCGTTCTACATGCTCAATGCCAGCAAGAAGGGAATGAGCGCCCATCAGCTCCACCGGGCGCTAAACCTCGATTACAAGTCGGCGTGGTTCATGTGCCATCGTATCCGCGAAGCGATGAAAGCTGGCGGCTTTGGTCAGTTAGGTGGTGGCGGCAAAGTGGTGGAAGCCGACGAAACCTATTACGGCCCGACTGAGAAACCGACCCAGCGGAACAAGTACCTCCCGCCTCCGACCAAGGGCCGCCGTACCGGCCCGGCCAACAAGCGCCCCATCGTTGCGCTGGTAGAGCGTGGCGGAAACGTTCGCACCTTCCATGTTCCGGTTGCCGATCAGGCGACCGTCATGGGCATCGTTTACAACAACGTCGCCCGCGAAAGCGTGCTCCATACCGACGAAAGCCGCCTCTACACCTATGCGACTGATTTTGTTGCTGGCCACGAAACGGTGAAACACAGCGCGGGCGAGTATGTTCGCGGCGACGTTCATACCAATTCTGCGGAAGGCTACTTCTCGATTTTCAAACGTGGAATGCGCGGCGTTTATCAGCACTGCAAGGAAAAGCACTTGCACCGTTATCTTGCCGAGTTCGACCACCGCTACAATCACCGCACCGCGCTCGGCTACAGCGACATCGACCGCACCCTTGCCGCCATTCGCGGCGTCGAAGGCAAGCGGTTGATGTACCGGCAACCTCACTAAGCCGGATTTCAGATACAGAGCCGCGCGGGCAATCCGCCGCTTCAATAAGCTGCGCGCCGTTCGGCTTCCTATTCAGCTTGAATTGCCGTTCCGAGAATGACTCGGCTACCGCGAATCAGATAGAGTCCGCAACCTAAACGTCAACGGCAGGGAGCGACCCCTGCCGTCAACGAAACCCGCGATGGAATGAGCGCCGCGCGGGATAGCGATTAGTTGCGCGATTTTCCTCGCAGATTCGGGACTCGCGGTCAAGCGGCGCTCTTTGTCCAAATTGAGGAGCGAATCGCTATGGCTGTCTTTGCAATCAGTTTCCGCATTCATGAAGATTCAACTTATGAAGCGCGATACGAGTCGCTCGTGCAGCAAATCAAAGATGAAGCAAAAAACGGCGATACGTGGGAAGAAACCACGTCCTTTTTCCTTATCGAAAGCGACAAGTCCTCAAAGTCGCTCTGCGACGCGCTGTACATGGATTCGAAGATTCAGGAATCGAAGGATATTTTGCTTGTTATCAACTTGTCCGCTAAAGCGTATGCCCAGCGGGGCGTGCAATATCCGTACAGTCTCGATGCCTTGATGCAGAAACGCTAAAGAAGTTCTGATGAATTGCGACGGGCACCCGCAACAATCGTGCGAAAATTATCAGGAGTCGAGCGCGTATTTTCTTCGATCTAGTCAAAGCCATCGTGACAAGCGCCTCCGTTGCGCGTATAGATGAGGCGCGAACAGATTCGCAGACTTGATTTACACGGCTCGGCGGTTGCACCCGCGCGGGCCGTTTCTATTTTCGGCCATAGCGCGGCACCAAACAATTGTGAGATTATTCCACAAACGCCGAGTGGAGCGCGATATGCGATATTTTTTTGTAGTCACGATGATGTTGTTAGCAATCACGCCGGTCAAAACGGAAGAACGTGAAACAACACATTGCGCTATTGGACAATCGCAGTTCTGGACGACCAAGGCGGTTTGTACCGCGATGGGAGAAATAGTTATAAATCTCTCGAAAAAGATCAGCGCAGAATCATGGTCAGAGCTCGTGAGCGAATGCGCGAGCGATATTAAGAACAAACTGCCCGGCAAGGACGAGCCAACATATCTCAATACATGCGAAGAACTTTTGGATTCTTATTTCGCTGGATGGTGTCTTGAACCGCCCTATCAAAGAACGGTGGTTGTTATGGGATGTCACCACTTTCAGAGATAGTCCGCGCAAAACGCGCTGACGCGGCTACGCTTGTTTTTTCTTTTTTCTCGATTGCGCCGCAACGCCTTTCGGCACGATACTCTTAAGCGGGGTTGGCTTCGTATTCAGCCCGGCTTTGACGGCAGCTAGGAAGCGCCGTTGGGCTTCTTCTTCGCTGTAGGGTTCATTGTCGCGTTGTGGGTGGCGTGCCATGTCCGACGATCTTCCCGAAAAGCTTGCCAATGACCTCGCAAGGTCATTCGGACACCTTAAGGTCTTGGCGCAGTATCTTCAACCGGCAACGGCTATACTGACCTCCTCGATCATCGAACGCGCATTAGAAGCCGCATTAATCGCAAAGATGCGTCCGATTTCGAATAGACTCAAAGAGCGCCTATTTGAAGGCTATGGACCGTTCGCCTCATTCTCATCGAAAATAGACGTTGCCTACGCGCTATCGATTATCAGCGACGATGTTTTCGACGATCTGAAAATAATTAAAGAGATCAGAAACGAATTTGCTCATCCAAAAACAACGATTGTGCATTTCGAAGATGAGGAGATTTCGATCATAGTCAGAAAGTTCAAGGGCTATAGCAAAGACGAAGGCAACGGACAGGTTTTTGTACGCAAATGCACCTCTAGCCTAGAGGCACTCGGAGGCAATGTGGACTTTCTGAAACCCTTTATGGGGCTGGTTCAGCAGTCTTCTTCGCTGCCGTCATTGCCCGAAAAATCTCGGTGACGGTCTCGCGCTCATCGACCTCATGGGTGAAGCGATAAAGTGGACCTAAGCCAGCCTCGATCATTTCGGGCGTCACTTCAGGAATATCTTCGCACTTATATACTTGACAAAAGAGAGGGATAACTTCCTAATCGGCAAGCGTGACAGGCCGACGCCCAGCTAGGGCAAGTCAGGTGTATCTCTAGATCGGCTGGGCAGACTAAGAGGGGTCGCCCAGCCATTCATAGGTCCGGTCTGAGCGCGAGCCGGGCTAGTGCGTTTAACCGCCCCTCTGCGGTTAAACGAAAATGGAAGTGAGTGAGCAAGAACGCGAGAGTGCGCTAAATGAGGCGATCAAATACATCGCACAAAAAATCGAAGATCGTACCGATCTTGGCTCGATTGGCGCAGAACGTTTAGCGGAATGGGTCATTGAAGAACTTAGGGATAGAGGTCTTCTAAAGTAAGCCCGTTGCGCTTGCAGAAATCAGCGATAGCGTCATCGGACTGTCCCTGACTTTTGAGGGCAGCGCCCCAAAGCATTGCGGGGACCCGCTCTATCTTTTTTATTTTTGGAACGTACTTCACGGTCTTCTCAGTTAGTTCTGAGAACTTCAGACGAAAACCCCTTATGTCTTCGGCGGTATATCTGAACTTTTCGGCCATGTAGGCGCGCACGCCCGGCGCATTTATGAAGTATGGGTACGTCCGTTGCGTATTGTAGCTTGGTGGGAACAGGAACGCCCCGTAACTTTTATTGTCAATTTTGATAGCGGTCGCAATTCCGTGAGCAATATCGTCACGCCTTCTAGAGGCGTCTTCGAATGCCGTCATCAACTCTTTGAAGCGTCGCTTTACTACTGGCGCGGACCAAGAAGGTCCGAAATATATTTCAGCCGCGGCTTCCATTGCGCGGCGGCGACCGCCGCTACTCTCAATTGATCCGAAAGCACGGCGAATAGCGTTATAGGAGTTTGTGGTCTCACATTCGGAAAATATCAAAAAGAGAAATGTCAATGCGCCTTCGGCAGATTCCCATGCGCTTGTCGTCATGCCAACTTCAAGGTAGATCGCTGAGGCGTCTGCGTCGCCAATATCCTTAAACTTTTCCGGCCTATCCCAATATCCTTTCGGGAATAGGGGTGGAATCTTGGCCTCTTTGGTACTATCTGGCATCCCGTTGGCTCAGGACTTACCGACGATGACAAGTCAACCGAAGCAAGATGTTATTGGCGCAAAGCGTCTAATAGGGGCGTTGTTACGAATGCCGCCGAAGCCGCACTCGGAAATGAAGCTCGGCAAGCCTAATGCAAAGCGCGCTAAGAGTCCTATTCGGAAACGCGGGCGCGGCGCGCCCGCCAAAGCAAAAAGCGCCTAGCCGTATATCGTATTAGATCGGGTCGCTCGCCCGTTAGTCGGCCGGTACGTCAGGCGCTTGCCCTCGATACTCTTAAGAGCCTTCGCCGTCCGTTCCCCGTCAGAGTAGCCGAGAGCGGTGCGGTGATTGTGCCTGAACTGAAACTCGTTCAGATACCGTTGCAAATGTTGCTCGCCACAGAACCGATAAGTCCCGCGCATCGAGCGTTTGAAATTGCCGAAGAAATTTTCGGCTGCATTCGTTGTCGTGCCATCGGGGCCAACGAAAATACCTTCGCCCATTGAGCCGTGCCGCACTGTCTTGTGAGCGGCGAATTGCTTGCCGACTTCCACGTAGGCGCGGCTTTCGTCGGTATGCAGTTCCGAACGGGGATCAATGTTTCGCACTACCACATCGCCGGGAGTCTGACCGCCTGAGCGGTTCATGTGGAAGGCGCGGGCGCGGCCATCGGGTTCAACTAGCGCCACAACATATCCCTTGTGGCTGTGGCCCTTGCGGTAGCCCTTCGCACGCTTTGACGAGTTGCCGTACCACGTCTCGTCCGCCTGTACGGACTGGCCTTCGCCGCCCATTGCAGAGGGGTTCAATTCGTTCATCGCTTCGCGCAAGCGGTGCATCATGAACCACGCCGTCTTGTAGGTGACTTTTAGATTGCGGTGGATTTCATGGGCGCTCACGCCGTTCTTGCCAGCGTTGAACATGTGAGCAGCCATCAGCCATTTGGTCAGGGGAATTTTCGACCGCTCCAAAACCGTGCCTACCGTGACGGTGAACTGGCTCTTGCATTCGTTGCAGTAGTAGAGGCCGGGACGGTGCGACTGCTTCTTGCCTTCCACCTTGGCGACCTTGCTGGCGTCTGCGTTGCCGCAATGACAGCAGATAGGGCCGTTAGGCCACAGCTCGGCTTCTAGGGCTTCGCGGGCCTTATCCTCGTCATGGAACATGGGGTCTTGGAAAACGGCGGTCATAGGAATATGCTCCTGAACTATGACCACAGTCTCCCACAACCCGGATACTTTTGTCAAGTATATAAGTGCGAATATCTTCCGTTTTGCGATTTTCAGTCATGGCCCACCAGAAATGCCCATGCCTTATGGGCTTTCAAGGGCTATACTACCTCTTGCGCCTTGTGGAGTCAACGCTATAATTAGGATTATAATCCTTGCATGTCTCATGCACGCCTTAAGTGTCCTTTCACGCGCGGCAATTAAAAATAGCGGAATGACCTTCGCCCAGTTTTCATTTGCGGGTCCGGCGCGGCACCATGGCGTGCTGGCCGCCGCGGTATTGATTTTTGCCGCCGGCTTCATGGCCGGCGCGATCATGCGGCCGGTGCGGCCGCTTCCATCCGCAGGTCCGATTGAAAGCACGCAAGCGGCAGTGAGCGACATGGAGACTTCGTCGCAAGCGGCCGCAGCCAACGTGGTCGCGCCGGGCGCGCAGTTCGCATATCCGGCCGAGGTTGTCCGTGTCATTGACGGCGACACGTTTGAAGCGCGCGTCCACGTTTGGCCGGGGCTCGACGTCAATACCAAAATCCGGCTGCGCAATATCGACGCGCCGGAATTGCATGCGCGTTGCGCCGATGAGTTGGCGAAAGCGCAAGCCGCGCGTAGCGCGCTCGAGACCATGCTCGCCGCCGGCGCGGTGACGGTTTCGCGGGTCGGCATCGACAAATATGGCGGCCGCGTCGATGCCCTGGTTGCCACCCACGATGCGCCAGATGTTTCCGCGGCGCTGCTCAACGGCGGCTTTGCGCGCAGTTATGACGGTGGCCGGCGCGGCTCGTGGTGCTGATGCCAGGAATCAGGAATCAGGAACAGGTTTCTGATCCCTGACTCCTGATGCCTGACTCCAGATTACTGAACAATGACCTCGGTGCCGACGCTCACCCGATCGTACAAATCCTTGATGTCCTCGTTGAACATGCGAATGCAGCCGTAAGACACAAAGTGGCCGATGGAGCCCGGCTGGTTGGTGCCGTGGATGGCATATTCGCCGCCGGAGAGCGACATGGCCGCGACTCCCATGGGATTGGCCGGCGAGCCGCCCTTGATCACCTTCGGCAGACCTGGATGGTCGGCCCGCACGACTGAAGGCGGCTCCCAATCGGGGCGGATGTACTTACCGTTGATGTAGGACGTGCCCGACCACTGCTTGCCGGCGCGGCCGACGCCGACCGGATAGGCGATCGCCCGCCCGCCGCCCAGCCCATAATAGAGCCGCCGCTCGCTGGTGCGTATGAAGATGGTCCCCGCCGAGACAGAGGAGGGCGCGGCGACGATGGCGCCGTGCGCCTGCGCGGCTTTCGGCGCGAACGCCAATGACCCTATGACGGCGGCGGCGAGCAGTGCCGACAGCACATTCGTTCGTCGCATTTGCAAATTCCCCATTCCGGAACCGGCGCCAAGCCGTCCCCAAGGAGGCCCGGCCGCCGAAGTCGATCTTACTCGAATGCGCACGGCATCTCATTATCGCGCGGGCAATAGGGTGAAGTTTTCCCAAATTTTTCGGCAAGTGTGGCCGCGAAGCAACCAAACCCCATGCATTCGCCGCCGTCCGGCTGGATTCGACAGCGAGATCGACTAGGCGCTCTTCTTGTTCTGCCGGTTACCGACCAGATCGTCGACCACGGCGGGATCCGCAAGCGTCGAAGTGTCGCCGAGATTGCCGTACTCGTCTTCGGCGATCTTGCGTAAGATTCGGCGCATGATTTTGCCCGAGCGGGTCTTTGGCAAGTTCGGCGCGAACTGAATCAAATCCGGCGAGGCGATCGGGCCGATCTCCTTGCGTACCCAATTGGTGAGCTCCTTGCGCAGCTCTTCGGTCGGTTTTTCGCCGGCCATCAGCGTGACATAGGCGTAGATGCCCTGGCCCTTGATGTCGTGCGGATAGCCGACGACCGCGGCCTCCGACACTTTCGGATGCGCCACCAGCGCCGATTCGACCTCGGCCGTGCCCATGCGATGACCGGCGACGTTGATCACGTCGTCGACGCGGCCGGTGATCCAGTAATAGCCGTCCTCGTCGCGGCGGCAGCCGTCGCCGGTAAAGTATTTGCCGGGATAGGCGGAGAAGTACGTGTCGACGAACCGCTGATGATCGCCATAGACGGTGCGCATCTGCCCGGGCCACGAATCGGCGATGCAAAGATTGCCGGTGGCCGCGCCCTCAAGCACTTTGCCCTCGGCGTTGACGATTTCGGGCAGCACGCCGAAGAACGGGCGCGTCGCCGAGCCGGGTTTTAAGGCCGTCGCGCCCGGCAGCGGCGTGATGAGAATGCCGCCGGTCTCGGTTTGCCACCAGGTATCGACAATCGGGCAGCGGTTGTCGCCGACGACGCGGTAATACCATTCCCACGCTTCCGGATTAATCGGCTCGCCGACCGAGCCGAGCAAACGCAACGACGCGCGCGAGGTTTTCTTTACCGGCGCGTCGCCGGCCTGCATCAGCGCGCGGATCGCCGTCGGCGCGGTGTAGAAAATGTTGACCTTGTGCTTGTCGATTACCTCCCAAAAGCGCGAGGCAGTCGGATAATTCGGCACGCCTTCGAACATCAGCGTCGTCGCGCCGTTCGCCAGCGGCCCATAGACGATGTAGCTGTGGCCGGTGACCCAGCCGACGTCGGCGGTGCACCAATAGATATCGCCGTCGTGATAATCGAAGACGTCCTGGTGGGTCATCGAGGTGAACACCAGATAGCCGCCGGTCGTGTGCAGCACGCCCTTCGGCTTTCCGGTCGATCCCGACGTGTAGAGGATGAATAGCGGATCCTCCGCGTTCATATGCTCGCACGGACATTCCGCCGTCACCATTTCGGCGGCTTCGTCGTACCAGACATCGCGACCCGGCTGCATGTCGACGGGGGCGCCGGTGCGCCGCACCACAACGACGTGGTCGACGCCGCCGACTTTATCGATGGCGGCGTCGGTGTTGGCTTTGAGCGGAACTTTGCGTCCGCCGCGCAGACCTTCGTCGGCGGTTATGACGACGTTCGATTTACAGTCCTCGATGCGGCCGGCAAGGGATTCCGGCGAGAAGCCGCCGAACACCACGGAATGAATGGCGCCGATGCGCGCGCAGGCGAGAATGGCGTACGCGGCTTCCGGGATCATCGGCAGATAAATGGTGACGCGGTCGCCCTTGGCGACGTTCCTGTTGCGCAGGACATTGGCAAAGCGGCACACGTGGTCGTGCAGCTCTTTGTAGGTGATCTTCTTCGAGTCTTTCGGATCGTCGCCTTCCCAGAGGATGGCCACCTGATCGGCGCGGCTCGGCAAGTGGCGGTCGATGCAATTGTAAGCGGCGTTGAGGACGCCGTCCTCGAACCATTTGATGGAGACGTGGTGCGGGTCGAAAGAGGCATTTTTGATCCGCGTGGGTGCCCGGTACCAATGCAGGCGCTTGGCCTGTTCCGCCCAGAAGCCGTTGGGATCGGCAAGCGAGCGCTGGTACATTTTTTTGTACTCGGCGTCGTTAATGAAAGCGCGCTTGCTCCACTCGGCCGGCACCTCGTAAATCTTGTCCGCCATCACATCCTCCACGCGCATACGCGCGCGCACGTTTTCTCCCCGAGCGCCCATTATTGATCCCTCTCCGGCCGCGGACAAGCGGGCCAAAAGTCTCAGTAACGAGCGCTAAAGTCGACGAAAAAGCTTCTGCGGTCCTTGACGCAAATCAAGGGGAGGCGCTTTAGCGCGCAGCTAGTCCGCCCATTTTGCAAATGAGCTTCCATTCTTCCGCCGTGACCGGCTGCACCGAGAGGCGCGAATATTTCACCAGCGCCATCGCTTTCAATTTCGGCTCAGCCTTGATGGCTGCAAGCGTCACCGGCTGCGGCAGCGGCTCAAGCGCAGCCGTGGTCACCGCGACCCATGGCTCGCCCTTGCCGGCGGTCGCATCCGGAAAGTGCTCGCGGATCACTTCGCCGATGCCGACCACCTGCTTCTCGTCGCCGGTATGGTAGAAGAAAAATTTGTCGCCCTTCTTCATCTCCTTCAGATAACGCCGCGCGGTGAAATTGCGCACGCCGGTCCACGCCCCGCCTTTGGCGCCGCTTTTTTTCTGGTCGTCCCAGGAAAACTCTTCCGGCTCGGTTTTCAGCAGCCAATACGCCATGACTATCCCTCCGCCTTGAACGGCCGTGTCAGCAACGAGTCGATGGCTTCGTCGACGCTTAGTTTCCCGTCGAGCAGCGCGGCCACCGCAAATGAAATCGGCATATCGACCGCGCGTTCTCGCGCCATCTCCACCAGGACCGAGGCGGTAAAGATACCCTCCGCGAGACCTGCATGAATGGCCTCGGGCTTGAGCCCGCGGCCGAGATTGACGCCGAAGGTGAAATTGCGCGACTGCGTGCTCGAACAGGTCAACAGCAAATCGCCGAGGCCGGAAAGCCCCATCAGCGTTTCCGGCCGCGCTCCGTAGGCTCTGCCGAAGCGCATGAGTTCGGCGAAGCCGCGCGTGGTCAGCGCCGCCGCGGCGCTGGCGCCAAGCCCGCGGCCGGCGACAATGCCGGCGGCGATGGCCAGCACATTCTTGGCCGCGCCGCCGATCTCGACGCCGCGCAGGTCGGTCGAATGATACGGACGAAAGCTCGTCGAGCCGATGGCGCGGGCGAGCGCTCCGGCAAGCTCGTCGTCCGCTGCCGCCAGCGTCACCGCCGTCGGCATGCCGCGCGCCACGTCGGCGGCGAAGCTCGGCCCGGACAATATCGCCGGCGCGGCGGAGGGCAGGCATTCGGCGATGACCTCGCTCATGAATTTCTTGCTGCCGCGTTCGATTCCCTTGGCGCACACAATAACCGGCGTCCGCGCGGCGAGTGCGCGCGCCAGCATCTTCGCCACCGCGCGCACCGCCTGCGCCGGCACCACTAGAAGGATGGCTTCGGCGCGCACAACGGCGGCAACATCGGCTTCGATGGCGATGTCGTCGTCGACTCGTACGCCGGGCAGAAAGCGGCTCTCGCGCTGCTTTTGCAGCTCGGCGGCATGCGCCGCGTTGGGTTCCCACAGCGTAACCTGGCGCCCGGTACGCGCGGCGGTCAGCGCCAGCGCCGTTCCCCAGGCGCCGCCGCCGGCGACCGCGATGTGATCAAAAGCCATTTTCCGTTGTCATGCCCGGCCTTGTGCCGGGCATCCACGTCTTGAAGGGATCACAGACTCTAAAGGCGTGGATGGCCGGGACAAGCCCGGCCATGACGGTGTCTATAACGATTGGCCGCGCAGCAGTTTCGGCACTTCGCCGACGAGGCCGGCGGCTTCGCGGATGAAAAGGTGTTTCAGGTTCGGCACCCGATCGACCAGACCAAGCCCGATGTCGCGGACGACGCGCAAGATATCGGAGCGGTTGGAGAACAGGCGATTGAGTCCGTCGGTGGCAAATCCCATGGTCATGGTATCGAACCGGCGCCAGCGCTGATAGCGCTCGAGCACATCCGGCGCGCCGGGATCGAGGCCCAATCGCGCGGCGTCGACGGTCACTTCGGCGAGCGCCGCCACATCCTTCAGTCCCATATTGAGGCCCTGCCCGGCGATCGGGTGAATAAGATGGGCGGCGTCGCCGACAAGCGCGATGCGCTCGGCGATAAAGGAGCGGGCGACAAAAAAGCCCAGCGGATGAACGCGGCGCGCGCCGACGGCCATGATCTCGCCGAGATGGAGCTTGAAACGTTTTTCGAGTTCGGAATGGAAAGCGTCATCGGGCAGCGCGACAAGCCGCTCCGCCTCCGCCGCCGTTTCCGTCCAAACAATCGACGAACGATTTCCTTTCAGCGGAAGAATCGCAAACGGTCCGGCCGGCAAGAAGTGCTCGATGGCGCGGCCGTTATGGCTGCGCTCGTGGCTTACATTGATCACGATGGCGGACTGACTGTAGTTCCAGCCATGCACTGCAATGCCCGCACGTTGGCGGATCGACGAACGCGCGCCGTCGGCGGCGACCAGCAGGCGTGCCGAGAGTGTGCTGCCGTTTGCAAGTTCGATGTCGACAAAGTCTCCACCCCCGGAGGGGGAGGGTCGCGAGTGAAACGAGCGGGGTGGGGTGAGCGGCGATTCAGCATTCATCCCACCCCGTCCGCCTGACGGCGGCCGATCCTCCCCCTCCACCGAAGGGTAAGAAAAAGCGGCGACCGCCGTGGTGCGCAAATCGACGCCGAGATCTCGCGCCTTTGCTTCCAACGCGCCAATCAAAAAACGATTCTCGATCATGTGGGCGAAGGGTTCGCCCGGCTCGACGTCACCCGCGAATGTCAGAAATGTCGGCCGCACCGCATCGTCGAGCCGGCTGTCGGTGACCGCCATGTCGAGGATCGGCTGCGCTTCGGCGGCGAGGCCCTGCCAAATGCCGAGCGCATCGAACAGCCGACGCACCGAGGCGACGATCGCGGACGCGCGCTCGTCGTCGGCATGGCTGCGGCCCAGCGTCGGATCGGCAAGCGCGACCGAAAAGCTCGATCCGAGCGCTTCGCGCAACGCAATCGCCAGCGTCAATCCGGCAAAGCCGCCGCCGGCAATAAGCACGTCGATCTGGTCTTCCCGGCCATTCATAACGTACGCCCTTCACACAAGCCGTTTCTGGACCGCAGTCGGCGGGCAGCATAGCATCGCACGGTAAAGGTGCGAATTCGCGCAAATTGGAAGCTTTTGCATGCCGACTGCCATTCAAGACGTTCTCGGCATCCTCGATCTGGAGCCGCTGGAAGTGAATTTGTTCCGCGGCCGCTCGCCGCAATCCCGCTGGCAACGGGTGTTCGGCGGACAGGTCATCGGCCAGGCTTTGGTCGCGGCCTGCCGCACCGTGGAGGACGTCGCGGTGCGGCCGCCGCACTCGCTACACGCGTATTTCCTGCTTGGCGGCGACCCCAAGGTGCCGATCATTTATGAAGTGGATCGCATTCGTGACGGCAAAAGCTTCACCACCCGGCGGGTCAACGCGATCCAGCATGGACGAGCGATCTACTCCATGGCGGTATCGTTTCACGTTGCCGAAGAAGGCTGGACGCATCAGCTGAAGATGCCCGACGTGCCGAAGCCCGACGAGCTCTTAAGTGAATCCGAAGTGCGCAGCCGCGCGCGCCTGCCTGACCCGTTGCGCCGTTATTATGAGCGCGAACGCCCCATCGAGCTGCGGCCGGTCGAATACGGCCGTTACCTTGGCGAAAAGCTCGAAGGCGACCGCTTCCATGTCTGGATACGCGCCACCGGGCGTTTGCCTGACGAGCCGGCGATTCATCAATGTGTGCTCGCTTACGCCTCGGACATGACTTTGCTCGATACCGCACTCGTTCCGCTGGGCAAAACCGTGTTCAACGAAGACGTGATGGCCGCAAGTCTGGACCATGCATTGTGGTTTCATCGTCCGTTTCGCGCCGACGAATGGCTGCTCTACGCCCAGGACAGCCCAAATCTCGGCGGCGCGCGCGGTCTCGCCCGCGGCTCGATTTTCGCAAGCGACGGCACACTTGTCGCGTCCGTGGCGCAGGAAGGTTTGCTGCGACAACGCCGGGCGGAAAAATCCAAAGACGCATAACTTGCGGCCAAGAGGGCGAAGCGAAACCCAACGCTGCGGCTTTGCGCTATTGGCGCCGGAAGTGATTTAATGCCCGCCGGAATGCAGATATGGTGTCTGGCCTGATACCGTTTCGGATGTCGCCATGAAGCTCGTCACCGCCATCATCAAGCCGTTCAAAGTCGAGCAGGTGCGCGATGCGCTTCTTGCCATCGGCGTCCACGGTATGACCGTCACCGAGGTCAAAGGCTACGGCCGGCAAAAGGGGCACACGGAGATTTATCGCGGGGCCGAATATGTCGTGAACTTTTTGCCCAAGATCCGCATCGAGGTGGCAGTTCCTTCCGACCAGGCCGACAAGGTGGTTGAGGCTATCGGCAATAGCGCCAAGACCGGGCAAATCGGCGACGGCAAAATCTTCGTCACCCCGATCGAGCAAGCGGTTCGCATCCGCACCGGCGAGACTGACGCCAACGCCCTCTAACGGCAAAGTGGGCACCCCTGGCGCAATTCGCCTATTTATTAGGCAGCGCATATGATGGGTCCCGCTGGCTGGTCGCCAAGTATGATGCGATTTTGAGCAAATCCGCGCTCATCCCGAGCCGTGGTTATGGCTCGGCAACTGGCACGGCCTTTGATTCCTGTTCATCCACCAGCCGCTTCGGCGGCTTCGCAGCGTAAGTCTGTCGTGCTGAGCGGCAGCCATGGAGGTCGATGAAGATGAAAATCGTCACCGCGATCATCAAGCCGTTCAAGCTCGATGAGGTTCGCGATGCCCTGACCAGAATTGGCGTCCAGGGGCTGACCGTCACTGAAGTCAAGGGCTACGGCCGTCAGAAAGGACACACCGAAATTTATCGCGGTGCCGAGTACGCGGTCAGTTTCCTGCCGAAGATCAAGCTCGAAATCGCCTGCGCCGCCGATCAAGTCGACAAAGTCGTCGAGACGATCTCAAGCGCGGCGAAGACCGGACAGATCGGCGACGGCAAAATATTCGTATTTGGCCTCGACCACGCCGTGCGCATCCGCACCGGCGAGACCGATGCTGCCGCGCTTTAAGCCAACCCGCACCCGCCTTTCAGGAGGAGACCAGTATGACTGCCAAGAAGATTTTGCGTGCGGGGCTCTTCGCTCTCGCTGCAACCGTTTTGCTCGCACTCCTCTTTAGCCCGCCCGTACTGCAATCGTCATACGCCCAGACCGCGACCGACACCGCAGCAGCGGCCGCGCCTGCCGCGCCTCCGGCCTGCGATGGCGTCAAGGTGACGGAGAACTGCACGCCCAATTCCGGCGACACCGCTTGGATGCTGACATCGATGGCCATCGTGCTGATGATGACCATCCCCGGCCTGGCTTTGTTTTATGGCGGCATGGTGCGCAAGAAGAACATTGGCGACACCGTGATGACGAGCTTCGCCATTACCTGCTTGATCAGCATTTTATGGTTGTTCTTCACTTACAGCCTGGCCTTTCGCGGCGGCACGCCGTTCATCGGCGGCCTCGACCGCGCGTTCCTGCAAGGCATTGTCAGCAACACCTTCAAGGACGGCGTCGCGCAGAACATCGGCACGCCTAATTCACTGGCGCCGACAATTCCTGAGACCGTCTATTCGATGTTTCAGCTGACCTTCGCGATCATCACCGCGGCGCTGATCGCCGGCTCGTTCGCCGAGCGCATGAAGTTCTCGGCCATGCTGTGGTTCATCGGTCTGTGGGCGATCTTCGTCTATTCGCCGATCGCACACTGGGTGTGGGGACCGGACGGCATTTTCAACTCGGCCAACGACAAGGCCTGGATGCATGTGCTCGATTTTGCCGGCGGCACGGTGGTGCACGTCAATTCCGGCACGGCGGGGCTGATGGCGGCGCTGATGCTCGGGAAGCGTAAAGACGCCGCGCCGCCGCACAACATGGTGTACACCATGATCGGCGCGTCGCTCCTTTGGGTTGGCTGGTTCGGCTTCAATGCCGGCTCGGCGGTGAGCGCCGGCATGCAGGCGGGCATGGCCATGGCGGTTACCCACATCGCCACCGCGACCGCCGGATTCACCTGGATGATCGTCGAGTGGATCATCCGCGGCAAGCCGACAGTCATCGGTATTTGCTCGGGCGCGGTTGCCGGCCTCGTCGCCATTACGCCGGCGTCGGGCTTCGTCGGCCCCATGGGTGCTTTCGTCATCGGCGTCGCCGCAGGTATTGTCTGCTATTGGGGCGTCACCGGGCTGAAGCACTTCTTCGGCTATGACGACGCACTCGATGCCTTCGGTGTCCACGCCGTAGGAGGTGCGACTGGCGCCATTCTCACCGGCGTGTTTGCCGTCGGCGCCTATGGCGGAACCGCCGGTCTTATTGAAGGCAATGCCGGGCAGGTTCTTAATCAGATCGTCGGCGTTGCCTGTGTGTTCGTCTACGACGTGGTCGTGACCCTGATCATTCTCAAAATCGTCGACATGACGATCGGGCTGCGGGTCAGCGAAGACGTCGAGCGCGAGGGTCTCGATCTCGCTTTACATGGCGAGACCGTCCAATAACCGACGGACGAGAGCAGCCCCCAGCCTGACCCCGCCCCTTGGATGAGTCCCAGGACTGGGCGGGGCGGGACGCTTAAGCATGCCGCTACGTAACGCGGCCCGGGACATTTGATCATCTGGACAAGGCCCGCCCGAAATGGCTATGCCCATCCTCAAGTTGGGCAAAAATCCACCATACCGGGAGGGGATGATGTCACGCCGTTATCTGCTCGCTGCCTTTGCGTCCGCGCTGGCCTGTTCGGTGGCAGCGGGCGCGTCCGCGCAAGAAACCGTCAAAATCGGCTTCATTTTGCCGATGACCGGACAACAGCAATCGACCGGGAAACAGGAAGCCGCCGGCATCAAGCTCTATATGGCGCAGCACGGCGACATGGTCGCCGGCAAGAAAATCGAACTCATCATCAGGGACGACGGCGCGGTCCCCGACAACACCAAGCGGATCGCGCAGGAGCTGATCGTCAACGACAAGGTGAACTTCCTCGGCGGCTTTGGCGTCACGCCGGCGGCACTCTCCGTCGCGCCGCTATCGGCGGAATCGAAGACGCCGGAAATCGTCACCGCGGCCGGCACCTCGATCATCACCGAGAAATCCCCGTACATCGCGCGCACCAGCTTCACGCTGGCGCAATCGGTGGTGCCGATGGCCGATTGGGCCGCCGACAACGGCATCAAAAAAGTCGTCACCATGATCTCCGACTATGCGCCGGGCATTGACGCCGAGAAGTCGTTCACCGCCGAGTTCAAGAAGAAGGGCGGCGACGTTCTCGAGGCGATCCGCTTTCCTCTCGCCAGCCCGGATTTCGCGCCGTTCCTGCAACGCGCGGCCGACCAGAAGCCCGATGCGATTTTCGTCTTTGTTCCGTCCGGACAAGGCGGCACGTTCGTCAAACAGTTCACTGAGCGCGGCCTCGACAAGGCCGGCATCAAGATCATCGGTCCCGGGGACGTTGTGGACGACGACCTGCTCAACGGCATGGGCGACGCCGTGCTCGGTACCGTCACCGCGCACATTTATTCGGCTGATCACAATTCGCCGACCAACAAAGCTTTCGTCGAGGCGTTTGAGAAGGCCAATGGCGGCATGCGGCCGAACTTCATGGCGGTCGGCGGCTACGACGGCATGCATCTCATTTACGAAGCGCTGAAGAAAACCGGCGGCAAGACCGACGGCGATTCGCTGATCGCGGCGATCAAAGGCATGGCTTGGGAGAGCCCGCGCGGGCCGATTTCGATCGATCCGCAGACGCGCGACATCATTCAAAACGTTTACATCCGCAAGGTCGAAAAGAAAAACGGTCAGCTCTACAACGTCGAATTTGCCACCTTCCCGGCGGTGAAGGATCCGGTCAAGGCGGCCGAACAGAAGTAAGGGGCGGACTTCGGCTGCGAAGTTAAACTTGCGGCTTTGCCGCGCGGGCGGCGGCCGCGCGGCTCAACGCCGCATTCGCATGCCGTGAAATTGCGCGCGAGGATTGGGGCACGATGCTGACCATCCTGTTCGATGGCGTCGCCTACGGCATGCTCCTTTTCGTGCTGGCTTGCGGGCTTTCCGTCACTCTCGGCCTGATGAACTTCATCAATCTGGCGCACGGCGCCTTTGCCATGGCCGGCGGCTATTGCACGGTCGTCCTGGTCAATTGGGCCCACCTGCCGTTCGCGCTCGGCCTGCCTCTCGCCTTCGTGGTGATTGCGGTGCTTGGCGCGCTACTTGAACGTACGCTCTACGCGCACGTTTACCGGCGCAGCCACTTGGATCAGGTGCTGTTTACCATCGGACTCGTCTTTATGTCGGTGGCCGCCGTCGATTACACGATGGGCTCATCGCAGCAATTCGTCCTTATCCCGCAAGCGCTGCAAGGTCAGTTCATCGTATTCGGTATCGGCATGAGCAAATACCGGCTGCTGATCATTCTGATTTGCGGGTTGTTGACGATTGGACTGCAATTGATCATCTCCAAGACCCGATTCGGCAGCCGCTTGCGCGCGGCTGTTGACGACGGCCGCGTGGCGCGCGGCCTCGGCATCAATGTCGGCGCGGTGTTTACCCTGACATTTGCGTTCGGTTCGGGTCTGGCCGGATTAGGCGGCGCGCTCGGCGCGGAGATTCTCGGCCTCGATCCGACCTTCCCGCTCAAATACATGATCTACTTCTTGATCGTGGTGACCGTGGGCGGCACGTCGAGCATTACCGGCCCGCTGCTTGCCTCGATCCTGCTCGGTATCGCCGACGTCGCCGGCAAATATTACGTTCCCAAGCTCGGCGCATTTGTCATCTATACTATCATGATTGTCGTGCTGATCTGGCGCCCGCAGGGCTTATTCGCCCGCGGCGCAGCGCGCTGACGCCGATGCCGTCGGCCGCCGACGACGTCTCCGCCTTCCTGGCGCGCCGGGGCCGCTGGTCTCCACTGGAGATCGCATTCTGGGTGTTCGTGTTCGCAACCATTTGGCTGTTCCCCGGCAAATATCTCATCATGAAAGATACGGCGGTACTGGCGCTGTTCGCGCTGTCGCTCGATCTCATCCTTGGTTACGCCGGCATCATCTCGCTGGGCCAGGCGGCTTTCTTCGGCTTGGCCGGATATTTTGCCGGCCTCATCGCCAAATACGGCATCATCAACGAGCCGGTATTCGCACTGATTTGTTCCGGCCTGGTTGCAGCGGGCCTCGGATTCATCACCAGCTTCTTGGTGCTCCGCGGATCGGATTTGACGCGGATCATGGTCACCCTCGGGGTGTCGCTGATCCTCGGCGAAATCGCCAACCGCTATTCCAACGTCACCGGCGGCGCCGACGGGCTGCAGGGCGTCGATATTGCGCCGATTTTTGGCCTGTTCCGCTTCGACCTCTACGGTCACACCGGCTACGTCTATTCCCTGATTGTCTTGTTTCTTTGCTTCCTGCTCGCGCGCCGCGTCGTTTATTCGCCGTTCGGACTTTCGCTGCGGTCGATAAAAGGCAATCCGCTCCGCGCCGGCGCCATCGGCATTCCGGTCAACCGCCGATTGATCGCGATTTACACTCTGTCCGGCGGCTTGGCCGGCGTTGCCGGCGGCCTGCTCACGCAGACGACCGCGTTCTGTTCGCTGGACGTATTCTCGCTCGATCGCTCGGCCGATCTTTTGCTCGTTCTCATTATCGGCGGCACCGGTTATCTGTACGGCGGATTGATCGGCGCGGTGATCTACAAATTCTTGCAGGACTGGATTGCCAGTCTGACCCCGCAATATTGGCAATTCTGGATCGGTTTCGTCCTCGTTGTCATTGTGCTGGTCGGGCGTGAACGCGTGGAAGGATGGACGGCTGCTGCGCGCGCCTGGATCGTGAGTCTCGGCGCTCGCCGCTTTGCGCGGCCGGCGAGATTGCGCGCTTCGTCGGAACGGCGCTAAGCATGCCCATCCTCGAAACAATCGGCCTGGAAAAGCGCTTCGGCGGCATCATCGCCACCAACGGCGTTTCCATGAGCGTCGAGAAAGGTGCCCGCCACGCCCTGATCGGCCCCAACGGCGCCGGCAAGACCACGTTGATCAATCTCCTCACCGGCGTTTTGCGGCCCACTGCCGGCACCATCATCTTAGAGGGGCGCGACATAACCGCTCTGCCTCCGCATCAGCGCGTTCGCCGCGGCATGGCGCGCACCTTTCAGATCAATCAGCTGTTCGTCGACTTAACGCCGCTCGAAACCATTGGGCTCGCGGTGTCAGAGCGTCTCGGTTTGGGCAGCGATTGGTGGCGGCTCGTTGGCACCAAGGACGAGGTCACCCGCGAGATCGCCGAGACGATCGAGCGGTTTCGCCTCACCGATGTCATGCACACGCGGACCGCGACCTTGCCGTATGGCAAACAGCGCCTCCTGGAAATCGCGCTCGCCCTTGCTTGCCGGCCGCAACTCCTCTTGCTCGACGAACCGGCGGCCGGCGTGCCCGAGGCGGAACGCCAAGAGCTTCTCGCCACCATCACCGCGCTTCCGGCGGACGTCACCGTATTGCTGATCGAACATGATATGGACCTGGTGTTTTCCTTTGCCGACCGCATTTCGGTTTTGGTCAACGGCGGACTTTTTGTCGAAGGAAAGCCGGAGGAGGTGGCGCGCGACGCGCGCGTGAAGGCGGTCTATCTGGGCGAGGAACTCGATGCCTGATCTGTTGCGCATCGAACACCTGTCGGCAGGATACGGCGAAGCGGTCGTCCTGTCCGACATCTCGTTATCGCTGGCAGAGGGCAGGGCGCTGGCATTGCTCGGGAGGAATGGCACCGGCAAGACCACGCTGATCAATTCAGTTGTCGGCGTCACCACCTACTTTTCCGGCGTGATCGCCATCGACGGCGCCGATATCACGCGCTTGCGCCCCGACCAGCGCGCGCATGCCGGCATCGGCTGGGTGCCGCAGGAGCGGAACATTTTCAAATCGCTGACCGTTCATGAGAACCTCACCGCCGTCGCGCAGCCGGGCCGCTGGACCACTGACAAAGTCTATGCGCTGTTTCCGCGGCTCTCCGAGCGGCGGCAAAATCTCGGCAATCAGCTCTCCGGCGGTGAGCAGCAAATGCTGGCGGTGGGACGCGCTCTTGTGCTCAACCCGCGGGTTATGTTGCTCGACGAGCCGCTGGAAGGCTTGGCGCCTATCATTGTCGAGGAATTGCTGCGGGCTTTGCGCCGCATCATCCGCGATGAAGGCATGTCGGCTATTCTGGTCGAGCAGAATGCGAAAAAAATTCTCGGCGTGACTGACGACGCCATCATCCTCGAGCGCGGTGCGGTCGTGCACGCCGCCGAGAGCGCGGCGTTGTTGAGCGATCGCGCGGCGCTGGAAGCTCATCTCGGAGTCGCCGAGACGGCGCCGCGGCGCTTGAGCCGCCCTGCGCAATAAACATTTCCCATTCGCACAAGCTTGCCTCCGCGGGTCCGTCCTGCTACCCGCAAGTATCTGAAATATTGTCAGTTTTTCTTTAGAATAAGGAAAAAGTCGGCCCTGGCTCCGGCCGCGCCGAAACCGGGCCGCAAGCGAGAAGGACGAAAAAATGACGAGGCGTATCCTGACTGTATCGGCGATCGCCGCGGCGATCGCGGCGATGAGCGTGCCGGCCAAGGCGCAGGAGTTTTATGTCGGCGACCCAGTCATGAAAAACGATCTGGAGATCGTTCCACACTATCTGCTCGGGATCGAAATGGCGCCGATGACCAAAGGCATGGACATGGGTCCGCATGCCGTTCATGTCGAAGTCGACGTCCACGCCGCCAAAGGCGAGAAGCACGGTTTCAAGGAAGGCGAGTGGATTCCGTATCTGACGATTTCCTACACGATCGAAAAAGTCGGCACCTCGTTTAAGAAAACCGGCAAGCTTCTGGCGATGACCGCCGGCGACGGGCCGCATTACGCCAACAATGTCACTCTTGCTGGCGACGGCGATTATCGTCTGACCTACCATTTCGAGGCGCCGCCGAAGGCGGGTTTCGTCAGGCACGTGGACAAGGCGACCGGCGTGCCGGATTGGTGGCAGCCGTTCTCCGAGAGCTGGACGTTCCGTTTCCCGAGCAAAAAAGCGACCGACTGAAGACTTCCGGGGGAAAGTCAGCCGGGCGATTTCGACTTGGCGCGCAAATGCTCGACCAGTTGCCGCGCGTAAAGCGGCAATTCGCTTAATTTGCGGGTGCAGATAGTCAGATCGCGGACCGCCCAAGGATCGCTGAGCGGCACGACTGCAATCTGCATGGTTTTGGCGACGCGCCGCGCCGTGGTCTCCGGTACGATGCCGATACCGACCCGGCATTCGACCAGCCGGCAAACCGCATCGAAGCTGCGCAGTTGAACGCGCAAACGCAACGGCCGTCCGATGCGCACCGCTTTCTCGGCAAGAAAGCGCTGCAAGGCGCTGGCACGGTCCAATCCGACGAAATCGTGATCGAGCACGTCCGCGAAACTGACTTTTGTTCGCTTGGCCAGCGGATCGGATTTCGCCACCACGAGCACAAACCGGTCGCGGCGGAACGGATAGGTCTCGAGCGCGCCGGTATCGACCGTGCCGGCGACGATGCCGAGGTCGGCGACTTCCTCGCCCATCAGGCCGACGATTTCATCGCTCAAGCGCTCTTCCAGATCGACGCTGACATTTGGATGAGCGGCCAGGAACGAGCTGAGCGCTTCCGGCAGGAACTCGGTCAAGGCGTTGGTGTTCGACAGCACCCGGATTTGGCCGGCGAGGCCGCCACCATAGGCGGCGAGATCGTCGTGCAAGCGTTCGGCTTGGCGCAGGATTGCCCGCGCGTGCTGCAGCAGGGTGCGGCCGGCTTGCGTCGGCGCGACGCCCTGACGCCCGCGAGTCAAGAGCGTAACGCCGAGCGCGTCCTCCATGCGCCGGATGCGGGTGGACGCGGCGGCGAGCGCAAGGTGCGCACGCTCGGCGCCACGCGTAATGCTGCCGGCGTCGACCACGTGACGGAACAGACTGAGATCGGCGAGATCAAAGCGCATCGGCGCATCCTTCGCTTTTTGCGAAGTCACGGTTCAATTAATGCCAATTGTCTGCACGAAAGATAGCACTATGTTTCGCCATTGGCGAAACTAGGTAAAAACCGGCGCGCGCTTGGCGCTGCATTGCGGCGTACGCATGGATTAGTTAGGAACGTCGCTCGGGCTCGGCGCGCCGTCGAGCGGACTTTGGATAAGTGTTATGGCCGAAACCAACGCGCCCGCGGCGCGGCCCCTGTCGCCGCACCTGCAAATCTATCGTCCGATGCTGACGATGATGATGTCCATCGTTCATCGCATCACCGGAATCGCCAATTATGGCGGTATGGCGCTGCTCGCCTGGTGGCTTCTTGCCGCCGCGTCAGGGCCGAACGGCTACGCAAAATTCGAATATTTCGCCAGCTCGATCATCGGCCGTCTCATCCTGTTCGGCTTCACCTGGTCGGTGATCCATCACATGCTCGGCGGCATCCGCCACCTCATCTGGGATCTTGGACGTGGCTTCGGCCCGGCCGAGCGCGAGTGGCTCGCAGCGGCGAACTTGATTGGCTCGATCGCGCTGACCGTGCTCCTTTGGATCATTGCCCTGTTGGCGATGGGAGGCGCGCGATGAGCGAGTCTCCGCCAAAACACATCCGCACGCCGCTTGGGCGGGTTCGCGGTCACGGCGCCGCGCGCTCGGGAACCGAACATTTCTGGCTCCAGCGCTTGACCGCCGTCGCCAATATTCCGCTGACCGTTGCGGCGATCGTGATCATCATCCTCTTGCTCGGCCGCAATCAGGCGGCTGCCGCACAGATTCTCGGTGCACCGCTGGTCGCGGTCATCATGCTCTTGTTCATCGTCTCGACCTCGACCCATATGAGAATCGGCATGCAGGTGGTCATCGAGGATTACGTGCACGATGACGTCGCCAAGTTCGTGTTGCTGATGGCCAACATGTTCTATGCCGTCGCGGTGGCGCTGGTCTCGGCCTACGGCATTTTGAAACTGTCGTTCGGAGTATGAGCATGGCATCGAGCGGCGCCAACGGCGGCAACGCGGCTCCGGCCGTCAACGGCCGCGCTTATCCGATCGAGGACCACGTCTATGACGTCGTGATTGTCGGCGCTGGCGGCGCGGGCTTGCGCGCCGTCGTCGGCTGCAGCGAGGCCGGTCTGCGCACCGCCTGTATCACCAAAGTCTTTCCGACCCGCTCGCACACCGTGGCCGCGCAGGGCGGCATAGCGGCGGCGCTGGGCAACATGGGCGAGGATGACTGGCGCTGGCACATGTACGACACGGTCAAAGGGTCGGATTGGCTCGGCGACCAGGACGCCATCGAATATTTGTGCCGCAACGCGCCGGAGGCGGTGTACGAGCTCGAACATTGGGGCTTGCCGTTCTCCCGCCGCGAGGACGGCAAGATTTATCAGCGCCCGTTCGGCGGGATGACCACGCATTATGGCAAAGGCACCGCGCAGCGCACCTGCGCCGCCGCCGACCGCACCGGCCACGCCATGCTGCACACCATGTATGGCCAGGCGCTGCGCCATTCGGCGGAATTTTTCATCGAGTACTTCGCGATTGATCTGATCATGGACGACGAGGGCCGTTGCCGTGGCGTGGTCGCGCTCAACCTCGATGACGGCTCGATCCATCGCTTTTCCGCGCAGATGACGGTGCTCGCCACCGGCGGCTATGGCCGCGCCTATGCGTCATGCACGGGTGCGCACACGCAGACCGGCGACGGCAACGCCATGGCGTTGCGCGCGGGCCTGCCGCTCGAGGATATGGAGTTCGTGCAATTTCACCCGACCGGCGTCTATGGCGCCGGCGTGCTTATCACCGAAGGCGCCCGCGGCGAGGGCGCCTACCTGGTCAATTCCGAAGGCGAGCGCTTCATGGAGCGCTACGCACCCTCAGCCAAGGATCTCGCCTCGCGCGACGTCGTTTCCCGCGCCATGACCATCGAAATCCGCGAGGGGCGCGGCGTCGGGCCGAAGAAGGATCACATCTTCCTGCACCTCGATCATCTCGATCCGAAAATCCTCGCCGAGCGGCTCCCGGGCATTACCGAGTCGGCGCGAATTTTTGCCGGCGTCGATCTCACCCGCGAGCCCGTACCGATCGTACCGACGGTGCACTACAATATGGGCGGCATCGGCACGAACTATCACGGCGAGGCGCTGACCAAGAAGGATGGCGATTCCGATCACGTTATTCCCGGCATGATGGCGCTCGGCGAGGCGGCGTGCGTCTCCGTTCACGGCGCCAACCGGCTTGGCTCCAATTCGCTGATCGATCTTGTGGTGTTCGGCCGCGCCGCGTCCTTGCGCTGTGCCGAAATCCTCACCGCGGGCGACAAGCAGCCGGAACTGCCCAAGGATTCCGCCGAGCGTTCTCTGGCGCGGCTCGACAAGTACCGCAACGCCTCCGGCAGTACGCCGACGGCGCAACTGCGCGCCAGGATGCAGCACGTCATGCAATCCAATTGCGCAGTGTTCCGCACCGGCGAAGTGCTGGCCGCAGGCTCCAAGCTCATTCACGAAGTCTTCGAGGGCGCCCGCGACATCCACGTCAGCGACCGTTCGCTCATTTGGAACTCGGATCTGGTCGAGACACTGGAATTTATTAACTTGATCGAGCAGGCGGTGGTGACGGTCGATTCCGCAGCCAACCGTACCGAAAGCCGCGGCGCGCACGCGCGCGAGGATTTCCCCGAACGCGACGACAAGAATTGGATGAAACACACATTGGCTTGGCTTGATTCGACGAGTGGCAAAGTCACTATCGACTACCGCCCGGTGCACGCTTACACGCTGACCAACGACGTTGCCTATATCGAGCCGAAGGCGCGGGTTTATTGAGGTTGCAATGGTCCAGTTCACGCTGCCAAAAAATTCCAAGATCGGCGAAGGTCAGACTTGGCCGCATCCGGCGAAAGCAAAGTCGGAGCGCGAGTTTCGCATCTACCGCTGGAATCCGGACGACGGGCACAATCCGCGGATCGACACTTATTACGTCGATACCGGCGATTGCGGACCGATGGTGCTCGACGCGCTGATCTGGATCAAAAACACGGTCGACGCCACGCTGACCTTCCGCCGCTCCTGCCGCGAGGGCATTTGCGGTTCCTGCTCGATGAATATCGACGGCACCAACACGCTCGCCTGCACCAAGGCGATGGGCGAGATCAACGGCGCGGTGCGCATCTATCCGCTGCCGCATATGCCGGTGGTCAAGGACCTCGTGCCCGACCTGACCAACTTTTACGCCCAGCACGCCTCGATCGAACCGTGGCTGCGCACGGTATCGCCGACGCCGCACAAGGAATGGAAGCAGAGCCACGACGACCGGCAAAAACTCGACGGGCTATATGAATGCATTCTTTGCGCCTGCTGCTCGACCGCGTGCCCGAGCTACTGGTGGAACTCGGAGCGCTTTCTCGGCCCGGCGGCGCTGTTGCAGGCCTATCGCTGGATTTCCGACTCGCGCGACGAGGCGACCGGCGAGCGCCTCGACGACCTCGAGGATCCGTTCCGGCTTTATCGCTGCCACACTATCATGAACTGCGCCAAGGCGTGCCCCAAGCACCTCAACCCGGCGAAGGCCATCGCCGACATCAAGCGCATGATGGTCGAGCGGCGGATGTAGCGCGCTCCGGCCGGGCCACTTTAAAACGAATATTCCAATCCGAAAGTGCCTCCTTGAAAAAGAGTATTTGACCCGAAGTTCACGCCGATGGCACGCACGCTCGACGGAGTCGTAAACGTTTCCTGGATCTGTCCAGGCGCCAGCGCAACGCCGGCGAGCCACAGCACTTCGTAGCCCGCCTTTAGCGCCAATCCCCTGACAAGTTGATATTTCAACTGCAAGCTCGCTTCGCTGACGAAGGCGGTGTTGGTGGTCGCGGCGGTCGATGGATACACGATCTTTTGCAGGCTCACCCCGGTCGACTGCTCGGCGTTGTTGGCAAAGGCTCCGATCTTTATCAGCCCGTCGAGCGAGAAGCGGCCCAGCTGCAAAATTTTTCCGTCCGCGCCGATTTGGACGCCATAAAGATTGTTGGTCGTGCCCGTGTTCCAGAACGGCGGGTAATTTCCTGCGGTCCCGTCAGGAGGAAGCTGCGCGACCTGAGAAAGCGTGTAGCCAGGAAAGGCCGCCTTTTTCCAATTCGGCTGAGTGAGGTCTGCCGGCGTCAACGTGCCCACAAGATTGTCGTTCAGTTGCAGCCACCGGAGTCCGGCCAAAATCGTCACACGGCTGGAGAGATCGAACCGGCCGTTCGCCTCCGCGCTATAAAGGTTCGTAGCAGCACTCCAGGCCATTCCTTGGTAGGGAAAATCTTGAGTTTGCCAGAAGGTACCGGGAGCCTTCATCACCAGCCAGTCTGCCGGACTGTCGGGGCCAATAACTTTGCTGGCGTTCTGGTCGAAGATGTTGAAGTACGAGAACTCCACGCCGTAGTCGGGCTCGAGGCGGTAGATCAGGTCTACTTTCGGTCCGGCGGAGAAAGCCGGTTGAAACTGGTTGCTGTTGAACGCTTCCACGCCGGGAACTGACGTGAGATCGAACGGCACGCTGCCGGGCACGCGTCCGACCAGCGCTTGATCTGCGCCGCCCAGGCGGCCCAAGACGATTGCCTCGGCTGAGAGAGTCCATCGCGGAATGCTTCCGGTCGGTCCGCCATTGAGAAAACTAGGGGATGGCGGCAACCATTCAGGATCGGCCCCACGGGGCGAATTCGTCTGGTCTCCGGCTGCGGCAGTCACCGGCAGAAAGAGCGCGGCGAGCGGGCATTGCCCGCCACAGGTCTGGGCGATTGCCGCGCCCGGACTCGCCATCGTGGCGAGCAGCATTGTGGCGATCGGGATAGCGCGAGGCAGCTCGGGACGGGGTCGTGTGTGCTCGAAGCGAACGAATGATGTGGCCGAGGGCGGCGAGGTGCTTTGTCTTGTGCCCGCTGACACCCAAGCATCCCCATTCTTCGCGAATTCTCGCGCCGCGGATTAGCACGCGCTTTACTCCAGTCGACGCCTCGGTGCATGGCGCGCGTGGCCGATCCGGAAGCCGAATCACGACCGGGCGCCTCATTATCATTGCTGCGTCGGATGCGCGACGTAACTGAGGAAAACACGTAGTCGAGACCGATAGGATAGCTTCGTTCGCGACGACGATCCGCGGGACCTCCGCGCGCTATCTCTCGTTACCCCGAAAATCGCAGGGTCACGGTCCGGATGTTGACCCTGTGATGACGACTAATGGCGGTTCTGCGCAAATGGAACGATCCCCTTTCCCGAAGGTTAACGATTCGCCCACAACGATGGGCAAGCAGGGGAAAGGCGTTTGATGAGTGCAATACCCGCTGAACGGCCGAAGCAGCCGCCGGAAGATCCCGCGCTGGGTCCGAAAGGGCCGCGCACGCCTTATCCGGTCGACGAGCCGATCGATCCCAAGGGTCCTGGCTCCGAGCCGGATTATTTCCCGGGCAAGCCGGGAAGCGATCTACCCAAGCTGAGACAGTCTTCTCCGCGAATAGCCGAAATCGGTCATCGGCGGCGCCGGGTGAGCTGGCTGCAGGCACATTGACGCGGCGTTCTTTGCGTTACTTATCGAGTTTGAGCTTGCGCCGCCGCTGCCCAAGCGTGCGTAGCCGCAAGGCGTTGAGCCGGATGAATCCTTCGGCGTCGCGCTGGTCGTAGGCGACCTTGCCTTCCTCGAAGGTGACGAGGTCCTGATCGTAGAGCGAATATTTGCTTTCGCGCCCGACCACGGCGACATTGCCCTTGTAAAGTTTGAGCCGCACGCTGCCGGTGACGAATTCCTGGCTCTTGTCGATGGCCGCTTGCAGCATCTCGCGCTCCGGCGAGAACCAGAAGCCGTAATAAATAGCTTCCGCGTATTTCGGCATCAATTCGTCTTTAAGATGAGCGGCGCCGCGGTCGAGCGTGATCTGCTCAATGCCGCGATGCGCGGCGAGGAGAATAGTACCGCCAGGCGTCTCATACATGCCGCGCGACTTCATGCCGACAAAACGGTTCTCCACGAGATCAAGCCGGCCGATGCCGTGGCGGCGGCCGAGCGCGTTGAGATGCGTCAACAACGCTGCCGGCGATAGCCTTTTGCCATCGCTCGCGATCGCATCGCCGCGCTCGAAGTCGATGGTCACATAGGCAGGCTCGTCGGGCGCGGCGCCGGGATCGGCGGTGCGTGAATAGACGTAATCCGGCACCTCCTCGCTCGGGTCTTCCAGCACTTTGCCCTCCGACGAGGTGTGCAGGAGATTGGCGTCGGTCGAGAACGGCGCTTCGCCGCGTTTATCCTTAGGCGTAGGTATCTGGTTTTGTTCGGCGAACTCAAGCAGCGCCTCCCGCGAGCGAAATTGCCATTCGCGCCACGGCGCGATCACCTTCACGTCGGGTTTGAGCGCGTAGTAGCTGAGCTCGAACCGCACCTGATCGTTGCCTTTGCCGGTGGCGCCATGGGCAACGGCGTCGGCGCCGACCTTCTCGGCGATTTCAATCTGCTTCTTGGCAATGAGCGGGCGCGCGATCGAGGTACCGAGAAGGTATTGGCCTTCGTAAAGCGCATTGGCGCGGAACATGGGAAACACGTAATCGCGCACGAACTCTTCGCGCAAATCCTCGATGAAAATGTTTTTTGGCTTGATGCCGAGCGTCAGCGCCTTTGCCCGCGCCGGCTCGAGCTCCTCGCCTTGGCCGAGATCCGCGGTGAAGGTCACGACCTCGCAGCCATAGGTGGTCTGCAGCCATTTGAGGATGATGGACGTATCGAGGCCGCCCGAATAGGCGAGCACGACTTTCTTTACATCGCCTTTGGGCATCGGAAATCCTGAGCCATTTTAGTGGAGCATGATCTTTTCGGAAAACCGGTTCCCACTTTTCCGGGTCATGCTCTCAAAACGCGCGCGGACTATAGGCGGGCGCTAGAGCGACGCAAGTTCAGGCCTTGCCCCGGCGCTTCCGGCCAAGCCGGCCGCGGATCGCCTTGCCGGCCCGTTCAAGCGGGCGCTCGACGGCCTCGTCGATAAGCCGCGTTCTTGGCCAGCGGTAGATCGCGCCGTAAAGCGCCCATACCACCACGAACATGAGAATGCCGGCGAAGACAATGTCGGTGAAGAAATGCCCGCCGCCCGCCATGCGCAGCACCCCAATGCCGGCGCCGAAGGCGAGCGCGGCGCCATAGGCGAGCGGCCGCCATTGCGGCGGCGTAAGCGCCGCGGGCGCCAGCGTCCAGAAGGCGCTCGCGGCCTCGCCGCCGATGAACGAGCAATTATCCGGGCACGGTCCGCTTGGGTCCCACCAGGCGGTAAATCTGTCGGCGCCGCCGAATTGAACGACGTCGGTCGGCCGCATCCGCGCCCAATGGTCCTTGAGCACGACATTGGCGAGAAGAAACGGTCCGAGCATCAGCGTGACGGTCAAGAACAGCGCGGCACGACCGGGAATGAGCATGCGCCGCGTTGGCACGACAAGCTTGCCGAGAATGGCAAAAAAGGCCGGCGCGACCAGTAGTCCGATCACCGCAGTCGCGGCGTCGCGCACGTGATCGACCCATTCCTTCTTGCCGGCGAAGGTGTGCGTAACGGGATCGTAGAACCAAGCCGCAATGGTGACATCGAGCTGCGGATAGAGACCGAACACGATTCCGACGACGGCGCCGATAGCGAGCGCGGCCGCGAGCCCGATCCGGTTCATGCGGTCGTCATCGAAGCGTGCAGCTTGAGCACAGCGAAGCGCGAGCCGCGACCGACTGTCATGACCGGCTCAATCCGTCATGGCCATTGCGCGCAGCGCCAGCCGTTCGCGGGCGGAGAGCTTTTCGGTCGAGCTCTTGAGCTGGCCGCAAGCGGCGAGGATGTCGCGTCCGCGCGGCGTGCGCACCGGCGAGGCGTAGCCGGCATTGAACACGACTTCCGAGAACTTCTCGATTTGCTCCCAGTCGGAACATTCGTACTTGCTGCCCGGCCACGGATTGAACGGGATGAGATTGATCTTGGCGGGGATGCCCTTGAGCAGACGGACGAGGGCGCGCGCTTCAGACAGCGAATCGTTAACGCCTTTGAGCATGACATACTCGAAGGTGATGCGCCGGGCATTAGAAAGTCCCGGATAATTGCGGCAAGCTTCGAGCAATTCGCGGATCGGATATTTGCGGTTGAGCGGCACGAGCTCGTTGCGCAGTTCGTCGGTGACGGCGTGCAGCGACACCGCCAGCATGACCCCGATTTCCGTTCCGGCGCGCGCAATGTTGGGTACCACGCCCGACGTCGAGAGCGTGATCCGCCGCTTCGACAAACTCAAACCGTCGCCATCGGCGATGACATTGATGCCGTCGCGCACGGCTTCGAAATTGTAGAGCGGCTCGCCCATTCCCATCATCACCACGTTGGAGACGAGCCGTTTCCTTTCACCCGCCGGTTCGTCGGTTCGCGTCCAATCGCCGAGCCGGTCGCGGGCAAGCACCACCTGCGCGGTGATTTCCGCCGCGGTGAGGTTGCGCACCAGGCGCTGCGTCCCGGTATGGCAGAATGTGCAATTCAGCGTGCAGCCGACCTGGCTTGAGATGCACAGCGTGCCGCGATCCGTCTCGGGAATGTAAACGCATTCGACTTCATGCGGCCGGCCGTCGACTTCTCCCGGCAGCCGCACAAGCCACTTTCGCGTGCCGTCGGTGGAAACTTGCTCGGCGGTGATATCGGGGCGATCGAGCGTGAAGCGGCGCGTCAGCTCGGCACGCAGCTCCTTTGACAGGCTCGTCATTTCATCGAAGTCGCGAACACCGCGCACATAAAGCCATTGCCAGACTTGCTGGAGGCGCATACGCAGTTGCGGCGGTGCGACTCCACTTGCCGCCAGCGCTTCTCCGAGCGCGTCGCGCGGCAAGCCGACGAGCGAGGGCTTTGCCGGCGCGACGTAGCGCTCCATCGGCTGCTTCTCGATAGCGCCGATGCCGATTTCAGTCGTGGCGGAGGCAGGGACCATGAGCGGTTTCAAATTCGAATTGCAATGCCGGAAACTGCGGCTGAAGCCTAAATAGGCTTTGCGCCGCGCGGATGCGACCACCACCTGATCTATTTGCAGTCTTGGTCGGTGCGGTCGATCGCTTGGGCAAATCCGCGCAGCGAGAATGTATCCGTGGTGTGGGTGCCTTTGGCCGACATGCCTTTGACCACGGCATTCGGCGCCGTGCGCATCGCGTCCACCAAATGCGCTTCTTCCGCTGCGTTTTTGATCCAGGCGCCGTCCTGTTGGGTGTAGAGCGCAAAAGAACTCGATCCGATATCGACCGTCGCTTCGGAACTCGGCTTAAACGGATAGCCGATGGTAATCGACACCTCGTTGTTTACCTTGTCGGCGGGCCGGGTCGATACGAACAGATAGGGCGGATTGCGCGACTTGCCCGGCGGATCGGTCTCCGACGTGCTTGGCTTGGCGATGGCGAAGCAGAGTTTTTTGCCGCCGGGCGACGCCGTGTAAGCCCCCCAATCCCCGTATTGGCCGAGTAAGGTCGGCTTTACGCCGCCCGTGGCTGCCGGCGGCGGCGGTGGAGTCATAGCGTCGGGCGCATTCGTCGCAGGCGCTGCCGCAGCCTTATGCTTGTGCGGTTTTGGCGGTGCCGGAGCGGCGGGCGTGGTGGCGCCCGGCGGCGGCGGTACCGCCGACTGATCCGTGGATGACTGCTGAGCGAGCCCCGGCGCGGCAAAAGCCGTTGCAACGAGCACGGAGAGGAGAAACCGCCATTGTCGGGAAATCCGCATCAAGCCTCGCGATCACGGCGCGGAGGGTCGCTCCAACGGCTTTATGTTTAACCCATTTTCGCCGCGGAGGGAACAAATCGGCAAAGCCCGCCGGGGGCGCTGTTTCGGCGCACCCGTATCAGCTACTTTCCCGCGCCTCCTCTTTCGCGGTTAGGAAGCGCGCCGCTTTTATTGATCGAAGGCCTTCCAACAGAACAAGGGCGCCGAGAGCACCATGAAAGCCATACTGTGCACGCATTTTGGTTCCCCCGACGAGCTTGAACTCCGGGACATTCCGCCGCCAACGCCCGGGCCGGGCGAGGCCGTTGTTGCCGTCAAAGCGGCGGCGCTGAATTTCTTCGATCTTTTGATCATTGCCGGCAAATACCAGAACAAGCCGCCCTTTCCATTTTCGCCGGCGTCCGAATTCGCCGGCATTGTCGAATCAGTCGGCGCAGGCGTGACCGACGTTAAGCCCGGCGACCGGGTCATGGGCGCTGCAGGCTGGGGCGCCGCGCGCGAGGTGATCGCGGTACGCGCCGAACAGCTTGTGAAGATGCCGGACGCGCTCGATTTCGAGCGCGCCGCCGGGCTCACGGTGACTTACGCGACGACGCTTTACGGCCTGCGCGAGCGCGGCGGCCTCAAACGCGGCGAGACGCTGGCCGTCCTCGGCGCTTCGGGCGGTGTCGGCCTTGCCGCCGTCGAGATCGGCAAGGTGTTGGGCGCGCGCGTGATCGCCTGCGCCTCGTCGGACGAGAAGCTCGCGTTCGCACGCGTGCACGGCGCCGACGAAACGGTGAATTACGCCAAGGACGATCTTCGCGGCGCGTTGAAGCGGCTTGGCGGCGAGCGCGGCGTCGATGTTGTCTACGACCCGGTCGGCGGACCTTACGCCGAGCCCGCGGTTCGCGCGCTGGGCTGGGAAGGACGCTACCTCGTCATCGGCTTTGCCGCCGGTGACATCCCGAAATTGCCGCTGAACCTCGTCCTGCTGAAAAGCTGCGACATCCGCGGCGTGTTGTGGGGCGCCTGGACCGTCCGCGAACCGAAGGCGCAGCGCGCGCTGATGACCGACATTGTGCGCTGGTGCGCGGACGGCAAGCTCAGCGCCCATGTGCACGCGGTCTATCCGCTGGCCGATATCGCCGCCGCGCTCAAAGCCATTGCCGAGCGCAAGGTGATGGGCAAGATCGTGCTGCGGCCTTAGCCTTCGCGCTAAATTTGATCGCCGCACAGCCGCGACAGCGTCCGCCGCGCCGCCTCGCGGTGGTCGCCGGTGATGTGCGATGAGACAAGCTTAATGGCGGCGGCGAGCACGGCCGCGTCGTCGCTGTAGCCGATCACCGGCAGCACGTCGGGAATGAAATCGCACGGCAAGACGAAATAGGCGATGGCGCCGACGAGCGCGGCCTTCACATGCAGCGGCGTTTGCCGGTCGAACGCGCAATAATGCGCCGCGATCAGATCTTCGGCGAACGGCAATCGGGCCGCGAGGCTTTTGAGCTTTTCCCAGAACCGGCGGCGAAGGTCGGCTTCGTCGGCGGCGAGGCGGCGCAGCCGCGCCCCGACGTCCGCCCAGGCGGCTTCATCGAAGCCGAACGGCATGGTGCTGGCTCGAAATCGCATGGCGCAATTCGTGCGCTCAAAAGGCGGCGAGGGTAGGGCAAAAAGCGTGCGCCGTGAGTGCGGACTTCTCAGCCCGCGAACTTATCCATGGCTTCCGCGAGCTTGAAGTCAAGCTCGGTCAAGCCGCCGGCGTCGTGGGTCGACAGCGTCACTTCCACCGTCTTGTAGACGTTGAACCATTCCGGATGATGATCGAGTTTTTCGGCAACGAGCGCCGCCCGGGTCATGAAACCGAAGGCCTCGTTGAAATCGGCAAAGACGAACTTTTTGCGGATCGCGTCGCGTCCGTCAACGACGCTCCAGCCGTTGAGCCGGCCGAGCGCGCGCGTGCGGGCTTCGCCGGAAATTTTCTGCGCCATGTGGAACTCCTTGCCAAAAAACCGGCGGTCGACTACCGCCCCAAGCCGTCATGGCCGGACTTGTTCCGGCCATCCACGACTTCAACGAACGCGCCTGAAAAAGACGTGGATGCCCGGGCCAAGCCCGGCATGACGACGGGAAAATTTGGCTCTATCCGTCACGCCGACTGGCGCAGCAGCGGCGCTGCTTCGGCAATCGGCTCGGGCCGGCCCGGATACTCTTTGGTCGAATAGAACGAAGCGTTGTGGTCGCCGCGCAGCGCTTCGCGCGTGAAGTGGATCAGGTGATAGGCCATGAAGCCCATGGCCAGAACCGCGTCGATCCGCCCGCGGCGCAACGCGTGGAGCGCCGCACGCCAAAATGCGCGCCGATAATCGGCCTTTATGCCGACCTCGACCAGCACGTTATAGATCAACACGCCGGCGCGGCGCAGATTGGCCCGGGTCAGCTGGCCGCTGGCCGGCGGTTTGATCCGCTTGGCATAGGTCGCGTCGATCTGATGCGCGAAACGCTTGAACAGATTTTCCGGATCGTTGGCGTGGCCGATGGCGCGGCGCCAGGTCGCCACCACGTCGTCGTAGGGCCGCAGGAACACGACGTTGCTTTCCCGCGCCGGGTCCTCGTTGAGGCGGGCGGAAGCTTTCAGCCGATCCCACAGCGCCGTCTTCGGCAGCGCCTGCAACAGATTGATGGTCAGCGTCGGGATGTTGGACAGATCGATGAAATCCTTGAGCCGCTGTTCGGTGTCGTCGCTGTCGGTATCGAGGCCGAGAATGATGCCGGAGATCACTTCGAGGCCGTAATCGTTGAGCGTCCTGATCGCGTCCATCATCGGCAGCGAATTGTTCTGATCCTTGCGCATGGCCGACAGCGCGTCGGCTTCCGGCGTTTCGATGCCGACGAAAATGCCGACGAAGGCGGCTTCGCGCATCAGCGACAGAATCTCCGCCTGCTTGGCGATGTTGAGCGTGGCCTCGCAGGCGAATTGCATCGGATAGCCGCGCTGCTTCTGCCAGGCGACGACGTGCGGCAGCATTTCGCGCGCCGCTTTGCGGTTGCCGATGAAATTGTCGTCGACGAAATAGACGCTCGGCGGATGGTCGCTCTGCGCCCTGATGGCGTCGAGTTCGGCGGTGATCTGTTGCGGGGTTTTGTAGCGCGGCTGCCGGCCGTAGAGATTGGGAATGTCGCAGAACTCGCACAGATAAGGACAGCCGGAAGAGAATTGCAGCGTGCACATCAGATAGCGCGCCAGCGGCACCAGGTGATACGCCGGGATCGGAAACTCGGTCAGCCCGAGCCGCTCTTTTGTTTGGAAGCGGACCTGCGCCTGCGGCCGCGCGCACGTTGCGTCGAGTTGCGCTATCAGGGCGTTGGTGGCGTCGCCGAGCTCGCCGATATGCAGGTAATCGTACTCCGCGTACATTTCCGGCGCGCTCGACACCGACGGGCCGCCGAGCGCGGTAACCTTGCCCGCGGCCTTGGCGCGGCGCGCGATGTCGCGAATCTGCGCCGCCTGAATATGCATGCCGCTGACGAACACCGCGTCGGCCCAGGCGAAATCTTCAGGCTTAGCCGGCGCGATATTTTCGTCGATGAAGCGCACCGGCCAATGTTCCGGCACGTAGGCGGCGATCAACAACAGGCCTTGCGGCGGCATGAACGCGCGCACGTTGTGCATCAGCCGATAGGCGTGGGCGAAGGTGCCGAACGACGGCGTATAGGCCGGAAACACGCAGAGAATCCGGCGGGTGTTTCCGGTCAACTGCGGAAAACGCAAACGATCCCTCCTCGGCCCGCCGTCCCAGCGGGGATGCTTAGTCCGAGCGCCCGAAATACGCGAATTGCGACGCTAACACGACTCGATTAAGTTTAGCACAGGCGGGGTCCGCTCTCGCATTGCGAACCGTCCGCTCCCCACTATATTCCCCTCGACATGCGGGCCCTTAGGGGCCCGCAGCAATTTAGCACCGTCCCCAAGAACTGTCGCGAGAACTGTCCCAAGAACTGTCCATGAAGCTGCGCAACATTGCCATTATTGCCCATGTCGATCATGGCAAAACCACGTTGGTCGACCGGCTTTTGCAGCAATCGGGCGCGTTCCGCGAGAACCAGCGCGTCGCCGAGCGCGCGCTCGATTCGAACGATCTCGAGCGCGAGCGCGGCATCACCATCCTGTCCAAGGTCACCTCGATTCTGTGGCACGACACCCGCATCAATATCGTCGATACGCCCGGCCACGCCGATTTCGGCGGCGAGGTCGAGCGCATCCTCGGCATGGTCGATGGTGCCCTGGTGCTGGTCGATGCCGCCGAGGGCCCGTTGCCGCAGACCAAGTTCGTGGTCACCAAGGCGCTGAAGGTCGGGCTAAAGCCGATTGTCATTATCAATAAGGTCGATCGGCCGGACGCCCGCGCCCGCGAAGTCGCCGGCGAAGTGTTCGATTTGTTCGCGGCGCTCGACGCCAGCGAAGCGCAGCTCGATTTCCCCATCCTCTATGGCTCGGCCAAGCAGGGATGGATGGCGGCGGACCCGGGCGGCCCGAAAGATCAGGGCATGGCGCCGCTCTTTGATCTGATCACGCGCCACGTCGCGCCGCCGTCGGTCGAGGACGGGCCGTTCCGCATGCTCGGAACCATTCTCGAAGCCAATCCCTATCTCGGGCGGATTGTCACCGGGCGCATCTCCTCCGGATCGGTGAAGCCGAACCAGAGCATCAAGGTGCTCGACCGCGACGGCAATCAGATCGAGGCCGGGCGGGTGACCAAGGTGCTCGCCTTCCGCGGCCTCGAACGGGCGCCGATCGAGGAAGGCTTTGCCGGTGACATTGTCGCCATTGCCGGCCTGCCGCAGGCGACCGTCTCCAATACACTCGCCGCCGTCGAGGTGACCGAGCCGCTGCCGGCGCAGCCGATCGATCCGCCGACGCTGGCCATGACCTTCCGCATCAATGATTCGCCGCTTGCCGGCACCGAGGGCGACAAGGTGCAAAGCCGGGTCATTCGCGAGCGGCTCCTGCGCGAGGCCGAGGGCAATGTGGCGTTGCGCATTTCCGACTCGACCGAAAAGGATGCCATGGAGGTCGCCGGCCGCGGCGAATTGCAGCTCGGCATTTTGATCGAGACCATGCGCCGCGAAGGTTTCGAGCTTTCGGTGTCGCGGCCGAAGGTTCTGTTCCAATTTGGCACATCGGGCGAATTGCTCGAGCCGATCGAAGAGGTGGTGATCGACGTCGACGAAGAGCATTCCGGCGTGGTCGTGCAAAAACTCGCCGAGCGGAAGGGCGAGCTCGTGGAAATGCGGCCGTCGGGCGGCGGCCGGGTGCGGCTCGTCTTCTACGCGCCGACGCGCGGACTGATCGGCTATCACGGCGAGCTTCTGACCGACACGCGCGGCACCGCGGTGATGAACCGCCTGTTTCATGCCTATGGCCCGCACCGCGGCGATATTGTCGGGCGGCGGAACGGCGTCTTGATCGCGACCGATCAGGGCGACGCGGTCGCTTATGCCATGTGGAATCTGGAAGACCGCGGCCCGATGATGATCGAACCGGGCTGCAAGGTCTATCGCGGCATGATAGTCGGCGAGCACACGCGTGGCAACGATCTCGAAGTCAACGTGCTCAAGGGCAAAAAGCTCACCAACATCCGCACCCACGCCAAGGACGAGGCCATCCGCCTCACCCCGCCCATTCGCATGACGCTGGAGAAGGCGCTCGCCTATATCGCCGACGACGAACTGGTCGAGGTGACGCCGAAATCCATCCGGCTGCGCAAGAAGCTGCTCGATCCCCACGAGCGCAAGAAGGACGAGCGGCGCAAGGAGGCCGAGCGCGTCTAGTGCGGCGCTTCTGCAAGCTCCTCCTTCTCCCCGCGTGCGGGGAGAAGGGTGGGATGAGGGGGCCTGATCGAACGCTCAGGCCTGCGGCGACGCCCCCTCACCCGACCTGCTGACGCACGTCGACCTCTCCCCGCAAGCGGGGAGAGGTAAAGGCAGTGCGCATCCCGCCCCCGAATCATCGCCGCATTTCCGTTTCCCGCAAACCGTGGCGCGCGTGCAACAGCGGCGCAACATTATTATCCGGCCAGCGTTTTTCGCGCCCGATCTATGGCGCGCGCGGGCGCCGTCCGCTAACGTTGGACGTCTTCAAAATCTCCGCACTTGAAGCCCGCAGAACCGCTTGCTTTGATTGCACCATGAGCACGATCCTCATCGAGATTCGTCGAGCGAAGGCGGGCGACGCCGCTGCCGTTGCCGACGCGCACGATGAGGCCTGGCGCACCGCCTATCAGGGCATCATTCCCGGCACCGAGCTCGACCGGCTGATCAATCGCCGCGGTGCGGCGTGGTGGGATTCTGCCATCCGCAAGGGAAGCCGCATCGCGCTGCTGCAATTCGGCGACACCGTCGCCGGCTACGCCAATTACGGAAGGAACCGCGCGCGCAGCCTGCATTATGACGGCGAGATCTACGAGCTCTATTTGCGGCCGGAATATCAGGGGCTCGGTTTCGGCCGCCGGCTGTTCACCGCCGCGCGCCGCGATCTCGCTCAGAGCGGACTGAAATCGCTGATCGTGTGGGCGCTGTCGGAGAACGACACCGCCGTCGAGTTTTATCGCGCGCTGTCCGGCAAGACTGTCGCCCGCTCGTCGGAAAAATTCGGCAGCCGCGTGCTCGACAAAATCGCCTTCGGCTGGAATAGCTAAAAATTCCGCAGCGTTGTTGCTTTCACCTCTCCCCGGCGGGGAGAGGTCGCGCGCGTCAGCGCGCGGGTGAGGGGACGTGTGCATCATTGCCGGCGAAAGGCGCGCAAGCGCCGTCTCGACGTAAAATGACCCGGCAATCCATCTTCGAAAATTTGTGTGAGTGAGGAATAATTCACCTCTCCCCGGCGGGGAGAGGTCGCGCGCGTCAGCGCGCGGGTGAGGGGGATCAAACCGCGAGGTTAGTCCCCCCACACCCCTCACGCGAACAAAACTTAGCTCAACACCCACACCCCCCCG